>Ga0154020_10000169_pt1 | contig 76260 bp, 77 predicted proteins | sample Klosneuvirus_201_FD_109709 | JGI IMG/M metagenome (GOLD analysis project Ga0154020, IMG submission 109709) | Active sludge microbial communities from wastewater, Klosterneuburg, Austria - Klosneuvirus_20160825_MG | ecosystem: Engineered > WWTP > Aerobic digester > Activated sludge | place...
GAGTAACTCTTGCTCTTAAGCACATTTTCCTTTCCAATTATCAATTGTCCATTATCCATTGGTAATTAATCAGTATTCAATTTTGATATTGCGATAATACTCTTCGTGTTTATAATCTTTACGCAGTGGATATCCTTTCCAATCGGCCGGCATTAAAATTCTTCTTAAGTCGGGATGGTTTTTAAAATTGATTCCGAACATATCAAACACTTCACGCTCCAACCAGTTAGCTGACTTCCAAATAGTGCTTACACTTTCTATTTCCGGATTCTCGCGCGGTAGAATTACTTTTAATACGATCGATTGATTTAGCGGAATGGAATACAAATGATAAATGACTTCCATCGTACCTGTATCAATACCATTATCAATTCCGGTAACGCAGGAAAGCATATCAAAATAAGCAGTCGGATTTTTATAGAGCAATTCGCACACAGAAAGTAACGACTCCGTTTTTATGATTACACCAAAGGGAGTTGAATTGGCAATTTCAGTGACTTCATCAGAAGCCTGTCGAATCAAGGCAATAAGTTCTTCCCTCTTGTCAGACATGAGATTCTTTTTCAATTAATTGTTCAATAGCCGTGGGTTTCATCCGGCTTTCATTCCTGATCTTCTCATGAAGTTTTAGAATACCGCCAATCAAGGCTTCAGGTCTTGGTGGACAGCCAGGCACATAAACATCTACCGGAATAATCCGATCTACACCCTTTACAACATGATATCCATGTTGCCAGTACGGACCACCACAATTAGCGCATGAGCCCATCGAAATAACATACCGCGGCTCTGCCATCTGTTCATAAAGCTGCTTGATGCGATCGGCCATTTTAAAGGTTACTGTTCCCGAAACAATCATAACATCCGATTGCCTTGGAGATGCGCGCGGCACCATACCAAACCGATCCATATCATAGACTGTGCTACCCGTACTCATAAACTCTATCGCGCAGCAAGCCAATCCAAACGTCATCGGAAACAAGGATGACAGGCGTGACCAATTTAACAGATCATCTACTTTCGTGATGATGACGCCTCCATTTTCAAACTGCTGATCCAACAATCCCTTCATGGCGTGTTAACTTTATGGTGCTTATACTTTTCATTTAGATCCGCGTAAAGTGAATTGGGAACGGGTGATTCAACATCCTTAATATCGGGTGAAGACTTTATCCAATCTAAATGACCCATTTTCCAGGCGTAGGCTAATCCAAGAACTAATATGAATATGAAAATCATCATTTCAGTAAAGGCATACCAGCCCCACATGCCATTCGTTTCGGCAATCAACTCTTTATTTGCAAAAACAACCGACCACGGAAAAAGGAAAACAACTTCTACCTCAAACAAAATAAAAACCAGCGCCAGCACATAAAAGCGAAGATTGAATTGAATCCAGGCATTGCCTTGTGGCGTCTCGCCACTTTCGTAAGAAGTTAGCTTTTGTTTATTTGGTCGATTGGGTCTTAGGAGCCGGGAAACCAATAACGCGGAGGCCACAAAAAGCACACCACCTAAAAAGAATAATAAGATTTGATAAAAAACAGGTGTTGGTTCGCCACTCATCAATCAAAGATACGCACGTCTATTGTTCTTACCCAAACCTTACAGGTTGGTGGCATTAAATGTATCGCCTTGATTTATGTCGCCAGTTTCATACCCTTTTCTAAACCAGCTTTGCCTTTGGGCAGATGTGCCGTGGGTAAATGAATCGGGCACAACATAACCACGAGCTTGTTTTTGCAAACGGTCATCACCAATGGCACTGGCGGCATTCATAGCTTCGTCAAAATCACCCGCTTCAATAATGTTAAACATGTCATCAGCATGATGTGCCCAAACCCCAGCCAGAAAATCGGCTTGCAACTCAAGCTTTACAGAAAGTTTGTTGTATTCAGCTTCGCTTATCTGGCCTTTCATTTCATGAACCTTACCGGTGATGCCCATAAGATATTGAACATGGTGCCCCACTTCATGTGCGATTACATAGGCTTGCGCAAAATCGCCAGGCGCATTAAACCGACTCTTCAAGTCTTCATAAAAACTAAGATCGATATACACGCGCTCATCGGCACTGCAATAAAAAGGGCCGGTTGATGCATCGGCATTACCACAACCCGATTGTACGGTGCCGTTAAAGATTGTCAGCCGTGGTTCACGATAATCGTCTAACAATTTATTCCACACCTCTTCCGTATCAGCTAGCACAACACCAACAAGGTCTGCCAACTCTTGTTCCTCTGGGGTAGATTGATACGGTGTTGATTGCGAAACCGAGGGCCCGCTTTCCATAGGAATTTGTTGTAAAAGAGATAAAGGATTTTGACCCGTGATCAACCCGATCACCACTATTACAATAACAATACCTATTCCTCCTTTTATGGGTAAGCCACCAAAACCACCTCCGCCTCCACTTCCCCGTTGATCATCAACATTACCGCTTTGTCTTCGTCCTCGCCATTGCATAGCCTAACTTTTTAGAATCGGAAGTTACGCAGTCACCGTGTCAAAAAGAAGTTACAGTCGGCAAAATAATTAAAGCTCAAAATCCATCATCCTTCGGCTCCCAGAGTTCAATTTTATTCCCATCGGGGTCCATGACCCACCCAAACTTTCCGTATGGGTACTCTTCCATTTCGCCAACAATCTGAACACCTTCTTCCTTCAATACGCTTAGTAACTCAACTAAATTCTCCACCCGGTAATTAAACATAAACTGTTTCTCACTGGGGTTGAAATACGTGGTGTCAGCTTTAAAGGGACTCCAGGCTGTTAGCGCAGGCGTGGCTGCTTCCTTGTTATCAATATCAATCCATCTAAACGAAGCTCCGTATTCATCAACGGGCAAGCCCAGATGTTTGCCATACCATTCTTTAATTTTCTTAGAGTCAGCCGTTTTAAAAAATACCCCACCCAATCCTGTAACTCGTTTCATGCTCGTGTATTTTAATTACTATGTTTAATATTCAATTCCTACTTTGAGAAAAATTTACAATTCATGGATCGACAAACCCTTACAAAGATATTTAATGTGTTTTCGATACTCTGTGGCGTTTGGTTTACTAGCACTATTTGGCTTTGGGCCTGGCTTGTTAATCTATTCATTTCATTACCCGTTGGAATCATTGGGATGATTTTCTGGTATTTTGGCAAACGAGATGGTGTCAGTCGACTAAACGGGATTGCCTTGATTACTCATGCCCTCGGCTTGGCTGTAGCCATCATCTCATTCTTTATTTTTTTGTAATGAAAACTCAATAGTCCTTGCCCCAGCATATCAAACTATTATAATTATTTTTGTTTTAGTCCATTAATAACTTCCTTTTCATAGATCTTAATCCATTCCTTGGTAGTCATCTTCGAAGCCAACTTACCAATCAGTTTAACCGGCACATCGTCCGGCTTCCTGAATCGGATGCAGGATTTACCCATATCTAGTTTTTTATCCGATACTTTCCCCCACTCGGCAACAAACCAATCATGCAACTGGCCTTCATAAACCGCCATGTGATAAATGGCAATATGATTCTTTTGCGAAGCTAAACCCATAAAAGGCAATGGGTCTTTGGGATTGGTATGATACCCGGCTGGGTAAAGTTTATGTGGCACCACATAGCCGATCATCCCATACTACATGATTTCTTCAAACCCCTTCGGGAGATTTTTCTTAATTACAGTACGCAACACCGAAATAATCTCAGCTCGTTCGTCTGGCAACATTACAATATACTCATCTGCTGTTTTGGCTTTGGATTGCATCACACACTACTTTAAATTTTCTCAGAAGCAGGAAAAAACTCTCGCTTACGCAACAAACCCGCACTTATTAATGAAATCACCAGCCCAACTGGAAGAATCTCCAATACTGACATTCCAAAACGGATAACCGGATTCTTGTACATAATCCAATACTGCTCCATTTTCTCAATTTCCAGACTTAACTCTGCTTCGCCTTTTGTCTCTTCTTTAAGTTTTTGAATATAATGCTCCTCCATCTTTTGGACAAAACCCTTTGATACGGTGTGGTAGGCTACTTCCCAGGACAGGGCATAAATTACCGATGCTACTACCGTAATTAATATTCCTATCTTAAATGCCTTACCAAATGAAACGACACCAGACGCATATGAATCCCGATAAGTTTTCACTCCAAAGAATATCAGCGAAAGAGAAATTACCATGGATGTATAGCCCACCCACATGCCATTGTCGAAATTGAGGGTACCGTTATCGTAAAACGGGGCCGTTACAAAGAACATGGTACCCACAATTACACCGGCTATAGAGCCATAAACGAGAATTACTTTTTTCATAAGGGTTTCGATTTTTCTTTCAAATCAAAGTTATTAGCCTTCAAAATCAATCACCCGAAAGGATGATTCTCAGAAATTTTTTGGAAATCATCCAAAAGGAGGATGTCAGATATTTGTGACTGGCAGCCATACAATCTACGGAATCAATTTTAGTTCCTTGGCACGCTGCACAGCCTGTGTTCTGCGGCTAACTTCCAGTTTTATAAAAAGATTGGAAGAATGCGTTTTAATAGTATTCGGTGACACAAATAACTTATCAGCAATTTGTTGATTGCTTAAGCCGCTGGAAATTAACTCCAACACTTCCAACTCGCGCTTGCTGATACCCAACTTTTGGAGTTTAGACTCATTCAAAATAAACTCAGGACCAGCAAGGATTATTTTCTTTCGCGTAAGCTTTAGGCCGGCCCAGATTCCGAGTGCTGTAAATAGTATAGCAACGATGCCGAAATAGAATTCCAAAGACAAATCGCGGATAATAAATCGGTATTCAAGAAATTTTAAAAGAAATACCAATGCCGCTAAGGCAAGACTGTATAAAAAAATAGTGCGCTTCACGCTATTTCAGGCTGTTTTTTGGTTTATGATTTATCACTTAATACAAACATAGTCTGATTGATTAAAAATTATATAGGTTACTCATTCTTTTAAATGAATATAAACGCATATTGATTCAAAATTTGTTGAATTCTTGCAGCTATCATGCTACATTAACCCATCATGAAAATGACAATCAACAAAACGACATTATTTCTTCTGCTGACAATTGGAAGCGCAGTCGCTCAAACGAAAGTTGATATTACAGGTCGTTGGACAGGTACTGTTCAAATTCCACTAGCCCAGGATATGCTGGCGGAATATAATTTCATACAAAGCGGATTGATTATTAGCGGAGATGCTAAACTAAAAAGTTTGAACGGCCGCGACTCCATGAAATACAAACTTTCCGGGGCTGTCAAGAATGGTGTGGTTCACTTTAAGGGAACTAAATTCGAATACAAAACCGGAAGTGCCTGCCTCTCGCAAACAGAATTAAAATACTTTAATGAAAATGATCAGCCAAAACTGGTTGGAAAATGGAAAGGGGATCTAAAGTTATCAACATGTGCCCCCGGAGTATCTGGTAAAGTTGAACTAGGAAAAGTTATTGGTACAACACCAAACCTGCTAATCACAACGCGAGAGGTTACCGCTAGTATCGAATCAAATGATTTTGAAGGAACCGAACTTGTAAAAGAATTAGGCAAGCGAAAATATTATGCGCTCATCATTGGCATTGATCAGTATGCCGATGAGGGAATTCAAGATCTGGACAATCCGGTAAACGATGCGCAGGAAATTAGTCGGGTATTAAAAACGCATTACACTTTCGAGCCCGAAAATATTCAACTACTTTCTAATCCAACCCGCACCGACATCATAGAGTCATTTGACTTGCTTAGTGAAAAAATTACCGAGCGCGATAATTTTCTTGTTTTCTACGCAGGCCATGGTATTTGGGACGAACGCTTAAGCCAGGGTTTTTGGTTACCAGCCGATGCCAGATTGAACTCAAAAGCCCAATGGCTTTCCAACAGCACCATTCGTGATTATATCTCCGGGATAAAATCAAAGCATACGTTACTGATAACGGATGCCTGTTTTAGCGGCAGCATTTTTAAAGAACGAGTTGTAACGTTTAACAACAGTCGCGCCATGCTTGAAATGTATAAACTCCCGAGCCGTAAAGCGATGACCAGCGGTGCCTTAAAAACAGTGCCCGATAAAAGTGTGTTCATCACCTACCTCACTAAAAATCTCGTCAACAATAATCAACCCTTGCTATCTGCAGAAGAGTTGTTTCAAACCTTTAAAATTGCTGTGATCAACAACAGCGCTAATGGCCAGGTGCCACAATATGGACCTATCGGTCAGGCCGGGGATGAAGGTGGTGATTTTATTTTTCTGAGAAGACCTGAATGACTTTGGCAAAGCGATTATTTCAATAGTTAAAAAGTAGAATTATCTGGCGAGTAATATCAGGTTGTAAGACCTGACAGCAAGGAAAGAGTTACCAAAAGTTTGCATTGCTTTCCCCATGAAATTTATTCCACGCCATCATCCGATAACGGCACTAATTGGGCTTTGAGATCCGGATCTTTCATGTCTTTATCAAAAGGAAACATGGGTCGATTGATGCGTTTAAAATCAAGTCGCTCTAAATCCTGATCAACACCTCCAGGTGTAAGCGCCATAATCCAGTCGGCACGCATGTCATAAAGTTCGGGAACTAAGTATCCAATTTTCACCACTACAATATCTGTCTTGCGCGGATTGAGACCCAAACTTGTAAAATCAACTTCCTCGTGATACGGTTTTCGTTTCTTCGTTACAATAACATGCACGCTACCAATCTTTACTACTACCTCTGTTTCTGCATGCTCATCTCCCTGTACAATCGCTTCTACCGTTCCGGTTAATTTTATAGGAGGAGCAAACCGAGCATCAATGGCTGCACCTGCATAGGCATCGATCTTACCGCCCACACCCAGTTCCATAGCCTTTGCCACAAACTCCGGCCCGGGTATAGAAGCATAAATAAGTGAAGGTCCTTTGGCTGATTTGAATTCTGGCCGCGCAAGAATCTCCTTCAACGTCCACGTTACATCACCAGCACCTCCTGCCGTTGGATTATCACCCATGTCGCTGATGAAGAAAGGGTGCTTGTTGCTGGCGATGGCCATGTCCAGGCTTTCCTTTAATGAAGCTGTGGGTGCAATAAATTCAAACTGCGATCGGGCGTTCCAAAAACTATTCGCCAATGCTTCGGCTGTTTGCGTTACTTTTTCTTTATCGTCACCTGTTACCATTACCACCGCATGATTGCGGGGTTCATCGGCCCAGGCATAGCCAATCCAGATAGCGGCATCTACTATTCCTTCTTGTGCAGCCGCGGGTGCAACCTGAGCATATAGACTCTTGCCGGGTTCTACGCGCGTGCTGGTTTTTTCTCCCGGCAACAAGATGGGTACGGGAATCCACGCCTTATAGGCAGGCTTACCTTCTCCACTTTCTATTCGCGACAGCAAATTATCTACTGCCCGTTTCTTTGAAAGCATGGCATCTTCATGCGGGGCCATGCGAAAGCAGGTGATCAAGTCTGAGTTTTGCGCCAGGCGCCAGGATACATTACCATGTAAATCCATGGAGGTGGAAATAATCGTTTTCTTTCCAACCACCTCCCGCACCCGGATGATAAAATCTCCTTCCGGATCATCGAGGCCAACTACACTCATGGCGCCATGAATATCAAAAAAGAGTCCATCATACGGACTATTCTTCTTAAGCATATCCAGTGTTTTAGTTACCAACGATTCATATGCCTCGCACGTAACGATACCCCCTGGCAGCGCAACGCCCCTTAAGGTGGGAATCCAATTTGCACGTTGGCGATTGAGTGAGTCGGAGGATAAAAAGGGATATTCCTTAAAAATAGTTTCCCCCGTTCTGGCATGAAACGCATCTTCTTCAGTTAATGCTGGAGAGAATGTGCTGGACTCAATAGCTATCCCGGCTATGGCGATTCGCGGTAGTTCCTTTCCAGTTTGCTTATCGGCTGGGTTGCATCCCAGTAAAATGATTAGTTGAGCAAAAACTAAACTGTAGAATATTCTTTTCATAAGGAGGATTTCAAATAATGTTGCTCAATTTAATTTCTTTTTCGGAATCATGTGAGCTTTATTATATGATGGGAAAATAACATGGGAAATTTGTAGATGTTGGGTTGTCATTCAACAAAAGTTCGAATTGAAAATAATACTCAAAAGGATCACAAAAGGAATTTGACAAGTCATAAATGTCATCCCTTGCTGTCAGGTCTTACGACCTGACATACACAAATCAGAAATAATCCTTGTAGTGAGAAATATTTATTTCACCTAAGTCTCCAATTTCATAAAAGGCTGCGCTTGAAAATTTGAAGTCATCTGGCTTGCTTACAAGATTCCAATGTTCTTGCATGGGATTTGCGTGAATATAATTCAGTTTTGTTTCTAAAAGCTTGCTATTTGATAAGATCACGTCATCGAATCGATCTTCCCAAACCTTGAAAACTTGTTTTCGGTAAGCAATGCGCAACCTTTCAAGAAGCGCAAAATCTCCGTCAAGTTCAATTTGCTGACGGATTTTTACTGATGTGAATTTCTTTAAATCACGCATCCAATCGGAAAGCCGATTACCCTGTTTGAAAAACAGAATAAGGTGAATATGATTGGGCATAATCACATAACCTAACAAGGAACTGGCATACTTTTGATTTAGGAAATTGATGCTATCTGTCACAATTTTTTTGCAGGAATCGCTGGCAAGTAAATGATACCATTTGTAGCAGGTGGTTGTTACAAAGAAACAATCTGCATCCGGATACAGCGTACGACCACGTAGTCCCATTTACTAATATAAAGAAACTATTACGAATCGTAGATTGAGCCTGTCAGGTCGGAAGACCTGACAGCAACGGAGCTACGAACGTGGAATGTAGCTAACTAGGTTGAGGGGATACGTTCTCCAGTTTCAACGCTCCTCTAAAAAAGAATTGCGCAGCCACAGCTATTAGCACATGGCTCAGGTCAATATGGTTAAACCAGATGTGGGGGGAGATTTCATTCATGAAAATCAAAGCCGCCATGCTGGCAAACCCCACCCCGATAATAATATTGCCACTTCCCTTATTGCGTGTCTTTAAATACACAAAACCATGGAATGTCAACACTACCGCCAATAAGCCGTAGCCAGAATGAAGCTCGACCCATTTAAAACTAAGGGTATAGATAGTAATGGTCATCACGGTGAGTAATTCGATGATATTGAGTGTAAGGAAGAATTTACCAATCCTTGCATCAACAAGTGGTCTGGCATTCTCAATAGAGGATCGCTCAATAAGGGCAATGGAAAACATACTGAGAATCCAGCCGGGAAGTTTCCATGCAAAGGAGAAAGCATACAAAAATCCATGGCCTATTACACCACCAAAGAAGGTGGCAAGTCCCATTAATAAAAAGTACGAGCGAAAGAAGCCTTGGGTTTTACCTGCCAGCTCTTTCTTCCTCAGCTTATAATAAGCGGTAAGGCATACCGCAGAAACGATTAAATCGGTGAACATATTCACCGGCTCGTCTATCCGTAAACCCAATAGCGAAATGGAAGGTTGCTGCACGCGAAATAATTCAAACCTCTGTTCCTAAAAGTACGATTAATATAGTTTCTCTTGGTGTTTTAAGGATTGTTGGTCAGCGACCAACAATAACTAAGGTGTACGAATGTTTTAAAAGTCTCGCTCTAAACGCGTTTTGTTATAAAGTCGCTGGTAATTTTGTCAATGGAGGTTGTGCCAGCTAACCGCATGTCGCGGATTAACTCAGCGTTAAGAAGATCCAATGCTATTTCTACTCCTTGTTGGCCAAGGGCACCAAGTCCCCAGCAAAACGGTCTACCCATACAGACAGCTTTTGCTCCCATGGCTAAAGCTTTAAATATATCCGTCCCCCTCCTTATTCCTCCGTCAATCAATACAGGTATTCTACCGTTTACTTCCTCAATTACTTCTGGTAAACATTCAATGGTTCCACGGTTACTTTCCAATTGTCTTCCGCCATGATTTGAAACAATGATACCGTCAACTCCATATTTTATCGCCAGTGCTGCATCTTCTTTTGTAACGATTCCCTTAATAACTATTTTCATTCTGCAATTCGCGCGGAGCCAATCGATTAACTCCCATGTCATGGTCATGTCGGTAAAACTCTTGCCTCTTGGCAGAATACCTTCCAGATTTCCCATGATGAGGTCTCCTTCCTCTATTAATTTAAGAAGCGTTGTAGCGCTGGTTTCTCTATTTCCGACAACGGGGGTATCCACAGTTAAAATGCAAACGGGACAACCTGCCTGCTCGGCTTTATCAAGCAGTATCTTAGTGATTTTTCGGTCGGAGGTTGGATATAATTGAAACCACAGGTTGGGGCCATAGGCAGAAGCTATTTCGGAAACCGAATAGTTTGACACAGTAGAAACAATTAGTTGGTGTTTCCGGGATGCCGCGGCTTTAGCCGTTGCAACTTCACCTTCCTGATGAAAAAACTTTTGAAATCCAACGGGACTTAAAATAAGTGGAGTCTCAAGGGTTTGTCCAAAAAGCTCAATCTTTGTTGAAATAGTACTAACATCAATTAATCTACGTGCTCTTATTTGAATTTTACTATAACCCTCCGTGTTAGCTCTAACCGTCAGTAAGTCATCAGCACCTCCGTTAAGGTATTCAATGGCATCATCGCCCATTACCTTTCTTGATAACACTTCTAAATCATAGACATTCTTAAACTCCAGATTTTTATCTGAATTGTCTTGTTTCGTTGTGCATCCCAAGAGTGATATAGGTAAGGCAAAAGCTAAACTTGACAAACCAATCCATTCAAGAAATTTGCGTCTTTGAATTTCTGTCTGAAGGAAGGAGTCTAAATTATCCATAGTACAGTCACTTTTGAAGAATACAATATATGCAATTGTTGATATTTCCAATCTCTAGTTCTTCCGACCTTGTTGGAGTTCTTCTCCGACAAGAAAAACTCAAATCAAATTTGCTGGTGAAGAACACCAGCAAAGGCAGGGCAATTTACTTGACGAAATGCTTCGTGTTTTAGGATTGTTGGCCAGGCGACCAACAATAACAGGGGGCAGCAACTTCACGTTCGACATGGTAGCGGTTCACGTTCGACTTGGTAGCAGTTCACGTTTGAATTGGTAGCAGTTCACGTTCGACTTGGTAGCCGTTCACGTTTGAATTGGTAGCAGTTCACGTTTGACTTGGTAGCAGTTCACGTTTGGCATGGTAGCGGTTCACGTTTGACTTGGTAGCAGCTCACGTTTGACATGGTAGCGGTTCACGTTTGACTTGGTAGCAGTTCACGTTCGACTTGGTAGCAGTTCACGTTTGGCATGGTAGCGGTTCACGTTTGGCTTGGTAGCAGTTCACGTTTGACTTGGTAGCGGTTCACGTTTGACTTGGTAGCAGTTCACGTTTGACTTGGTAGCCGTTCACGCACGACATGGTAGCCGTTCACGCATGACATGGTAGCGGTTGTATTTTTAATTCTCCGCGGAGATTCCTCTGTCTTGGCCCTTGGAGTTCTTCTCTAACAGGCAAAACTCTCTCTTGCTGTCAGGTCTTACGACCATAGCCGTTAACTTAAGCCTCGTTAGAGGCGAAATACTGGTAGAATTTGAATTTTATGGATAAATAAAGTGCCGTAGGTACGAAATATATTACGTCCCTACAGGACTGGAATACATTTTCGATAAGAAAGTTACCAATATTTAGTTCCTACAGAACATCAAATGCTCTTAAGTTAACGGCTATGGTCAGGCGACCCGCAACAACAAAGGTCTGTTAAGATTGGGCCTGTCAGGTCGGAAGACCTGACAGCAATGGAAAATGATTTAAACCTCTCTTAAAAGTACGATTAATATAGTTTCCGCTTGCCCGCCCTTGAAGTCAGATCTTACGACCTGACATACAACCCCGCGCTTGTTGGTGTTCTTCTCCAACGCGAAAAGCTCAATCAAGCTATCACAAAAACTTGCCTGCCTTCACTTTTATTTTTGAACCCTCTGCCAAGAACACAGATTTAGGTTTCTCGCGACTGAGAAAATCAAACTCGTTTCCATAGACTGAACCAAAATCCACATCAATTAAATAATCGATGGTTTTATAGACCTCCCATCTCGGATGTTCTACTCCATACTCGGAAGTTTTAACATCAGTAACTTTTGTATACCCCCAATAATGCTCGGTAATAAATTCTTCCTCGCTGTTGACTGCAATTGAAGCTAGTATTGGTTCAGTAATAACTTTAAAACTATTCCATCGTTTCTTCTTCCACTTATATTCAACTGTGAGATTAGCCGAGGTTTCCCAAACATGCTTCATTGGCATAGTTTCATAGTTCTCTTTATAAATAGTGTTGGCAACAAATGTGAGTGCAGGCTTAGGCACAATTTCTTTTATAAATACAACTCCTCGTTTCCACTCACCCTCATCCTTGTAGCGAACATAAAATCGTAGGTTTACTTCTTCAAAGTCTGTGTGGAAAGGAATTTTCAATCCAAGCACTTTTGTATTCTGAAACATAAAACCCACCAGACTGACATAACACGTGCCGTTCCAAAGATCGAATTCAGTTTTGTTTGGCAGGTAGTGGGCCAACACATTTTTATCTACTGAATAGTTTGCCATTGCCAACTTACGCCATTCTGCTTGTAAAAATGTTTTACTCATGAAACATCAATAAATTTTTCATTCAATAAATGTATGAGAATTCTCTTTAACCTGATGTAAGCGGCAATTTACTTGGTTAAATGCAATGTTTTAGGATTGTTGGTCAGAGACCAACAATAACTAAGGGGTTTTATTAAATGATGGGGAAATAACATTCCTTAAAGGCGGAGTCTTGCCTCGGCCTCCGCAATAAAAACTAATTAAATTATTTCAGTATCTTCTACAAGGAAAACTTAAAGCGAAGACTCCGCTAAGAATTTACGTACGACCACGTAGACCCATTTATTAATATAAAGAAACTAATGCACTCGGAAGATTGAGGCTGTCAGGTCGGAAGACCTGACAGCAATGGAAAACCTTCTGATGAAGTACGCCAGCAAAAGGTACGGTGTTTTAAGGATTGTTGGTCAGCGACCAACAATAACCAAGGGGATAAAGAGTTCGACCACGTAGACCCACTTACTAAGATAAAGAAACTAATACGAATTAGAGATTGAGCCTGTCAGGTCGGAAGACCTGACAGCAATAGAAATACTTAACAGGTTCTTAGTGTGTTAGAACTACTTTAGCTTTTATTAATTGCTGTCAGGTCTTCCGACCTGACAGAACTCACCCCGCCCACCCCTCTCTATCCAAACTTCTGTATTGAATTGCTTCCGCGAGATGTTCAATTTTTATTTCAGGCGTTCCGGCCAGGTCGGCAATGGTACGCGAGACTTTTAAAATGCGGTCGTAGGCGCGTGCGGAAAGACCGAGGCGTTCCATCGCTGTTTTCAATAACGTGCGGCCGGCATCGTTAATCACACAAATTTCCTTTACCATGTTAGCGGGCATCATGGCATTGCAATAAATATTCTTCTGATCTTTAAAGCGAGCACTCTGCATCTCACGCGCTTTCACCACGCGTGCGCGAATCTCATCGCTCGTTTCATTTTTACGTAGGGTAGTCATCTGATCAAAACTTACGGGCACAACTTCCACATGCAAGTCAATGCGGTCGAGCAGTGGGCCGCTTACTTTGCTTAGGTAGCGTTGCACAACGCCCGGCCCACACACACATTCTTTTTCAGGATGGTTGTAATAGCCACACGGGCATGGGTTCATGCTGGCTACTAACATAAAGTTGGCTGGGTAGTCAATAGAAATTTTTGCGCGTGAAATCGTTACGCGTCTTTCTTCCATCGGTTGGCGCATTACCTCCAACACGGTGCGTTTAAATTCCGGCAGCTCATCTAAAAACAAAACACCATTGTGCGATAAAGAAATTTCTCCGGGTTGTGGATTGCCTCCACCGCCAACTAATGCAACATCAGAAATTGTATGATGCGGACTTCGATAAGGTCTGGTTGTTATTAAGGTAGCATCGGCACCAACCTTCCCGGCAACGGAATGAATCTTGGTTGTTTCGAGTGCTTCGTTCAGCGTAAGCGGTGGAAGAATGGAAGGTAGTCGTTTTGCCAACATGGTTTTACCGGCCCCGGGCGGACCAATCATAATCACATTGTGCCCTCCGGCTGCCGCAATCTCTAACGCACGTTTAATATTTTCCTGACCCTGCACATCTTTAAAATCCGAATCGTAATCGTTGATCTTACTTTGAAACACTTCGCGGGTATCCATGCGCAGGGGTTCAATTTTAATCTTACCTTCAAAGAAGTCAATGGCTTCCTGTAGGGTCTCCACTCCTATTATATCGAGATTATTTACAATGGCTGCTTCGCGCGCATTTGACTTCGGTAACACAAATCCTTTAAACTCTTCTTTGCGGGCCTGAATGGCAATGGGCAACACCCCTTTAATGGGGCGAAGAATTCCATCGAGCGACAACTCGCCCATGATGATATATTTATCTAACTCAACGGCTTCAATTTGCTCGGATGCTTTAAGTACACAAAGTGCAATCGGTAAATCATACGCGCTGCCCTCCTTTCGTATATCCGCAGGCGCCAGGTTAACCACCACTTTGTTGCGTGGCATAAACAACTTCAGACTTTTAAAAGATGATTCAACCCGGTGCTGACTTTCCTTTACAGCCGTATCGGGCAAGCCGCTCATATGAAAATCTTTGCCTTGCGTTACGTTCACCTCCACCGTAATGGTTCGGGCATCTACTCCATACACTGCACCTCCAAAGGTTTTAGCAACCATTTTAAATTGACGAATTAAGATTGACGAAGTACGAATTTAATCCTGATAGATCGGGATTGAATTACTAATTACGAATATAGAATGGAATTACCCAACCACTTCCTTCTCGATGAGCAAAATAAGGATATGGATGATTTTGATGTGGATTTCCTGAATGCGATCGGCATAGCCAAAATGGGGTATGCGCAATTCGATGTCGGCTAAGGGTGCCAACTTGCCACCATCTTTACCCGATAGAATGATCACGGTCATTCCTTTTTCTTTGGCCGTTTTGGCGGCATTGATAATGTTACTTGAATTTCCACTCGTGCTGATTCCTAAAAGCACATCACCTTTATTGCCCAACGCTTCGAGATAGCGGGAGAAGACAAACTCATACCCATAGTCGTTGCTTACACAAGAGATGTGGCTCGGATCGCTCACACAAATAGCCGGCATGGCCTTTCGGTTATCGCGATAGCGACCAGTAAGTTCTTCGGCAAAATGCATGGCATCGCAATGCGAACCACCATTGCCACAGGAAATAACTTTACCCCCTAGTTTGATTGAATTGGCGATGGCTTTCGCAGCCATCTCGATATTTTTTAGATTATTTTCATCCTTCAAGAAGTTTTGAAGCACATCAGCCGCCTGATTCAGTTCGGCCGCTATCAATGAGGTATAACTCATAATGACTTTGAATCGGAAGGAGTTACTTCTTTCACTGCTGGATTAGCAGGCTTATTTGCCTCCTGAAAATCATAGACCTTTGCTTTGAGTGCATTGTTTTCAAGGCGCAAGGCTTCTTGTGCTTTCTCAGCATTCTTGTTTTCAATCCAGGTCCAAACGAAATCAGCCACGAATAACACAACGCCCAATACGGCTCCATACTTAAGCATAGAAATCTTGCCATACAATTGCGACAGGATACCAAAATCTTCCTTGTTTGAATCAATGTACATAACAAAGAAGAGTATGATTAAATGATACCCCCCAAAAATGGCAAAGAAAATGCGTCTTCGTTGATTCATTATTTTATCAATATAAGAACAAACTTATACTTTTTAGTCTAAATCAAAAATGCTTATTAACGTCAAATACTTGCATGGACTACCTTTCAGCCGTTTGAATTGTTACCAACTTACGGTACAAACCATCTTTACTAGTAAGTTGATCGTGGGTACCTCGTTCTGTAACCTCACCATCCTGAATAACCACAATCTCATCGGCATGTTGAATAGTGCTAAGCCGGTGCGCAATAATAATAGAGGTTCTGTTTTTCATCAGGTTGAATAAAGCCTCTTGTACCAGGCGCTCCGATTCAGAATCGAGGGCGGAAGTAGCCTCATCCAAAATGAGAATAGGTGGATTTTTAAGAACGGCACGTGCGATACTTAAGCGCTGGCGCTGGCCACCCGAAAGTTTTGAACCCCGTTCGCCAATCAACGTTTGATAGCCATTTTCTGTTTGCATGATAAAGTCATGCGCGTTGGCTATTCGTGCTGCCTGAATCACACTCTCTTCGCTAATGTGCGGCATACCAAAGGCTATGTTATTAAAAATTGTATCGTTAAATAAGATCGATTCCTGAGTGACAACTCCTATATGACTCCTTAAAGATTCCAATTCGTAATCAGTCAACGAAACTCCGTCAATCTGTACTTCCCCATCAATAGGATCGTAAAAGCGGGGCACCAAATCTGCCAAAGTAGACTTACCCCCCCCTGATGGCCCAACCAGCGCAAGCGTCTTACCTTTTTCAATGGTTAGATTAATGTTCTTTAACACGCGCTCTGTCTCATACGCAAAATTTACATTCTTGAATTGAATTCCTTTTTCAAATGATTTAAGTTCAACAGCTCCAGGCTTGTTATGAATCACCGGTTTTTCATCTATCAATGAAAAGATACGTTTGGCCGAAGCCGTACCTCGTTGCAACGAAGTAATGCCGTTAGAAAAACTCTTGGCAGGTTGCATGATCATAGCGAACACACCCAGGAAACCTAAAAAAGCTTCCGGCTTTAAAGAAGATTCGTCAGACAAAACCATATTGCCGCCAAAATAAATTATGCCCGCAACAATGATAACTCCTAAAATTTCAGACACCGGAGCCGACAATTCGTTTTTATAAGCCATCGACTTAGTGGTTTTTCGATAATAAGCCGTTTCGGTTTCAATTTTTCCGACAACAAAATTTCGGGCATTAAAAGCTTTAATAACGCGCATACCACTAAACGTTTCGTCCAAAATGCTAAGGATTCTACCTAAAGACTCCTGACTTTCTGTGGCTTGCTTCTTTAATCGTTTTATTATTTCTGCTACTACCGTTCCCGTCAATGGCAAAACCAACAACGTGAATAGAAAAAGCTGAGGCGAAATGGTAAACAAAACAAAGAAATAAACCAGGATGGTGATGGGTTCGCGCATCACTGCCTTCAAACTATTCATTACTGCGTTCTCTACTTCGTTTACATCGTTGGTAAACCGGGAGATAAGATCTCTTTTGCGTTCCGTATTAAAGTATCCAATATGTAATTGCGTAACTTTTTTAAAGATATCCATACGGATATTCTTGGTAAGATCTACTTTGATTTTTGTCGCAATAACCCGTTCTAAAAATTTAAAAATGTTGGACAGTAATACGGTAGTAACAATTAACGCGCAGATGAACAAGAGCGCACTGATTTGTCCGTTATTCTTAATAATGTCTAAAAAGTAATGATTGAAAACGCCTAACAGATAATCCGTTGAAAAAGTGAATTCAGGGATTTCTGGTACTGCTACCTGCTTATTATCCTGGCCGAAGAGCACAGAAAGCATGGGAATAATAAGTACAATATTGAAGGCACCGAAAACAACACCTAAAAAGGAATATAGAAAAAAGAAAACCAGCCGTGTTCTTAGTTTATTGGCATAGGAAAGGATTCTAAAAAATATTTTCATCCGATTGACTTAAAAATCATAAAGACGCTGTGGGATATTCCAGCGCAAAGTTAGGGAAGTAATTGATGAATTTGAGTTGTACGCAGGCAAATCACTTTTGCTTTGGCGGATGATCTGCTTCGCATCAATAAATACATTGTGTCTAATCATATAAGATGCGGTTAAATCAACAAAGAAAATCGTGTTCTTATTTCCTTGTCCAATCGTATTTCCATAATCCTGTTCCCGGCTTTCATAGTTTTTCAAAATATCACCGCCCCAATTTTGATCGGTGTCATCACGACCTGGATTGGCATAAAATGCTTTTGCAATCAGGTTAAGTTTAGGAATGGGTTGGTAGCGAACAATGCCTACCCATTCATTAAAATTAGCTCCCAGTGGATGTGCCAGAGTCTGGCGGTAGTTACTGTAGCTTCCATACTGCGAAAAATGCGCATAGGTGTAAGGCCTTACCGAATTAAACTCTGCTTGCACATCCAGGTTAGAGACGCCCAGCACATCAATATATTTTACACCTAGTTGCCAGGCATACTTGTTTGCCCACCATCCGTCACCAGAAGTTATTTCATAAAGTTTAAATTCATCCAACACCAGTTGGCCATATAGTGAAACTCCTTTAAGTGCATTCCACTTAAAGTCTAAACCCAATAGCGCGTTGTCGCTACTCCCATATTGTTGTTCAATCGCTCTGAAAAAAATAACCGGATTTAAGTATCCGTAGTCGAATGAATTATTATTGACTGAATCCTGTGGACTAAATACAATGGATTCAAACACCCCAATATTTAATTTCTTGCCAATATTGAAGGTAAGGTGATGAAAGGCCATAAACTTTTCGGGATAGCGTTCGTTACCGGATGTGCGCGCATCGGCCGCCATCCGATTCATCTGGTAGAGATAATTCAGTTTCCAGACTTTTACATTGGCTCTTAAAAAAAGTGTAGGCGGTGAATAGTCGGAGAAGATAAGTGACCGATATCCATTGCCAATAAAAGTACGATCGTTGCCAAACTGCAGATAAATATGTTTGCTAACGTTAAAGTCGATGTAGGCGCGCGCCTGAAAAAAATCCACACCAGAAGTTTTAAAATCTTTCCAAAATCCCTCGTGGGGTACCACGCGATTTCGATCCACTTCCTCTTGAACATATAAAGGCAATATGGATTGATTTTCTCCAAGGAATGTATAAAAACCAATTTTGCGATCTACCATGCCGCGGATTTCAATGCCCCGGGTGTTCGTGGTAACCCAGTCGTTGCGGTAACTGTCAAATCCACCCCCTACATACAACACGGGGTTTACATGCAGGTCAAACTCAGGTTTATCAACATAAACAAAATCCGATTTATTGCGGTACAGACTTTTAATAAATGGTTTCTTGCTGGTGTTGGTTTCTGGTCGGCTCCATTCCCAACTATCATTGCGCAAAAAATCCCGATTGAATTGATCACTACGGGAAGAAAAAATAGCTTCGTTCTGTGAAAGTGTATCCAGGTAACCTACAATCGCATCGCGCTTATACGGTTTTACGGATGTGAAGAATCCGGTTACAATACGGCCCGATTTTATCTCATACCGATCAATCCAATGATAGTAATCTTCGTTGAGTGTGGCGTTGGTGCTTTGGGCGCCTGCCTTAAAAAAAGAGGTAAGTACTATGAAACTAAAAAATGCCCTCCTCATATATTGATCCTTCTATTAAGCAGTATAAAAACGGGGAACTAGCTTTAGATATTCCAATATAGCAGAACCGTGGCAACCCCCTCTAATTTCCCGAAATTAGCCTACAATCATAACAATTTCTTAGCAAATTTGGGGATTAATGCCTTGCTTTTCGGGACCGTTTTCATACTTTTGCAGTCCTTTAATAAAATAGAATATGAAAAAAGGCATTCATCCAGAGTATAAAGACGTAGTTTTTTGGGATACTACAAGCGATTTCAAGTTTTTGAGCCGCTCGACTTCAGTTCCAAAAGAGACCATCACCTGGGAAGATGGTAAGGAATATCCGGTAATTAAAGTGGAAGTTAGTTCAGCTTCGCACCCCTTCTATACAGGTAAGAAAATGTTTCTGGATACGGCTGGTCGTGTTGAGAAGTTCCAGAAGAAATACGGAAAGAAATAAAGAATTTCTTCTTAGCGTGTTTTGCTTAAAAAGGTCTCCCACTGAGACCTTTTTTATTTTGAGGGTGGCTCAAAAATAATTCAAACTATCAGGTTGAGCCTGTCGAAACCTAATTTCCAAGGTGGATTAGCCTTCGATAAACTCAGACTGACTACCAAAGTTTATTTGATACAGCCTCTTTTTATTTTGGAGTAACCTTAGCCACTTGTCATTCGGAATTGATCAACCTAATTTAGCGACATGAATTTGATTTTGTTCGATAACCCAACCATTCGTCAAAACCTGTTGCCCTTTACTTTCACCCGGCCAGTTGCAAGCATTAGAGTAGGTATTCTTACTATAGCGGAAAAGTGGGAAAAGTATCTTGGGGTAAAAGCTTCTTATGCAACCGAAGCTTACTTATCAAAAAAATTCCCACTTCATCATCAGGCCGATAATCTCTGGATCAATGGAGCGGTATGCCCTAACACATCCTTCGTTAAAGCTATCAAAGAATTGAAGTTGGGTGATGCGCTAAGTCAAGACGAAGTGGTGCTTGCCGTGCGAACGCAAGATTCTGAAGTACCTGAAGTAATTACTGGAGCGATCCACGCGTTTACCCAACCGGTTACTGTTATTGATCAGGTTTGGAAGATTTATCAAAAAAACGGAGCCGAGATTCGCGAAGACTTTGCCTTACTAACCCAGGGCCGTAAATCCGCTGCTATACAAGATTCCTTCACCCGGATTTATAATCCGGATCAGGTATTTCTTGAACAAGGCGTTCAAATAAAAGCAGCTTTGCTGAACGCAGAAAATGGTCCTATCTATTTAGGGAAAAATTCTGTTGTACACGAAGGCGCGTTAATCCGTGGCCCATTCGCTTTGTGTGAAGACTCGCACGTTAATATGGGCGCAAAAGTTCGGGGCGATACTACGGTAGGTCCGCATTCCAAAATTGGAGGCGAAGTGAGTAATTCCGTTATTTTTGGCTACAGCAATAAATCGCACGATGGGTTTTTGGGCAATTCGGTTATTGGCGAGTGGTGCAACATTGGTGCTGATTCCAACACCTCGAACCTGAAAAACAATTACGAGAATATTAAACTGTGGAATTACGCGAAAGGCGGATTCAAAGATACGGGCCTTATGTTTTGCGGACTCATGTTTGGGGATCATAGTAAGTGTGGTATCAACACTATGTTTAATTCGGGTACCGTAGTGGGCGTAAATGCCAGTATTTTTGGTGATGGCTATCCTCGTAATTTCGTTCCTTCTTTTGCGTGGGGTGGTGCCGCGGGATTCACCACGTATCAACTGGACAAGGCCTTGGATACGGCAAGCAAAGCGATGGCTCGAAGAAATGTTGTGTTAACAGAAATCGATGGGGAGATTTTTAAAACTATTTTTGATGAATCTTCAAACTATCGGGTTTGGGAAAAGAAATAACAGATTTCATTAAGAACAAGCGCTAATGAAAGTTTTATGTATAGTACTGGGTGCCGTTTTCCTGAGTCTGGGGATACTCCATTTCAATTGGGCCGTTGGCGGTACCTATGGATTTGCTAACGCTTTGCCAACTAAAATAACTGGGGAAAGGGTATTAAATCCGAAAAAAATTGACAGTGCCATTGTCGCGTTTGGACTAACTGCCTTTGCTCTATTTTATTTTTTTCAATCTGGTTTAATAAACTTTAGTCGGGTAGAATGGATATTCAAATATGGTGGTTGGATTATTCCAGCTATCTTTCTTTTACGCGCTATCGGAGATTTTAAATACATTGGTTTTTTTAAAAGCATACGAAAAACAGAGTTCGGAAAATTAGACTCTCTATTCTTTTCACCTCTTTGCCTGGTAATTGGAATAGCCGGATTGATTATTCAACTGACAAAAGATAAGACCTTGTGAGATTCGCAGATATTCCCGGACTATCAGAAACAAAATCAAAATTAGTTGATGCCGTTACGCATAATCATATTGCCCACGCACAGCTCTTTATGGGTAAGGCCGGAGCACTCAACTTACCGTTGGCACTTGCCTACGCCACGTACTTGCATTGTCAAAATAAAAATGGTGAAGATGCCTGTGGCACCTGTTCCGCTTGCAGTAAAAGTTTAAAGTTCATTCATCCCGACACCAATTTTGTTTTTCCATTAGGTAATATAAAAGGTGATAAAGATCCGGATCGCTTTAAAGCTGAAATATTGAAATCGTGGCGGGCATTTTTAATAGAACAACCTTTCGGGGATTTAAATGATTGGACAACCTATTATGGTGGTGAAGACAAGCAAGCCTTAATTTCACGGGAAGAAAGTCGGGAGATTATAAAAACGCTTTCGTTGAAGCCATTTGAAAGTCCCTATAAGGTAATGATTATCTGGCGGCCCGAACTGATGCACCCATCAGCAGCGAATGGGATTTTGAAAATTCTTGAAGAACCTCCGGCCAATACCTTTTTTATATTGGTGAGTAATGCGGCCGAGCAACTATTGCCAACCATTCTTTCGCGCACTCAACTGATACAGGTACCCTTGCTTGCTGATGAAGATTTGCAAGAATATGTAAAAGCGAATCATAAAGTAGATTCTTCCCGGCTTCAGGAGATTACACAACTGGCAGAAGGCGATCTGAACATGGCTATTAAATTAATAGACAGTGAGGAAGATCATTTTCAAGATCGCTTTGCTGATTGGATGCGCTCTTGTTACAAAAGAGATTATCCAAAACTGGTAAGTTTCTCCGAAGACTTTCACGATCTGGATCGACTCAGTCAGCGAAACCTTTTTCAATACAGCCTAAGTATGATGCGCGAAACGCTGCTTCATTCTGCCGGAGCAGATAGCATAAGTCGGATGAAAACGGGTGAAGTGAAGTTTGTGAAAGACTTTAGCAAAATTATGGATGTTGAAAAAGTGGAAACCGTAAATCACTTAGTTACTCAGGCGCTTTATCACTTAGAACGGAATGGAAGTGCCAAAATGATCTTTCTTGATCTTTCTCTACACATTGCCAAAACCATCAAATCTTAAAAAAAATTTATAATACCTATTTCGAAATTTCAATCCTTATGAAAAAATGTTTTCTCTTTCTATCATTAATCACCTTGCTAATTGTAAGCAGCTGCTCAACAGACAATAGTTCAGATTACTTGGTCACTATAAAAACCAATCAGGGCGACATGGTTGCCATCTTATATGATGAAACGCCCAAGCACAAAGCCAACTTTATCAAACTGGCCAAAGAGCATTATTTTGATAGCCTGCTTTTTCATCGCGTGATTGAAGGGTTTATGATTCAAGGTGGTGATCCGGATTCGAAAAATGCAACACCGGGTCAGCAATTAGGAATGGGTGGTCCCGGATATACAGTCGATGCTGAATTCAATCCAAAATTCTTTCATGAAAAAGGCGCGTTGTCTGCAGCACGTATGCCCGATCAGCAGAACCCCGCCAAAGCTTCCAGTGGAAGTCAGTTTTATATAGTGCAAGGCACGGTAACATCTCCGGCAGATTTAGATGGACTTAAAATTGATGCGGGAAAATTAAATGCTGCCTTTCAGCAGATTTTACAAAACCCTTCCAACCAACCCTTGATTGATACGCTCAATCAAATCTACATGACGGGTGATATGCAAGCCTATCAACGGAAAATATATAGTCTTGTACCCCGATTGGAAAAACAAACCGGTATGAATATCTATAAAGAAGTTTCGGAAGAAAAAATAAAAGCGTACACGACTGTAGGTGGATATCCCTCGCTAGATGGTGACTACACCGTATTTGGTAAAGTGATTGACGGACTGGGTGTGATCGACAAAATCGCACGCCTAGAAAAAGATTCTAACAACAGACCAAATCAGGATCTTCGCATGATGGTGACCATTGAAGAAATGCCGCGCAAAGAAATTGAATCAAAGTACGGGTATAAATATCCAACTCAGAAATGAAAATAGTAGTAACCGGTGCCAATGGATTATTGGGCTATAAATTAATTCAGTTACTTAGCACAAAATCCGACATCTCCCTGATTGCTACGGCAAGAAAAAAAGTCAATGATCTACCGCAAGGCGTTCAGTTTTTTAAATTGGATATTGCGAATCACGATCAGACTCTGGAAGTTCTAACAACTACCAAACCCGATGTTGTGATAAGTGCTGCTGCCATGACGCAGGTGGATCAATGCGAAACGGAACGGGAAATATGCTGGATGACAAATGTAGTGGGTATTGAAAATTTAGTGGAGGGCTGTGAAAAGATTAAATGTCATTTAGTACATGTCTCTACCGATTTTATTTTCGATGGCTCTCACGGGCCTTTAGATGAATCGGCCGTTCCCAACCCGGTAAATTTTTATGGCGAAAGTAAATTAGCTGGCGAGCAGGTTATTCAAAAAAGCAAACTCAACTGGGCCATCTTGCGCACCGTGTTGGTGTATGGTGTTACCCCCGATTTAAGCAGAAGTAATATTGTGTTGTGGGTAAAGAAAAGTTTAGAAGAAGGAAAAACAATTAACGTTGTGAACGATCAATGGCGCACCCCTACCCTGGCCGAAGATTTAGCCATGGGTTGTTATCTGGCAGCCTCAAAAAAAGCTACCGGAATTTATCACATCTCCGGAGAAGAGATGTTGACTCCTTTTGATATCGCGATGCAAACCGCAGAACATTTTAAATTAGATAAATCGCTTATTAAGCCAGCCAACTCAAGTACCTTTAAACAACCTGCGGCAAGGCCACCCAAAACTGGATTCATCATTAACAAAGTAAAAAAGGAACTCGGCTACCAACCACACAGTTTTAAAGATGGTCTTACCTTGCTAGCTTCTCAGTTGATCAGGTAATTATGCCATTACTCCTATAGCCCATTTAGAAATCAGATTTATTTGCTAAACTTCGAATTCTTAACAATAACCTAACCTACTCATTATGTCTGCAAGAGGTCAATTCGGTTCAAAGTTTGGTTTTATTATGGCAGCTGCCGGCTCGGCCGTGGGGCTTGGCAACATCTGGCGCTTCCCCTACGTGGTAGGTCAAAACGGGGGGGGTGCTTTCGTATTTGTGTATGTTATATGCGTGATCCTTATTGGCTTGCCTTTAATTTATAATGAAGTTGCTCTCGGTCGCCTTACAGGACGAAATACCATTGGAGCTTTTAAAGGAACAGGCGCCAATAAATTCTGGGTATTCACCGGAGCGGTGCTGGCCCTCAGCGTCAGCTTTTTTGTTTTGAGTTATTATGGTGTAATCGCTGGCTGGACGATCGGTTATATTGTGAGTGAGTTCACAGATTTCATCCATGACTTCGAAACATTTAGAAGTGCTCCAGTTTATGTAATTCCATTCTTCGGTGTGTTTATGGTTGCAACCATCGCCATTGTATTGGGTGGTGTTGCCGGTGGAATTGAAAAGGCATCTAAAATATTAATGCCCGTTTTATTCTTGTTGGTATTCCTGGTGATGCTTAGAAGCTTAACCTTAGATGGTGCCATGGAAGGTGTAAAATATTATCTGACTCCTGACTTTTCTAAAATAAATGGAAGCGTAATCCTGTCAGCTTTGGGGCAGGCATTCTTCTCGCTCTCGGTAGGCTGGGGTATTCTTATAACGTATGGATCGTACCTACCGAAAGATCAAAATATAGTGAGCAGTGGTGCTTGGATTGGTCTTATGGACACTGCTGTTGCATTATTTGCTGGTCTTATGATATTTCCCGCTGTGTTTTCATTCGGAAAAAATCCGGCTGAAGGAACCGCGCTTGTTTTTCAAGTACTGCCCGACATTTTTAATTCCATGCCAACAGGCGGGCGCATAGTAGGCGCATCATTCTTTCTTCTGTTATGTGTTGCAGCGCTTACTTCTTCCATCTCCATGATTGAAGTGCCGGCTTCGTATCTGATTGATGAGAAAAATTGGAGCCGCAAAAAATCCGCGTGGACGGTAGGTATCCTTGCTTTCCTTGTCGGGATTCCTTCCGCATTATCGGGTGGGGCCTCAGAATTATTCACCGGCATGACGCTTAATTTATTTGGCACAGTAAAGACCGGCTTTCTTGATATTATGGATGCCCTCTTTGGTGGTTTGTTTATTGTAATTGTTGCGCTAATGACTTGTATTTACACTGGCTGGATCATGGACATTAATAAGGTAGCAAACGAAATAGGTACTGGAGCGCCTGGTTTTCATAAACCACTTATAGGAAATCTTACGCCACTTGCGTTATGGAAATTCTTTATTCGCTTTGTCTGCCCACTCGTAATTGGGTTGGTGTTATTAAGTACGGTGGGTGTTATATAAGACTGCTTTACTAGCATAAAATAAAAATCGCTGGATAATCATTCAGCGATTTTATTTTGTGGCTGTCCTATTGAAAGTTCTCCCAACAAAATATTTCTTATATGGTGCGTATCCTGAAGGTATATATAGCATTCCAAAACAGCGGGCTATGCACTTAGTAAGGCCTCTACTTAATTTGTATGATTCCGCTCCGATACAAATCCAAAGCAGCATTAAGTAATTTTTCTATTGTACGAATGGGCAAGTCTTTATTTGGATTGACTCGGAAAATCTTCATACGGGAACGGCTCTCAACCTCCAACTTTGGGTGATCCAAATGTTTCCCTTCAACAAAAAGGAGATAGGGTTCGTTGGTTTTTTTATCCGTCCACAAATAGCAGAACATCTTTTTCTTGTAACAGAAGCAGGGCATTCCGTATTTTATTGTTTCCGTTACCTGCGTGTCTTGATCCAGGATAATACTGCGCAAAGCAAGATGACAACTTTTATTTGGCTCGTTTATTTTTAGGTAATAGGTATCAGGTTCCCTGGCCATTCTATTCGTTGTGAAGTTCACTAGTCCAGTTTACCATCCAGCCAATGAATAATATTTAACAACAGTTGAAAGTTTTCAGGCGCTGTTTCATTATTCATACCCATTTTTACTCTCTGTGGTCCCGCTAGTTGCGCAGAAAACATAGCTGCTTCGCCAAAAACAACCACGCGTCCTTTGCCATATTTTTTATAAGCCCCTTGCCACCATCCTTCAGCATTCATTCGGGTGGTTTTATCATCAAAAACCCAGGCTGTATCTGGTAACATGTTTATGTATCCTTTGCTAAAGGTTAGAATTCCGGTAGCATCCTCAGGTATTTTAAAAGCCTGCCCGGTAAAGGAAGCAATTTGCTGAACGCTTTTTTCTTTTCCTTTTGTGATGATACTTTCAGTGAGTGTTTTATTCCTTACGTTAAAATAGGCAGGCCCTCTCGATAGCGAATCAAATACAAAACCATTTGTAAACTCAAAGCCAAAGGCTTTAGCCAGATCCGTTGCTGCACCGGCCATCGGCATATGATCGGCAATTAAAAAAATACTCCCTCCAGACTGAACCCATTGGCGCACCACATCAATCTCTGCAGTTGTAAACGCGGATGGATTGGGTAAATACCAGTTTTCTGTATTCAACTCATTTAATGCATTAGCTATCACAAGGATTTTGCCCTTTGTCAATTCGTTCTTAGCAAATGAACCGCTATAGCTCAACACCTTGTATCCATCACGTTCCAACAAATTAGAAAAAGCTTTGTATCGTCCTTCTTTGGTATGAAAGTTATGATGACCTTCATCTATAAATACTACTGATCCATTTCCGCTTTTGTACTGCGGATTCAGAATTACCGGATTATAGGTAGTGTCAGCAATTTGTTGCGAGAATAAAACACCGGGCAAGATTATAAAATAAAGAACGGTTACTGTCTTCATGCTAAAAGAATTTATATGCTATGATTAGCAATACGTAATTCACCCTTTTTGGTTTAATAGTCCAAACTCCGTTGATTAGGCGCGAAGGCTTTAAAAATCATTCCTTTGGGGCAAGGTAATAGTGAAGGAAGTAAAGTGTTTAAATTCAGAGGCAACTTGAATAGTTCCTCCCAGCTTCTCGACCGTTTCTTTTACAATATATAATCCAAGTCCCGAACCCGAGCTTTCAACATTTCCCCGGTAAAACATTTCAAAAATATGTGGTAATATATCCGTGTGAATTCCTATACCATTATCGCGAAAAGTAATTGCAATAGCATCGTCCCCGCTACTTGCACTTATTTCCATTTTCGGTTTGTCCTTAGTGAGATCAGCGTATTTAATACCATTTGACAATAAGTTATTGAGTATGAATTGAACTCTGTTTTTATCACAAACAAATGAAAAATCTTCAGGTATGTCTACAAATAATTCTACCACTCCCCGGGTGTCATTCATAAATTTCAAATCCTTAAAGGTTGCGAAGATCATTTCTTTAAGCGGTATTTCTTCTAGTATCAAGTCACTTCGAGAGTTTCTGGAGTAGTCCAGAATACTTTTAATCACAGTCTCTTGCTTAAGTAGTACGTCCTTTAACAATTTAATATATTGCTCGTTACCTTCGTTAACGAGATTTTGTTTCTCCATCAGATTAAGAATTCCAAAACATGACGAGAGAGGCGCTCGGATATCATGCGAAACCCTGTAAACGAAATTATCGAGTTCTGAATTAATCTTTTGAAGCGTTCTGTTTTTCTCCATGAGGCTATCCTCATTCATCTTAAGCTTTGTTATATCCAGGTGAGTTCCGTACAGTCGTACCACTTTTCCCTTCTCGTCAAGAATAGTTTCTGCACGGCTATGAATCCAGATATAAGATTCATTTTTGTGACGAAAGCGAAATTCTAAGATAAACTTGCCAACCGGGTTGGCCATATAGTCTTCCACATCCTTCAGTCTTACGGCACGCTCTTCAGGATGTAAATGATCTATCCAAGTACTGAATTTTGGCTCAAGTTCATGCGGTTCATACCCAATTTGTTTTTTCCACATGGGAGAAAAGTATACCTCATTGGATGCTGTGAACCAATCCCATATACCCATGTTGGATGCTGCAGTGGCTAACTTGTAGCGTTCTTCACTTTTCTCATGTGCCTGTTGTGCCTTTTTTCGTTCTGTAATATCCCTGCTTGTCCCAATAACCTCACCCTTATTTGCACGTGGGTTTTTACGATAATGCGAAATGATTTCCATCCAGATAGTATGTCCATTCTTATGTGGCACTTCCATTTCGGTCGTGTAGTAGTCCGATTCTTTCTTATTACTAACATCTAAAGAGCTATCTTGTGTATGCTCACCAATCGTTGGAATGTTTTCTTCTGGTATAAGCAGAGTAAACTCTTTTTCCATAAACTCGTTGATGGTGTAGCCCAATATTCGTTCAATTGATGGACTCACATAAGTAAATTTCCTTGACTCCGTATCTAATACCCAAATTATATCCTTTATGTTATCCGTTAGAAATCTGTGTTTCTCCTCGCTTTCCATAATGCGGGAATAGGCATCACTTTGCGCATCCATTAACTCACTAAATAGAACAATACAAAATATTGCAATAGATAACATCACAAAGCCATAGGTCACCCACGCTGTTCCGAGTTGCGTATAAGTTTCAACATTCACAATTATTCCTCGGAGTCCATGAGTGAATAGATACCCATATAAAGTGAACGTTGCAATACTGATGATGGTGGCAATTATGGCAACGCTTCGCTTTTCAAAAAACCAAAAGAAGATTGGTATGAGTATAAAGAAAAGTTTAGCACTCGCCAGGTATCCAAAACTATGAAGGCCCGTTACCGCAACTAAGAATATAGATATTTGCAATACATAAACCTTTACGAATAATCGAAGCTTATTTCGAAACAAGTAGGTTAGGATAATTGCTACATAAATACCAATCTGTAGTGTATATAATAAAGACCAGCCTGTGAAACTACTTCTTGAAATTGAAATCAATAATGCTGGTAAGAATAAATATATACCGGTGAGTAAAATGGTATTTACTGTATTATTCTTAATCGTTGCCGAGATTATGTTTCTCCTTAAAATATTAAACATTTTTCAGATTAGATGCCGTACTAATTTGAACCTTTTTATGATTAATCGCTAATGCAAAAGTTATATTTTCAATACGAGTCTAACGCCATGCCCCGATTGAATTAATGGAACTAGGCATTGGCTTACGTAGCCTCCCCGAAAGTCAAGAGATTATTATCCGGATCAAGCAATGAAAATTCCCTTTGCTTCCACGGCTTTGTTTCAAGATGACCGTTTGGATGAATAGCTACTTTCTTGTCTAAAAAACTCAGATACAATTCCTCAATAGAATTGGATCGGATGTAAACCTGGCCGTAATTTTCTTTTGGGTCAAGTTCCTTAAACTCAAAAAAGTGGATTTGAATTTTGTCTTTCTCGACCATCAGGTACCCCTCATAGTCTGCGCTGCCAAATTCTGTAAAGCCTAACTTATTTATATAATAATCACGGGTAACTGCTTTGTTACGCATGGGTAATTTTGGGTTAATGGCTATAAGCATATTTATTTTATCAACAAGACTCTTTGATTAATCGGATACAACCACTCGATGCCACGCTCAGTCACCACCGCATCATCTTCCAGCGGTATGCGCAACTTCTTTCCTCCCCATTCAGGCAAGGGTGTGTATGCGAATAATTCTATTGATAACAAATTGGTTGGCTTCACCGTGTATTTAAACCTTACCGGATTCCATTCGGCTATACTTGGGCCTATACCATGGCCCCAGTTACCCACCGAGTGGCAACCAATAACCACATTTGTTTCGTTATCTGCGCTTGGTTTGTTAAAAGTGATTTTTGAAAACCCAGCCTGTTCCAACGCCTTATAAATATTGATCATATTTTGTTCTGCAGTGATACCCGGTTTAATGGTTTGCTTGATCACATCCCGTACTTTCACGCCTTGATTAAAGGCGTTCTTAATACTCTGCGGCACATCTGTTTCTCCCTCCTTCAATACATACGCCATTCGCTTCATGTCGGTGTACATGTTCATAAGACCAACGCCCCAATCCAACATTAAGATATCACCGCGCTGTATGATGCGATCGGTAGACGTAGCAACAATTCCATCCGGACCTGTAACATAGACGGAAGGCATGCCAAACGAAGTCTCGAGATTGTTTTTAAATTGTTGTTCCCGCATCCACCAGGCGACATCTTCAAGAGTAGTAACACCAGGCGTAATCACTTCATTGGAAAACGCTTTTTCTGCAATTGTATAAGATAACATGCCGGCTTCGGCAAATGTGGCTATCTCGGTGGCTACTCTTCTTGATCTGAAATCAGACACCAATTTTTCGGCAGACACAAACCGATCTTCGTATTTCTTGTCGAGAGTTTCAGCTAAATGTTGGTACATCGTATAAGACAATCCATCGGCACCGCCAATCATTTTCGACATGTTGAGTCCAATTCTTTTTGGATCGCGTTTGGTGACAAAGTCTTTCAGTTCACTTTCACTACCAAAATAATCATAGGATCCACCGCCTTCCAGAAATCCGCCATCAATACCCAATGCAGCACGCTCTATTCTCGGTTTCCCAATATTGGTGAAAATATAATATCCGTTTTGTCCGGCATATCCCTCTCCCATATCGTGATACAGCGGATCGAAGTTGCCTTCTTTATTGGTGATGATCCACATATCGATGTTGTTTTCTTTCATCACTTCCGGCAGGATCAGATCAAACTTATCATTGCGTATTTGATTCATCACCCGCCATCTGCGGTAGGCCTCTTGAGGAAAAGCAGATTGAACCATTACCAGTGTTATCAGGAGTAAGAATGTTTTTTTTATCATGTCATTATAAAAATAGAGACTTTAAGATCAGTTATTGGATACGCTTTTCAAATCTAATGTAGGTGTCTATTGCAACAAATCCAGAAAAGTTAGTCTTTATTTTCAGTTTCCAGTAGCATTCAAAAAGTTTCTTCCCTTCACTAGCGATGCTTGTAATTCCCCGGATTTAGGATGGCTTTGGTTTTCTAAGCCCTACGAGAAAAAAATAAAAATAAACTAATATTCGACATAAATTATTTACCTTTTGCGGGCATTTATTGACTTAGACAATTGTTTCGAACAACTATAATTATGAGAAAAAAACTAATCGGGGTAGCGGTGTCATCATTTTTAATATCCATGCTAATAGCCTGCGGTCCTCAGAAAGAAGCAGCACTGGTAATTGATAAGGAACAAATTAAAAAGGAGATTCAGGAAAAGGAGAATCGATTTGCTGAATTATATAACACCCGGGAATTGAAAAGCATTGGGTACTATGCCGATGACGCCATATCGTTTTCTCAGAATAAAGCAGCTTTAGTGGGAAAGTCGGCTATTATCGAATTTATGAAAGCCGGTCTTGAAGATACCCCTATGGGTAATAAGATCACCTTTACTACCAAGGAAGTTTTTGTATCCAATGATGGGAATCAAGTTGTAGAGATTGGTTATTACAACTTAGCGGATTCTACTAATGCTCCTATTAATACAGGAAACTATATGGTTCTATTTGAAAAGCGAGATGGGAGTTATGTCGTTGTGAGAGATATGAGCACTTCAGATATGCCGCTTGAATAAAAAAATAAAAAAGAAAATCACGTAGTTCGATTCAAAAATAACGCAACACATGATCTACTATCAGATAAAATTGTGTTGCGTTATTTTTTTGCTATAAAGGGGTTCGAGAGAGATTTTGTCTACCGTCTTCGGCCTCCTCCTCCACCTCTGGAGCCACCACCACCACTAAAACCACCGCCACCTCGGGAGGCACCACCACCGCCACTAAATCCACTGTTTCCCCCACCAGAACCACCACTATAACGAGATGCTCCGTTTGAATTACGGTTGGGTTGAGTTGTATTACGTTGGCTGCTGTTGTTAGAGGGCTGCATGCCGGCTGCTTCGCGCGTAGGTCCCGCTCCTCCTGATTGACGTGTAGCGGGCGTTGTTCCGGCTGATGGGCGAGTTCCAGTTGAAGGGCGCGTACCCGTGGACGGACGTGTACCGGTTGAAGGACGTGTTGATGCACTATTATTTCTACCATAATTACCATTCGCCTTATTATGGTTTACAGTATTGGAAGTATTTCTTGTCCTATTATAGTTGTTAAAATTATTCGTATTATGAATTACAGTCGTGTTACCATGATACCCACCACCATAGTAGCCATGATGATAATGCGCATGACTACCCCAGTATATACCAACGGCCATAACTGAAAACGCAGCATAATAAGGTGGATAATAACCATAATAGTAGGGCGGGTAATAAGGTGCATAGGCAGGTGAGTACACATATTGTACAATGGGCGCTTGTTCTACAATCACAGTTGTAGTTGTTGCAGGCGCACTAACAACTTTAACAGTATCCGGACCCTTGTACCCTGGATTGGCCGTAACTGCCGGAGTGGAAGTCTCTTTTAGTTCCACAATATAATCCTTGCCATACAGATCTTTATCACCCACGATCTGCATCGTAATTTTTTTCTTCTCATCCTTCGATACCAAAATGACAGCAACATCCTGGGTTTCCTTTTCGCTTACCGCTATTTGTAGAACAAATGTAAAGTCATCTTTCTCTTGCTTTGTAACCACCTTAATGAAATCAACCTTTTTATCCAGATCCAGATCCATATTATTGATCCCTGTTTTTTCCAAGTTCAATGATTTTTCAAAATCTTCAATGGTCTTTGATTTTTGAAAAAGATCCAGCACGGCATAAAGATCAAGGTTATCGCCAGGCAAGCCCAATAAAGTTGAATCAGCCACGGACTGTGAAAAAGCAGGCAGACTCACCAAACTGATCGCCACCACAAAATAAGGCAAAATATATTTTCTCATAACAGGTCCGATTTGTAAAAACGTAAATGCAAGTTATTAAATATATATCACTAAGAAGAATTTTTCCTTGCATCTCAAAACCCGGATAAATGTAATTGATCATATTTTCAATATGCGAACTTGAAACCTACCAGTCGGTTTGTTATAGGCACACGCTCAAGTTGATGAAATAGAGCTTAAAATGAAATTTTAAAGTATGAACTTAAAGAAGGTAGTATATCAATAGCCCAATGAGTAATGATAAGCAGAATTATATTACGATACCTGCTCCAGTGTAATGCAAATATTGCCCCGATAATAAATACAGGAATACCGGTATGAAGGAGTACTTGAATCCAATCGCCAGCCTGCCCCTCCACCCCGTTAGAAAGTAAATACCTGCTTGGTAGGTGCCATGCAGTAAATAAAAGAGTTGAAAGCATTATAGCGCTGAGTCTGTTCCATTTTTTTTCAAGTCTTGTCTGAAGATAGCCACGAAAGAAAAATTCTTCCGGAATGGCAGCTGTGAAAAGAGGCATTAAAATTCCAAAGATTAAACGAAGCCAAGCATCTTCAAAATTAGGAATGGCTAAAGTTAGTTCCTTTAAATGTGTTGCATTCAAAAAAAATCCAACGGTAGGCATGATCGCTAGCGTTATGGCAATCTTTACCCTTGGTTTTAATCCAAGCAATAAATCCGCTGGTCGGTAATTCCACCGGTAAAAATATATGAAACCAGGGACTATTAGGAGTAAAGTAATCTTAAACACCAAAGAGTACCAAACATCCTGATTGAATTGTGTTGCTTGCAGAATGGGTAATGGAATGATTTGTATAACCAAACCAAGCAGATAGCCCGATACAATGTAAAGAATTGCATATAAAAGCAAGACATTTGTTTCTTGCGTAAGAGCTTTAAAGTGAATTTGATCCGTTGGTACGCGCTGCCAACTCAAATATGCAAATAATCTTTCCACGAGGTTTCTAAACGAAGTATATGGGAATGAGGTTACTCAAAGAATTACCTTTATTTTATAGAGCAGATGAATCTCTCCCGCTTTCGATTTTGTATTCTATTTACAACACATGAAATACAACCATTTCAACTGTTTCAAGTTCAGCTTTTCTTTCAACTGCCGCTGCGATAAAGTTATTAAAAGATTTTACAAGAAATTCAATGTCATAGTAAATCGATAAAGTTTGAAAACATAGTGTTGTTTTCCCTTTCCATTTAGTGCGTGGTTCACAGCACCGATATATATGCAATTGTTGATATTTTTAAATTGTATGAGTTAATCCCTTGCCATAAAATCAGTAAATCCCCGCACCATCCCCTGAATACATTCGCAAGGGGTTGGCCCGCCTTCCCAAATTCCTTCACAGGATTTTTCAACAAACTCGGGTCGGTTCTGTTTTACCCATTCCTTGGCCTCGTAATAGATGGCCGGGTCGTTGGAAGAAGTTTGTACCGAACGAATTTTTCCATTTTGTATAGCAATGCGAAACGTGTCGGTAACATTAAAATCAATTTTTAGGGCGGTCATCAAATCATCCTTTACGGTGACGGGGAATAGTACAAGCGAATCATTTTTCTCCACATACTTATCGCGATGGACTATTTCGTAATGACCACATTCTGCCCATTCTTGATAATATAAAATATTGGGCTGCGATTCTTTGGCCAATGATAGGATGGCTTGAAGGGAATCCCGGTTGAAAGAATAAAATGCATCAACAAATTTATTTGCGATAACAACATTAGTCTCAGAAGTATCCTTGTTCGATTCCATCTTGCAACTTCCTAACAACAAAAGTGACAAGTAAAGGGTATACTTTGGTCTCATAAATTTGGTTTACCTGTTATTGATCCATAATCTACCTTGAATCTATTTCCGACAGCTCACAAGATTATTTACGCTCGTTATCTAATTCCACCTTTTTCTGTTTCGCTTGTTCTAATAGTGAATTTAAATTCGCTCTATTAAAATATTGTCCATTATTAATAACGGCATAAATATCCTGCGTGGATTTAATATCAAGCAGCGGATTGTTGTTGAGTATCACCATATCGGCTTGCTTTCCAATGTCTATGGTACCCATCGTAGGCAGCTTCTCCATAAATTCAGCGCCATTGATTGTGGCACTTTGTAAGATTTGTAATGGGGTTAGTCCGGCTTCTTGAAACAGTACGAGTTCCTCGTGCAAGGATAACGCGGGATAAACAAATGTATTCAATGCGGCTGCATCGCTGCCAGCGAGTATAGTTACTCCCGCCTCTTGCAAGAAGGGCAATTGTTGAGCGATCAATTTATATCGGTCCTTGCGAGCTTGCTTTTGCTCAGGGGTGTCGCCACTCATTCTGTCAATGCGCCACTGATATTTTGATGTAAATCTATCAGTCAAATAATTCTGGAATTCGTCTTGTGCGTGATCGTCCACATCGAGATAGGCAAGCTGTTTACCGCCAATTAAAGTGGGCGTAACAGCAATCTGAGTTTTGCTCAAATTCTTATAGGCATGAATAGCAGTATCCTGATTAAAATTTGACGAATAATAGTTATTCGCTTCGCTGTTTGTCATCGTTCCTGCTCTGAGTTGATTTACAATGTTCTTTTCATCGGAGCCCAACCGAAGTAAATAACTCGCATGCTCAATACTGGAAAATCCAGCCTCCACAAGTTCGTTGATAGTGAGATCAATCGGTACATGGCCTGAAACTAAAAAGCCGCGCTTCTTCGCCTCTTGTACACTTTTAAGAAACAACGGACCCCCCAAGGTATTTTCAGTAATTTTCACCAAGTCAACATCATAATCTTCAAGCTTGTCAAGCATCTGTTCTAACTCCCGTTCATTGGCTATTTCCAAATCTCCTTTCCAGATTGAGTTAATGCCTTCCAGTTTTCTTCCCGCGGTAAATATTTGAGGTCCCAGAAATTTATTTTGATTAATATCTTCTCTCCAGCTTAAAACCTGTTCGCCTAAATCGCTGGCCATATCTCTTACCGTTGTAATACCGTAAGCAATAAAAACAGGAAACAGCGCAAAATTATCTTCAATCAAATCTTCACCTTCAATATGAACATGCATATCCCACAATCCGGGAATAATAAATTTACTAGCAGCGTCAATCTGATTTTTGGGATCTACCAAAGATTTCAAGGTGGCGTAGTCTCCAATCGATTGGATCGTTCCGCTATCCATGAGAATTGCTTTGTTCTCTAAAATACTGCCATCCGTAACATTTATTATGTTGGCATTGTGAATGAGTATCGCCTGATCCGAAACTTTAATCTTTTCTGAATTATTACAGGATGTAACTATTAAAGTGACCAAGGCTGATAAAAGGATTCTATTCATAGCAAGATTACTTTTAATGGATCGTTAACCGGTAGTAGACAGCTTGTAACTGACCTAACAATTCACTCTGCAAATTGCAAAAACAAAAACAAAATAGTCAGGATTATTTTTTGAAAAAGTCTTTTGAAGCTATGATGAATAAAACGTCCTAAATACCTTTGCCTTCTTATTTGACTGCCTACAGCAGATTTGATTTGATTCGATTAAACCAAAGGGAGATGAAAGTCCACTCAACAGAGCAAGAAGAAAGAGCCTACCTGGATCAAATCCTAAGGAAGTTGGAATGGGCACTTCAGCAGGTCGACAAATCGGCCAGGCAATTCTCGAAAGAGTTCAGGCAAAATGAAGAATACCTGTATGATCAACGGTCTGGAATGGATGATGCCGACCGGGTATCGGCTGGTCAATCGTTTAAGCGAATGGCTTTTCATGGTGAATCGAACCTTGCCAGCAAGCGAAGACTTAACAAACTAATTGATTCCCCCTATTTCGGACGGATTGATTTTGTGAGAATGGGAGGTAACGAACCGCTACCGGTTTATATCGGGATACATTCCTTTATTGATGGAACAAAAGAAACCTACCCGATCTATGATTGGCGCGCACCGGTGGCTTCCATGTTTTATGATTTTGAGTTGGGTGAAGCCTGGTATCTAACGCCCGCAGGCGAAGTGAAGGGTACGATTGAGTTAAGACGACAATACCGGATCCGGAAGGGAAAGATGGAATACATGATTGAGAATGATGTGAACATTCAGGATGAGGTGTTGCAAAAAGAATTGAGTCAGTCATCTGATGACAAAATGAAGAACATTGTCGCGACTATCCAGCGCGACCAGAATGCTATCGTTCGAAATGAAACGTCCAGGGTTTTAATCATACAAGGTGTGGCGGGTTCTGGCAAGACCTCCATTGCCATTCATCGCATAGCGTTTTTACTTTATCGATTCAGAGAAGATATTGCCGCAAAGAATACCCTCATTATCTCTCCTAATAAAGTATTTGCAGACTACATCTCGAATGTTCTACCCGAACTAGGTGAATCACAAATACCAGAGTTGGGCATGGACGAACTGGCGGACGAATTGCTCGACAACAAATTTCAGTTTCAAAGTTTCCTGCAACAGGTGTTCGCAATCTTAAATAAAAAAGACGAAAATTTCATTGAACGGTTGCGGTTCAAATCTTCTTCGGAGCTCACCCGTCAACTGAATCAATATCTTGTTCATTTAGAAAATAATTTGTTCGTAGCACCCTCCATACAAGTGGGGCAGGTACTGGTTCCCGCGGCATTTATTGAAGAGCGATTTAAAGCCTTTCAGCGAATACCTTTATTGAATAGAATTCCCATGGTAATTACAGAAATACAATCGCATGTACGATCTACGGTACAACGAAAGTTATCCGGGCACGAAAAAACTCAGATCTATAAAGCCTTGTCTGGCGCGTTGGGAAATGTGAGTCTTCTAAATCTTTACAGGGAGTTTTATACCTGGCTGGGTCGTGATGATTTATTCAGAATGAATAACAATGTTTTGGAATATGCTGATGTATTTCCCTTGATCTATTGTAAAATGCGGTTAGAAGAAGTTCGGTCTTATCAGGAAGTAAAGCATCTGGTTATTGATGAAATGCAAGACTACACACCTATTCAATATGCGGTATTGGCGCGGCTGTTCAGTTGTAAGAAAACTATTCTAGGCGATGCCAGTCAGACGATAAATACATACGGTAGTTCAACCGCGGAAGAAATTGAAAAGATTTTTCCACATGCCGATGTTGTAAAGTTGTTTCGGAGCTATCGCTCTACGTATGAAATCACACGCTTCACACAGCGCATCAGTCCGAACCCCGACCTGGTTGCGGTGGAACGGCACGGACCCGAACCTGAAGTGAAAGAGTTTCAACAACGCGAGCAAGAAGAGGAAGAAATCAAGCATCTGGTAAATCGTTTCAGAAACTCTTCGCACCGAACATTGGGCATCATTTGTAAAACACTTTCGCAGGCTAAAACACTTGCGGAAATACTTAACTCAAAAGACGTGTCGTTGCTTACACCAGAAAGCACTTCCTTCCGCGAAGGCGTGGTGATCACCACCATACCCTTGGCCAAGGGTTTGGAATTCGATGAAGTGATTGTTCCCTTTGCATCGGCAGATTACTATCAAACTGATTTGGACAAAAGCCTGCTCTATATTGCCTGCACGCGAGCCATGCATCAGCTTACACTTACATTTACTAAAGAACGATCTCGGTTTTTGGTATGATTAAAATACAAGGACACTAGGTGGACTCCGACCAGACAGAAATTTTCAAGTATTATCTCTTGAGAGATGATGTAAAAATTCGTTTGAGTATTTGCCTCGCTGGTCTCATTTTTAACTACAGAATGGCTTCGGTGATTTGCATAATCTTATCCTCCACGGAGTCTCATCTTACTTGATAATCAAAACCAAAGTGCCCGCCACAATTAAAACTGCTCCGATTACAGTTTTTAAAGTCAGCGTTTCTCCTAAAAATAGAACTGCCATAATAATGGTGAGCGCTACGCTTAATTTATCAACGGGAGCCACTTGCGATACATTTCCCAATTGCAGGGCTTTGAAATAAAACAACCACGACAAACCCGTTGCAATACCTGAGATAATAAGAAAAATAACTCCTTGCCGTGATAAAGAGTTAATTCCCTTTGCTTCGCCCCTGGCGAATACAATACTCCAAATCATTATCAATACGATGACCGTCCTTATTCCGGTTGCAAGATTTGAATTGATATTCGCTACACCCAACTTGGCAAAAATTGCTGTCAGGGAGGCAAACAAGGCTGATAGTATTGCATAAAACCACCACATACATTTGTAATTTATTCAAAGCTATAGTATCTAAAACGCTTGTCCTATTCTAAAGAATGACAATTAGTCTTCGTAATACATTCTCTTTGCCCATGTTGAGTCCTTCTCCAATTTGAAAAACTTTACGAAATGTGCTGGTGAAGAAAACCAGCAAAGGCGCGGTTTCATTTCACACCAATTTTAGTTCATTCTAATATTGACCATCTTTGGCTGCTTGACTTAATTATGAGGAATTCTAAAATACCTTCCGGATACTTACTTGCTCTATTGGCAACCCTTATATGGTCAGGTAATTTTATTGTTGCACGGGATTTAAACGCAACGTATTCTCCTGTTTCAATTTCATTCTTTCGATGGTTCATTGCCACCGTGGTCATTCTTCCTTTTGCTTTGCCCCATTTAAAGCGGGACTTCAATATGTTAATAGCCCAATGGCGTCTCATCCTTGTTCTGTCATTTACGGGTGTTACGGTATTTAATACATTGATATACCTTGCCGCCCACACTACTTCTGCATTTAATTTATCACTCATCGCCATTACAGCTCCCATCTATGTGGTCTTTTTCAATTGGCTGTTTTACAAAGAAACCATTACACGGAATCAAACTATTGGCTTCATCGTTCTTCTTATTGGGTTACTGACATTACTTACAAGAGGAAACCCGGAAAAGATTCTTGAGCTTGAATTTAATAAAGGAGATTTATGGATGGCCGGGGCTGCCTCCATCTTTGCCTTCTACTCCTCCTTGCTAAGAAAAAAGAACCCTGCCGTTGGCAACCTTTCTTTTGTGGCTGCCACATTCATATTGGGTGTTTTAATGTTGATGCCATTTTTTCTTATGGATTTAATGAGCTCATCCCTTTCATTAAAATTTACCACCTCCTCTACGTTGCAGTTTGTTTATATAGGCGTGGGGCCATCCGTAATTTCCTATTACTTGTGGAATAAATCAATCGTTGAGATCGGCTCCACAAAAGCGGCAACTATTTATAATACGCTTCCTGTTTTCAGTGCGCTTTTTGCCGCGCTGATTCTTAACGAGCGGGTTTTAGCGGTACAGATTGTGAGTTCTGCGATAATTGTAGGAGGCGTTCTTTTAGTATTGTTTGGCAAGAGAAACAAGTATTCACAATGAAAAAAGCACCGTTTGCCGGAGTTGGAAACTGCCCTGTAAAACTTAAATAAACCCTGCCCTTGTTGGAGTTCTTCTCCAACAAGAAAAATTTAGACAAATTTGCAGGTGAAGAACACCAGCAAAGGCGAGAGAATCACTAGCCTTATATGCCTCACTCCACTTATCATGAAAATAACTAATAGTAATGTTCCAATCCCAATGATCAGCCCACCAATCAAAAGCATTTGTTTATATCCCTCATTTCCAAAATCAAAATTGTAAAAAGCTATTCCAAGCGCAGAAATAGCTGAGCTTAGCCATAATACCTTTGGCACTATCATTAAACCAAGCAGTTCTGCAAATCCAAATTTTTCATTTTCTTGTTGGGGAATGTCAATAGGCCTAAAACCAAACAGAAAGTAAGTTACTCCAAGTCCAAGTAATGAAACACTTAAAACGGTTGAGTCGAGATGAAGGATTCTCAAAATCATTCCTAAAATGAAAGCAGCTAAAAATACTTTTTCAACTTGCGGAAGGTGTTTTGCGATTTTCACAATCAAAGGTGTTTGGGTTGGTGTGGATGTCATAATTGGTTATGTTTTAAATTCTAACTCATTATCTTATAAAATAAATTACTCGCCATTTGTGAAGTTTCTCTCCAACAAAAAAGTTTATCAAATTTGCTGGTGAAGAACACCAGCAAAGGCAAGGGAAAACCAGCAAGGTGGGAGTTTGTGAATTCTATTTTTTTACGAATCGTAGGGTACGGACTTTGTCATGCTGCGTCATCCGAATGTGGTAAAGCCCTATACTAAAATATGACACGTTTACTTGAATTTCTTCTTCTCCCATGCTATTCAGGTTCATGATCTCACGGCCATTCATATCTGTTACAGCTATCTCCACTTTATAATCTGGTGCAAAGCCTCCCAAACCGATAGTAAGCATGGATTCTACCGGGTTGGGATACACTCTTATGTTTATTGTCGAAACCTTTATCTCATTTCCAGTGATAAGAAATACCTTAGCCAGCGATAGCTCGCTTGTACAACTACCAAGGGTCGCGCTGACCTGGTAGATTCCACTAGTCAACACAGTATACGTTTGGCCTTTGGCCCCCACTATCACCATTCCATTGAGGTACCATTGATTGCCATCAGCCACGCTCGAGGTTAGTAACGGAATATCTGGGTTACTCTCATTTACTTCTATTGTTGGCTTGGCTGGTATTACTGGCTGAGCATTGACGACAGCGGATGTTGCCTCCGAATTATTACAGCTTCCTCTACTCTTTATAATAATCTGATATGCACCGGTTGCCAGTCCCTGTTTGCTGTTGTCCAACTGGTAAGTTACCCCGTTATCAAAACTATAGGTCTCTCCAGAATTTTGAACCGTTACCATTATTGTTCCAGTAGCTGTAGTGCAGGTGGGCTGAGTAATGTTCACCACCGGAGTGGCTGGCACTATGCTCGTTATTTCTTGATGTAAAGTTTTACTACAACTAAAATCTGAAATTATTACACTAAAAAGATTACAATTATGTATGGCATCAAAAAGTTCAAAGTTTCTTGTCGAGTTAACTATGGAATCACCATTATACAACCATTGATATTTGAAATTTTTGCCATAAGGGGCTTTTATAGTATCATTCTGAGATGTTAAAAATTCGTCAGGAATATCTGAAATGTAGGCTATTATTTCTTTTGGCCAGCTTTCAATTTCATCGAATGTCTGAGTTACATAAAGCGTATCAGTACTTGTTAAGGTGGGCGCATAAAGGTTTCCTGTCCACATCAAATTACTTTTAAGAGGATCACTATACCACTTGATATTTTCCCCTTTTGCTTCAAGAGTTACGGTATTGTTGTCACATACTTGTACAAATCGTTTTGAATAGGGCCTGGGGGTTCTTTTATTAGTTGAAGACCCTGTATTCAATTTACCAACACCTATGGTTCTGATATTGCTATATTGATTTTCATCTATAAAGGTTGCGGAATTATTAAAACCTATGTTATATAAGTAGCCATTGTTATCAATATCTATTGCCTTTGAAAAGTCAAAACTAGGCATCTTCACCTCCTTTCTCCATAAATGTTCTCCAGCATTATTATATCTTTCAAGATAAAAATCATTTTCGGTGCAGAATGTACCATAACAGGTAAAATAAGTTCCTGTTAAATATAGGAATCCGTCATAATCAACCTTGATATCATGTGTAACTCCCTTTTCAGAATATGATGAAAAGCCCCCTTTGGCCCACAATACATTTCCCTCTGTAGTGTACTTAGCTATATAAGGTTTGGGTTCTTGGCAGCAAATTCCATCAATGTAAATGTTATCGAATGTAATTCCGGTATATAAAGCCCCGCTTAGGAATAAATTATTGTCGGAAGTTAAAGCAATTTGAGGGTTACTATGAGTCCTGCCCGATGATGATTTCCCCCAAATAAAGTTTCCGTTGGTATCTACTTTCCCGAAAAAAGTATTGTCACCCCATCCGCCATCATGCTCTAATACTATGTCATCCAATGGGAGTGTGTCAATCCCAAAAACACCGATGAAATAAACATTGCCAATAGAGTCTACAGCAATGTCCGTAACATTACAACCATTTGAGCTATTAACCCAAATGTCTTTCTTCCATACAGTATTGCCTTTGTAGTCCAACTTTGCCATAAAAAAGTCATATCCTCTTCCGCCAGCGACATAAACATTATCGAATTGGTCTATTCCTATGGCTCGGCCATATCCATAATACTCTTGATTAAAATCCTGATTCCATACAAGAGTGCCTAAAGAATCGTATTTAGTAACAAAAATTCTACCCTCCTTACTTCCCGTTAGATAGATATTTGAATCGTCATCTACAGTAACTCCAATATCATCACCATATGATTCACCTGCTTCGATGTGCTTTAACCACTTAACCTCTCCATCCTTATTTAATCTGCTTAAAAAAATATCAGAGTAATAGTTATCTTCAGTAAATAAAGAAAATGATCCAAGACCAAAGTTTTGCTGATAGTATCCTGCTATAACAACATTTCCATAATAATCTACATGAATCTCTGATGAAGGTCGATAGTCTGACTGATTGTCTCCCGTTGCTTTAAGGCCCCAACTCCATTCCTGAGAGTAAGATTGATTTAAACCAATCGTTAGAATTAATATTAAAATAGCCTTTGCCAAATTCTTCATTTCCATTAAATACGCACTACTCGAATATATGCAATTATTGATATTCCTCTCAATTCCCCCATCATAAAAAAAGCCATACAACTTAATGCATGGCTTCCAAATTCAATTAAATCTTTGTCAATCCATCCCGCCTTTGCGGGTAGCCTTTCTTTGTTCGGGCCATTTACCCGGCTCGCCTGTACGTGTAGCCGGCAACACACTTTTTTCGCGTGAGGTTTTCTGTGGATCTTCGCAGGCCATGTATACCAGAATAGCTGCGAGTATCGCGTTGCTTCGCACATCATCAAATACAATTTTATCGTACGTATCGCGGTTGGTATGCCAGGTGTAATTTCCATAACTCCAGCTAAGCGAGCTCAGCGAAAAGCCGGGGGCACCTACGGCCACAAATGAAGCAAAGTCCGAACCGCCACCACCAGGCGTACCCGGAAATTTTGTTTCAATTCCTTTCTTAAAGTCTTCGGGTACAGCCGCCAGCCAATGCGTAATAAAATCGTAGGCATGCAAATAACCCTGTCCGCTAATGTTTGCTACGCGCCCCGTACCATTATCCTGATTAAACAAGGCTTGTAAGTTTGCTACAATCTCTGGATGATCTTCAACAAACGCCCGCGATCCGTTCAGTCCTTGTTCCTCACTACCCCAATGGCCCACTAAAATGGTGCGCTTAGGATTCGGATAAACTTTTTTCAAAATGCGCATGGCCTCCATCATTACCAACGTACCTGTTCCATTATCGGTAGCGCCTGTGCCGCCATCCCACGAATCGAAATGAGCCGACAGCATCACATACTCATTCGGGTTAGTGCCTTTTATTTCAGCAACGGTATTATAGGTGGGCACAACACCTTTCTCTTTCGAGTCGGCCCGCACACTTATTTTTGGGTTGCTCCCTGATTCTGTAAGGCGATACAGCAATCCGTAATCTTCTAAAGCCACATCAACAGTGGGAATCTTTTTGGTGTATGCGCTAAAAATTTTGTTAACACCAAACCCCCGCGACCAGTTGGACATTACAATACCCACAGCCCCGGCCTTCTCTAATGCAACAGGTAATGTGCGCGTAGTATAACCTGTTTTCTTTATGCGAGCTGTCCACGCATCAGTTTGTGCGGTGCGTTGTGTTTTCATTTTCTCAAATGATTCCTTCGTACCAAATTCTTCCCAATTATAATCGGGGCGGCCAGTGGGTTGGTTCATCGAAATCAAAACAAATTTTCCTTTCGCATTCGGCAACCAGGCTGCGAAGGCAACCGAGTCGGCTACATCGGGTACAATAATTACATCGCCTGTTACCGATTTACCACCGGTACTCGGGCTCCAGGCCAACTGAGTTCCTTCCAGTGATTTTACCCACGGAGCAACCATATCAATGTGCGAGATGCCTCGCTCCCAGCCGCGCCACTCGCCCCACTTTTCGTTACGGGCAGGTATACCCCAGCCGGTGTACTTGGCAACCGCCCAATCATTGGCTTGTTGCATCTTAGGTGAGCCAACTAATCGGGGACCAATACCGTCCATTAATTCATGTCCTAATTTTTCGAGCTGCGAATTATCAGTCGCTTCCTTAATAAGGGCGTCCACTACTGCATTCTTCTGTGCAAAAGAAGGTACAGCTAACAGGAGAATAAAAATCAGTTTAAAAATGTTCTTCATAGTTTGTTTGTGTTTAATTAAGTGCGAATACTTTGTGTTTCTTAGTGCTTTAGTGACTTTGTGGTTCATCTGTTCTTTTAACCACGAAGACTCCAAGCACACGAAGTTTCACTAAGCAAAATAAGGTATGTTAAGAATATCTCACCACCTTTTCCAGATGCGGAAATTATACCGTGCGTGTGGTGCGAAGGGTCATTGAAATATGAAATAAACCAACAGTATGCTTTATCTAAACTGTTTAGGTTTAAGTCTCTGAACAGCAAGCGCTGCTATTTCTAAAATTCTTTTTTCTCTGGTTTCTGGTCGCTTAGCAAAAACAAGCCACTGCAGAATCATTTTTCGTGAGGACTTACTTAAGGTTAAAAAGAAGTCCTTCGAGCCCGGATGTGCTCGGAAACTTTTGGCCAGGTCTTTAGGTATTGTTAATTCCTCTACCTCATCTAGAATTGTCCACGAACCATTTTTCTTTGCTGCTTCAATACAAGCAAGGCCTGCCTGGGTCATAAGGCCTTCCATAATAAGTCGCTCGATTTTGTCTTTGTTTATTTTCGACCAGGTTCCTTTGGGTTTTCTTACACTGAAAAACTGTATAAATTTCTCCTCGTCCAAAGACTTTCTTTTGCTATCTACCCATCCAAAGCAAAGTGCTTCGTCAACAGCTCCGCTCCAACCAATTATTGGTTTATTAGATTCCTTCTTATATAAGATAAGCCAAACCGATTGTTTTGACTTATGGTTCTTCTTCAACCAGCGTCTCCAATCTTGTTGGCTTGATGGGCAAAAAGTTTCTATGTCATTTTCTAGCATCGCGATTTCTTATTTCGTCAATTGTGCTAAAACCTCTTGGGTGTGCTCTCCAAAATGTGGTGGGGGTAAAAGGGATTGAGCTGTATCAATTCCTTGTGCTACGTAGCTACGCACTCCGGTTAAACCGGATGCCTTTACCACTAATGGATTCGTTTCTTTCTGTTCAAAAACTTCTTTAATATTTTGAATAATGCCACCAGGAATTTTATGTTCATTCATACGGTTCGACAAAGTTGTTGAGTCAATTTTTAGGATAGCCGCAGATAATAGATTTTTTAGTTTTTCGCGATTAACCACACGCAACGCGTTGGTGTCAAAATCAGATTGCTTTTCGAGTCCCAAAATTTTTAACAAGTGCGAAAATTGACGATCATTACCCACAGCAAGTAAAAAGTTCTTGCCATCGTGGGTAAGAAAATAATCTCCGTACGGGGCAATATTCGGATGCGCTGATCCCTGCCTCACCGGAAGCTGTTTGGCAACAAGCCAGTTACTCGCCTGATTTACCAAAGAAGAAACGGCCGCTTGAATCAACGAGACTTCAATCAAACTTCCCTGGCCTGTATGTTCGCGTTTTAATAAAGCTAACAGCAAGCCTTCTTTTAAATGATGAGCCGCCAACACATCGATTAATGCAACAGGCATTTTTGTAGGATTCCCTTCTGCTTCACCATTCAAATCCATAAACCCACTTTCGGCCTGAATCACGGCATCATACCCTACCCGATCGTTATCCGATCCATAGCCCGTGATTTGTCCATAGATAAGTTGTTGATTGTTGGTTCTTAATTGTTTGTAAGAAACACCCAGCTTTTCTGCATCTCCGGGTTTATAACTCGCAATGATGAGATCACATTTAGCAGCAAGTTTTTGTACGCTCCATTTCCCTTCCGGGGAATTGAGATCAAGTGCCACCGATTTCTTTCCCCAATTAACCGAGCAAAAATAAGCCGACCGGTCATCGGTTTGTTCGCCTTTACCTTTCCAGGTTCGGGTTACATCGCCACCGCCTGTCAGGTTTTCAACTTTAATTACCTCGGCCCCCAACTCTGCAAAAAACTGCCCTACACTGGGACCTGCCAAAACGGAGGCCAATTCAAGAACTTTAAGATGCTGAAACATGGTATTATTTAATTGGTAATAGTCAACCAACGGACAACGAAAATAGAATCATTTATAGCATTTTTACAGTTTGTAACCAATTATAAAATGAGAATACCGGCTTTTGGACTTTTGTTAGCAATTCTTGTCTCCTGTTCTTCTAAACCTGTAGAACTAAAGCAAGGTATTTGGCGCGGAGTTTTAGAATTGCAAGGACAGCAACTACCCTTTGGTCTGGAAATCCAACAAGTAAATAATCAATGGCAGGCAGCCGTAATTAATGCAGGTGAGAAAATAACATTAGATGAGGTTTATCTGGAAGGAGATTCTATACGCATTGTTATGCACATCTTCGATACAGAACTGCATGCAAAAATCAGTGACGAAAAACTTACCGGCTATTTCATTAAAAACTACGAACGCTCTTATCGCTTGCCCTTTACTGCCACACCGGGTGATACACATCGGTATGTAAAACCAGAATCCATTACTACAAATGATTTTTCGGGCACCTACGCGTTGGAATTTCAATCTCTCATCGAGCGATATCCTTCGGTGGGTATTTTTAAACAAGAGGGCAATAGTGTTACAGGTACATTTCTTACTCCAACAGGTGACTACCGCTATCTGCAAGGAAATATTATAAACAATGAATTACTGTTAAGTACGTTTGATGGCAACCATGCCTTTGTATTTCGTGCGCACATGGAAGGCGATTCGCTTAAAGGTAATTTCTATTCCGGAAATGCAAGTCTGGAATCTTTCAAAGGAATTAAAAATGAAAACGCTACCCTTCCCGATGCAGAATCATTAACGTATCTGAAACCCGGCTACGAAACGCTGGATTTCAATTTTCCCGATCTCGACAAAAATCTGATCTCGCCTAAAGACGAACGATTTAAAAATAAAGTACTCATCCTGCAAATTTTTGGAACGTGGTGCCCCAACTGTATGGATGAAACTAAATTCTTAACAGATTGGTACGATCAGAACAAAGATCGTGGAGTAGAGATTCTCGGCCTGGCGTACGAACGCAAAGATGATTTTGAGTATGCGAGCAGTCGGGTTAAAAAAATGAAAGACAAATTAAATGTGGGCTACGATTTTGTAATTGCAGGCAACTACGATAAAGCGCAGGCTTCCGAAACATTACCTGCATTGAATCACGTGTTGTCTTTTCCTACAATAATTTTTATTGGCAAAGATGGAAAAGTGAAGCGCATCCATACTGGCTTTACCGGGCCCGGCACAGGTATTTACTACAACCAATTTAAAGAGCGATTCAATGAGATCGTAAACGCCTGCCTGGCCGAAGCGCAGTGAAGGCAGGAACTTTTAGCTGAAAATTTACCTTTATCAGAATAGTTTGGTGGAAGAATGAAAAAAAGAGTTGTTGTTGGACTTTCCGGGGGCGTAGACTCCAGTGTTACTGCATACCTGCTTAAAGAGCAAGGCTATGAAGTCATTGGTATGTTTATGAAGAACTGGCATGACGACTCCGTAACAATCAGCAACGAATGCCCCTGGATTGATGACAGCAACGATGCGATGATCGTGGCGCAACATTTAGGCATTCCCTTTCAGGCTATTGATTTAAGTAAAGAATATAAGGCGCGCATTGTTGATTACATGTTTGCCGAATATCAAAATGGCAGAACGCCCAACCCTGATATTTTATGTAATCGAGAAATAAAGTTTGATGTATTTTTAGATGCCGCCTTGAAGCTTGGCGCTGATTATGTTGCCACGGGTCATTACTGCCGCAAAGGTGAAATCAAAAAAAACGGAGTAACCATTTATCAACTGCTGGCCGGAAAAGATCCAAACAAAGATCAGAGCTATTTTCTTTGTCAGCTTACGCAGAAGCAATTATCAAAAGCACTTTTTCCTATTGGTGAAATGTTAAAACCTGAAGTTCGTGCCATCGCAAAAAAAGCGGGCCTGGCGACAGCCGATAAAAAAGATTCGCAAGGATTATGCTTTGTTGGCAAAGTTCATTTGCCGGATTTTTTACAACAAAAGCTGGAACCCAAAAAAGGTAAAGTAATTGAAGTGCCGTCCTACTCAAATGCATTCACCAATGGGTATGCAGCCGATGATTTAATAGGGCTTACAAAATCATATACATTACATCCTGCCTTGGGCAAAGAAGTGGGTGAGCACAATGGCGCGCACTACTACACCATCGGTCAACGCAGAGGATTAAATATTGGCGGTTACGAAAAACCACTTTTCGTGATTGGCACGGATACCCAACTTAATATCATTTATACGGGAAGTGGCGATGATCACCCAGGTCTGTACAGAAAGGGATTGTTCATTCCGAATGACGATGAACATTGGATTCGCGAAGATTTAAAAATGGGAGTAGGTGAGTCAAGAAAATACCAGGCACGAATTCGATATCGTCAACCGCTGGAACCTTGTACGCTTTACAAAAAAGAGACAGGCCTTTATGTTATCTTCGATCGGCCCCAACGCGGTGTTACTCCGGGTCAATTTACCGCCTGGTATCAGGCCGATGAGTTGATTGGATCAGGTGTGATTAATTAACTCCAGCTTTTAAAAGCTCTTCGAAATGCGCTCGCTTCGGAATAGCCCAGCATTTCCGCGATCGTATCCATTTTATGATTTGAATTTTGAATTAACTTCAGGGCCATATCTTTTCTAAGCCTGCCAGATAGTTTTCGGTAGGTCTCTCCCTCCACAGTTAATTTTCTTTGAAACGTCCGAACGGTCATGTTCATTCTTGCTGCCACAACTTCTATCGATGGTATCTGTGTTTTAAACTCTTTAAGCAAATAGGTGCTCACGTGATCCGAGAACCTGTTCGCATTTAAAAAGGATTCCGCTCGCTCCGTTAAGAGCTGATCAAAAAGTGCCTGTAACGATTTATCGTAACTAATTACAGGAATATTTAAATCATCCTGCCTGAAAACTAGTTCATTTCTGGATGCAGAGAATTTAATTGCCGACTGAAATATTCGTTCGTATTCGCCAATAGTTTTTGGCTTGGAGAATTGGAAGCGAGCTTTAACCGGAAATACGTTCTTACCTACTAATAACTTAAATACATTCAGCGTTCCTGCCATAGCCTGCTCTACCGCTTGCCGTGCTGACTGCTCGGATACTTTAATCCAGGCTTCTGCCGGTTGAAAGGTTAACGTAAACTCCTTATCCTGCTCCTCCCAACCATAATAAAACATATCGGTGGCAACCTTACCGTACTGACAAACTCTTTGAAATGCAGAAATCAAAGTTGGACTGCTTTGCATAAGGTGTCCAATCAAACCCAAAATGGAGGGATTCGAGGTCTCGCCTAAATGCAGGCCCAATGACTTATCATTCGTTGCGCTCATCGCCACCTCCCACGCCTTATAAGCACGATCAAAGTCAAGGTATTTTTCTGAATCGTTCAATTCAACTGTGGAGACATTGAGTTTGCCGCACATTTCGGAAAGGCTTGCCCCTCGGTTGGCTGCACCGTAAAGAATATCCCGAATGATAGGCATGTGCGCGTACATGTGTCGTGAACTGTCCTGTTTATGTCACAATTTATCACTTCCCGCATTGAAAGACCAACCTACTTTTGTAGTAAAAAAACAATAATGATTACAAAACGAATAACACAAGTTTTTCTGGGCCTGATGGGTCTTGCCTTTTGCAAAGTTGGGGTTGAAGCACTTGCCTCTCCACAGGCGGTTTTAGCTAATGTAGGGATTACACTTGATAACGTAAGCGCACTGAGTTCTATGCGAGCCGTGTATGGCGGAATGCATTTAGTGTTTGGTGTATTTTGCCTTTGGGGGATCTTTAAAAATATTCAGGCACCTCTTCTGCTTGTTGCTTTATACACTGCCGGATTTGTAATCGGGCGGCTATCCGGTATTATTTTGGATGGTTCGCCTAATTCGTTTGTTACAACCTGGTTATTCACAGAAGCCTTTTCACTATTCGCTTCTGTATCGCTCTTGTTTCTTCTGCATAAAAAAGTAGAACAGAAATCTGTTACGTTTCCTTAAATCCAGAAATTCCTCCGGAAACAATAAACTTCATAGCCGTTGGGCCAGAAATATGGAGAGGTTTTATACTTTCTTTCGGAACAAGGAAATGATTTCCTGAAATGGCATACGAATGCGGAAAGTAAACGGCCACCATATCGGCTAACCCAAGGCTTGATAAGTCCTCTTGGGTAACAAAACCAATTTGGTTCAGATTGTTTTCTTTATTGATGGAAACGAGAACAGGCTTGTTGAATTTTCTTTTATCGCCCACAAACGCGCCAATCAAATCTTTGAGTGAAGAGTAAATTAATTTGACAAAAGGAATTTTATTCATCAAATGATCGAACCAATCGGTAACCGTGCGTAAGGCGAAATTGGATGTCAGATAACCGAAGAGGGTAATCACACCAAAAATAATCGCAAAGCCCAAACCCGGGTACGGAAGATTCAGTAATCCATCTAATTGGGCAAATGCCCAAAAAATAAAATAACCGGTTGCTACCAGCGGAACAATGAATAACATTCCGCTAAAAAAGTACCGGGCAATTGTTCTGAATGTGTTCTTCATGGTGGTAAAATAAAAAGGCCTCCGTTGTGTTAGGAAGCCTTTGTGTTAGTATTCTATACTATACTATACTATACTATACGGAGAAGCCGAGGAAACTCAAAAATCCTAACGACATCAATCCAACCAGGATAAACGTAATTCCTAATCCCCGTAAGGGTGCAGGCACATTCGAGTATTTCATTTTTTCACGTACTCCCGCCAAGGCTACAATGGCAAGCAACCACCCAATGCCCGAACCTAGTCCATAAACAGAAGCTTCAAGCAAGTTGTAAGGCCGACCTACCATAAATAACGAGCCTCCTAAGATTGCACAGTTTACTGCAATCAGCGGAAGGAAGATACCCAAGGAACCATAGAGTGCCGGTGAAAATTTTTCAACTGCCATTTCCGTTAACTGAACCATGGCAGCAATCACCGCGATGAAAATAATGAATTGTAAAAAGGAAAGATCAACAGTGGCAAACTCGGGACCTACCCAAGCCAGTGCACCTTGCGTAAGAATATAATTTTGAATCAACCAATTTATGGGAATCGTTACTCCCAATACAAATATTACGGCCAATCCTAAACCAAAAGCGGTAGATACTTTCTTAGATACCGCCAGATACGAACACATGCCCAAGAAGTAGGCAAAGATCATATTGTCTACGAAGATGGAGCGAATGCCTATACTAACAAGATTTTCCATGCTCTATATATTATATATTAATGAGTCTCTCTATATCCATTCAAACTTCTCTGCACCCAGATTACAATACCCACAATAAAGCAGGCACCTGCCGGTAACAACATAATTCCATTGCCGGTGTAATGAATACCCATCGCGTCAAATACTTTAAAGCCGAAAATTGCCCCGCCACCAAACAACTCGCGGAAGAAGGCAACAATCAATAAGATTAATCCGTAACCCAAGCCATTTCCAAATCCGTCAAGCAAAGAAGGGCCCGGCTTGTTCCCCATGGCAAAGGCTTCCAGGCGGCCCATCACAATACAATTGGTAATGATAAGACCCACGTAAACAGAAAGCTGTTTCCATAATTCATATGAGTAAGCCTTTAATACCTGATCAACCAGAATAACCCACAGCGAAACAATTGCTAATTGAACGATGATTCGAATCCGGCTGGGGATTGTATTACGTAATAAAGAAATAATTCCATTCGAGCTGGTTGTAACCACCAATAATGCGATAGACATAACCAAAGCGGGTTTCATTTGCGTGGTAACCGCCAGCGCAGAACAGATACCCAATACCTGTACGGTAATAGGGTTATCTATATCCAATGGATTAGTGATTAGCTTTTTATTCTTCTTTGAGAAAAGGGGTTCTGACTTTTTCTCAACAACTTCGGCTACGGCAGTACTCATAAGCTTAGCGATAAGTTTTGCTGATTCTTCTTCAAATAATTCTTGTAACAGGTTAAGTAATCAACAAACATGTTGTTTACTCCTTTGGCTGTAAGGGTTGCCCCTGACATGCCATCTACTTTATGCGGATCGTTGGAATAATCATTTCCTTCACCTTTCTGCATGGTTACAGAGGCTAGCACATCAGCATCAAAAATTGATTTTCCTTTATATCGATCCTGAATCTCTTCACTGGAAATTCGTGCCCCAAGACCAGGCGTTTCTCCCAAGTGCGCCAAGCTAACACCCTGAATGGTATTCATATCTGATTTGAGCGCTATGAAGCCGGAAATATCTTTCCATAATCCGAAGCCATAAACCGGTAACACCACATTATTAACTTTAGATGGATCAGAAGGATCTTTGAATTCATAAATTGGCAACAATCGCTCTTCCGGTTTCTTTTTATACTCTTTAGAAACATCAATGTCCGCTGCCTTCATGCCTTCCTTTACAGAACCACCAAAGTCTACTACTCCTTCTTTTACATTTGCTGCATAAAGGGCATTGATATCATCCCCCTTTTTGATTTCCATTACAGTTGCCAAAATATTTTGCTTGCGTTCAAGTTCAACATTAGCATCCTGTAAAGGTTTTAACGCCTGGGAAGCAAAGGCAAGCAAGCCTCCACACACCACGGTAATGGCGGCTGCATAAAGTATGATATAGAGGTTAGACTGTCGCACGTTGTAATCTTCTTTTTTTGTTTGCACTAACTACAAAATAATCAATCAGCGGAGAGAAAACGTTCATCAGCAAAATCGCCAACATAATGCCTTCCGGATAAGCCGGATTGAACACGCGAATCAACACGGTAAACATTCCGATTAATAAACCATAAACCCATTTACCCGATTCTGTTTGGCTTGCCGTAACCGGATCGGTTGCCATAAACACAGCGCCAAAGGCAAGGCCGCCTATCACCAGGTGATAGTGTGCGGGCATCTCAAGAAAAGCATTGCCACCCACTAAATTTAAAAACAAGCCCATCAGATAAGCGCCTCCAAATACACTTACAATTATCTTCCAACTTCCGGCACCAGTAGCAATTAAAATGGCGGCACCAATTAAACACATCAGGGTAGATGTTTCACCAATAGAGCCTGGTCTTAAACCCATAAATAAATTTGAAAGCGTATAGACTCCATCATTCCAACCCGCGCCAAATGAACCAAACGATTCTACCACATTTGCCCCAGAGGTAACCGCATCTCCAGCTATGGATAATGGCGTTGCCCCTGAATAACCGGCTACTGCCTGGCCATCGCCCAGGTAAGTCCAAACACTTCCAGAAATATCTGTTGGATAAGCAAAGTATAGGAAGGCACGGGCTGTAAGAGCGATGTTCACTACATTCATTCCGGTTCCGCCAAAAGCTTCTTTGCCGATAACAACAGCAAAGGCTGTGGCTACCGCAACTTGCCAGAGAGGAATATCGGGTGGCATTACTAATGGAATAAGCATACCGGTTACCAGATAGCCTTCATTAACCGGATGCCTGCGCAGGGTAGCAAATAAAAATTCAATGCCTAAACCAACGCCATAGGAAATAATAATAATGGGAACAACTTGTATCGCACCAATCCAGATTTTATCGCCCAAGGCAGCATCAGGCTGACCGATAGCCAGAAAATGTTGATGCCCTACGTTCCAGATTCCGAAAAGCAAACAAGGCACCATCGAAACGATTACCGTAATCATTAATCGCTTAAGATCAATAGCATCGCGAATTTGAGATCCCTTTACACCGTTGGTGCTGTTTGGGGCGAAAAGAAATGTATCAATGGCTTCGTACGCATAGTAGTACTTTTCCAGTTTTCCACCCTTCTCAAAACTATGCTTTACTTTATCTAGCTGATTTCTTAAAAACTTCATTGCAGCCGAATTAACTATGTTGAATTAAATCAATACCCTCGCGTACTATCTCCTGAACTTTATGCTTGCTTACATCCACAAACTCGCAAAGCGCTAAATCTTCTTCAATCACTTCATAAATTCCAAGTGCTTCCATTTCATCCAGGTCTTCCGCCAGTATGCTCTTTAACAAATGCGTGGGTAAAACGTCCATCGGTGTTACTTGTTCAAACACGCCCGACTGAACAAATGCTCTTGGTTCTCCATGGGTATTCGTATCTACCACACGCTCTTTACCCGGGCTCAAGAAAGAGAGCAGGCCTAAGGAGCGTTGGAAAGAAACCTTGCGGGCACCAGGAGTAATCCAACCTACAAACTCATAATAGTCGCCTTCCGGAAGAACTGTTATCTGATGATCAAAGAAGCCAACATGCCCATCCTTACCAATGGCAGTACCGGTCAGCGGATTTCCGGAAATAACCCGAACATGATCCTGCGTTAAGTTACCTTCAATAAATTTCTTTATCGATGCGCCTGTATAGGTTTTGTAATACTGAGGATTTTTGACTTCCGAACCTGTTATTGCAAGGATTCGCGAAGTATCATATATCCCGTTAAGGAAGAGTTTACCAAGTTGAATAACAGCAAACGGATTGATCGTCCAAACTACATCTCCTTTATTGATAGGATCAATGTGATGAATTTGAACACCCACACAGCCTACCGGATGGGGACCTGAAAATTTATTTACCTCTGCTCCTTTTGCTTGCGAGAAGACGGTAGAAATTTCGGTAGTAGAATGGGTGTTAATATGTACTGTGCCCGATGTGAGCTTTTTCAACACATCAATACCCACCTGAAAAAACTGATCTTGTCCTTTAAACAAAATACTGTAGTCAGGCGCCAATGGATGCGAATCGAAGGCCGAAATATGGATAGCCTTTGGTGTAGAAGCCGGATCGGCAACAATTCCAAATGGCCTTTGAATAATAGCTGGCCAAATACCTGATTTTAAAATTTGTTCTTTTAAGCTGGCTGCCGAAAGGTTAGCGAGATCAGAAACTGAATATTTTTTAAACGTTTCATACTCTACCTTTTTATCAGCCAGTATTTTTATTTCAAGAAGTTTTCTTTTCTCTCCGCGTTTTATTTCTACAATCTCGCCACTTACGGGAGCCGTATAAATAACATTCTCATGTTTCTTATCATGGAATAAAGGCGACCCGGCTTTTACGTTATCTCCTACATTAACAACTGGTTTAGGAATGTATAAACCTTGAAAATCAGTTGGCTTAATTACAAATGTTTCGGGTTGATCGATTTCTACCACTTTAGGGCTGGCCTTGCCTTGAAGATTGATGGTAAAACCTTTTTTAAGTCGGATGAATTTGCCCATGCGTACTTTGGCAATAAATTAGTTTAGATCGAGGCAAAATTAGCAATTAAATCCTACAGACAAAGGGATGTAGAAACAAAGAATTTGATAATAAAAAGCAGGTTTATCGGCTTGTTTAAGCCGGCCGCTTTATGGAGCGAATCATCTTAGTCAAAGCGATTCGAATCACCTCATCAACTTGCTCATCGATGGTAATGTGTGTGGTGTCTATCCCCACAGCATCTGCGGCTTTTACAAGCGGACTTTCAGTACGGTTGCTGTCTATTTTGTCTCGCTGTTGAAGATTTTCTATTATGGAATCAATATCGACCAGATCTTCGCGTTCTAAAAGTTCCCTTTGCCTGCGAAACGCTCTAACCAGAATGTCGGCCGTTAGAAATATTTTGAGTTCTGCTTCAGGGAATACCACCGTTCCTATATCCCGACCGTCCATCACAATACCACGGTCCTTACCAAGTTTCCGTTGTTGGCTAACCATCGCATCGCGCACTGCTTTAATGGTACTCACCTGACTCACAAATTCAGAAATTCTCATTTTGCGAATGCTCTTCTCAATATTTATTCCGTTCAGGAATGTCTCTGTATCTCCTTTTTTGTTGACCATGAAAGAGATTTTGATTTGTTGCAGTGCCTTATCTACTTCTTTTGGGTTGGTGATGGCCACGAGATGCTCTAGAAAATAATACGTAACCGCCCGGTACATAGCTCCCGAATCTATGTACTTGTAGCCCAATTCTTTGGCTACCTCAATGGCGGTAGTGCTTTTGCCACAAGCGGAATATCCATCAATTGCAATAATAATTTTTCTCATAGCTAACAATCTTTCATTGGACAAGGCATGGGTTTGTTCGGATCTGGCTTTTTATATTTTGGTTTATACGAACCACGCTGCTGATTACTCGCACAAGCCGAGAACAGAACAAAAAGTAGAAGCGCAAATAACTTAAATTTCAAAGTATCTGGTGTTTGATCAAATTTAAACCATGACAATCGCCAGCCCAAGAACTTTTCGATAAATTAACCTGTCTTTTCAGAATTATACTTCATTCTAAAACCAATTTTCTGACCCCCACCTAACTCCTGCGTTTTTTCCATCTTTTGATACAGGGTAATAAACCGAACCTGTGGAAACGGAGGCGCCATCAAATCATTTTCTATCGCAGATGTTAGGCAATGATTGATAATCAGATTCAGCTCTATTTCACAAATAGTTTTTTCGGTGATGTTGCTAAATAATTGCCCAAGTTGTCCATCCCCTTCTACCATAAAGCGATTTTCATGATTGATCAGAATGCGGGCTAACAAGTACCCCGGGTCATTAACCCGATTAAATTTTAATGAGTCGGACATAAAATTGTAAATCATGATTTGCCCGAAATACCGATTTACTTCTTTCTCACGGATATAAGTGGTTTTCATTACGGCATGCTCATCATCAAACGTTACCACGTTGGTGTGAAGAACAAAAACCAGCAGATCGCCCGCGAGCTTAACATGAAACTCGTGTTCATTAATAAAATAGAAATCAACTGTTACATCTTGATCGGCAGAGGCGGGTTTCTCTTTAAGTTCATCTACAATTCGCCTGGACTCCACGGCAAGTAGTGAAAAAGCAGTAAGCAAGTTCTTATAAGTAATTTGCTTGGCCGTGGATTTGCTTTCCAGCAGATGATGAATGCGTTCCAGTGCTTGAGTGTTATTCATATCAAATTGACTTTATGTGAGTTTTCTGTTCGAAAGATTATGTCCTAATGCCTGATGGTTTTTTGTTATTTTTGCGTTGCGTTAAGGTGTTACATGTAAGTAATTTAAACTAATAATAACCATGGAAACAAACGATGCCGGAAAAGCGGAAAAGTTTTTCAAAGATTTTGGAAAGAAAATGGATCAGTTTATGGCGGAAATAAAAGAGGCCGGAACCCGCGTAGAAGGGAACATGCAGGACCGGTACGAAGAATTAAAAGTTGCTGCCGAAAAGCTGAAAAAAGAAGCTGAAAACAAAGATCGCTGGAAAGAAGTAGAAGCGAGTTTGAAGAAAGCGGGCGAAGAATTAAATAATGCGGTGAAGTCGGCCTTTAAGAAGCCTTAATTGAGGAGTCCATAGTATTTAGTCGATAGTCCATAGTAAATACTCACTTCTATTTACTATGGACTATATAACTATCGACCATGGACTGAAGTTACACCTTCATCAACTTCCACTTTCCTCTCTTAAAAATTATTATTCCAGCAATAGCCATAAAGGTTTCGGCTAATACGATTGCAATGAAAACTCCTTTGGGTCCCCAGCCAAGAAGATTGACCACCAGATAGGCAAAGGGTATTTGAAATATCCAAAAGCCAAAAATATTCAAGATGGTTGGGGTATAGGTATCCCCGGCTCCATTCAACCCTTGCACCACTACCATTCCATAACCATAGAAAATATATCCGAGACTCACATAGCGGAGCGCCTGAATGCCATATTGCAATACTTCGGGTTGCTGCGTAAACAATCCCAAAATCTGCGGGGCAATCGTTAGAAATAAAATCATAACAAAGGCCATAAAAAATGCATTGATGTAGGCAGCTCGCCATACAGATGTTTCGGCCCGATCCGGTCGCTGCGCACCCAGATTTTGTCCTACAAGTGTAGCCCCTGCATTAGCCAATCCCCAGGAGGGCAAGAGTGTGAAAATGAATACCCGTATGGCAATGGTGTATCCCGCCACTGCATTTTCACCAAAGGTCGACATTAGTTTCATCAGAAATATCCAACTGGCAGACCCGATTATAAATTGCAGAATGCTGCCGCCTGAAACTTTTATTACATTGAGAATGATATCTGATTTTATACCCAGATTGTTCCAACCGATTTTTATAATGCTGTGACCCTTTAACAAAAAATACAATTGAAACAACACACCTATTCCTCTTCCCAAATTCGTTGCAATGGCAGCACCTTCCACGCCAAAGGCGGGTATAGGTCCCCATCCGAAAATGAATATCGGATCAAGAATCATATTCAAGATGTTCGCTAACATCAATGCCTTCATGGCAATGGCAGCATTACCCGCACCCCTAAAAATGGCGTTGATTAAAAAAAGTAACGTAACGGTATAATTGCCGGCAAACATCCAGAGTGCATACGATGAACTGTTTATTATTACATCTTCCGATGCGCCCATCAATCGAAGTATGTCCTTATAATAAAGAGTGCCAACCAGACTTATAATAAAAGAAACACCGAGGCCAAGATAAATAGCTTGCACCGCTGCGGTACTGGCTCCTTGTTTATCATGCTCGCCAACTCTTCGGGCTATAATAGCAGTTGCACCCATGCCGAGTCCCATTGCGAGTGAATACAAAATGCTAAGAACCGATTCTGTATAGCCAACCGTTGCTACAGCATTGCTGTCGTTAAGTTTGCTTACGAAAAATATATCAACCACGGCAAAAATGGATTCCATACCCATTTCTACAATCATAGGAATCGCTAATAAAAAGATAGCTTTATTAATGTTGACTTGTGTGAAATCCTGTTCAGAGCCCTGAACGGCCTCTTTGAACAAACGCACGATTGAAGCGATTTTAGTAAAAACTGCTCTCATGGTATTATTAAAATAAAATTAATGAATTGAACTTGTTAATCCCGATGGGTATCGGGAGACTTTTGGTGAGTTACCAACATTCAACTGCATCCTGATTTTAAATTCAGGAACGTCTGTGCAGGTGAATTAAAACAACAAGATCATAGTTCGTATTAATTAAGATTGTAATATCACGGAAATAATTGAATTATGTTTCAATCACACTCAATTTATTTTAAGCGACCGATGGAAAGTTGATTGAGCGCTGATTTTTTGAAGGTACGGCCAAAGGGCAGTGCTTTCTTATTTATTTCTATACCCTCTCCAGAGATTGTGTTAACCCATTTTAAATTAACAATGAAGGATCGATGAATTCTCACGAAAGGCGGATTCGAGAGTTTTTCCTCTAATGTGGAAATATTCTCATGCGTAATAAGTACCTGATCCTTTACATGAACTTTCACGTAGTTGTCCATACTTTCAAAGTAGAATATTTCATCTTCATTGATCTTATGAATCTTGCGATCTGCCTTAATAAGGACGAATCTATCCCCTTGATGCTTATCTGTTACAACACTGCCCCCTATCTGACTGTCAAAGAACTTGTTTACAGATTTAAGAAATCGCTCAAATGAAACTGGTTTTAATAAATAATCAATTACTTCATGATCGAACGCCTCAGGGGCATAATTGCGAAAGGCTGTGGTGAGGATAATGGCAGGTGGATTTTTAAGCGTACTGACAAATTGAAATCCATTCATTTCCGGCATCTGAATATCCAGAAAAATTAAATCAACGGATTTGGTTCGCAACAAGTTTGCCGCATCAATAGCATTACCACATTCTCCAACCAATTCTAACTTTTCAATTTTAGAAGCATGAGCCGCTATTAGTTTGCGAGCCAGAGGTTCATCGTCAACTATAATAAACTTAGCCTTCATGCTTTGGTAGTACTAAGTTGACAAAAAATTCATTATTAGTTTCATGCCCAATATTCAACGTATAGTTACGGTTGTATAAGAAATCGAGCTGACTTCTTAAATTGGTTAGCCCAATACCCGACCCTGAATTTCGTTGTTGAGAACTATTCCGCATGGAGACAACAACAGAACTCTCACTACAAGTAATTTGAAACTTTATCCAGGCTTTTCCTGCAATGGGCATTACACCATGCTTAAACGCATTTTCAATAAGGGTAATTAAAATCATTGGGCCAATTTTATGTTGATCCAAATCACCGGAATACTTTGTTTCAATGGAAACGCGGTCTTCATAGCGTAAGAGCTCGAGCGCTATATAATTATCAACTTGCTTTAACTCTTCTTTTAAAGGAACTAAGGCTGATTTACCTGCATGTAGAACATAATCCAACATTTCGCTAAGGGCAAGAATAGCCTGGGGTGCCTTATCCGACTTTTCCGTTGTGAGATAATAAAGATTATTCAGTGTATTGAATAGAAAGTGTGGGTTGAGTTGTGCTTTCAAAAATTTCAATTCCGTTTCAACTTTATCATGCACTAATTTCTGATAGTCTTCCTTGGATTGACGCCAATGAAGAATCATTTTGATAGCGACCCCAAAAAACACAACCATCAAAAGAGAGGTTAATAAAAAGAAAAAATCAAACGAGGCAGGACTCATATTCTTTATCCGCACTTCAGCAATCACAATAAATGTGAGCATCGAAATCATCATCTCAAGAAAAAGAGAACCAATGAGTGTATAGATGAAATACAATAGAAATAAGCCAAATCGCTCCTTCATTAAATAACGAGGCACGAGATAGTAATTTAAAAAATAGGTGGTGCCGAGGGTAACCGGCATTAGCAAGCCAACAAAAAAAAGTGTTTGCAAATAATTACTTTCTTTTCGTCCAAAAAAAATAACATAGAGAAGTAGAATGACAAGCCAGTACAAAACATGAATTACCCATCGATGGTGGGTGAAGATGAGGTCTAGTAATAGTTCAAACTTCTTCATGCAACTACATAATTAGGAAAAAACGATCAATTCAAACTAAGGAGTACCGTGAAGATCATTGAATTCATCCTTTTCGACATAAAATGGATGGGTTTCACCTTTTACTTGCTTAACCCTGTAGAATCCGTAATAGCAATCACCCCTTATCAATCAAAATAAAATTGCTCTCGTAATTACATTAACCTTGCTCAAATAAATTTTTAACCTAAACTTTACAACTATGCTTGCCAGTAAATTCATTGAACTGCACTATGAGGGTGGGCCCTATTTTACATTTCCACTTTTGATTATGCTAATGGTTAATGTCGTAAACATCGCTTATTTGACTTACTTGATTTTTTCAAAGAAAGAAGTACCCAACAAACTGATTGAGGCAGTAAAACACATTGGTGTCTTTGCTGCCGTGTGGGGTACACTATTTACAATGTATGGATTATTAAATGCGTTTGATGCCATTGAGGGGGCTTCCGAGGAAATACCCATGCCGGTGATTATGGGAGGTTTAAAAGTAGCCTTACTTACTATTATCTACGGATTGGTGATTTGTACTATTTCCTTGTTTGCGTACATCATCCTTAAATTAGGAGGAAAGAAATCAAACATTTAACCAAGTCTAATATTGTGATCCTTCTATTTCTTTTCCTAAACATAGCAGTCCTAGTACTTTCGTTTTTTTGTATCAAGAGAAAGCTCATACAGGTTTTGAAATATGTAGGCATGCTTGAAGTATCGTTTGTGAGTTTCACAATCTTATTCGGACTATTAAAACTCATTGATTTTATGGAGGGCTATTCGGGTTCACTTATCGAAGGCATAGCAACAAATCAATCCATGCTCATATGGATGTTTTCAATAATGACTATGATTATCATTCATACTTTAATTACTGTTAAAGCTTTTCTACTTAAAAATAAAAAAGGGAGCTAATCGCTCCCTCTTCTTACTATCTATTTTGTATTCAATTACCCAATCGCTACGCGCTTAAACTCAGCTACGGTCAATCCTTTGGTAACGCTGTCCAAATACTGAGCAACTGTTTTTGAGTTGTCCTTCACGAAAGGTTGAGGCAACAAAGTATTGTCTTTGAAAAACTTGTTCAATTTTCCCTGGGCAATCTTCTCAATCATGTTAGCAGGTTTGCCTTCAGCAATGATCTGAGCCTTAGCAATCTCCAATTCTTTTTCAATGATAGTTTTATCAACATCATTTTCATTAACAGCCACCGGACTCATGGCAGCTATCTGCATCCCAACATCTTTACCGGCTTCGGCTACATCTTTTCCGTTCACACCTTTTAAAGAAACCAACACACCCAATTTGCTTCCAGCATGGATGTAAGGAACTATGGCTTCACCGGTCATGTGAATAAATGAACTGATCTCCAGCTTCTCGCCAATTTTACCAACTAATTCAGTGATGCGCTCATTGATTGTCAGGTTTTCAACTTTCTCGGCCAATAGCGCTTCCGTAGTGGCTGGCTTTTTTGAGAACGCTGTATCAGCAATCAATGCACCTAATTTTTGAAACTCATCATTTTTAGCAACGAAGTCTGTCTCACAATTCAAAGCAATCAATACAGCTTCCTTATTGTCAGCTGATGTTCTAACAAACACGGAGCCTTCTTTTGTATCTCTATCTGAACGGCTGGCAGAAACTTTCTGGCCTTTCTTTCTTAAAATCTCAATGGCTTTTTCAAAATCGCCTTCGGCTTCGGTAAGTGCTTTTTTACAATCCATCATACCGGCACCGGTCATGGTGCGGAGCTTATTTACATCTTGTGCGGTTATTACTGACATGTTATTTATGATTTTAGAATTACGAATTACAATTTGATTACGGTCTGTTTTAAAAAATAAACATCGGCTGTTAACCGATGTTCACTTGTATTATCACATTAGCACATCGGCTAATTGAAGAGTTATTTTGCCTCTTCTACTGCCTCGTCAACTTTTCTTTTTTCTTCTTCGTCCTTCTTGTGGCCTGCCTCCTCTTTATCTTTCTTACGTTCCATCAAGGCCTCTTCAATCGCTCTTCCAACATGCGCAGTAATCAACGAGATGGATTTAAACGCATCGTCATTGGCCGGAATAGGGAAGTCGATATCAGAAGGATCAGAATTGGTATCTACCATAGCAAATACCGGGATATTCAATTTCAAGGCTTCAGAAACTGCAATGTGCTCGCGCTTTACATCAATTACAAATAATGCAGCGGGAAGACGATTAAGATCCGTGATACCACCTAATAATTTCTCAAGCTTTGCTTTTTCACGAGTGATCATCAGACGCTCACGCTTAGCCAGGTTGTTGAAAGCCTCATCTTTCATCAACTTGTCTATTTGGGCAAGTTTTTTTAACGACTTGCGGATAGTGGCGAAATTGGTAAGCATACCTCCTAACCAGCGCTCTGTTACGAAAGGCATGTTTAAGCGGGTAGCTTCTGCATTGATTATATCTTTTGCCTGCTTCTTGGTAGCAACAAACATAATCTTACGACCCGAACGAACAATATTTTTAAGTGCGTAGACCGCTTCGTCCAAACACTTCATTGTCTTGTTCAAATCAATGATGTGGATTCCGTTGTTTTCCATAAAGATGTACTCAGCCATCTTTGGGTTCCACTTCCGGGTAAGGTGTCCAAAATGTACACCTGCATCCATTAAACTTTCTGTTGTTATTTTCTCTGCCATGCTATTTCGATTAACGCTTGCTGAACTGGAATTTCTTTCTCGCCTTTGCACGTCCTGGCTTCTTTCTTTCCACCATGCGCGAATCGCGGGTTAATAATCCTTCTTTTCTTAGTGGAGAACGATTTTCATCATTAATAGTAACTAACGCGCGGGCAATACCTAAACGAATTGCTTCGGCCTGTCCTTTATTACCACCGCCTTCAACATTTACTGTTACATCGTATTGGCCATCCATCTTAACCAGGGTGATGGCCTGCTTCACAGTAGTTTGAAGGATCTCTGATGGAAAATATTCATTCAGTTCCCGGTCATTTACGACAATCTGACCCTTACCTGGCTTAACATAAACCCGGGCAATTGAGGTCTTTCTCCTACCGATGGTATTAATAATCTCCATATTAGAATTTTAATTCTTTTGGTTGTTGTGCTGTGTGAGGGTGTTCGGTACCGGCATAAACATGCAGGCTTCTAAACACTTCGCGGCCCATACTGTTTTTAGGCAACATTCCACGAACCGAGTGTTCAACTAATCTCTGTGGGTGCTTTCCTGTTCCTATCATTTTAGGAGTAAGTACCCGCTGCCCGCCTGGGTAGCCTGAATAGCTGAAATAGACCCGGTCGGTCCACTTCTTGCCCGTCATTTTAATTTTATCGGCATTAATCACGATTACATGATCGCCTGCATCCACATTAGGAGTATAGCTTGGCTTATGCTTGCCACGCAAAACTCTTGCAATCTGGCTGGCAACCCGGCCCAACACCTGATCTTTTGCATCTACCAAAAACCAACCCTTTTCTACGGTTGCTTTGGTGGCATTGATCGTTTTATAGCTGTTATGATCCACTTTTTTAGCTTTAAAAACCTATTATTATTACAATTACCCCTTTAAAAAGGGACACAAAAGTAGATTCAAGAAACTGAATATGCAAGCGTGATTACGGATTTAGGCAGATTATCTCAATTTCAATAAATGCAGATTAGCGCTTATTTTCCTCTAATTGTCTGATAAGTGCCTGAAAATCCTTTGGATAGGGGGCTACAATAGTAGTTTTAGTGGCATTTAGCAATGCAAATTCCAGCGAAAATGCATGCAGCGCCACTCTCCGCATCAAGGGCTGCTCATCAGTCATTTTCTTTAAATTAAACCCTCGCTTTACAGACGATACGTAAAAATCCTTCCCTCCATAGAGGCCATCGCCCGTGATGGGCGCTTTTAGCATAGCCAAATGAATTCGAATTTGATGCATCCGACCCGTAATAGGCTTACATTCCAATAAGGTATGGCTCTTATACGATTGAAGTGTAGTGAAATAGGTTTGCGCGTCTTTGCCCGATCGGGAAATTTTCACCGTCCCATCATTTTGCTTCAAAATCGGTGCGTCCACCAACTGATTATCGAAACTGAAGAGTCCATCTACCACTGCATGGTATTTTTTGGTCACTTCTCTATTCTCAAACTGCATACTTAAATGGCGGTAAGCTTCGGGGTGGCGGGCTATGGCTAATACCCCAGAGGTCTCTTTGTCGAGCCGGTGACAAACTTGCGCATCTGATTCAATCTGACGGGCCAGGTAAAGTATGTTCTGGCTATCGTTCCTGTCTTCCAGCGTACTGATAAACGAGGCCTTGTTGATAATAATAAAGTCAGAATCCTGGTAAAGGATAGCCTCCTCAAATTTAAACTTAGGAATTTTCACGGCCGCAAATTACTACGACTCCATTACATCTGAGCTATCGTTACGCGATCGGGTGAGTTTAAAGCTAAACACCGTACCTTTTCCAACGGTACTCTGAACCTCTGCTTTGCTGTTGTGGCCTTCCAAAATATGTTTGACAATGGCCAACCCCAGGCCGGTGCCGCCCTTCTCACGACTTCGGCTTTGGTCAACCCTGTAGAATCGCTCAAAAATTCTAGCTAGATGTTGTTGGGGAATACCCTCACCGGTATCGGAAATAAAGGTGGTAATATGTTTTTTACTTATATCAAACCAAACGGTAACCACACCGCCCTCGGGTGTGTAACTCACTGCATTAGAAACCAGATTTGTCACCACCTGTGTTATTCGAAGCCAGTCGGCATAAACGCTGATTTTGTTTTGCACAGCTTTCAGCTTCAGTTTGATGTTTTTCTTTTCGGCCTTCTCCTCAAATTGATCCACTACTTCAACACACAATTTATGTAAATCGATGTGCTCGAAACGCATCTTAATATCTCCGGTCTCTATCTGCGAAAGCGTAAGCAGATCCTGTACGAGAATATCAAGTCCATCCAGACTTTTGGCTGCCTTTTTCAAAAACCGGTTTCGCACGCTTTTGTCATTGACAGCCCCATCGAGCAGCGTATGAACAAAACCCTGAGCTGCAAAAATCGGGGTCTTTAGTTCGTGTGATACATTGGCAATAAATTCCTTGCGAAAGGCCTCCAACTTTTTAAGTTCGTCAATCTCTTTTTGCTTGAGTGTGGCAAATGAAAATATCTCATCATTAATTTTCTGTAAAGGGTTGAGCGCCCCGGATTTTTGTTTCGCGAAATTGTCGAGTTCCTTCTTGCGAAGTTTTTCCATCAATTTATAGATCTTATTGATCTCGCGAAAAACAAGAAATTCCAAAACCACATAAATGAGAAGATACGAAGCAGAAAAACTAATGACAGCAGCTACCAAAAGTGCTTCGATACCAACACTATCAATCAGTGAAAGAAATAAAGAAGTGACCAAGGCAACAGAAGTTGCCAACAAGAGAGCCAACGTACGGGCACTATATACCATACATTAATTAAGATTGAACTTATACCCCACTCCTTTTACGGTTGAAATATAATCATCTCCAATCTTTTCGCGCACTTTACGAATGTGAACATCAACGGTGCGGGCTAATACATATACATCCGCCCCCCAGATATTCTGCAATAAATCGTCACGACTGAAAACTTTATTTGGGCTTTGGGCTAGAAAGTACAAAAGTTCAAATTCCTTTTTAGGCAGCGAGATTTCTTTGTCTTTGACATGAATCGTGTAGCTGGTTCGATCAATTAACAGATCGCCAACCTTAATCTGCGCAGAGGTATTTTTCTTTTTTGAATCTCTACGGAATAACGCGCTGATGCGGCTCATCAAAGCCCGCGGTTTAATTGGCTTCAGAATATAATCATCTGCCCCAACATCAAAGGCCGCCACTTCCGAATACTCCTCTGCCCGTGCTGTTAAAAAAACAATAAACGTGTTAACCATTTCGGGCATAGCGCGTATGAGCCGACAGGTTTCCACACCATCCATTTTAGGCATCATGATATCGAGCAGTACAAGATCAGGATGAAATTTCTTAGCAATTTCCACAGCCTGAAAACCATCGGAAGCTGTTTTTACTTCGTAGCCTTGCTTCTCCAGGTTATATTTTAAAAGCTCAAGGATAGGTTCTTCATCATCTACTACTAAAACTTTTTGCGATGACTTACCCATATTGTTTCATTCTATAAGGGATTAAAAGTAGACACAAATTAACCTATTTAAAAACCACTGTTAACTCCTTAACAATTCCTTAATGGCTACGATACACTTTCATCACATTAAAGAAAGGGATACTTTCCTGTGAGATGTTTTATGTAGGCTTTCAGATCTCCGCTAAACTCAATATCAAGTTCTTTATTAAAATTATCCTGCCGAGCCTGGTATAAATGATAAGACATAAAGTAGGTGTTGTTCGGCATCCGGTTAGCGGAAGATTTTCGGGCTCTGAATAGGGAGAGTGTATCTGCCGAAGTCATGATCTGCTGAATCATCGTTTCTTTCTTTTGTCTTTTAGTTTTCAAAGATTCGGCTGATTCAAAACTTTTATAAAGGCTGTCGAGGGCTTTTGTACCTCTTAAGATGTGTTGACTATAGATTCTATAATCCTGATCTTCCTGCAAGTATTGAATAAACTGCTCCGAATCGCGACCAAAATGCGAAGCCAGAAAATAATAAGCTGCTGTATCGCCAACAAAGGATGCCAGATTCTCATTGAAATTGACATCGTCTTTAACAAAGACAGTGGCGTGCACCATTTCGTGAATGATCAGACTGGCCAAATCGCCTTCGTTACGTTTCAGCATATTACTTAGAATAGGATCCGTAAACCAGCCCAGTGTTGACCAACCTCCCGGATTGCGAATGCTTGTATCAAAGTCATCTTGTTCTAATCTGTTTCTTTCATCAATTGCTCTTTCCTTTTGAAAGAAGCCCTTGTAAGGCATAGCCCCAACGATAGGAAACTTCCACATTTTAGGAGTTAGCTGAAAGGGTTCGCATGCCTGAACAACCCACATGATTTCTTCGCCATGCTGATCGTATACGGTCGTGTAATTTTTAGTGTCCTTGAGCCCAAGCGAGTCAATCGCGTATTTTCTAATCTCCTGAATTAATTCAAGTTTCCTTTTTAACGAATCCGGGAACACGGGATCGTCCATTAATTCTGCAATGGGCTTTGCATCCATCACAATTTTTAATTGCCCATACCCTTGACGAGTCCCGTATGCCACTAACTCCCAATTGAATAGAATTAAGACCAACAAAACAGCTAAAAAAACAATGAAAATCTTTTTTACCATGGATAGTGCCGCAAATTAAAATCTCCTGAACTTCATTCCTTATTTTTAGGGGATTCTGGCATGATATAAAATCAAATACTAAATTAATTAGCTTTTAGATATGCGTCCGCTTGTAAATACTATATATTGTAGTAATTTAGGAGCCAGAATCTAGAAATTTGTAAAAACCGACTTAAAATTCATATGAGCGAATCAAAGAGTGACTCGAAAGAAAAGTTGAAAGCCCTTCAACTTACCATCGACAAATTGGAAAAAACCTACGGAAAGGGAACCGTAATGAAGTTGAATGATACTAAGGTGATGGATGTACCCGCCATTTCTACTGGTTCTCTGGGCTTGGATATAGCTTTAGGCATTGGTGGTATCCCTAGAGGTAGGGTTACTGAAATTTATGGACCGGAATCTTCTGGTAAAACCACGCTTACTATGCATTGTATCGCGGAAGCACAAAAAAAGGGCGGGTTAGCCGCGTTCATTGATGCAGAACATGCATTTGATAAAACCTATGCCGAAAAATTAGGTATCGACACGGAGAATCTTTTGATCTCTCAACCCGATAATGGTGAGCAAGCCCTGGAGATTGCAGAACATCTGATTCGCTCTGGCGCCATCGACATTATAGTAATAGACTCAGTAGCTGCCCTTGTTCCCAAAGCAGAATTGGAAGGTGAAATGGGAGAAAGTAAGATGGGCTTGCAAGCCCGACTCATGTCACAGGCATTAAGAAAACTGACAGGTACTATTAGTAAAACAGGATGTGCTTGTATTTTCATCAATCAGCTTCGGGAAAAAATTGGAATCATGTTCGGCAATCCTGAAACGACAACGGGTGGAAATGCGCTGAAGTTTTATTCTTCTGTGCGTCTCGACATTCGCAGAATTGGCCAGATTAAAGAGAGCCCCGATGACATTACCGGAAACCGGGTGAAGGTGAAGGTGGTAAAGAATAAAGTGGCACCACCTTTTAAAGTGGTCGAGTTTGACATTATGTATGGAAGGGGTATTTCCAAATCAGGTGAGATTGTTGATTTAGGCGTTGAGCTTAACGTAATTCAGAAGGCCGGTTCGTGGTTTTCTTATAACGGAAATAAACTGGGCCAGGGCCGCGATTCGGTAAAACAATTGATTGAAGACAATCCTGAATTAATGGATGAACTCGAAAAGAAAATCAAAGGCAAAATCAGTAGCGGGTCTGAAATAAAAGAAGAAGTTGAAGAAGAAGATGAGAAAGAAGTTAAAGAAGTGAAGGAAAAGAAATAGTTGATCTAATCTTTAAGATTATAAGCAGAAAAACAAACAGCCCATGAAAATTCATGGGCTGTTTTTTGTTGATAAAAGGAGACTGACTTTAGGAAAATATTCTTACGCTTTAACTTTATGCCCGTATTGCAATAACCGGATCTAAACGAGCAGCCATAGCAGCTGGTATAATACCGGCAATCAATCCGATTGTGGAGGATACTCCAAGACCTAACACTATGTTCTTTGCTGAAAGTATTACTTGCAGACTTCCGAATGGCGCCAGAGTTAATAGCCAAACCAGAAACAATCCAGCCAAACCACCAATAAGACTTAGAAATATTGACTCGAATAGAAATTGAAAAAGAATAAAGTAATTCTTTGCTCCCAACGATTTCTGTAAGCCGATGATGCTGGTTCGCTCCTTTACAGAAACAAACATGATGTTGGCAATTCCAAAGCCCCCTACTAACATGGAGAATCCACCAATAATCCAGCCGGCAATACTCAACACATCGAAAACACCACTGATCGCATTGGCAATAGCTTCCGGCCTGTTCAGGGCAAACGTATCCTTCATAATTGGTTTAAGGCCGCGCTTCACGCGCATTAATCCACGAGCCTCGCTTTCCAATTCAACCAATCCAATATCCGTTTCCCTTCCTTTCAATCCAATGTCTGATCCTAATTCAAACCATTGACCCGTACCTGTTTGGTAGAGCTTGCGAAATGCATCGTATGGAATAATTACTCCATAATCCTTACTGGGTGTACCTAAAAAGCTTTCACCTTCACGCACAGTTACTCCAACAATATTGAATTTCAGATTTTTGATTTTAATCTGCTGGCCGACTGGCGAATCTGTATTTGGAAAAAGTGCTTTTGCCACTTCATACCCGATAATAACTACGTTCCTCCCTGCTTCAATTTCATCATTGGTTAGGTACCGACCTTTATCCAAATTGATTTCAAAAATTCTATCGTAATCTAAATCGGCACCCGTAAGGTTAATCTGGCTAATACCATTGTTACCTGCTTTAATCGTCATGCCACCTCTATCTGCGTAAATAGAAACTGTTTCAGCATCCTTCATATTTGCCCGTAAGAATTTGTATTCGGCATATGAAACGTTGGGCCGTTTGATATATTCCTTCCACCAATCGCGACCGTTGCCTCCTGTAAAGGGCCATTTACCAACGTAAATCACATTGCTACCCAAAAAATTAAAGCTGTCGCGAATGTTTTTTTCTAATGAATCAACAAGAGTTAATACAGCTATAATAGAGAAGATACCAATGGTAACTCCAAGCAACGATAATACGGTACGGAGTATATTTGATTTTAGGGCTCGCCAGGCGAAACCGAGGCTTTCAAAAATTAATCGGATGGTAAGCATGTGGGTTTAACGCACGTTTTATGATTTCAGGTTACAATAAACGTGCTTTTTTGCTGAAATCGTTTCTTTTTTCTTTTGACCGGTAATCAATTGGGTAAAAGACGCTATCAAACATCAAATGTTTCTAAAAAACCTTGAAATAAATTCCATTTTGAAAGGAAACAAATCCTATTTTTGCCTCCTTAATTAAAAAACACCCCTTCCGTGGGTAAAAGCCCGTAAGCTTATGAAACTTTCTGAATTCAAATTTGAAATCCCTAACAGTTTAATTGCATCCCATCCAGCCGAAAGTCGTGACGATGCTCGTATGATGGTGCTTCACCGCAGCACAGGAAAAATCGAACACAAAGCCTTTAAAGACATCGTTAATTATTTTGATGAAGGCGATGTGATGGTGGGAAACGATACCATGGTTTTTCCAGCTCGACTTTATGGTCGTAAAGAAAAGACAGGGGCAAAGATTGAGGTCTTTTTATTAAGAGAACTAAATGCCGAAATGCATTTGTGGGATGTGCTGGTTGACCCGGCTCGTAAAATTCGAGTTGGCAACAAATTATATTTTGGAGATGGTGATCTGGTTGCTGAAGTAATTGATAATACAACCTCGCGAGGAAGAACCATCCGTTTTTTATTTGATGGCGATTCGGAAGCCTTTGATAAAATTGTTGAAACACTAGGAGAAACCCCGCTACCTAAATACATTAAACGTAAAGTTGAACCTGCCGATAAAGAACGGTTTCAAACTATTTTTGCGAAGAATAAAGGTGCTGTATCTGCTCCTACGGCAGGTATGCATTTTACGAAGCAATTAGTGAAGCGCCTTCAAATTAAAGGTGTGAATATGACCTTTGTTACTCTACACATTGGGCTGGGTACCTTCCGCGCAGTGGACGTGGAAGATCTGACCAAGCACAAAATGGACTCAGAGAATTTTATTGTTGGCGCGGAAGCGGTGAAAATTGTTAATCGCGCGCTGGACGAAAAGAGAAAAGTGTGTGCAATCGGCACAACCTCTATGCGTGCTTTGGAAACTGCGGTGTCGGCAAATAATCGATTGAAGGAAAAAGAAGGCTGGACTGATAAATTTATCTTTCCGCCTTATGATTTCAAGATTTGCAGTGCCATGGTAACTAACTTTCATCAGCCCGAATCAACACTTTTAATGATGGCTTGTGCTTTTGGTGGTTTTGATTTAGTCATGAAAGCTTATGAAACAGCTAAGAAGGAAAAATATAAATTCTTGACTTACGGTGATTCTATGCTAATCGTATAATCAGAATAAAACTATTTACAAAAATGCCTGGTCTATAATCAGGCATTTTTATTTGTAAAATTTTACGAATTACGTATAAGATAAAGATGCAACGAAATCGCCACGGGGTACAAAAAAAGATAAAGGTGTGTTGGCTTAACAAAGCCCATCAACATGGTGACGGGCACAAGCAATAAAAAAATACCAATGCCCACAATCCAGTTCTTATTAGGCGAATTCGATTTGTAAATCTGAAGCAACCGATAAATCAGATAGGTAACCACAGCCACATTAAAGGCTAGTAAAAATATTCTAAAAAGCATCATACGTGCAAAACAAGTATTTTTACAAATCTATGCATTCTAAAGAATATGCGCTTATTGTTGCCGGAGGGAAAGGAACCCGAATTAAAAGTAGGTTACCCAAACAGTTTTTAGAGCTAAACGGTAAACCGACTCTGCTCCACACACTGGAGGCGTTTTTCCGATATTCGAAATCTATAAGCATAGTCCTTGTGCTGCCAGAAGATGATTTCCAAATCTGGAATGACCTCTGCAAGAAGCATCAATTCAATAAACCAATCATTCTTCAAAAAGGAGGAGAAAGCAGGTTTCAGTCCGTAAAGAATGGACTTGAAAAAATTGATGGCCCCGGGTTGGTAGCTATACATGATGGTGTGCGCCCACTGGTTAGTGAGGATATAATTGGGGCTTCGTTCAGATTGGCTGCCGTACATCAATCGGCAGTTGCAGCGGTGAGATTAAAAGAATCAATCCGAATGACCGATCAAGACAATACCAAAGCAGTGGACCGATCGCGATTTCGGTTAATTCAAACTCCGCAGACCTTTGATGTGGACTTAATTAAACAGGCTTATCAATTAAAGGAAGATGCCAGCCTGACGGATGATGCCAGTGTTGCGGAAAGATCCGGGCACAGAATTTCTTTGTTTGAAGGAAGTTATGAGAATATTAAAATCACAACTCAAGAAGATTTGATTGTAGCCGAGGCTCTTTTAAATTCCAGAAAGTTGGTTTGAAATAAAAAAGGCCCTGCTTCCGCAAGGCCCCGATTCTATTAAAAGATTTTTAATACTCGTCCTCATTAAAGAAAAAGTCTTCCTTAGTCGGATAGTCTGGCCAGATCTCCTCGATACTCTCATAAGGTTGCCCGTCATCTTCCAATTCCTGAAGGTTTTCCACCACTTCCAAGGGCGCTCCTGAGCGGATCGAAAAGTCAATCAACTCATCTTTAGTTGCCGGCCAAGGCGCATCTTCGAGGTACGAAGCTAATTCCAGTGTCCAATACATATGTCGTTTCCTCCTGTTAAATTTTCCGCAAAAATAAAATTAAATCGATCATAGTCAATAGGTACTGGTCGATAGTTCTGGAATTAAAAAAGTAACCCAATAAATACAACATCGAGGTTTTTAAACTTCTGTGGACTATTAACCCAAAAACGCCATATTTGCGTTCCTATTTAACCACGAAACTTCCATGGCAGACGAAAAAATAATTTTCTCAATGACGGGTGTCAGCAAGATTTACCCGCCCCAAAAGCAAGTATTAAAAAATATCTATCTGTCCTTCTTTTATGGAGCTAAAATAGGCGTACTCGGTCTCAATGGTTCTGGAAAATCTTCACTTTTAAGAATTATTGCTGGAATTGACAAAGAATTTCAGGGCGAAGTAGTATCCGATTTAGGATATTCGGTGGGTTATCTGGAACAGGAACCACAGCTCGATAAAACCAAAACAGTTAAAGAGATTGTAGAAGAAGGTGTTAAAGATGTTGTGGCATTGCTTAAAGAGTTTGAGGCCATCAATGAAAAATTTGCTGATCCGGCTATAATGGAAGATCCGGATGCCATGGATAAATTGATTACCAAGCAAGGTGAGGTTCAGGAAAAATTAGATGCCGCAAATGCCTGGGAGCTGGATCATAAACTCGAACGTGCCATGGATGCCCTTCGTTGCCCGCCACCAGACGCAAAGGTTGAGCACCTATCGGGTGGAGAGAAGAGGCGCGTAGCCTTGTGCCGGTTGTTATTGCAAACGCCTGATGTATTGTTATTGGATGAACCCACCAACCATTTGGATGCTGAATCGGTTCAATGGCTTGAAGAACATCTAAGACAGTATAAGGGAACCATTATTGCTGTAACTCACGACAGATACTTTTTAGATAATGTAGCCGGTTGGATCTTAGAACTTGACCGGGGCGAAGGAATTCCCTGGAAAGGAAATTACTCGAGCTGGCTCGACCAAAAGCAAAAAAGATTAGCGCAGGAAGAGAAAACTGAATCCAAAAGACAGAAATCCCTTGAGCGTGAATTAGAATGGGTGCGTATGAGCCCGAAAGGTCGCCACGCGAAAGGAAAAGCACGCTTAGGAGCTTATGAAAAACTAATTAGTCAGGAGAACCGGGAGAAGGAAGATAAGTTAGAGATCTTCATTCCACCTGGACCCCGATTAGGAAACAAGGTTATTGAAGCCAACGGAGTATCAAAAGCCTATGGTGATAAGTTACTTTACGAAAACCTCACATTTACACTTCCCCCTGCCGGTATTGTTGGAATTATCGGACCCAATGGTGCGGGTAAGACAACACTTTTCAAAATGATAACGGGTAGTGAAAAACCCGATAGCGGAACATTTTCTTTAGGAGAAACCGTGAAGATCTCTTATGTAGATCAGGAGCATGATGATTTGAAACC
>Ga0154020_10000172_pt1 | contig 75929 bp, 104 predicted proteins | sample Klosneuvirus_201_FD_109709 | JGI IMG/M metagenome (GOLD analysis project Ga0154020, IMG submission 109709) | Active sludge microbial communities from wastewater, Klosterneuburg, Austria - Klosneuvirus_20160825_MG | ecosystem: Engineered > WWTP > Aerobic digester > Activated sludge | place...
GGATCGGTCAAGGCCGCTGCCGATGACATGATCGACAACCCCTTGAAAAAGGTGGTGCTGACATCAAGCCTTGAGGATGATTGCAAGACTGAGGCGGATGTCATCCGTGAAGCCCTGCTTGCCGAAGACGAAATCCAGAAGAAGCGCGAACTGCGCGAACTGGACAAGCGGATCGTTGAGGAGCGCCAGCAGCAGGAAGACACCGAATACTTCGCCTGCATCGTGTTTGAAAGCCGCAGCCAGAAGGATGCCTTCCTAGCGGCGATGGGCTGGACTGCCTTCGGCAACAAGTACATCAACGGGCTGCACCTCGCCCGTAAGCAAAACATCACCCTGCCCACTGTGAAGCTGAAAGACGAAAAGGGCGGTAAGACGAAGATGTATTCGGACATCATCGACCGCAACATGAAGTAGGGCAGGGGATCGATGAATAACCTGAGAAGGGGCGCACAGTCGCCCCTTTTTTGTTGTCCGGCCATCCGAACACTTGTGCTACTATAAAAAATCTCATATACTGCAAATGGACGCTCAATATAAACTGCGAGGAGGACATATGTACACAATCGCTATTGAGAAGCCGTTCCTCATTCCGACCGTCATGCCCGTGCTGGGTCGTATCGCCGGTGGTGCTGGTAACCTGCTCGGTCGCGCTGTGCGCGGTGCCGTAGGTGCTGCTCGTCGTGCGGCGGCTGCCGTTGGCATTGGCCGGAGCGGTGGAACCTAATCATCCTAGGCAGGAGGGTGTCACTGCGCTGCGCCCTCCGTCTATTTTGCCCCTAAAACCTTATGCCCTATTCAAGACCTGTCGGTAGACCCCGTAAAATCACATCTAAAGTTCAAAACGACCTCATTACCGCGCTGCAATCCGGCTCGACCTATGAAATCGCCTGTTCGTATGCCGGTATCTCGTATGGGGCGTTTAACAATTGGATGACCAGAGGCCGTAAAGAGATCGACCGGATGCGCGAAGAACGTGAAAAAGCGTTCGATATGCTTGTCTGGTCGATGAAAACCCGTGCGCCAAAAGTCAAAAAGCCTGGTCGTAAACCCAAAAATGCGCCGGTTCCGAGCCATACACCCCCAAAAAAGCGCCTCTTACCGGACAAATTGCCGCCCGAAGTCATTCAAAAGCTGCGAATGTCACCGAGCGAAGCGGAATTTGTGAAGTTTTTTAAGGCAATTACCACCTCCAATGCGGTGGCTGCGGTCGGATGGCTTCAGATCATCGACACAGCGGCCAATAACGACCCCGCATGGGCGGCATGGATGCTCATGAAACGCTACCCGCAGGAATACGGTGGGCAGCGCTCGTCATCGGTCGAGGTCAAGACCGCGCAGGGGGGTGGTGATGTGGCTGCCCAGGAAACGATCATCAAGATCGTGTATTCAGACTATCAACCATCGGTTTCGTTCGTAGAGGAAAACGAAAACATCTCGACTCCGCCTGACCCCTGATGCCGCAGTACGAGATACAAATGATTAACCCCCATCGGGGGCAAATTCCGATCCTCCAAAGTAAAGCGCGGTTTCGTGTGCTGGCGTGTGGTCGCCGGTTCGGCAAGACCGAATTTGATATTTCCGAACTGGCGCACCGTGCCATCAAAGGGCAAAAAACCGCTTACTTCGCCCCCAGCTACAAAATGACGATGGAAACATGGCGGCAAGTGTGCTGGCGGCTTCAGCCGATTATCGCCTATGCCAATAAGACCGATGGCCGCATCGAATTGATTACCGGCGGCACCATCGAGTTCTGGTCACTCTCCACCACCTCGGCGGAGAGCGTGCGCGGTCGCAAGTACCACTTCATCGTGATCGACGAAGCCGGAATGATGTGGAACTTGCATGAGGTGTGGGATGAGGTCATCCGTCCGCTGCTCGTGGACTATAAAGGCGGTGCGTTGTTCACCTCCACGCCGAAGGGGCGCAACTTCTTCTATGACCTGTACCGGCGCGGCCTGGACGGTAAAAATCCCGAATGGGAATCCTTTAACTACCCGTCTGTGGCAAACCCCTATGTGTCGCCGGATGAAATCGAATCCGCCCGTAAGACCACGGTGTCCCGTTCCTTCCGGCAGGAATATCTGGCCGAATTTGTCGAGGACGCGGGGAGCGTGTTCCGTGAGGTCGGCAGGGTGTCCGTGCTGCCGAAACTCGAAGGGCCGGAGCAAGCGCACTGGTACAGCATGGGCGTGGATTGGGGCAGGGACGTAGACTTTACCGCCATCGTCATTATGGATGGGACGACCAAGCGGCAGGTACACGTTGAGCGCTTCAATGAGATCGGCTGGTCTTTGCAGCGTGGCCGCATCCGCACCCTGTACGACATCTGGAAGCCTGCCCAGATGATTATCGAGGCCAACAGCATCGGCGGTCCGAACATCGAAGCCTTGCAGCAAGAAGAACTGCCAGTGACGCCGTTCCTCACCACCTCCAAGACCAAACCCATGATGATCGAGGCGCTGGCACTGGCGATTGAGCGGCAGGATGTGATGCTGTGCGCCGATGAGTACCAGATGCACGAACTCCGCGCCTATGCCATGGAGAAAACCGGCACCGGCCATATTAGCTATGGCGCACCCCCAGGCGGCCATGACGATGTGGTCATCGCGCTGGCGCTGGCATGGCAGGGTGTCGTCACCGGTAACCCGCTCCATATGTACCGTCAGGTACAGGTGCGCGGTCGCGAATCCCTCGAAGACATCGGGCTGCCCTATTAGGTCATGATCGACTTTGTTATAGACGCATCCGAACGCCTGTCCTACAGTGGAGCGAAAAAGCGACACGATTGGAGGCTTGAAGATGCTCGATACACTGCCGGTACAGCTAGGCTTTCCCGCGCCGACACACACCATTAAGCATGACCTGATGGTCACGGTCGATTGGGAAGACTCCGACCTGCTCAATTTTTATATCTCACCCTTGACGATGAAACATACCACTTATGCCCGTGTATGGTTCCCGAAGCTCAAAAAGCAATTGCTGTTACACCGCGTCATCATGGAGCGGATGCTAGGCCGACCGCTGCAAACGAGCGAGTGGGTCGATCACAAAGACCACAACGGCCTCAACCTGAAGCGCAGCAATTTGCGCCTTGCCTCGGCACTACTCAACGGGGCGAATCGGCAGCTTAACAAAAACAGCACCAGCGGCATCAAGGGCGTGAAATGGTATAGAGGCAAGTGGCAAGCCCATATCACCATCAACCGAGTGCCGTACTATCTTGGCCGGTTTGACACCGCCGAACAGGCCGCCGCTGCCTACCAAAAAGCAGCAAAGGCACAGTGGGGCGAGTTCGCGCACTACTAAAACGGCACTTGCCATATTGGCAAATACGAAAATCTGTTCTATCATATGAGGCATGAGTACAGTATCTAACTTTCGTATGCGCCTATCCGAGCTAATCGGCGGGGGAGTGCGGTTCGTCCGCTCCGTTACCCGCACGATTAGTTCCATTTCCCCCAACTACGACAGCGGCACGGGCGATTATGCCTATTACGACCGTGCCCGACGCGGCAAGGTGCGCGGCCTGGAAATCTCCGGCCTGCTGCTCAAGCCCTTAGGCAGCAAGATTGCTTCGTGGTCATTCGGCAAGCCGCCCAAGTTCAAGGCTGCCAACAAGGAGTCGACCAAGGAGCTTAACGACTGGTGGATGCAGTGGAAGCACAAGATCGTTGGGGCGTTTGAGGAGTCGCTCAATCTGGGCGATATGTACCTCGTCATCAACCCAGACCTGAGCGTGACCGTCCTCCCACCCAACGTCATGACGCTTATCGTCAACCCCGCAAACTTCAGTGAGATCGTCGGCTGGCAGTCAGACATCGTGTACCAGCATCCGACTGAACCAGGGCGCACGCAGACGATCCGCAATGAGTATTATGCCGACCGGCGCGTGCAAACGTTCCTCACCAGTGGCACGGAAGCCATCACCACCACCTACCGCAATTTCATCAACCGCATCCCTGTGGTGCATATCCCGAACAATGCCGGAACCGATGAGCTATTCGGCCACACCGAATGGGAAGCGCTCATCCCCATGCTGCAAAAGTACGGGTCCGTATTCACTTCCGCTATAGAGGGGAACATCCGGCAGGGCAGGCCTACACCGGTCATCTCACAGATGGGATCGGCGCAGGATGTCAACAACTTCTGGGCGAAGTTCGGTAAGACGCGCAAGATTGCCCATGCCGATGGCACGAGCGAGACTGAGGAATACCTCGATTGGAATGGCGACAAGCTGCTGACGCTCGGATCAACCGCAACGTTTGACTACAAAGCGCCTCCTCCCTTTACTGCCGACACCTCCACGCTGCTCGGCCTGATGTTTTACCTCTTTGTGGAACACGGCGAAATCCCCGAAGGCTTTTTAGGCTCAGCCATCGCCAGCAGTCAGGCGTCACTCAGCACGCAGCTTGACCCATTGGTCAAATTCATCCAGAAGAAACAGGGCTACAGCGAGGGATGGGTGCTTGAGACAGCCGAAATCGTCCTCGCGTTTAAGGCGATCATCAACTTCAAGGTGTTGACCGAGCGCCCTACCGTCACATGGCAGGATTTGACCAACAAGGACGCGGCCACCACCCTCAACGCCATCAAGCTGGGGCGTGATGAGCATCTGCTCGACCGCGAAACGGCTCTTATTCAACTGCCGCTCGACATCGACAACGTTGAGGAAGTCCTCGCCGCTGCCCAGAAGGAAGCGGATGAGGAGCAAGCCAAGTTCGATCAGGGCGTCAACAACAGACTCGATCAGGCCGAGGCGAACAATGCCCGTGCTGATGCACAATCACAGAAGGATCAGCCGAGCGCCCAGAGCGCCAAGAATGTCGCTTAATCCATGCCGAATATCGCAGGCGCGGTCTACATGCCACAGGCCATGCGCCGGTTCGCAGATGACTACGCCGAGTCCATAAAACCCTACATTATCCGCTTACAGCAAATCGTCATGAATGCGGCCACACTGTCCAAGGTGGTCGATGGCGTTGAGGTGCGGACCATCCCCGTCTACAACCAGGCTGCCGTGCTGCAAGAGGCAGGCGATACCATCCAGCGTTTCTACGTGGGGCCGGACATGCGGAACCCGTTCGGCGCAGATGGCGTCACGCCGCTGGCTCCGTACCCTGAAATCCTCAACCGCTGTCTGGCGTGGGTCACCACCAAGGTCGTGGAGAAGCACGCCGAATCGCTGCGGAAGCGGCTGCCGCCGGATGTGATCCAGTGGCTTGAGAACCGCCTCTCCCGCGAAATGTTCATCCAGAATCCCCTCGTCTACTACGATGCACCGCATACATGGGTCGATCCCCGTGGGTATGTGCTGTCGCAGCGCATATGGAATGTCAGCATTGAGGTACGCCGCCGCATCGACGCACTGCTATCCGAAGGCATCCGCACCGGTCGCAGCGCTTTCGACATGGCCGCCGACCTTGAGCAGTTCCTCACCCCCTACGGCGCACTGAAGCGCACCAACAAGCCCTATGGGCGCAACGCTTCCTTCTACGCCATGAACCTCGGACGCACCGAGATCGGCTATGCACACACCAATGCCACCCGCGCAGCAGGATACGCCAACCCACTGGTCGATGGGTGGGATTGGGCGCTGTCGGCCTCACATCCCAAGATCGACATTTGTGATGAGCTGGCGACCATCGACATGAGCGGCAACCGCATCCGCGAACCGTACCCACTGGACGGGGCCGAGCCGCTGCCGGTGCGCGATAGTCATCCTCAGTGCATATGCGTAGGGCGCACGTTCATCTCGCAGAAACTGAGTGACATAATCGCAAAACTGCGTGATGATAGACGTGAGAGCAAACCCGCTCCCGTTTCGCCCATCGATGTGCTGGCCTTTGTCCGGCTGCTCATGGGCGCATATCTCGCCGCTATTGGCTGGCAGGAGGCACAGAAGCAATGACGTGGTTATTCAGTAATCAAGGGCAGATCGATGATGCCAAGAAGGCAGGCTATACAGTTCAAAACCTGAACACCGAGTCTGCCCATGTACGCGGCCCGAATTGGGTACTCAAAAACCCTGAGGGGGTTATTATAGGGCACGGTTGGCACGAGATGGACGCATGGGCAAAACTTAGTGCGTATCTGCACACCAAGCGCGAAAAGTGGACACCCAACTCGCCCACCGTGCGCTACCGGATCGAGTTCGCACCAGGCGGCGATGGGCGCATCTTCGCGGAACACTTTGGAGAATATGCTCAGGATTACGATAGCTGGGTGATGGACAAACTCATCTATATGGACGCTGCCGAAACTGCGCTGCTGGTCAGCACGGTCGAGGAGATGATCCGCAATATGCTCCAACGCCGTGAAGCGGCCAAGGCCTCGCCCATGCCAGTCAAGGCCGACATCCGGTTTACACCAGAGGTCACACCGGACAATCTGGTTTTTATCAAGCCGGATGAAATTGACCCATTGGTCACAACCGAGCGCATCGGCATATGGATGAAGGAACTCCGCCAGCATAAGGTGACCGTGACCGAGCGTGTCGCCATGATGGCCGCAGGCTACCACCTCACCGAGATGAACGGCTACTTTTGCGTCATGACGCCTAAACAGTTGGCCGATGCGGAGGTAGGGCCGGTCACGCTGCCGATGTTCCCAGACATCAATGAGGCGTGGTCAAACGCCTTTGTCGATTACAGCCTCAACCATGTGATGTCGCCACAGTTTCACGATTTTCTGGACTTCTACCGGCACACCGACAGCACCCCAGACCATAAGTAACGGAGGATCAGCATATGCAGAATAAGCCCATTTTTACGGGCGTCCAGCAGGCTGCTCGTGGCAAGCTGAGCGCACAACCCGAAGTAGGACACCGCCATGTGTTCGGCCTTGATTGGACGCGGGGCGACTCACCGACCACCGTGGTGGTGATCGACGCCAGCACCGGCCAGATGGTAGACATCGAAAGGTTCCACTTTGGCGGATGGGGTGAACACCGCAAGCGCATCCAGTATATGTACACCCTCTGGAACCCGTTCCTTATCATAGCCGATAAGAATGCCATCGGAGCGCCCAACGTGGAAGCGCTGCAAGCCGAAGGCCTGCCGGTGCATGGCGTAGCGCTCACCACCAAGCTGGTCGGGCACATGGCCGCTGCCCTCGCCATCGCCATTGAGGACGGTCGGCTGGCTTTAAGCCCGTATCCGCCGCTCCTCAACCAATTGGCCGAGGCGCGGTTTGCCGAGCCGGAAGCCTCGCAAATTCCTCATCACTATCCCCGGATCGTCATGCCGGAAGGGATGGAGATTGACCTCCTGACCGCGACCGCGATGGCGTGGTGGGGGATTAAGTATTACAACCCGTCCGGCGTGATTTCGTTCGTCTAATTGCACATAAGCATTATGTTTGGGAGGACTATCGTATGACTGTTACTGCGAGCTTCATTGAGATTCCCCATCACCTGCAAGATGCCATCATCAACAGCGTGACACCGATTAATGTTGCCGGTTTAGAGACTGAGAATAAGCTGCTCATGGCGGCCATCGAGAAAGCGCGGACGCGGCTTTATGAAACGTCCCTGACGCTCTACCAACTGGCGCTGACCGCTTTGAAGGATGTCGTGGTCGGCCTGCGTGTCCGCGTCATGTTCAGTGACGAGCGGCTGAATTACATCCTCGATCAAGCCGTATGGAACGCGGAAGGCGATAAGGTCTTGATCCCCGCTCCCACCAACCTGGGCGCTTCCTTTTTTGTCCATAACGGGTCGAAAGCCCCCTACGTGCTGACCATGCAGGGCAGGGCACGTCAGGTCATCCTTGATGGCCGGACGCTCGACCTCGGCCTGAATGCCGCTGAGCGCGTCACGCTGCCCATAGAAGGGATGCCGCAGCCGGATAGTGGGGCATACACCCCGCAGTCCCTCACCCTGCACACGCTGGAAATATCCAACGTCAGCGACAGTCTGCTGCCGGATGTGCAGCTACAGATGATCCGCATCTTCCGCACCACCATCCAAACCGCCATGAACGAAGGACGAACGCACAGTGTCAACTAAGCCCAACATCCTGATTGCCGGTTATGGCCTCGCGCCGGTGCTGGGGATCACGCAGCTACTGGGCGAGGGGTTGACGCCGGATAACCTTGGCCTGCTCACCTATGACCGGCCAGACAACCGGTTTCTGACCGATTTCGCCATCGGACGGGGCATTGAGGTATTGACGCAACCCATTAAATCGCCTGTGACGTTCAACTGGATGCGTAATCGGCGCTTTGAATACCTGATCTCGCTCCACTACCGCGACATCATACCGGCGGCAGTCCTCGACCTATTCCCCAACAGGTCGATGAACCTGCACAACGGCTCGCTGCCGTACTATCGCGGGTGCTGGTCATCCTCGTGGGAGATCATCAACAACGAGGTCATCGGTGGCTACGCCTACCACTACATGACACCCCAACTTGACGATGGGCGCATACTGGCCGGTGGTGAGGTCTACATCCTCACAGATGATACGGCCTTCAGCCTGTACCACCGCAAGGTACGGTACTCGATGGATGGCTTCATGATGGCCTTCAACCGGCTGAAAAGCGGAGCTACAGGAGGTCCGCAAATCGGCACACCAGGCTATTACAACCGTGATGTGCCCTACAACGGCTATATTCAGGCCGGATGGACGGGCGCGCAGGTAGACCGCTTCATCCGTGCCATGTATTTCCCACCGCACAAAGGCGCAATGCTCCTGCTGCCGGATGGCCGCGGGGTCGAGGTCACGAGCATGGCGCAGTATAAGGAACTGACATGCCCCACGTCTTAATCTACGCGCCGATCATCGGCAGGGGGGGCGTGCATCGCCTCGTCACCAGCATGACGCACGCATGGGCAAAGATGAGCGGCTGGGAGTTCACCATCCTGTCGCAGAGGAACGGCGAAAACGGCGACCCGATCCACTGGCCGCAGTCCATGACCTTCGAGCAAATCGATGGGGGCACGCCGCCGCGTCACCCGCAGCTATTCCCGTGGCTGTATGCCCAGCAGGGCGTGTTCTACGACCACTGGAAGCACATGAAAGCCGACATCACCTACCTGCCAATGCCGTGGTGGACTGCCAGACTCCCGCGCTGGACGCCGCCCATGCCGACCGTTATCAGTTTGCATGACTTCGCGTGGGATCAATTGGGATGGCGCAACCACGAGTTTAGGGCAGAAGCACGCATTTTCGCCCAGAGTGGCGTCATGACCAGCTTCCCGTCCCACTATCAGCGCGAGTGGGGCGAAAAGCATTATGGCTTCAAAAACACGCGGACCATCCACTACGGCCACTTCATCCCGTCCAACCTGATGGCAACGCCTACCGAGGCGATCCGTGTGCGCCGGGAGTACAGCCTCCCGCCCAACTACGTGCTGGCCTTCCATGTCGGCAATGCCAAGAAAGACCCGTTCACCATCCTTAAAGGCGTGGCCGAAGCACGCCGCCGCAGCATGAACGTCCCGCCGCTCGTCATTGCTGGCGTCGAAACGCAGCAAATGGCTCCGCCGTTCGTGCCCTCGACCCACGAGGCCTATGGCTTTGTCAATGAGTTCCGCACACTGGCCGAGGCCAGCGGATTCACCTATGGCAAAGACCTGTTCGTGCTGGGGCCGGTCGCTGAAGCGGACATCGGCGGCTTGTACGCAGGTGCAGCCGCTGCCATTACCGCATCCCATAACGAAGGCGGTATCCCTGGAAGCGTCTATGAGGCCTTCGCATCCCATACCCCGTGCGTGTATACCGATCTACCGGTCATCTCCGAGCGGCTGGAGCCGGACGTGTACGGATGGACGTTTAAGCCCAAGGATCACATGGGACTGGCGAACAACCTGATTGCCATCTGTCGGGATGAGGATGAGGCCTTCACACGGGCGGCCAAGGCGTTTGCCTTCGCCAACAGCCGGACGTGGGCGGATGCCGCTGCCGATTACCTCAAATTGTTCGAGGAGGTGCTGCGTGCCGATGTTTGACGTGTGGTTTAAGAAGGGGATGAAAGCGGCCAGAGACAGCAGCACGCTGAATGAGGCGATTATCGCTTCCGGCAAGCTGCCCAAGAGCGAGGAAAAGTCTTTCATCCGTGGCTATTTCATGGGTCGCTGCCAGATCGGCATCGAACGCATTCAACAGGCGCTGCCGAGTGCTAAAAATGACCAATTGGTCAAACTCGGTGACGAACTTATCACCCTATCCAAGCGCATACACACAGAGGAGCGCACATGAAAGTATCGAATTACAGAACATGTATGGTCAAGGATTGCAAGCAAATTGCCACCCATTCCGTTGTTTTGGAAGCTCGCAATCATCCTGCTCATAGCCCAGCAACCGCCGAAATGGTGGTTGTTTGCGATGCCCACAAAGACCTGAAATGGGAAGATGTGATTGACGATAAAGGCTGGAAAGTCATCACGAGTTCCTTTGTAGAGCGCGGGTATGCCGCCCCCAGCAGGAAGCATTCGCGCATCGTCATCGTGCCGATAAACCAGGGCAAAACACAATGAAAACCTTCGCCTTGTGGCTTCGCGAACGCTTCAGTACATGGGTTGATAAACACGGCGAAGACTTCTTCCTGTCGATGGTCATCTATTCCTTTATTGTGGGCGGGGCATTCATACTGGTGGATACCAATCCAAGCGCGGAAGGCTTCCGCTTCGGGTGGCTCTACACGCTCCTGCGTCTGCCAACCTACACGATTGTCGCGCTCACAATCCTCCTCATCGCGTGGATCATGGCAGCACTCGGCTGGATGTGGCTCTGTGACCAGTACAAAGACTATCAAAAATTCGCGGCCAAACTGCGCGAGAGAAAGGACACCGATGGACATTCATAAATTCGACCTGCCGATACCCCACCCAGGACAAAAGAAAGTGCTGCGCGATCCGGCACGGATCAAGGTGCTGGTGGCCGGTCGGCGCTGGGGCAAAAATACCCTTGGCCTGATGACCGCAGTCGAGGAAGCGGCAGCCGGTCATGACGTGGTGTGGATTGCGCCATACCAGAAGATGATGGAGTCCGCGTCACGCCAGTTATTCGGGCTAGTGGGCAATCAGCACAATGTCATGATGACCCACCGCGCCGTGGATACCTTTTGGTTCCGTGATGCCGGACGCATCCGCATCATGACCATGCGCCAGTTTATGTTTCTCTCCAACGAGGACGCACGCATGGATTATGCGATCCTTGATGAAGCGGCCTATATGGATGAGGAAACATGGAATAAGGCTTATGCCTTGCTCGGTGACGAGGGTAAGGCGCTCCTGATGGGCACACCGCGACCGACAACCCAAAACGACCCTGATTGGTTCCGCCGTATCTACTACTACTCGCGCTACGCAAAAGGGTGGGCAGGCTGGCAGATGAACAGCGGCATTAACCCGTATGTCGATATGGCGGAGTTAGGGCGCATGTCCGTGACTGTATCCCCCATCGCCTTTGCCTCAGAAATCCTCGCGCAGTTTGTCGTTCTGGAGCCAGCGCCGGAAAAGCCGCCCGTGAGCCGTGAGGATTATTTCAAGAGGTTCGTATGAAACGTTGGCCGGTGATTTACCTTGATCCCCCATGGAATTGGCTCTCCCGCAGCGCCAAAGGGATGGGCCGCAGCCCGAAATATCCCAAGCTGGACGTGCCGGAGATGATGAAACTGCCGATCCGCGAGCTCGCGTGTAAAGAAAGCGTGCTGCTCATGTGGGCGACCATGCCCTTTCTCGGTCAGGCCATCGCGCTGGGTGAGGCGTGGGGCTTCACCCATAAGACGACCGCCTTCACATGGGTGAAATCGACCAAACAGGCGGCGAGGCTCAAGCTGCCGGTCGAGGATCAGCGCAATTTCGCCAACGGCAACGGCTACTGGACAATGGCGAACCCTGAAATCTGCCTGCTGTTTACGACCAAGCGCTTCCCCAAGCGCAAGGCCAAGGACGTGCATCAATTGATTGTCGCCCCGCGTGAACGCCACAGCAAAAAGCCGGATGTGTGCTATGAGCGCATCGAACGCCTGCTCGGCGGCGACAAATTGGAAATCTTTGCCCGTCAGCGTCGACCAGGTTGGGACGCGATGGGCAACGAGATCAGCGGCTTAGACATTCGCGAAGAAATAGCGCGGCACTTGGCCGCATAGGAGCGCATATGACCTGTATCGTGGGCATGGTCGAGGATGGGGAAGTGTACATCGGCGGCGACAGCATCGCAGCGGATGGCTGGGATAAGGACATTATTGCAGAGAGGAAGGTGTTCCGGCGTAGAGACATCTTGTTCGGCTGTGCAGGCAGCATCCGCATGATGCAGCTTATCCAGTATCACCTCGTTATCCCGCAGCGCCTCCCGCTTGTGAGCGATGAGGAGTACATCATCGTCAGCCTGGTGGGCGCAATCCGCCAGTGCCTGAAAGATAACGGCTTGCTTGAGGTCGAGAATGCCAAGGAAAAGACGGGGCAGGACTGCATCATCGGCTACAAAGGTCGCTTGTTCCTCCTGCAAACCGACCTGAGCATTTATATGTCCTCGTTTAGCTCCATCGCCATCGGTGTGGGCAAAATCTACGCCCAGACCGCCATGCACACCCAGCAGCGCTACATCAAATCCAAGCGCGTCACCCCCTGCGTCCGCATCATACGGGCGCTCGAAGTGGCCGAGTCCCTTTGTATCGGCGTATCCCCGCCGTTCTATGTCGAACAACTAAAGGAGTAACCCCATGCAGCGATCAATCGCCCTCACACCGGAAGAAGCCCGACGCCTTGGCATCGCCATTGACGATACCCTGCGCGTTATTAAGGAAGACCGCAGCCTGCGAGCACTTGAGCAGGTGGACGCCGATACCGAACGCCTCAAGCCCTATGTTATTGCAGTGTCCGAGCAGGCCGAGCGGACGGAGATCCACGAAGACATTCCCAAGCCGACCACCAAAGCCAGCGGAGGTAAAAAGTAATGATCCCGTTGTCCCAACCGTCGATCAAACACCGTGAACGTGCCCTCGTAGAACAGGCCATGCAAGCAAGCTGGATTTCTGGAACGGGTCCGTTCGTCAAACAATTCGAGGACACACTGGCCGCCAAGCTGCACGGCGGCCATGCGGTCGCAGTCACCAACGGCACAGTCGCGCTCGAACTCGCCCTTAAAGCACTCGGTATCGGGGCAGGGGATGAGGTGATCGTTCCCGCGCTGACCTTTGTCGCTCCGGCGGCAGCCGTGCGCTCAGTCGGGGCCACGCCTGTGCTGGTCGATGTCGATGCCGAGACATGGACGATTGACCCATTGGTCACACCCAAGGCCATCACGGCCAAGACCCGCGCCATTATCGCCGTGGATGCTATGGGGCATCCGTGCGACTTCGCCGCGCTGGATACCATGATGCGCTTCACACCCTTCCGGCAGCCGATTGAGATTATCGAAGACGCCGCCCAGGCACACGGCGCACTCTACCGCCGCGATACCAACGAGGAGCCGCGTCCTGCCGGTACACTGGCGCTCATCTCGACCTTTTCCTTCCACGCCAACAAGGCCATAAGCCTCGGTGAAGGGGGAGCGGTGCTGACCCCCTACAAGCCGCTGGCCGATTACGTCCGGCTGATCGCCAACCACGGCATGACGCCTGGACATCCGTACTGGCATGAAGTGGTCGGGACCAACAACCGCATGACCAACCTGCAAGCAGCCATCGGGGTGGCACAGGTTGAGCGCTGGGACGCGCTGACCGCCTGTAGGCGCACCATCGCCAAGCTGTATGACGAGCGGCTGCAGCCGCTGTTCGATGCCGGTATCATGACGCGCCGACCCGTGGCGAAATGGGCAAAGGAATCGTGTTGGCTTTATACTGTAGCGAGTCCATATCGCCAGCAGTTTCTGGATGGCCTTCACGCGCAGGACATCGACGCACGCGCCATCTGGTATCCGGTGCCGGATTTGCCTCCCTATAAGAAGGAAGGCGGGTTCCCCGTCACACGGAAGGTCGGGCAAGAGGCTTTCATGCTGCCGACATGGGCGGATATGACTATCGACTGTATAGACATGATCTGCGAGGTGCTGCATGGAGTCTCAGAAACCCTTAAACCCGTCCCAACCACCTAAAGAGGGCTGCGGGGCGATGATTGTCTGGTATCTACGAGCCTGTTGTTATGTGGGGTTAGCGGTCGGAGGGATCGCTTTCCTCATCCCCAATAATATGGGCTTCGCGACCCTGATGGTCATCGTCTGCGGCGGCTTCATCCTGCTGACACGGAGGAAAACGTGATCGATGTCCGATGCCCACAATGCGGCAAACTGCTGTTCAAAGCGCAGGGGTTCGGCACACAGATTGAGGCGCACTGTCCGCGCTGTAAGATCAATCTGCTGTGGCCTGCCAACGTGGCCGAGATCATACCCAGCGACCAACGGGCTGAACGACAAGAACGGCCTATAACCGAACAATCCCCCCGACCCATGCAGCGCCCCAACCGTTGAGGCGCTGCCCCTCTTTACACATCCGAACAATTGTGCTAAATTTGAGACAGTAAGTAGAACGCCACGAGCGTCAATTGTCTTGTCTACCACCAGAGCGCCTAGCGTGCCAACCGGTTCGCTAGGCGTTTTTGTTTGGGGAGATCAATCGTGGCGAAGAAATTCTTCAGCATCCCGTTAGGAAACCTTCCCGCGCTGGTCGAGATGCAAAACCTTTTGCGTCGGCGGCTGCCGGAGGGCACAACCTACAACGATCCCGCGACCTTTCACATGACCCTCGTGTTTGTGGAGGACGATAAGGGGATCGATTTGATGTTTGATGACATCGCCAGAGGGCTGCCGGTCTTCGGTGTGTCCGGCGATTACATGACCACGCTCGGCGGTGATGAAAATCGCGGCCTAGCGGTCGTGCTGCGCGTAGAGCGCAACCCCCAGCTCATCTACTTACAGTCGTCCATCTACTACAACACCCAGGCGCGTGGCGCAACGATCAGCCAGTACAGCTATCCGGCACGCTGGCGAGCACACATCACGCTGGCGAACCTGCCACTGTCCGCCGACCGCATGAGTCCCTATGCGCCGGACACCTACATCGATTCCCCCGTCCACATGCAGGTAGACCGGATCGCCATCACCGAGGAAGGCAGCTTCGAGCCGGTCAAGGAATGGCCGCTGCTGCTCGATGTGCCGGTTCAAGAGTTTATGGAGCAATTGGAGCCAAACGTGCAAGCACCCAATCCCAAAATCCAACTTCAGGAACAATCCGAGACGACCGGCGAACGCATTCAGGTGGAATTGACCTGTGTGTCCGAGATGAAGGGCGGCATCCCCAACCTGAAGCTGCCGGATGACATCGACACGGCTGCCATACAGGCTAAGGGCTTCAAGTTCGTCACGCTGCCGCTGGGGCAGGTGGACGCTCGGAGCCGGAACGGGCGCAATTACCGGCGTCCGGCCTATCAGGAGATGGTTGAGCAAATCAACGCCAACCGGCCAGAGGGCGGATGGGGGCACATCAAAGACGAGGACATGGGAACGTCCTATGCCCCGCCTGCAATCCGCTGGCTGCGTGCCGAAATGACGAAGGATGGCACGATCTGGGGGAAAGGCTTACCGCTGACTGCGGAGGCCAATGATTATTTCGAGTTAGCACGGGCAACCAATTCCCGTGTTGGTACATCCCTACACGCCTGGGTCGATATGAAAGACGAGGACGTAATGGGGATGGAGTTAATTCGCTTAGACCTCGCTGACCCCGCGCGGGTTGGGGTGGCTATGACTGCGGCACAGCCGCAACTCTCGACCGAAATGCAAACCAGCGAAGACGGTACTCAGTCGCGTACTGAGCAAAGCGGCGCGACCGCTTCCCCGCAGCAGGAAAGCACCACAGGCGAGGAGTCTGAAACGCAAGCATCGTCCAATCAAGTACCGGAGGAATCCACTATGCCCGACGAAAAACGGGTTCTGGAACTTGAGCAGGAACGACGCAACCTGCAAGAGCAGCATTCGACTTTGGAGCGCTCCGTTAAGGAACAACGCGCCAAGATCGAAGACGCTGCCGATGTCTACAAAATCCTCGGCATCACTGCCACGGAAAGCATGGACATCATTCGGGCTGCGCGTGCGCTCAAGGAGCAGTACGACGATATGGTCGCTGAGAACACCGCCTTATTGAAGGACACCATCAGCGCCATCGTCAAAGATAAGGTCGCAATTGAATCGGTTCGCCCGATTATCGCGAAAATGGTAGCCGACCAGAAGCCAGCGACAAAACGCCAGCTTGACCGCGCTTTCGAGCAGGTTATGTCTGACGCCGTGGTCAAGGAATTGATCGCCGCGAAGATGGCATCCGAGTCCGGCCCCAACCAGCCCCCTCCGCAGGGGCAGAGCAATCAGAGTACAAGCCCCGCCAAGTCGGTCAGCGACTACTTTGATATGCCAGAAGGAGTGACGCTGTAATGGCCGTAGCATCCGCAGTCGATCATGCCTTCTATAGCGACGGTAACGCGGTCGATGTCACGCTGCTAGCCAGCGTCGTCAAAGACCAGGTAGCCGTAGCTGAAGGTTGGATGGGTATTACCGGTGCAGCCGGAGCCAGTGGCGAAATGGTCGCCCTCTCGCTGCGCGGGGAGTATCAATTCAAGGTGCCGAGCGCGTTGAGCGTGTCGAAGGGCGATATTGTTCGCATCGATACCGCCGACCTGACCGGCAATACACCGGACGATACCGCGTACAACAAGAACGCGGAGTCCTCAACCAACCGCAACCTGTTCCGTGCCACGATGGATAAGAACTCTGACGACATCGTGACCGGAATCCTATTGGTGGGGTACTAATCGCCATGCAACTCAAACAAGTATCCCGCGAAATGAAGCTGGTCGAGAAGCCAGCGATCCCCTTCAAGTCCAATGTCCGCCTGAGCGAACATCTGACTGAGAAGGTCGTTGATGGCAAAACCGTCCATGAGTTTATCGGCACGGACAATTTTGCCTCCGCATTTTATCTGCGTCAGGATTACGAAGTGGACGCCGGTCGTCTTGAAGAACCCACTTTGTATGAACCCCTGTACCGCATCATCGAAGACCGCAGCCTGCCCGAAATGGTCGCAGTCAACCGCCTCGGCCCCGCTGGGATGGTTTTCCAGCGCGTTTTGGAAGGCGGCGAGACAAAGTTCGGCACGATAGGGGAAAGCAACCTGTCGATCCCGATCTACCACTACTCGGTGGGTATCCAGTACAGCGACGATCTGGTCGAGTACAACAAGCTGTTCAGCATCACGGAAGTCGAGCGGGAAACCGGCAGCGCCTACAACGCGCTTCTGAATCACCTGCATTTCGCGCCGTTCCTGACCTACAGCTATGCGTCCAAAAACCAGACCGATGGCGGTGCGCTGACCTATGAAGCCGGTATCAAGCTGCCGGAGGCCTACCTCCGCACCTTTGAAGCCGCTTTGACCCATGCAGTCGCGGATAAGCCAGCCAACCGGCGCGGCCCCTTCGCCCTGCTGACCAGCACGGCCAACCTGTTCACGCTCGAACGCGCTTTCACTGTCGTCCCTCAACAGGGTGTGACCGCGCAGTCATCCGCGCTCTCCCGCGTTTCGACCATCATTGCCTATGATGGGTGGAGCGGCAGCATGGGCAACCTGAACTTCGAGTATGACGGTGTGCCCGATGGCAAGGTCTATCTGATCGACCTTGGCCGCCGTGCCCGTAACCACCGCTCCTACGTCAAGCACGGGTTACTCCGTGTTCAGGGCAACCCTGACGTGAGCCGCTTCATCCTGGAACAAACCATCTGGCACGCACGTTTCGGCGTGTACGCCAATCCGGCTGATTCCACTGAAGAAATCACCCTGCCGACCGTGGGCGATCTGACCTAAGGCAGTCTGAGCTATGACTAACGATGTTGTCACCCTATACGCCTATGACTGGCAGCGTGCCGAAAGTTACGGACGCATCGCGCATGAACTGGCGGACGGGTTGGAGGCGAAGGGCTTGCATGTCAACCGTATCGGCCCACACGCTCCGACCGACCGGCCAGTGCGGATGAGTTTCGGCGGGATCGGCCTCGGCTATCCCACGAACACCGACTACTACGGTTCGCTGTTTGAAATGGGGCCACGTATCTGGGTGACAGCATTCGAGAGTACCCGCATCCCGTGGGGGTGGGCGGACATCCTGAACCAATCGCAGGGGGCAATCGTGCCCTCATCGTGGTTGGTGGACGTGTTCAAGAATGAAGGGGTGGACGTGCCCGTCCACTGCGTCCATCAGGGTGTGAGCGCCGTGTATCGACCGGTGACCCGTGAGTCCGGTCGCCCCTATACCTTCCTGCTGCTGGCCGACCGCGCCGAGCGCAAGGGCTTCAAAGAAGGGTGTTTCGCCTTCATGCGTGCGTTTGGCGATGATCCGAATTACCGGCTGATCGTCAAGGCGCGAAAAGGCTACCCGATCCACTTTGCAAATCCGAACGTGGACACCCGTTCGGCGGATTACAGCGATGACGAGATGCTGGCGCTGTATGCCGAGGCAGACTGCATGATCTTCCCCGGACGGGAAGGCTTTGGTCTACCGCCGCGAGAATTTGCCGCCACCGGTGGCACGGCCATCGCCCTCAATTGGGGCGGAACGGCTGACCACCTGCCACAGTGGGGCTTACCGATTGCGGTCAAAGGCATGGAACCGGCATGGGCGACCCATTCCCGTTTCGCTGGGATGGGCGAGTGGGGCGCGATTGACGTGGATGATCTCGCCGCCACGCTGAAACATGTCGCCGCGCATCGCGACTACTACCGGCAGCGGTCGATAGCGTCCGCCGCCTTCGCGACCCAGACCTACGACTGGTCACTGTACGCCAGTCGCGTGCTGGCTATCTGGCAGGAGGCCGTTGAGTCGTATGGCAGAAGTCACCGACAACTACGTCAGGCGGTTTAGACGGGCGGTAGGGGATAGCACAACACCCCCGAAATTCGAGATTTCCGTCATTCAGGACATGTTTGATGAAGCCGCCGAGCAGTATCCCGACGATTCGCTCAACGTCCATCTGTGCTATGCGGTCATCAACGCGCTGAACCAACTCTGGCAGGAATCCATCCCGCTCGTGAGCTACACAGCCAACGCTTCCAGCGAATCGCTGAGCGATATGGGACTGCGCTACGAGCGTGCGCTTGCCATGTGGCAAAAGCGGTTAGAGGAGGCCATCGCGCTCGGTGTCAAGGATGACGTGGCAATCAGTTGGGGCAGTTCCAGACGGACGCCTTTGAGAGACGAGGAATACCCTGATGATTTCGCCCATTGGTCAAATTAACGGCGAAGCCCGTGCGGAACGGGCATGGAAGCGCATCCAGCGCAGCCCCAGCCGTGTGGTGTTTGTCCGCAACGGGGTGACACAAGCAGTCCAGACGCTGCGGGTGGAACTCGGCAACGGCGGTTCGAGCGTAGGCCTGCCCACCGGCACGATTGGCGTGCAGGGCGGGGTCATCTACGGCATCCGTGACCATAAGACGCTGCCGGACACCAACGTCAAGCGCCTCGACCGTGTGGTGATCGAGGGTAAAGAGTACACCGTGGAAACCATCGTCAAGCCGCCTGGTGAAATTCAGGCGTTTGTGGTGGCACGCGGATGAGCTTACAAGGGGTATCCGGTTCCGGCTTCGAGTGGGTGATCTCGCCCATTGATGCCTTTGGCGACCTGATCGCGTGGCAGCAGGACGGGTGCTATCAGGCACTCCTCGCGATTGCCTACTACTACGAGAGCGCCATTGAGAACTGGATGAAGTCCAACGGTCCATGGGTGGATCGAACCGGTAACGCTCGGCAGTCGCTGTACGCGATTGTTGACGAGCTGGTGGCCGAAATCGTGATTACGTTCGGGCACGGGGTCACTTACGGCAAGTACCTGGAATTTAAGAATTTCGGACGCTACGCCGTGGTCGCACCGGCCATAGACTATTTCCTGCCGCGCATCTGGGCAGATATTCAATCGGTGGTCGCACCATGACCTACGCCAGTGTCGTGTTTGATCTCTTGTCGGTCGATACCGACCTGATCGCGCTCGTGAAAGTGTTCGCGCACCGCGATGTGCCGAACTCAGGGATCGACCGCGAAACATTCCCCGCTGCCTACGATGAAAACGGCTTTATGCTGCCGTTTTTGGTGGTGCGGGGCAGGGGCGACATTCCGACCAATGACGTGGTGGACGCCGAAGACCAGTATGTGAGCGTCCGTTCGGTGGTCGAGTTGTGGTTTCACGCTGACCGTGATGCCGGATGGGACATTTTAGAGGAAGCCGCGGATCGCTGCTACGTATTGCTGCAATACCAGCAGATCGCAGGCAGTTTTAATTGCAGGCTCGTTAATGAAATTGACGAAGAACGCCAGCCGGATTTGGGTGATGCGTGCTTCGCTAGACGGGACTATGAGGTTATAGGCTTCAAAGCCCCGTAAGGAGTGTAAACCATGCCATTTGAACAAGGTGGGCCACAGTTCGGTGCCCGTCAATGCAAGGTCGGTACGTGGGTAGGCGATGGCACGTATACCGACATCACCACCGTTTTCGGCGTCCGCGTCATCGGTGCAGCCCTTGAGTCCACATCACAGGATTTGGACGGGGATGATACGACCCTCGCCACTGCCGTGACGATCAAGAAGGCCTCGGTCACGCTGGCGATGGCCTCGATCCAGTTCCATGTCATCGCCGTGCTGAGCGGCAACCCCGAAGTCGACTCCGGTGCGCTGACCCGCGTCATGATTACCTCACGGCAGCCGCCTTATGTCGGTGTGGCCGGTCGGGCGCTGGCCGTTGAAGGCGCAGGGGATACGCATCTGTTCGTGCCCAAGGCCAAGATGTCAGGCGGTTTTGAGGTACGGATGGAACTCGACACGTTTTCGATCCCCTCGATCACCCTGAGCGCCGTTGCGGATGACAACTTCCTCGATGCAGACGATTTCCCGTTGATCTTCGATATGGATCAGCACGAAACCGCCGAAGTCGTAGCGCTGCCGCCTACAGGTATGGGTTCATGACGACCAAAAAGGGCGCAGAGGCGCAGGTTAAGCCGTTGCAGGTGTCATCGGTGCGCGAATGGCACAGGGCGCGGGTGGACGGGATCATGTTCCAGTTCCCGTCCGGCCTGATCGCCCGTGTGCGCCCCATGAACATGAGCGCATTTCTGAAGATCGGCAACATCCCCGACATGCTGACGCATATCGTCGCCAAGATGGTCAACGGCACGGTCAACATCGAGTCGATGGCAAAAGACGATTACCTGAAGTCGCTGGAACTCATGGACGCCTTCACCAAGGCTGCCTTTATCGAGCCGGTGGTGGTTGACGTGGTGAAAGACGAGTCCAAGGAAATCCAGATTGACGACATCAGCGATGTGGATAAGCAGACGCTGTTTTCATTCATAGGAGCGCCAGCATCTTTGCTGGAGTCCTTTCGTCCGTTCCAGGAACAACCTGTGGCAGATATGGTCAGTAGCGAAGGCGACACGCCAGACGCCGAGTGAGATTGTAGGCGTCCGTGAAATGGCGGAGGAAATGCTGGGGATGCCGGACTGGTGGACTGCCTTCCAGTTTGACGCAGCCGTGAGCTATTTCGGGGTTTGGGCAGAGAACCGCCTCAACGAGATGGATTACAACGCCAAGCCCCCGCGCCCCAAGTACACGCTGGACGATGTTTTGAAAGACACCCCGCCGCAGTCGCCGCTTGAACTCACCGGCAGAGGGGTCAGCCATAACCTGAAGGGTATTCGGAGAGTCAAACACTAATGGCGCAGCCTCGCGATGCACGCGGACGCTTCACGAAAAGCTCAGGGCAATCCTTAGGGGAAGCCGTTGGGCGTTTTCGCATTGATACGTCCGGCATTGCCGGAGCAGGGCAGGTCGTCAGCAGTGTGGCCCGTAAAATCGATGCGGAAGGTGGCCGGATCAGTACGGCCATAAGGGGCATTAACCAGCAGTTTACACAGGCCAAAATCCGTGCGGACGCCTTCGCCAACAGCGATTTAGGCCGCCTGCAAAAGAACCTCGACAACCTCCGCCGCTCCACACAGGTCGCCAGTGCCATCGCTGCCGGTATCGTGGGCATCGGCGTGGCTGCAGCCAGCAATATCAACGCCATTAACGCACGCTTTACGGTTTTTCTTGGCAGCGCGACCGCCGCCAAGAAGGAACTCGACAATATCCGCAAGATTGCCGATGCCACCGGCCAATCGTTCATCGAACTGGTCTTAACCGGCGCGGATTTGCTGAGTGTCGCCAAAAACTACAAGGTCGAGGTGGGCGGCCTGCTCACTATCGCCCAGCAGCTAAAGGCAGTTGATCCCACGGCGCGATCCCTCGATACGTCCCGCGCCATCCGTGAATTTTTGAGCGGCAACAACAAGACGCTCAACGCAGTCTTTGAACTCGACAAAGACGGACTAGACAAGATCAGTGAGGGCGCGACCGATGCCGCCGACCGGCTCCAGCGGCTGAGCAAATACCTCTCAGACCTCGGATTCGGCAACGACATCCTGAAGGCGCTGGGGGATCAGGGTCTTTTTACCTTCGACAGCCTGAAAAGTGAAATTGAGGAAGCGCTGGGTACGGCCTTCATGCCGCTCCTGAAAGACTTCCTGCTGCCTGGTGCCAAGGCGCTCGGCGGTCTGATCCGTGGTATCCGAGAGGCCAACCCCGAACTCTTAAAATTTGCTGCCGCCGGTGTGGTCATCGTGGCCGGTTTTGCGCCTGCCTTGCTCATCATCTCGCAGTTGATTACCGCCTATAAGAACCTGAAGACGGTATCGGCGCTGGGATCGCTGGGGAAGGGCGCAGGCGTCGGGCTTGCCGTGGGCGGGGGTGTGGGGATCGGCCTTGCTGGAGCCAACCTCCTCGCCAAAAACACCAATTTGCAGACGGGTGACCTGAACCGCATCCGCGCCGGTGAAAGCGCTCAGGACATCCTCGGTGAGCGCTTGAAGCAATCCCTCGTCATCATCGTGGCGCTCGTCATTAAAGCCGTGCAGGTGGTGGCCGATGTCCTCACCTCCGGCGCGAACCTCATCAAGCAGGCGATTGAACTCATCGCCTCGGTGTTTCAACTCGGTTTGAGTATCTTTCAACAGGGTTTCGGGCAAATTCAAAAAGCCTTTGGTGAAATTCTGCTCAGTCTGGCGGATTTGATCCGCAAGATTCCAGGGCAGGAAGGCACAGCCAACAACTTTGAATCGGCGGGACTGGCCTCGCTGGCGTCCGGCTCGGATGCGGTCAATCAGGGATCGCTCGGCCAACGCGCTGCTCAGGATCGACTGGCACGGGGACTCGACCTGTCCGAAACACAGAAGGCACTTGACGACACCAACAAGAAATTTGAAGACCTTCAAAATGGCGTGGTCGAGGCGCTGAACGCTTTCCTATTCCCGCAGGATAAACTCGCGGACGCTGCCGACGAAACGGCCAAGGCGCTGGATAAGGTGACCGAGGCCACCAATCCGATGGCCGCCAAGCTGATCGCGGCGAAAGACGAGATTGAAGCACTCGCCAAGGACATCGCTAAACAGCGTGCCGATTTCGACCGTGAGCAAAAGCAGATCAATGACGAGCGGGGCATCCAGTCCGCCCGTGACAACTTTGACTTTACGTTGGGCAGATCGCGGGACGCTGCCGACCGTGTGCGCGATACGGCACGCGAAGAAGCCGACCTTGCACGGTCCCGCGCCAAACAAATCCGCGCTTTAATCAACGACATCAACCAGGCGGAAGCGGAAGCCCTCGCGCAGCGCTACGACCTGATCGCCGCCAACAACGAGGCCTTAGCCCGTCAGGCCGAGGATCATGGTAAGAAGCTCGCCCAGATTGCCGAGCAAACCAACCTCAACGTGCGGAACGCTGCCGCACGGTTGGACGCCAACGCCGTGTTTGAAGCACTGGCCGCAGGTACAGCGGCGACCAATCAGGAAAACGACAGCTTCAACACCGAACGCCGCCGTAAAGAGGAAGACCTCGCCAAACAACTGACTGACCTCGATGCCGGTCTGAAGAAACAGCGGGATGCCCGACTGGCCGCCCTCGCCGCGCAGTTTGCCGATGAGGACGCCGAGCGCGTCATCAGCAACCAGCGGAAGGCAGAAGACCTTGCGCTGACCCAGAAGCGCGAGGATGACGACCGTGCGCTGCGGCTGAACCGCCAGACGGAAGATTATGCCCGTCAGGATCGCCTCCGCCGCGAGGCCTTCCAGCGCCAGATCAACGACCAGATCACCGCGCTCTCGGCCTCCACCGGTATTAACCAGCGGATGCTCACCACCGTCATTAACGGCATGGTGACAGCCGGTGGGGCAGTGAAAAACTTCGTGGATTACGTCAATCAGCAGGTGGCGCGGTTGGGTGTCAGTGCCAACGGCAACGTGCCGCAGGGGTCATCCAATCGGGTATCCACACGCATTACTCCGACCTTCGCCAATGGGGGCAGCCCACCGCTCAACCGCGTGATCCGTGCCAACGAGGCAGGGCTTGAGTCGGCGCTCATCAACAACCGCTATTTCGCCATGCTGTCGCAGCCTGCCCAAATCCTCAACGCCCAGCAAACCCAGCAGCTACTCGCTGGCGCAACCGCTGGCGGGGGTGGGGGTGGCCGACCGCTCATTGAGAACTTTGCGCCGGTCTTCAACGATGTCGGCAGCTACAACCCTGAACAACTCATGGGCTTGATGCGCCGTGCCATCGTGGAAGCCGCCGAAGACGTGCGAGCACTCGGAGGGACGGACTAATGCCCTACAAGGTCGCTATCGCCCATGATAACGAAATCGACCTCGCCAAACTTGTGCCGCAGGGGCGCACTGAGGACGGGATACAGCACCCGCGCAGGGTGTATGTGCCTGGTGACGCTTACCCTGACGGGGAGGCCTTCGTCAATCTGGCCTTCAGTGTCACGACCCGCGCCGAAAAGCAGGCGCTGGATGCCCAATTCGGCGTGTCTGAAACCGTCCTCATGGCCGAATGCACCATGACGCTCCTTAAAAATGACGATACGTGGGGCAACTTCAACGTGAAGGTCGAATACCCTGAAATCGGCAAGTCGGCCAAGCGGTCGCAATTCGGCTGGACGGTGACCTATATCATCCATATCATTGAGGAACTGTAGCCGTGGCCGAACTCGCCAACCCGACCCTGTGGCGCGAAGGGAAGCCGTATAAAAGCTACGGTTACCTGTACCTGTGGCAGCCGCCCACGGTTTTTGCTGCACGCATCAACCTGCCTGGAAAGTTCAAATACCCGTTCACTGTCCTGCCGTTCGATACTGTGACCCATGGGTCATACACCGACATCGAAGCGGGGATGACCATCCTCATCGGCAGCGCACCAGGCTTAGATGATCGGGGGCGCACCCGTGTACGGGCGAATGCCACCAGCTCCCTGATCCCCATCGGGCGCACCCCCAAGGGTATCCACCCAGGCGAAATTAACGTCACCGATAACGCCTATATCACGGTCATCGATCTGGCCGAGGTGTGGGCGAAAATCCCGTACATCGACACGACCGGCGTATCACTCAAGGATCAAACGACCTTTGCGGCCAACATCGCCCAACCGCCCATTGCGAATGGCGGACCGGCAGTAATCGGCTTAGTCAATGACGATGACGAACTGGTCGTAAACTTCACAGCCGCCAAGAGCGCGGTGGTGGATTCCGGTGCGAGCTCGCTGACGTATGCGTGGGATTTTGGGGATGCAACTCCGTCTTCATCAACCTCGGCCACGCCGACCGGCATTGCTTTCCCACCTGGGCAGCGCTACGTGAAGCTGACCGTGGACGATGGCACACGCAGCCACCAGACGCGGATTCCGGTCGTGGCACTGGAAAAGAACGGGGTGAACGCACCCATTCCGGCACGCATGACCAGCCGGTCGCTCAGGCCGGAGGGGCAGGGCATCAACTTCGAGGTTAAGGCCATCGATTTGCCCTATGCCACCTACCCGTTTGGGACGCTGGCGATCTATTTTGAGGAAGAATGGTACGGGGCGACCAAAGGCAGCCTTGCCGGTACGGCGGGACGCGAAAACGTCAAATTCGTGGGATGGTTGACGAGCGAGGTCAACACCATTGAAGCGACCGCCAAGGGCATGGATTACACGCTGACGCTCAATGCGCTCGATGTGACCGGAAAACTCGCCAAACTGCCTGGTTTCGGCCAGCGCGTCCAGCGCAGTGCCTCACCGGCCAACTGGCAGCAGATGAAAGACGCCAACATCTCGCGCTATCTGCATCACCTCCTGCACTGGCACTCGACCGCGCTGGAAGTCGCACCGTATGAGGGGCCGGTCGGGATTGGCTCTTACGTCTTCACCGACATGAGCAGCGATGGGCAGAGCCTGTATGCTCAGGTCGATCAACGCGCACGGGCAGCGGTTCAGCGCTTCGTCTGTAATACGCGGGGTGAAATGGCCGTGCGCTGGGATGAACAGCGCAAATATGCTGCCGACCGTGTACACACCGTCACGGTCGCGCTCGACAAACGCGATTGGTCGCTCATCGGCTACCAGTACGATCCGCTGCCCACGATCCACTGGCTGCGCGGGTCGGCTATTATCGCCTCGACCAGTGAGAATAAGTCAGTCTTCTGCATTGCGCCTGGTTCGACGCCTGGGCAGGGCGAGGGCGATCAGGACGTAGGCGAACAACTCGCGCTGTCGCAGTTCGACCTCAACATGCGGACGGGCACCGACTACCGCCGCCTGAACATGCCGCTCAAATCCATCGACATCCAACTGGCGCACGGCGGTGATGCCGGTATCGATCCGGCCAATATGGAATGGGTGACGCTCGGCATTGAACTCACCCTGTCGGGCAACCGCAAGATCACCTATCCCGATGACACCCGCTGGTACGTGCTGGAAAGCAACATAACGGTCGATCCGGCCACGGCCACGGTCACCACTCGCCTGAGACTGGAACCGGAGGCCATCGGCCTTGAAGCGGAAACGGTCATCCCTGAGACACCGGCAGACATCCCGCCGCAGGAAATCCCGATCCCGCCCATGATCCCGCCCTACGACAACTGGCCGACTGATCCGGTGGTCATCTACCCACCGACCACGCCCACGCCCAACATGCCCATCGACATGCTGGTGATGGTCGCGACTGACGATGACAACCTGATCGTCATTAAGAATTATCGGAAATGGCAGGTGGATAGTGTACCGGTCAACTACAGCGACATCTTGCCCGAACTGGATGATGGTCACACCATCCGGCACGCAATTTTCTCAAGTTTCGGCCCCGATGCGTACCTGCTGACCTCGGACGGGATGCAAAGCCGCCTCTTTTACTGTGAGGATGTGTCAGCCGGTTTCATCACATGGGACGGTCGCGACCTCATCGACGGTGAATATTCCCGCATCGTCGTCAGCGATACGCAGGGCGCAATCACGCTCTTAGGCAGCGGCTCAGCCGCTAGCTGTTTGTCTGCCGGTTGGGATATTGCACCAGATCGCGGCGTCATCATCGACAGTGATGCGACTAGCATAACCATAGAAGCGACCGTTTATCCTGGCAGCGGATACCAAGCCTGTATTTATGGATTAACCGATGCGACTTGCTGCCAAATAGGGGATGAAGTGCTTTCCGGCAATATATCCTTTTCTAACGCTTACATCAATTTTTGTGGCGAGAGTTTTGACCCAGACAGCGGCCCCCTACATAGCGCGTTGTATACAGGCGGTTACTGTGTTAGCGCCCTGATGCGGTTTTCCGCTGACCCATTCACGGTCAAGTATACCTTCCTCGGTAATGATGACTGCGCTCCAGGCGAGGGCAGCGCCATTGCCGCACTGGCGATTTACTCGGACGATTTCGGGGTGACGTTCGGTGATCCTGAGATTACCGGTGTTGTGGTCGGTGGAGCGGACAGCATCAAGATCGGCCCCAGCATGTTCGTAGGTGCAGGGGGCGAGATTGTCCGCGCCACGACCAGAGGCGGGGCATTCACGTCCTACGCTGATCCGATGCCGACCAGCACCTTCGCGGATTTGCTGCTCGTGCCGCGCTACCGACCAGGCACAGCCAGCACGAACAACATCTCGACCACCACGCCCTACCTCGTGGTCGGCAGTGCCGTGGCGTCCGGCGCTGACGAGGCCTTATGGATCGTGGATGGCGCAGGCGCATTCACCGACATCACGCCGCTCAATTCCGGCGATCCTGGCACGGTCGTGGGGCCGGACTGCCTCGCAATACCCTACCGCAGCGGAGCCAAGATGGTCGGCATCTTCGATTTCGCTGGCACACGGCGCATGTACAAGCGCGTCAGCGGCTCGTGGTCAGAGATTACCGCCATTTCGTCAGCGGCCAATTACATCCGAATGCGGAAGGGCGATAAGCAGCTAAAAGAGGTGTATTTCGCCAATGGGTCACTGGCTGGTTATTCGCCCACCTTCGGAGTCGACATGTACAGCACCACAATCCCTGTAACCGGTGACATTATCTCGCTTGAGGTGTATGGATGAGTAATAAATTCCCAACCCGTCAGGAAACGGCTATCGCCCTGATGGACGCATTCCGGCTGTCGCGGCTGCCTGCCACCATCGTGGCACGCGATACGACCAAGGCCGGTTATGTCATCGTGCAGGGGCGCGGCGTGGACGGGTACACCTTCCAGCGCTCTGTGCCCAATATGGCCGTGGTGCCGATCAAACCAGGCATTGCCGTGCTGCTCGGACGTGACCACAAGCGCCGGTTGGTGATTATCTCACCCGACATTGACCAACAGGTCGCCGCTGGCATCGATCCGGCCATCAACAATCCGGCAGACGAGCTTTTTTACAGGCCTATCGCGCAGGGCAACCTCGCCACGCTGGCCTGCTATGCCATCAGTACGGAATCTGATCCGACTATGGAAGTGGTCATCCTGCCGTGGATGTGGCGCGATGTGGACGGGACATGGTTTGAACTCAACGAACAGCGCTTTGACTTCTCCGATCCAGCCGGTGACGGGTCTGTTGATAGCCTCATGCCGGATGCAGGCCTCCACCGCCTCGTGACGCTGTGGGTAACCGATGAAAACACCGTGTCCTACACGGCCTCAACGCCGAAAAGCATTATCGACGAGATCGACATCACCGATGTGCAGGAATGCGAAACGGATGCGACCGCCAACTGGACTGCGATCAAGTTCTGGCGACTGTACGGCGGCATGACGCGGGTCATCTCCTCGGACGGATGGCGTGATGCACGCATCCTCATCAATGTCGGACGCGGGGGCACTGGCGGCGGGGGTGGGGGTGGCACTGCCGGTTATGTTCTCATCCAGGATCAGAAGACCAGCGGCACCGATGGCGGCGGGTTTACGTCCGGTTCATGGGTCACCCGCGACCTGAACACGGAAGTGGTCGATGTCAGCAATTTAGCTGAGGTCAGCGCCAACCAGATCACGCTCCAACCTGGAACCTATGCCGCTTTCATTAGCTGTCCGGCATTTTATGTGGACGGGCATCAAGCTCGCCTCTACAACGTGACCGATTCCATCGCCTACCTCGGCCAGACCAGTCGCGCACTGGCCTCCGGCTCCAGCGAAAACGTCACCTTTAGCGCCGTGGTCGCCTCCTTCACCATCGAAACCGCGACGGTTTTTGAGGTGCAGCACCGATGCCAGACCACCAAATCCAGCAACGGCCTGGGTGCAAACAATGGCTTTGGCACGGAGGTCTATACCGTGGCCGAGTTCATCAAGCTGGGCAGTGGAGGCGGCGGGGGCGGGGTCACAGACGCTGCTGCTTTGACCTACACACCGGCTGTTTCAGGCGATTGGGATACCCCACCGAGCTTCGCGGCTCCCGCACTGGATGAACTGGCTGCACGGATGACCGTGGTTGAGGATGAAGCCCCCCTAACCGCTGCCACGCTGGCCTACACGCCGACCACCGGAGCGGATTGGGACACCCCACCGACCTTGACCGCGCCTGCCTTGGACGAACTAGCAGGACGCATGACTGCGGTTGAGGACGAAGCGGCTCCCACCGCTGCCACGCTGGCCTATATCCCAGCCGATGCTGGGGATTGGGACACCCCACCGAGTTTCGCTGCCCCAGCCCTTGATGAACTTTCTGCCCGTGTGACCGTGATTGAAGATACGCCACCAAGTTCCACAGACCTGATCGCCCGTAAGCGCTCATGGTTTGGGATATAAGGGATAACCATGAGACTGCTCGTACTGAACGCAACCAACCAATCGATCAAAGCCGTGCTTGCTGGCGCGGTCGCCACCACCCAGCCGGATTTCGTGACGACCTACTCGGATAGTTCAAGCACCAACTTCCTTGAAGCGCCTGAAACTGGCACGCTCAACAACACCACAGACGTGACGATTGTCTCATCGCCTGCGGCCTCAACCAACCGGTTGATTAAAGACATCAACATCTACAACCGCGACACTGCCGCAGTCACAGTGACGATTAAATTCATCGACGGAGCCAACACCCGCATTCTATGGAAGGGCACGCTGCAACCAGGCGAATCCAAGTGCATGGAAGGCGTCTACGATACCAACGGCGCACTCAAAGTCAGCGTGCCCAGCGTCATGGCGACCGCCATTGTGGGGCAGGTTCCGGTTGTCAACGGCGGCACAGGGCAAGACCTGAGCGCAAACACCGGCGCGGTGATCGTCACCGCAGGCGTCATGAGCGCCAACCCAACCACCGGCTCAGACAACAGTGTCCGCGCTACATCGCCCTCGCTGACCACACCGGCCATTGCCGGAGCCACGCTCACAGGAGCCATTGACGCCAACGGTGCCACAATGAGAGTGCCGGTCACGGCTTCAGCACTGACCGCGACAGAAGGCTACTTCAAGTGGGACTCGACCGAAAAACTGCTAAAAGCCTACGATGGGGCGCGGGATCGCGGCCTGAGCGGGTACGGTTGGATGCCGTTTGCCACGCCTCCAAGCTATTCCGCAACGCAAGCATCGGCAACCGCGGTCAACCTCGCCGCCAGCAACGGCGGGATGTTGATCCCTATTTTTCTAGCGGGTCATATGCTCTTGCAGTCGGTGTCCTTATGGAATACGGACATCACGCTCTCGCGTTCGTGGCGGTGGGCGTTATATGTGGATCGTGGCAACGCCTCAAACAGTGTTGACCTAGTGGCAAACTCGAACGCCTCCGACACGTTTGCAGCGGCGGCGGCATCCGCGCGCACATCGGCAGCGGCTTCACCGCCTACTTACATTCCTCAGGGCGCATACTGGCTGTTTATCCAGAATGACGGATCAAATACGTTCGGCGTAGGCACACAGGCAGCAGGTAACGGCGGTATGGCACTTCCGCAATATAAGACGAAGAACGGCGCGGCTGTCACCTACAACCCGTCCACACTCGACATTATCACTGCAACATGGACCGCGGGAACTGCTGTGCCAGCGGTGCGCCTCAATGGACGTGTTGCGGCCAACACGATTGCCTGGTAACCATGAGACGGGCTACGCATCAACACCTGCTCGTCTTCATGACGCTGATCCTCGCTGTGGGGTATTTCTACAGCGTGACCTCGGATTGCTGGCGTGGCATCACCGACTGCACTGGTATGAACTATGCCAATACACTCCACGAGCAACCCGCGCCGTTCCGCTACCGGATCATTGAACCGGCCATCCAACAGGTGCTTGTGCCTTCTGGCGCCCTCAATGTCGCGCTCATCGTGGATGCGGTGGTTCATGCCGTGTTTGTCGCACTCCTGCTGCCTGGACTGTGGCTGTGGCTCCGGCGCTGGCTGCCGCCGGATCGGGCGATGGTCGGCGTAGCGCTGCTGGCGCTGGCCTTCATGCTGTGCTTCCAGTATTACATGCCGTTCGGCACAACGATCATTGAAATGGTGCTGCTGACTTATGCCCTCGTGGTCATTGATACGACCCTGCCGCTCTATGCGCTCCTCTTAGCCGCTGCGGCCTTGAACCGCGAAACATCGCTCCTGCTCGTGGCGGTGTATGCCGCGTGGCATGGACGGACCGGCATCCGTGGCAGCCTCGTGCTGCTGGGACTGTGGGCAGGCATCACCATCGGGCTGCACCTCGCGCTGGGCAGTGCGCCCCATATCTATGGGCTTGCGGATACCTTCAGGCGCAATGAGGCGATGATTGCCGAGGCGGTCATGTACAATTTGCCCTTCGCGGTACTGTGGGGGATGGTCGTCTTGCAATACCGGTGTCTGAATCCGCTGTTTAAGCGCTTTACGTGGATTGCATTGGTCTACGGGGTGGCAGTGCTGGCCGGTGCGATGTGGGCAGAGGTGCGGGTTTTGCTGCCGCTTCTGCCCATGCTGATGCCGGTCGTGCTAATTGATGGAGAAATGCTTGAACCGATGCCGGAGGAGCCAAGCCACCGGTGACCGGTAGCCGTGGAGAAGGGCCAGCAGGGCAGGCGAGGCGTTAAAGTGCAGGGTAACCGTGATCGTCGGCGGTGACGCTTCCAGCATGGAGCGCAGGACGCTCAACTTCGCCGGTGACTCATCCGCCTTGATCTCGACCGGATCGGGGAAGATCAGCGGCTTGATGTTTCCATCCCCATCCCGTATCCAAACGGCGTTTGCCACATACGTGACCGCTTTTTTACTGTAATCCGATGTCGCCATACAAGACTCCTTCTGACCAATGGGTCAAATTTATCGCAGTCCGGGGATATGCAGCTTTTCGACCGCGCCAGCACGGGCACGCTCCGGTCGCCGGTCGTACTTGCGGGTTTGCTCCACACTCTCATGCCCCGCAAGGTCAGCAATCAGGGATATATCGACCCCCTGATCGAACAGGTTACTAATGAAGGCGTGCCGGAGGTCATGCGGTGAAAGCGGTTCAATGCCTGCTGCCTTCGCCCTCCGCTTAATCATGCTGTAAATCGCATCCGTAGACAACTTCTCGCTTGAGCTAAGATTAACAAAGAATTGTCCAGGCGTATCGCCACGGACGCCGAGCCATTCGAGCATGAAGGACTGTAGCTGCTCATTGACCGGCACACGCCGCTCCTTATTGCCCTTGCCGATCACCCGTATCCTGTTTTGCACATAATCGGATAGCTCAAAACTAATCAGTTCTTCGCGCCTCAACCCGCACACGTACAGCACACCCAGCATACAGGCATCGCGCAGATCGTTGATCCGGCGCTTTTTGTAGCAGGTATCGATCAGCTTTTCAAATTCCCATGCCTCGACATACCGGCCTGTCAAATCCCGCTCACCCTTGATGAGCTTGAAGTCAATCGAACGCCGGTATTCTTCTGCCGAAAGGTAGCCCAGACGCCAGCTTTCCTTTAAGACGCCTCGCAGCGCGGCGAGGTGACGGTTGGCCGTGGCCGGTGCGTATAGTTCCGCCACATGCTGCCGGATCGTCATCACATGCTGATACCGGAGCGCTGTCCAATCAAACTCGGATGCGCTCAGTTTGAAAATCTGTGCGATGTTTTCGAGGGCGCTTATCATCGTGCGCCTGCTGCCGCTCGATAGGCCGCCGATGTAGACCAGTGCCGGATTTTTATCGGCTGCGATGGGATATTTGCCCACAATGAGACTGTTCATAGGTGACCCCGTTGAAAATGCCGTGAAAAGCATTCTTCTCATATCATTCTTTTCACTTGCAATTGTAAACGTGTTCTAGTGTCCGGTCAATAGCTAGGGCAGTCTTGAAGCCCTCCGGTGCTATTCCCATATCCGAACACTTGTGCTAATATGACACTAACTGAAACAAGTCGAATAGGTGTCAACAGACGCACGAGTAAACCCTATGCCGCTTTACCTACAAACGTTCGGATTTCCAGAAATTGCGGACAAAGCCCTGTCAACCGACCCGATCACCTTGATGGTTATCGCCATCGTCATCGGGGCGCTGACGTTCCTTGCGTTGACACTGGTCAATAGCAAACGTGAGAACAGAGACGACGACCTACGTGAGATGATATTCAAAGCCTTCACCGATGACAAATCCCCCATTGTCAAAAGCAACAACGCCGTGGCCGAAGGCAACCGCCTGGTCGCCGCTGCCGTTGATAAGCAGACTGCCGCGCTCACCTCACTCGGCCAAAAGACCGATGACCAGACCAACGAGCTAAAAGGAGTCCGCAGCGACTCGACCACCTTTCAAACCCTGATGACTGCCGACCTGAGCAAACAGACGGAAACCATTAGCAGTCTGACCGCCAGCGTCAACGTCCTTAACTCTACCTTCAACAACGGCATGGCCGAAATTCGCGGCTTGCTCCGGCAGCACATTGAAAACCCGCATGACTGCGCCGACATTGAGAACAAGTTCGAGAACCTGAAAGTGGATCTATTCCGCGAACTCAGCCGCTATGTTAAGCGCGTCACTGACACGGGCACGATGCAGCCGGTCACGATTGAGAGCCAGTCTACCCAGATCAACGCAGCCGATGTCACCATCCGGCCTGCCATCTCGGAAAACCCCACTGAGAGCTAAACGTGACGTTCCCCATTGGCTCGAACCTTCAAGCCTATTCCCCTGACCTCGACTTTTACGGTGCGCTGGGATTCTGGAAACCCCTCAACCCTGCCGTGATGACCGTCTGCATCAACAACCTGAACGACAAAGGGCGCATCTATGACGCGCAGGATGTCCTCCGCTCGGCGGTCATCGTGGCGCGGTACATCGTCACCGTCAAACAGGATAACGAGGATGTCGAGATCGATGGCGCACTGCACACCAAGCCGCTGGGCAAAGACGACACGAATTACTGGCTGGTATCGCCTGAGAATTACCTCAACCTGATCGAGCCGCTGGCCGCCAAAGGTGCGGTGCTGTATTGGGGCAACGAACCGAGCGGCGAGGTCGATGCGGTCACGTTCGACCGGCTGGTCAAGCACACGGTTGAGGGCATACTACTGGCCGATAAACGCGGCTACAGCCTCTGCGTGCTGAATTGGGGGGTGGGTCACCCGCTGCTCATCAACGATGACAGCGAAATCGATCCACGTCTGGAGCCGGTTTTCATGGCGATAGCCAACGCCAAACATAAGCATTATATCGGCCTGCACCTGTATGCACCTGCCGACCTGAGCAAACGCCTGTTTGCGACCGAGGGGCTGTGCAAGCGCCTCAACATCAAGATGCCGACCGTCATCATTACCGAGTTCGGTTTCGATGCCGCCAACGGGGGCGATGTTCTCAACGGCTACCAAACCCGCATGACGGGCCGACAATTTGCCGAGTTCACCATCACCACTGTCCGCACCCTTTACCGGCCATTGATCGAAGCCGGTAAGCTGCTGGGCTTGACGGTTTTTTGTGAGGGCGGAAGCCCTAAATGGAAGGCTTTTAACACCACCAACGACAAAGGCTACAAAGACCGCATCACTGAAGCTGTAACGAGCGGAGAATTATCGATGGCAATCAAACAAACCGGCCAATTCCCGCGTTATTTCCCAAACATCCCACCAGGTAATTTGGAATATCCGTACCTGTATAAAATCGCACTGCCTTCCGGCATCCCGTACCGCAATCTGCGCGTGCTACCAGAGGAAGCCAGTGATAAAACGGCGGAGGCCTACAACGGCGACAAAGTGCGCGTGTGGGATACCCCGACCGAATACGACAGCCTCAACCGCAAATGGCAGTATTGCGAGGTTGTCGAAGGCCAAAACGCCGGTAAGAAAGGCTGGCTGTATGTCGTGGGCATATTGACCCTCGTGCCAACGCTGCCGCCGGATACGCCGCGCACCACCGTGGAAATACCGGTACTCAAACCATTCATTGAGGCTGAGCCTATCGAGCCAGCGCCTGCCGATCCCCCTGCCCCACAGCCACCGGTGGGCGTGCCGGTAGGCTGCCCTGAAACCTTTAATACCACCTTGAGCCGTGACCAATTGGTCGCACTCGGCAAAAAGATAAGGGCGATGGAAGCCGCTTTTGCCGATCTGGCTAAGTTTGTTGAATCGTTAGTTGAGCCGGTCAAACCGGAAGGAGTCCCAAGTGTTCAATCGTAACCGTCTGTTCATCGTTCTGATGCTCTGTATCGTCATTTCGCTGTTGGTCCCGACCCTCGTGTCACTGGCACAGGACGAGGCCACGCCCACCGTTGATGTCATCGAAGGCACGGCCACACCGGTCGCAGTCGATCCGCCCGTGGTGGTGGTCGATGCGCCTGTCGTCATCTCACCCGTTGAAACAGCGCTGCCGCCGGATAACCCACGCGGCGGACTAAGCCTTAATGATTTTGTCGAATTTCTCAAGCCTATCGCGATTATCGGTATGCTTGGGGTCCTGATGCTGTTCGGCACATCGCTGTTTTTCGCATACCAGCACGTACCAGGATGGGCGCGACCAATGCTCGTTGGGGGTGTTGATGCGGGAATTGATGGCCTCAAGCAATCGGCCAAAGAAACCCCTTACGAATGGGACGACCATCTCTATGACTATTTCGATCAGAAATGGCAAGAATGGAAAGCGGGTGCGGATACCAAGCTCAGCCAATTGGTCGCTGCGGCCAATAATCCACCCCCGATAGGCGGATACCGCAATACACCCATGCCGGACAGCGTGCCGCCCGAAGTACGGCCACCGGAAAACCCACCCACCGACCAAGCGCACGACCAACCACCCGCTCAATAGTTGAGCCAGTTAAAGACCGACAGGGGGAGCAATCCCCCTTTATTGTGAGGCGACAGAGATGGCGACATTTCCAATCAACGATGTGGGGCAGCGGACGGAAACGGCAGGGGCGAACGTTGCGGGAGGCACAGGCACGAGTTTTACTTCAAACGCGAGTGCGAACACAAAAGGCTCATATGCCCAGCTCATCGCAGCAACAGCTTTTGATGCCTCCATGATGATGCTTATGTTTTCCAGAGCAGATGGGGGTATCGATTATTTAGTCGATGTCGCTATCGGTGCTTCTGGCTCGGAAGTCATTATTTTGAGCAACGTTCTTGTGAGTGGAGGCACCGGACAGCAGTATTACGGTAGCCAGTTTTTCTTTCCAGTCAATATCCCCGCTGGTACAAGGCTTGCAATCCGCTCCCAATCAACAACAGGCACTATTGGATTACGTGCTGATATTATGTTGTTTCAGGGCGGGTTTGGAACGCCAGAGACACAGGGGTTTGTGACAACTTACGGCGCTAATACCGCCGACAGCGGCGGTGTTCAGGTAGACCCAGGCGGCACGACCAACACCAAGGGTAGCTATTCCGAGATTACATCCTCAACGACCTACCCTATCCGCTTTTTATCCATCGTCATTGGCAATCAGCTTAATACCGTGCGCTCAACGCAACTGTTTTTGATGGACGTAGCGATTGGTGCATCTGGCTCGGAGGTCATCATTCTGCCTGATTTGCTCATTAATGCCAATGTCTCACCGGACGTTCTTTGTCCGCAGGTTTATACCAATTTACCCGTCCAAATCCCAGCCGGAACCCGCATTGCCGTTCGTGCCGCCAGCAACGGCAACGATGCCACAGACCGCCTTTTTGATGTCGTCATGTACGGAGCAACCTAATGGCCCCAACCTCAATCGATACCAACACGACCACCACTGACGGGAGCGAACAGACGCTCACCACCCAGACCACGGCCAACACTTACGTTTTTGTCATCGATACCAATGCGATGGTCAACGGCGACATCCTTGAGATCAAGATCAAGACCATAGTACGGGCCAGCGGCACCGAGCGCATCGCCTACTACGTCAGCTACGCGCACATCCAGGGCGAACCGATCAAATACAGTGTGCCCGTGCCCATCGACATTTCTATCAAAGTCACCCTCAAGCGGGTGGCCGGTTCGGATCACGCTTATCCGTGGAAAATATTAAGTCTATAGGTAGGCGATGTCATCACGTTACGGGGCGCTTTACGTTACTTCAGGGGGTGTGGCACGGACGCTCAGCAGTTCGATAGCCCTCACCAGCACCACGCCGGATACGGTCGCCACGACCGTGGCGCGGAATTTGTCGTCTGCCATCAACGCGGCCAGCACCACACCGGACACCGTAGCCTCGACCGCTGCCCGTAACCTGTCCTCGGCCATCAATGCGGCCAGCACAACACCCGATACCGTCACCACCACACTGGCACGGAATTTATACTCGGCGGTCGCCCTTGCCAGCACCACGCCGGACACCGTGGCGGCCACTGCCGCACGCAGCCTTTCGTCTGCCATTAACCTTGCCAGCGTTACGCCGGACACCGTGGCGGCCACTGCCGCACGCAGCCTCTCGTCTGCCATCGCCCTGACGAGCAGCACACCGGACACCGTAGCCACGACTGTGGCGCGGTCGCTGAGCAGTGCCATCAACCTGACGAGCAGCACACCGGACACCGTAGCCACCTCGCTGGGGCGCAATCTTCTCTCCACTATCGCCCTTGCCAGCAGCACGCCGGACACGGTGACAACCACCACAACGGTCGCGCTGTCCTCGGCCATCGCGCTCACCAGCACCACACCGGATACGGTCGCCACGACTGTGGCGCGGAACATCGCCAGTGCCATCGCCTTGACGAGCAGCACGCCGGACACCGTGGCAACGACCAGAACGGTCGCACTGTCCTCGATGATCGCGCTCACCAGCACCACGCCGGATACGGTCGCCACGACTGTGGCGCGGAACATCGCCAGTGCCATCGCCCTGACGAGCAGCACGCCGGACACCGTGGCAACGACCAAATCCGTGGCGCTGTCCTCGATGATCGCGCTCACCAGCACCACGCCGGATACGGTCGCCTCCACGGCCACCCGTGCCCTTTCGTCTTCTGTCGCCCTCACATCCAGCACACCAGATAACGTCAGCACGACCAGCGGCGATGCGGTCGAACTGACCTCGACCATCGCCCTTGCCAGCAGTACGCCGGACACTGTTGCCAGCACCGTGACGCGGACGCTCAGCAGCAGTATCGCGCTGACCAGCAGCACGCCAGACACCGTAGCCACAACTGTGGGCCGCAGCATCGCCAGTACCATCGCCCTCGCCAGTACCACACCGACCAATGTGGCGAGCTCGCAGGCGGTCAGTCTGAGCAGCACTATCGCGCTAACCTCTACCACACCGGATACGGTCGCCACAACTGTGGGTCGCAGCATCGCCAGCACTATCGCCCTCGCCAGTACCACGCCGACCACCGTGGCGAGTTCGCAGGCGGTCAGCCTGAGCAGCACTATCGCGCTGACCTCTACCACACCGGATACGGTCGCCACAACTGTGACACGAACCATCACCAGTGCCATCGCCCTGACGAGCAGTACGCCGGACACTGTGACGACGACCTCGCAGGATGAAACCACACTGTCGTCATCCATCGCCCTCACCAGCTCCACGCCCAACACGGTCGCCACAACTGTGGCGCGGAACATCGTCAGTGCCATCAACCTGACGAGCAGTACGCCGAACGATGTCACCACATCCTCACAGGACGCGGTGAGCCTGTCGTCCTCGATCAACCTCACCAGCTCCACACCCAACACCGTGACCACGACTGTGGCACGATCCTTGACCAGTGCCATCAATTTGACGAGCAGCACGCCGAATGTGGCGACCACCCAGGCGGTCACGCTGCGGAGCGCAATTAACGCGGCCAGCAGCACACCGGACACCATCGATACGACGCTGGGGCGCTACCTGACTGCGGCCATCAACATCCTGAGTACCACACCGGACTCGCTCGATACCACGCTGGCGCAGATGCTGTACTCAACGATAGCCCTGCTCTCAACAACACCCAACACGGTCATCTCTCGACCGCCTGATCTGCCGGTCGGCACAGCGCGGGTCACCGCCAGCGCAACCCCACCAGGCGTCACCGCTGCGGCAAAACCGCCGCGCATCACGATTGCGGCGAATCCGCCGCTTGTAACCTTTACTACGGAGGAATGAAATGGGAAGTCTAAGTAACTACGGTGAGAATGCGGCCCTGAACCATATCACCACAAACACCGCCTACTCGCCAGGCGCAACCCTGTATCTGGCGCTGTGTACGGCTGATCCCACGGATGCCGCGACCGGCGCATCCATGAGCGAAGTGGCAAACAGCGGGTCATATGCCCGTACTGCCGTTGCTTTTGGTGCAGCCGCTTCACGGCGCGTCACGCAGAATGCAGGCCTGACGTTTCCGACCGCAACCGGTGCATGGGGCACAATCACCCATTGGGCGATTGTCGATACCAACACCTATGGCAGCGGTAACGTGCTGGCCTACGGCGCATTCAACGCCAGCTTCACAGTGCTGACCGGCAATGCACGCACGATTGCCAGCGGTCAGGTGTACGTGGAACTCACCGCATCGCTCGGCCTGAGCAATTACGCGGCCAACGGGTTCCTGGACCGTATGTTCAGAAATCAGGCGTTTACCGTCAGTGCCAACTATGTCGGCCTCACGACTGCCACCGTGGCCGATACCAATACCGGTGCGACCGTCACCGAGGTGAGCGGCGGGTCATATGCCCGTGTGCAGATCAACAACAACGGCGGCAGCAGTCCCAAATGGGCAGCGGTCAGCGGTGGCGCGGTCGAGAACAACGATGATGTCAGTTTCCCAACCCCCACAGGGTCGTGGGGCACGGTGGTCGCGCTCATCGTCTGCGATGCCTCTACAAACGGCAATTTGCTGTTCTATGGCAATGACGTGGTAGATCAGGCGATTGGTACAGAATCCACTTCGGTGAAGATTCCAGCCGGTGCGCTCGACATTACCCTCTCATAAGGCGGGATCATGACCGAATTGGACGTACATGCAACCGAGGGCAGCAGCTTCCCGATCACGGTGGAACTGGCCGACAGTCAGGGCACGGAAATCGTGCCCAATGATGATGTCATGTGGTCGCTGGTGGATGAGGACGGGGTGACGGTCAACAACCGGCACAATGTCTCGATCCCGTCACCGGCCAGCACCATTACCATCTTGCTGTCGGATGACGACCTCGCCATTCCCAGCCGTGATGAATCCGTGCCGCGCTGGCTGGTGTTGAAATGCACCTATGACAGCACGCTGGGCGATGAGATTCCGTTGAGGGCACAGGTCAAATTCTGGATCGATGCGCTGAAAGAAGATGACGATTAGTGTGTCATGACGGGGTTTGCTCTTGCGGGGTGTAGAAAATCCGTGCTATTCTGTGGATGCTTCATGCTCCTGTCACTTGCCTTACTTGGCGCTGATGACCGCGCCTTATCGGTCGATCAGCATAGCGGGAGGCGGATGGGCATCCAAATCCCGTGACAAGTAACCACCGGCTGCCGAATAGCCCATAGGCGGCCAACCTCCAACACAAAGCGCCCGTTTTTCGGTTTCGGGCGCTTTGCCCTTCGCTCATCACGGGGCTTTTCTTCGCTTACAGTTCCTTATGACTATGCGTATAGCCGAGAATACGGCTGAATCGCTGCCGCAGCGGTGGGAACCAATGGGAGTGAAACAGCCAGACCGTGAAGCGGTAAAGCCGGAACTGTTTGTAATCTTCGCGGTAGCGCCAGTAATCCCACTCCGCCGAGAAATTCGGGTTTGCCATCCAGTCGTTGATCCGTGGCTTTGCGCGGGGCATGGTGCTGCCACGATACATGAATGAATCCCATTTCAAACGATTTTCGCCCATCGCCCACATAGAAACCGGCTCGTACTCATGCGGCCATTTCGGCTCCAGCATGGTTTTCGGGATGCCGTAGGCTTTGTTCTCTGGCACAAGCTCCGAACGGGTGATCCTATCGTCGGGGATTTCAATCCCGTGACCGACCAGCCGGTCGTAGGTGCGCGGGTTCATGAAAATGCGATCCTGGTAGAGCTTCTCGTGATGTAAAATCGCATCCCTGAGTGCCTTCAGGACATCATCGTTCAGTTCAACCCGCTTGTCATTCTTGTTCTGATCCACTTTCGCCTCCTTCGTGTGGTTCAACCGGAAAAGCAAACGACCCTTCACAGTGGTCGCAGTAATGCACCTCATCGCGGGGTGTGCCCTCTGTAGAGTCCAGCGACTGCACTTCAATCGGATTGCCAACGCGATCCTCCTCCCAGCACGCATAATGCAGGAAGCGGGTATCCGTTGATCCGCACCAAAAACATTGTAAGCCGTTCATCTTCGCTCCTGAATCCAGCCAATGTCCAGCGGCTCAGCAGGCAGCCACAGATGCCGGAAATTGGCTACATATTCGATGTCTTTGTCACGCGGGTAGATTTCGACCGCATACCGGTCGCCATAGCCAAGCTCGCGCTTAATGGCCTGCAATTCGTCCCATGTGATCCCGTCCTCCCAATGCCCGTCCGGTCGCATGGCGGAGCGGCATACCGACAGTCGCAGCATACCAGGATACGCTGCCGTGGAAGCGTCCCATAGCTGCACGAGAAAGTGTTTGCTGCGCCAGATTTTAATGGGCTTTTTGGGATACGGCGGCCATTCGGATTCCGGCACAAGCGTGAGCGTGGCCGAAAGGGTCGCCAGATATTGATGATGTTCGCGGTAGTAGGCGCGGCGTTGTTTACGGTCCATCTTCGACCTCGGCTGCACCATATTCGCTGCCTGGCCCGATGTCGATGCCGTTGGCGTCTTCATTCTCGAAGTCCATATCCTCATCGTACCAATCGTCAAAATACGGATCATAGCCGCCAAATTCTGCATCGATTTCGGCTTCTTCTTCCGCGTCCTGACGCGAACCGCAGCGCACACAGTAGACATCCCCGAACGCGGTGACATACGGGCGGGTGATGACATCATCCCCTACCCCTGATTCCTGATCCCAGCAAATCATCCTGCCGCAATTCTGGCAGCTTTGCGGATCGCCGCCGTTCTCATCGCACCAATCACACATGGGTTTTACTCCTCGTCATAAATTCCGGCATAAAATCCGGTTAAATTTCCATGTGGACGTACTCAAATTCCACACGGTTGACCCATTGGTCACTTTTGCACTTGTTCATCCGGCAGAACATCTCAATGAACGCTGCCGGTGTCATCTCAGGGAAGCCCTCGCGGACGCAATCGGCCTGTGTGATGGCGTCCAACCGTTCGCGGCGGATGTCCAGCACACGGATGACCTTCAGCTTGCGCGGGTGTTCGCCCTTCTTAAAGCCCATACAGCGGTCTACGGCCTGTACCAGATCGCCCACCTTCAGCACACCCCAATTCAGGCGGCGGGTAACGTCCTTGGTTTCATCCTCAACCTGCTGCATGGTCTTCGCGAAACTCATATTACGCATCAGGTTTTGCCTGCGCTGGCTTTTTCAGCGCTTCAGACGCCCGTTTTAGATCCTCGGCGTATATCGTGGTTATGTACGAGCCTTTGCCAGCAAAATGCAACTCAACGAGGTCAGACTCCTTTTTAACACCTCGCTCTAACCGTGTAGCCATCGTCAATCCGGCATTTGCAAAGGGATCAAGCGCACTCCGCAGCCGGTAGTTTTCGGCTCTTAACGCCAGCACTTCAGCCAGTGCAATCGCCCACTGCTTACTTATTTCATCCACGACATTTTTGTGATCCGTGAAGGCTTTGTTTTGTGTCATCTCTGCGACCTTTCTGTATTCCGGTTATACTTGCTTCGTGACGTTTTCGATGGTGCTGCGGTCGAGTTTGTCCAACTCGCCCATGTAGCAGTCTTTGTCCCGTACCATAAACTGCACGTTGGCCGAGCGCAGTTCCTCGTCTTTGTTGATGGTGGCGACCGTGGCTAAATCGCCCTTCTTTGCGGCCCTGGAGGCCATTTTCGCCAATTGGTCAAACCGCTGTATAGAGATCACGGGCGGCCTCCTCTACGACCGGCTCAACAAATTCAAGCGCCCAATTGCCGTGACCGGCTAAATGGACTTGCCCATAGCCTGCCGCGTTATAAATCGCCTTGCCGGTCGTAATGGCCTCAAAACCCCCATCATCGCTGGTGGTCTTGACGCGCATTCCAGGCTGGTAGCGCACGTTCCAGATGCGGCAGTTGACCCACTCGGTCTGATACCGCACCAAAAACTCCTGACGCCGGTTGCCCAGATCGGGGTTAATGCCGAAGCGGTTCGGATCATGCAGGTAGCTGATCGGATTCTTCCAAATCCGGCGCGTCCGCCGTTGGTCTACGTACTGCGTTTTGACCCGTCCGTCACGACTGAAGCCGATGATCTTCATCAGCATCTGCGGGGATTTTTCATCTCCGTCATGCAGCACAATATCGCCCTTGCGCCATTCTTGCGTGTTCGGCTCGTAATTCATATCACTGTGCCTCCATCTCTGCCCACAGCGGCAGTTGTTTAGGTTTCGGGTTTACGATGTCGTCCCAGATTTGGGCGACCTTGAAAATGCGGTACTCGCTGCGCTCTGGCCAGTGCAGTACCACGCCAATCTGACCGCGCTTCAGCTTGACCGCATGATCTCCGGCGCGGTCGGTGTAGAGCGGCCAACCCATGTATGTCCAGATGACCGGCTGCCCGTCACTGGCCGGTGTGCAGGACGTGGCTTTCAAGCTGGCGATGGCCTCCGGCGTCATGTTGCGCTCAATCTCTTTACGGATAAAGTCCACCGCCACTTTCTCGCAGAGGTTCATAGGTCACCACCGGCAAATAACGGCAAATCCTCCACGGCTTTGTTGTCTTCGTTGCGGTCGTAGCGCTGCCATGCTTTTTTAACGTTCGGGGAGAGCCACAGGCTTTCCATCGCGGTGTTGTTGCCGTTGGTTACGGTGGACTTTTCCAACCGCTCCCAATCGCCGTAGAGCGTCTGGTACAACGGGCAGTCATAGCCCGACAAAATCACCATGCCCTCAAGCGAATGCAGGCACTCAGCAAGCTCGTGCTGCTGTTTGTCGTTCATCTCGTGCATGTAGCGGCTGCGGCTGCCCTCGCTCCGTGCGCTCTTGACGTAGGGCGGATCAACATAGTGGAGTGTGGTCGGTGAGTCATACTCGCGCATCACCTCCATCGCATCCCTGTTTTCGATCTGGGCGTCCCGCAGACGGTCCGCGGATGTCCATAAGCCCTCGGTGCGCTTCCACTCGCGGGTGATGCCCGTGCCCCTGCCGGTATTCTTCTGGAAGCGCCAGCCGGATTTGCGTCCGGCATATGCGCCAAAAGACTGCCACGACAGCACATAGAAGCGCCTCGCCTGTTCCAGCGGGTCGGCGGATGGCTCATAAGCGGCCTCGTACTCTGCCCGTGAAAAGGGTGTAAGTTGGATCTGCTTAATTAACGCCTCTGGCCGCTCCCGCAGCACACGGAAAAAGTTAATGAGCGTGCCATAGGCATCGTTCAGCACTTCAATCCGTGATTTGGGCTTGCGGAAAAAGATGGCCGCCGAGCCACAGAACGGCTCCAGATACAGGACATGCGGGGGAAACTGGCCGATGATCCAATCGGCCAGTTTCCACTTGGCTCCGGTGTAGCGCAGGAGCGGCACACCAAAGTAACCAGGCGGCTCATGCGTCCCTGTTACTGTTGGCTTAGGCATGGGCGGGTGCGCTCCTCGTCCACGGTCGGCAGTTCTTCGGTCGGTCCGTTGGGATCGGGCGGGGTGAAGAATAGTTCCTCTGTCGTGCCCTGATCCGGCTGCCCGTCATGCGTGCCCATGATGATGTCGAGTTCATGTAACTCGACCATCACCACCTCATGCCCTGCCTTGACCGCTTCGTTGATGCGGTAACGCAGGCTCTGTTCGGTTATAATGCGAAGGCTATCGTCAAAAGGCGACATAGCGGTATTCTCTCTCTATAGGAGGTTGAACGGGGTCAGACCGTTTAACCTCCGCGATGCGGACTTTCCACCATTTCCGTTTGTTCGGGAAACGTGCCTGGGCATAGTCGTAGGCTTCCTTCTCGGTGAAGGCGGCATACAACACAATCGTGACCGGCTCCGCGCCTCTGTGCATACAGCGGATGACATTCCAGACGGTCGTCACCGGTTTGGCGGCGGGGGGCACTGCCCAACCCGCCTTAAAGCGATTAATCCCCTCGTCCATCAGTTGCCCTTATAGCGGTGGTCAAGGGTCGGCAATTCGTCCGACCACGGCTTGACTACGAGGGTAGAATGCCAACCACCCCAATCGCTCACGGCCACACCGAAGGCGTTATCCCCGACCCGCACCCATGTCTCGCTGGGCAGCAGCGCGGTGATCTTCCGCTCCACCTCGGCACGCTGGTTTTCGCAGGCACGGGCGACCTTCCATAACCCATCCGCTTTGGCCTCGAACCGCGTAATCTCGGCCTTCTTGGCTTCGAGTTCGCGCAGGCTCAACACCTTGTTCTCCATGACCGGCTTATTCGCCATGCGTGCCGTGCCTGATCGGCTGTTTGCACCGGTGAAGGTCGTCCACTCGGCATAGGCCTCATTTTCCAGCTTGCGGCAGGCCAGGAACGTGTTGCACAGCGTCTGCAAGTGCAGGGTGCGTGCGCCGATTTCAAGCGCCGGAATGTCCGGTGCAGTCATCACCTTTTCGGCCTCGGCTAATGCTTTACTGACCGCTGCGGTCAGCAGTGCCATACGGGCGAAAAAATCCGTCTTTTGGTGCGTTTCCATAGGGACTCCTCTCATAGCTATTGGTGACCTCATTATAACATAAGGCTTATGTTTTGTACAGTGAGAATCAGGTGATTAGCTGCTATGGACATCCACAAACCACAGCAAGGCCACGGCAATAACGAGGGGATAGCTGTACTCGCCTTTCCACGACAATTTCACGCCTTCGGGGCGCGGTCGGCCTTCCATCGCCTCACCGATCCGCTGGAAGGCAGCGGTGGCAGTCGGCTCGAAATGCAAGCCCTTCCGCATCGCCCCAAACGTCATTTGCGCGTAGGCCTCGATATAGGCTGCCCACTGGTCAGGCGAGATGTCGGGGATAGCGGCGGCCATCTGCTCAAGCGCACCCTGGACGATGCCAGACGTGTTGAGTTCGGCCTTACCGGTGCTGTAAGGGAAGTAAATTTTCTGCTCACGGATCAAGGTGGCGCACTGTTTCACGAGTATTGTCATTTCATCGCACCAGGCGGGTGATCGACGGAAATACTCGCGCTCCGGTTCGCCGGATGGCGGTCTGGGCATTGATGAATTCTCGGTTGTGGTCAAATCGACCTCCTTTGTACTCTCATTGCGTGCAATTGTCAATTTAATACAAGTCTTATGTCTTGTATACAGGTCGGACGGTCATGGCCGGTTTTTGATCGCGCTGTTTATACTGCCCATCGACCAGTATCCCGCTGGCCGCTGCCTTTGCTTTATAGCGCTCCCATGCCCATGCGGCGTCATCGCGTGCCGGTTGGATGATCTTCGGTGTTTGCTGCATCACCACATCGTCGTTTCTGCTGCCGTTTCGCGCAGCTTCAACCCGCCGAGCGGAACCCAATGGGCTTTGGCGACAATATCCGCTATCTGCGGCTGCCACTTGCTGTAGAATTCGCTCTGTGACAGGTTGGTCGTGCCCAAAAACGGAAGGCTGCGCCGGTCCCGTTCGCGGATGATGGCCTCAATCAGTTCCAGCCGGTTGGTCGTGAAGTCTTTCACCCCAAACTCGTCAATGACCAAGTAAGGCACGGTGCTGTAGAACATCATGCGGGTGTCCGTTGTTTCGCCCTGCCAGTCACGATCATAGGTTTCCTGCAAGCGCCGGATCAGTTCATGGACGCGGATGAAGACCACCGGCTGCCCCCTGCCCCGCAGCATGTTGACCGCTGCCACGGCCAGACTGGTTTTACCCCGCCCGACATCGCCCGTCAGCACCACGCTGTTGGATTTGCGACCGCTGTCATCATCCGGCCATTCTTTTTTCCAGACGTAGGCGGCGGCATCAGTCAGTGAAAACGGCTGACCAAATTCGGCAAAGGACTTGGCGACCGCATAGGCTCCGCGTTTGTCCTTCCACGTATTGCCGGTCACAATTTTTCTGAACGTGTCAAACGTCCAGTCGCTGTACGATTGCTCCCATGATGAATAGTTCATCACCCGCTCGACCTGATCCGCAATCATGTGCTGCACGGTCGGACATGCCGGATTGTCACAGCGGAACATCTTCCCAAACAGCGGATGATTCCATTCCAGATCGAGCTTGTAGTAACCGGTATCCTCACATACCGCGCACACCGGTGGCGGCTTCGTCTGGTTGTCGAGCGGCAGTTCATCGAATGAAATGCCATACTGCTTTTCAAATTCCTGCAATGCGACTGCTAGACTTTTCACGGTTTCCTCCTTAAACGTAGGGGTCGTCCGGTAAATCCATGCCGGATGTGTCTGCCGATTTGTAACGTGGGGCCATCAGGTTGTGAGCTTTCAGGTACGGGATGATCCCGCCGTTGATCTTAGACCACTCAATAACCTTATCCCGCCAAAAACGATCCGACCGTAGGCCTGCAATGAACGTCTTCACATTGTCGGGTGTGATGCCCTGCTTATGCAGGTTGACCGCCTGCGCCCTCCACGTCTTATTCTGGTAGGCGTAGGGCTGGAAATTGTCGGCTGCGTCCATCCATGCCTTGATGAGATCACCAATCGCTTTGTTCTCCTCTGCCGTGTACGCTGACTCGCTCTTTTTACGAGGCGAGGGGGTGCGCGGAACGGGGGGTGTGGTGCGGGTGGTGGTCTTCGCCTTGGCCGGTGTTTTTTCCTTGATGGTGTCCGCTGCTGAACCGGTAGGCGTTGCTGACGTTTTTTCATCCACCCCCGACCATTCACCAGATTTTTTATCCCCTTCCGCGCTTGTCGCGGAAAGAGTCTTAGAATTATCTTCTGATTGATTGGTATCAAGTTCGGAAATACTTATACCAAGTTCCGTTCCGCCTGGTGGATGTTCCACGGCGTCGATGTTCGGCGGCGTCGATGTTCGGCGCGGTGGAACATCGGGGCTTTGGTCGCTCTCTGACTCGTCAATGTCGCTGCTTTCGGTTCCCCCGTAGTACAGCAAATCGTATTCTTTGCCATCGATCACGATTTTTCCGGTTGGCCGGTAGTATTGGGCTTGATCCAGATTCAACAGTCGCGCTTTGGTGGCATCGTCCAGTTTGCGCCACTTGGGCCGGACGTAATCCTTGACTTCTTCCAGCGCTTCATGATCGACCAGCCATTTGCGTGCGTCCATCGTTGGATCAGTAGACCAACCGGTGTCCGCTCTCAGGCCACGCACGGAAGGCCATGCCACGCCTTCGTTATTGGCACGGGATACATAAATCCAGTAGACTGCCATCGCAGCCGGAAACTCGCGGAAGAACTTGATCGCCTTGTGGCTAGTGCCGTGTATGACGCTCATATGGTGTTGTCCATGTGGGTTTCAAACCTCGCTAAAAACGACTAATAATTGACTGAGACAAATCCTTTAACTTGCACGCCAAAGGATTTGGTGTTATCCTTTCAAACAGTAAGGGACAAGGCACAGCCCAGCGAACGCGAAAGCGCCGGTTGGACGTGTGGGAATATAAAGCCCTCCTTGCGACCCATTGGTCAAAAGGCTTGTCGAACACATATGTCGATTGGAAAACCCCGCCGCCCAGCGGGTTTTTCGTTTCCCAATATGACGACTATAACGCATAACCGACGATTCAGGCAACACGTTAAAACGACTCCGGCAAAACTGGTTGAAATTCAAACCAGACGTTCCAGCGTTTTTTCCCGACCAGGCGCTCAAACCAGAAGACACGCGCCCCTGCTCCCTTAAACCATTTCTGCAAGGTCACCGTGCTGACATTAAAGCTACAGTTGACGCAGGCCTCACCGTGCTTGCTGATCTCAAAGTGCGAATACTCCCAGCCGTGCCCTTTCCGCTTCCGCAGCGAATCGATCTTCGCCAGTACGGCCCGTGCCTTTTCCTCATCCATTAAGAGTTGTGCGGGTTCGAGTTTCGTGATTGCCATATGTCCTCCCATAACGGTTGAAAATGTGCGATTTCCCACGCGGTCAACACCCGTCTGGCGATTTGCGTCACCCCAGCATGTTGGCCGCGTATGTTGACTTGATCGATGCGGAACGTGATGCAGGACGGAGGATGGATCTCCGACTTTTCATTTACGAACGGGTTGGCCGTGTTCACGACCATAAACACGCTGCCGATGGGCAGGTGCTGGCCTTTCGTTTTGCCGTAGTACAGCGTGATAAAGGGCGGATTGGTTGAGACATCGTAGTCATCCGGCTGGCTCATGATGTCGATCTCTGCCGCTGCGGCAGCCCACAGGTCAGTGGCGTCAATAATCGTCATGGCTGCACCACGATGCCGGATAGCTCCGACCAGGCAGCCGCCACAATCCGCTGGCCGATCCACTCCAAGACCGGCACGGCCACCGAATTGCCGGTTTGCATGTAGGTGTGGGAGTCAACGCGCTTTTTGACCACCGTCCACCCGTCAGGGAATCCCTGAAGCCGTTCGCACTCGGTCGGTGTCAGGCGTCTGGCGATCAGGTCAGGCGTCAGCACCTCCATCGGATGCCCTCCACCGGACGAACTTGGTACCACGAGCGTCGGGGTTTTGTTCTCCATCACCTTCGGCGTCACATCGGTGCGGATGCCGTAGGCCACCAGCGCCTTGACCGTGTGGGCAGTATCCAGCGCATTGACCACGGCATTCGGCTTGTAATAGACATGTTCCTGCGCGGTCGAGGCCTTGGCGTCTGACTGCACGGCACGGATGCGGTCGTCTGTCTCAACCCATTCCTTGATGCGGTCGGGCTTCTGGGCAATGAGGGTCTTCTCAGAAGGCACACCGGCATTCAGGGTATGCGAGATGGCCGTTTCACGGACGTACATGCCGCCGTTCGGGCGGTCTTTACGGCGTCCGTTGACATCGTTGAAGGTCAGGTTGAAGGCGACCAGATCGGTCGCGTCCTTGTAATCCCGTGCCTTCACCGCGCTGGCTGTTTGGTCTTCGGTGTAATGGCCGAAACCCAGCATCCGAAACGGCATCAGGAAGCCAACTTCTTGAGGCGCTTCGCTGGTTTGCGCCACATCCGTACCGACCGCCTCGACAGTGCCGGTAACAGGCTGTAGCGCTGCGGCAGCCGCTCCACCGGTTGAAGCGACTCCGGCAGCTTGCTGGCCTTCGGCGTGGTCACCGTCACCGCCAGAATGACGTTTTTCAAAGCTGACTCCAGCAAAGGCGGGAGCGTCTTGCCCCTCCGCTCGGCGCGTCTGAGAATCCCCGCTGCTCCCTCCTTGCTCAAATAGTATTTGGGCGCAACTTCCCGTTCCAAGACTTGCCACAACAAACACTCTACGGCGTCGTTGGGCGACTCCGAAATGCTGAGCGTCCAGCACCCGCCATGCGACACGGTAGAGATGGGCGTAGCCTCTGGCGATGCCTGCATTTTTCCAGCCGCCAGCAGGAACGTCCGGTATGATTCCGGTAAGGCCGCCAAGGATGACTGCAAAGTCTCGCCCTTTATTGGAGGAGAGAAGTCCAGGGACGTTTTCGATGACAACGAATCGCGGCGAAAGTTCTGTAATAATTCTATGGAACTCATACCATAAGCCGCTTCGCTGTCCAGCCAGTCCCGTGCGGTTTCCGGCCACGCTGACATCCTGACATGGGAATCCTCCGCAGAGAACATCGGGAGTTGTAAGGTTGTGCTTTCCGACATCTTTCACGTCCTTAAATCGCTTGACGTTCGGCCAGTGGTGCGCCAGAACGTCACGGGCATTTTCGTTAATCTCGACTTGGGCGAGGCAGGCCATTCCGGCGCGGTCAAACGCCAGATCAAACCCCCCTATCCCGCTAAACAGGCTGATATACGTCAGCATTCCGGTTCATCCTTGAGCAGCCAGCTAAACGGGATGAGTTTGGGCGGGTCAAACAGGTAGATGTGCCGCGCTCCGCCATCGTCGATGAAGCACATCCAGATTTGGTCTTTGCCGGACAGGCGCACGGCGTAATCCATGCGCCAGCGGATCAGGGCGACCAGGCTCGGCACTTCGCCAGCCGGATAGCGCACGATCACATCTTTCTTGAGGGTTGTGGCCGGAGGTGTTACCACTTCCGGCACGGTGACAATGAGTGCGTTCAAATTGCGCTCCTCGCTAAAATGTGGTGGTCGGGATGTAAATCCCGTCATCCAGCACGATGTTGTAGGCGGTCTTGTTGTCGTCACCGGCCTGCTTGACTTCCCATTTGGTGATGACAATATCGGGCATGTGATCCTTCTCGAAAACGTGCTGCGCTTTGTCTTCAAGCGTCTGCGCGTACAGTTCCCACTCTGGCCCCTGCTTGCGGAGTTGGTCACGGCCATACAGCCGTACCGATAAACCGCCTTCGTTGCTCAGCAGCACATACGCGCCCTTGTTGGTGCTGATCCACTTGGCACGGGTGACGCAGATCGCGACCGGATGCTCATTGACATAGGCCATGATCCGGCTGACCGCATCCTTGTAGCCGCTGGGGATGTCCAGCCAACCACCGATGCCCAGCAGCTTCCACATGGTTCCCTCGTGCATCGGCAAATCGGCCTCAAGGTCAAAGAAATTGGTTTCCACGTAGTTGCCGATCTTCACCAGCTCGTCAGCAGTCCACTTGTTGACCGGTGCGCCTCCAAAGGGTGATTTAGGCGTGGCCGGAGGCGTGTTCTTTTGCTCCTCCTCGAAGGCGGCCTTAATGGCGAGGGCTGCCGCTTCCGCCGTGGCATACTTGCCCCATCCGGTTTCCGTGCTGATGTCGGCCACGTCCGTGATACCGGCATACTTCAGCACCGACTCGGATTTGATCTGCATCTTGAAAGCGACAAACTTGACCAGCTTGTCACCCTCGGATGCGCTCGGCCACACCGCTGGCTCACGGGCAGCTTCCGGTTCCTTGTTGCCATCGGCCAGCCGCTGCGGCTGCGAGCTCGCAGGCTTCTGGGTCGCTTTGGGCTTGCTCTCCGGCTGCGGGTTGTAGAGGATCAGGTTGCCCACCGGTGAACCGCTCTCGTCATACTCGGCATCCGGCAGCAGTTCCTCTAACGGGTACATGCCGCCTACGATGTCGGGGATTTCAAAGCGGATCGCCACGCCGATGGCACGCCAGACGAGCATGATCTTCGTCATGGTCAGCCAATTTTTCTTACCCATCAATCCGGCGGCAGTCGCCATTTCAATGGTGTAAGAGTAGAAGCGCCATTCCATTTCGCCTGGTCGCCGGATGCCGACCGTTGCCATGTCGTTGACGCTGGCCGTGTTCGGTATCTGGAACTGCACACCGGCACGCCGCGCCGTGGCGAGGAGCATTTGCATGGTGCAGCCAATCTTGCCGTTGGTCGTGTACATGTGCCGTAAGCCGACCATGGGCGGGATGCCCATTTCCCACGCCGAAATTGCCATGAAGATGCCATCGGCCACCCGCGCCTTGCGGTCGGTCGAGTCACTGTTGAGCAGCTTGGTGTAGGACGCGGCGATGCACAGGGTCCGTATCCGCTGGTATTCATCCTCAGTCGGGATATGCGGACGCGGGAAGTTAATCATGTCGATCCGTTCACTGTTGAACGGGGTGTCAGTTGACGCATTAAGCATTTCTGTTTATCCTTTATTTAATGGCGGGTCACTTCTCACGGGAACCCGCCTTACTTTTCACGAGGCCGCTACCCAGCGGCTTTTTCTTTGTAAACCACAATTGCAGTGCAGATCGGAAACCCCAGCGCCGTGCAGGGCTTAGGCAGCGCATCGACCACATGCGCGACCGGCACACAGCCACCGGTCCAGGGCGGCCTACGCTGCACAATGACGTAAGGCATCCCATTAATCAGGGTCACGCGGTCGCAGATCAGAATCTCCTCTTTGCGACCGGCCCAGCGATGGCTCACCCACTGCCCGACAAAAGCGGCCAATTCCGGTGCGCCCTCTTGTACCGTCTTATCGCGGTAGGTCGTGAGGTGCGCCCCTTTGCCCCCATGCAGGATGTGGCGTTTATTGCCCCAGCTAAAGTCTTCGTTGTAACGGAAGCGTTCGCTCACACCCATGCCTCCTCGACAATCTCCATCGCACCGGCCAACCGGCGCGGAGCCTGACCAGGCAGCAGTTGGAGCGTGCTAAAGGAAACGTGCTTGTGCAGGTACTGGCGCAGCAGGCTGATGGCGTGCAAGCGGCCATTGCGTCCGGCGAAGGGCAAAACATAACCCTTATTCGTGTGAAACAGACGCCACTGGCTGCCGCTTTCATCGTGTACCTGCTCGACCCAGACCTCGCACCCGTCACGATCCAAAAACCGGAACGCATCCCCCGTTCCAGTATTCGTTATGGCGATGGCGATCATATCCAGCGGTTGACCGCCATCGTGTTCCATATCCAATAATCCCGCGTCTAGGTTGGGTTCCCCTACTCCGTACCAACTCGCGGGTTCGGTCATAGCATATCCCCCACATTCAGGACGTTCAGTAAATGGACGAGCATCATAAGCGCAGGCATCATGAGCATGGCGGCGGACAACGGCAGACGGGCTTGTTTATGGGTTTCCGGTGGGGTCTTGAGGCCATTCAGACGAAGGCCGGTATTCAGATGTATAAGGCGCTGCTCGGCTATCTGTTCGGCACTGACGAAGCGGTTGTAGCGCGTCCATCCTTTTGCCTCTGGCGTGACGATGATCCAGACCTGTCCGTCTTTAATCACCCGCGCCGACCACAGGATGACCTTGGCCTTATCACGGTTGTGCAGCAGGTTCTTACCGACCATGACCAACCGCATCTGGCCGCTGATGCCGCACGTTTCAATGTGGGCTGTCACATCCCGCTTGTCTACGAGGTCGCGGGTCTTCTCGCCGGTAGCCGGATTCGTCCGGCTTTCATAGTGGGCATACTCGCCTACCTTCCATGCCGCCCCTAACCGCCGCGGCCCGCTGTTCTTATTCCACTTCTCTAATCCATCCCATAACATTGAAAATCGTTTCTCGAATGCTGACGGCTGCATATATCCTTTTCCTCCCAATTATAGGTTCGCCGTACTTGATCTGTAGCACATCCGTTCTTAGGATTATATGAAATTTAATACGTCATGAATACACCTCTTTCATCGCTAGTCGATTTTTTTGTTTACCGCAAGGGAGCGAACTTACAATTAAGGCAATAAACCCATTTCTTTAATTGTTACAGGCGGTAAAATCGTGTAAAATAGAGAAAAAGCTCTACACTCTTAATAGTAGTATTTTTAGTACAAATAGTCAAGTTAGAGCTATTTAACAATTGACTACTTACACTATACGGGCTTATAATGAGCAAAATAGAAAGGTAACAGTGGGGTGGCAAACGACGTGACTCTCAAAGTATCGCCGCTAACCAAAGCGCTTATGGAAGCGTTTGCGGCTGAGCATCTGGCAGAAACCGAGGACAGCCTGACGAACGACGAACTGATAGCAGAACTCGTTAAAACGGCCAATCCCGAACTGTATAATCGGATCGTAGCTAAGGCATCCGGCATCAAGGACAAGAAAAAACGCAAGGATTCCGATTAACTTCGATTTGTAAGGTGCGCGGTTGTTAAAAATTTGGGTGCGGGATGGATCACCAGAACGTGCCCACTTTTTTTAATGTTAATAATTACAACCTGATTTTTTACATTCGCTTAACATAGACACACTTTAGTAAATCCACTATATATAGTCAACACTTGCAAACGCCTTTCACGAAAAATTCAGATATTACTAGCCATTACAAACGACATAAAAAGGAGGCTCAGGCGTATCAATGGAAACGACCATTATTGAATCCATGTCCTTGCAGGAAGCGGAGATTTGTCTGAAGGAAATCCAGGCGCATTTCGAGAGTGCTGCCGACCTTGCACACGAGTTTGACCGGCGTCTTGGCTGGAAGGCGCTCGGCTACGTGGATCTGCGTAGCTGCCTCATAGACCGCTTCAACCGGCACGGGTATCGCCTGTTCCGCTTGTTCGAGGTACGGTCCAACATCGCCCTTTCGCCCATGGGTCAAAATGAACCGGTGGATCAACTGCGGGAGCGGCATGTCCGCGAATCCGGCATTTCCGATCTGGAGCCGGATCAGCAGGTGGAGGCCTTCCAGCTTGCCAAACAGATGGCAATTGCGGAGAACACCCGCATTCAGGCCACCCATGTGACCAAGGCCGTGGCTCAGGTCATGACCAAGGCGACGGTGTTTCAATCCACCTACGTGGTCGTCACCCACATGGTCGTCAGCGGAGCCATTACCGCAGACACCGGCCATGCGTTCGTGGCTGCGCTGGATAAGCAGCATCCGAAAAAACGGGGCCACATCGTGCAACTCATGGGTAAATTCGGCCTCACCTGCCCTGCCCTGGTCGAGCCGCTGGCCGGACTGTTCGACCGTCCGCCTGGACAGGAGTCGCTCGTGCTGCCGGAGGTGCTGCGCGGGTACTTGGGCGGCGTGGCGCTCAAACTGGCGACCTTAACCGACCTTGCCAATGCCAATGAGGAAGCGCGGCAGGAACACATCCGGCTGACCTTCGAGCGGCAGCAGGAAGCTACGCCATCCGTGAAGGCCGAGATCGTCACCATCTATAAAGGTGATCCGCGCAAAACACTGGCCGCGCTGCGGTCGGTGCTGGGTGATGAAGTCTATAACCTGCGTGATTTGTTGATGGAGGATTAACTGCCCTGCTTGTTTTTCAGCACGGCGTTTTCAGCAATCAGGCGCTCTAATCTGGCCTGTGTTTCACGTAGCTGCTCTTTTAACAATTCAATCTGCCCCTTGTTGGAATGGAGTTCGGCGGTCAATTCGAGGATGCGGTTCGAGAGCATCATCTCATTGCTGTCGCTGCGCGGGATGATCCCCCTATCCATTTCAGGGATGTCGCCGCGCTGGCCGTTCCGCAGTGCGGCGTAGATGTCGTCAAAGATTTTGCCTTCGGCCTTCAGGCTGACCACCAGGCTAATCACTTCAAGGTCGGGCGGCGTGAACATGCGCTGCCTACCCTGCTCTGGTCGGGCGACCGGACTCAGGAACTCGGCAAACTTCAGCGAGTATTGCCGGATCGCTTCCCTGCTAACGTTAAATAAGGTTGCCGTTTGGATTGCGGTTAAGTTGGTCATGCACGAGAGTGTAACACGCATTACCGCGTGGTACTACGCAGGAGCGGATGTGAAAAGACGTGAGCGAACATTTGTTGCATTGCGGACGATGTGAACATGTGGTTACACTGTTTAGCATGTTGTAACAAAAGGGCGTTGCCCTTAGGACACATTTAGGACTATACTCATGGCACAAGCAAAGCGGATCAAACGCACGCATAAATTCCAGTTGGACATCGCCAAGGAAGTCGAGGCGTGGCTAGACGAATGGATCATTACCCTGAAGCGTAAGAAGAAATTTTCGCAGTACATCCGCGATGGACTGACGATCATGATTTATCTTGCCGAGTGGGGCATCGCTGCCGATTCGCTCATTGAAATGCTGCGCCAGATGCGTGAGGGCAGCAAAAACAAGATGCACGAGATGTTTCCGCATCTTCAGGAAGACTCAACGCCTGCGCCCGTGGCCGTTGATCCGACCCCGACCACAACCCCCGACATTGATGAACTCAAGAATACAATCCGCGACCTCACCGAGATGGTCACAGCCTTAACCCGCACCGGTGGCTACACGATGCAGTCCACCCAACCGGCAGCAGGGCAGGGCATGAAGAAAATCGCTTCCCCTAATTTTGCGCTGCCGACCTTCGAGGATGAAGATCAGGAAACCCAACCGGCCATTATGGTCGCCAAATCAAAGAACAACGACAGCGCTCAGAATTTTGTCAGTGCGCTGCGGAGTATGCAGTAAAGCCATGCCCAAACGTCACAAAGGCTTTTACATGGATGTCGATGGGGAGCCGGTTCATATGCTGGCCGACCCGAACATGACGCCAGAGACGCAAGCCGCGTTAGAAGCCCTGGTACGGGCAGCACGGAAGATGGTCGAGGCCATGCCGGTGTATCAGTGTGCTGAATGCGGTCAGCTTCGAGCCAGTGCAGAAGACGGGGTTTGTACGCAGTGCAAAATAGATGATTTATGGAAAGGATTAGAAGGGTAGAAGGCTCGGCTGCCGGTGGCCGGTGTGGTAGGGCAGCAGGGCGAGGATTTTAGGCGGGTAGACTGAAAAGCCCGTGCCATCGAATGAGGCGCATCCCATATTGCGGCTGTAGATAATCCGCTCCCGCGAATTAACCCGCCCGTGGTGTACCCACATCCCCCTGCGTACAGCCTCGGCCACGATTTTGGGCACGGCAGCGCTGTACTTGAAAGCGTTATTCCCCCCGATAAAAAGCGCATCGCATTTGTCCCACGGGACCGTATCCACCGTACAGCCATTATGGAGTGTGAAGGACACGGGGAAGCCCATGCCGTGTATGATCCGCTCCCAGACGTGGAAGCGCTTCAGCGTGCCGCTGTGGCTCTGGATCACGTCCGGCGCATTCATGAACACACAGCCCTTTAAGCCCTTGTAGCGCACGAGCATTTCATGGATGGCGATGGGGTCATACCTGACAAAGCAGTCGTTGTCACATGCCCACGGCACGCCGATGTCGATGGCACGCTGGGGATGGTTGCCTGCGCTGGGGGAGGTGAGCAGGCCAAAAAAAGCGGTGGGTAGTTTCTGCGTGACCGCAAAAGCAAACCCACCGCCTGAGAGGAGGTTAATCACGGCTTACCCGTTGATGTACCAGTGGCCGTTGATGCGGAGCCAGTCCGAATCCGGTGCGACCAGGCGGGTGGTGTCGAGCGGGGCAGGGACATGTTTGGCTGTTTTGCGGAGCAGAGCGGCATACATCCGCAGCGCCTGACAGTCCGGGGAATCCCCGATGATGACCACGCCGGACGCCTTCCGCAGCGCGTAGCGGGTGAGTCTGGCCTTGGTTTCCTGAGCCGTGCCCTTGGGCAGCACAGCCCGTTCGTAGTATTTGCGACTGATGGCGCTGGCCGGTCGGGCATTCGTGCCAACGACCAGCAGCTTCAAGCCCCATGTCACACACGTCCGCATGGCCTCGGCCTCGATCCCCAGCCGATCCAGTACCATGATCCCGCATTGCGTGGCGACGAGCGGCAGCGTCTTCAGCACGGCCACACGGGCCGCTTCCAGATGCAACGGGATGTTATCAGAACCCCCGTAGATGAGTATCCATTTGATGTTCATAGCGTCCTCATTTGCTTGTGATGTCGTCACAGTATTACATGCCTCCTAACGGCAGTAAATAAAGAAGTCGTTCATGAATGACGGTCGAACCTATTGACGAATACGAAAATCCGTTCTATATTCGATTTACCGTTGGGTTAAGGAAACGCTCCCGCACCCTCCCAATCGTGGGGGCGTTTCACCAACAAGTCGGTGTAGCTCACCGGTAGAGCGCCACTAGCGAGCTAGTGGAGGAAGCACGGTTCAATTCCTGCCATCGGCACAAAAACTCATGTGTGGTCGCAAGGGGGTAAGACCCCCAACCGTAGGGCAGCCCCCAGCCGTAAGGGGAACGTTTGGCAGAGTTCGTCAAAAACTGCCTTCTTTAACAGGTGGGGCGGTTCGCGGTAGCTCATGAGGCCGGTGCGAAAGATCGCCGGAGGATGGAGCGGGATAACCTTAATGGCCTACAACCGACGCAGTAGGCCGCCTTTCCCTCGCATCGACTCAATATATTGGGCGTTTTCGCCCTTAATACGCGGTGGCAAAGCTCAAAGAAGCCGCCGCACCATTGATGGTCAGTAGCCCGTGACTTAGATCGGGGCAGTTTGCGGTCTGCGGAAAACCGCCGCATAGCGGGGTAGAGAAACGGCATCTCGCGAGGCTCATAACTTCGAGATTGGCAGTTCGAGTCTGCCCCCCGCAACTTCAGGATGTCGTGACGGAATGACACATAGCATCTGCCCGATGAAAACCGTCTGTCAGGGCAATAAAAACACCCACTTATAAGCGGGTGTTTTTGTTTGCGGTTTTGACCCATGGGTCAAATGAGGTCGTATTGATAGGGCACATCCCCGTGTAGCTCGTAGACGTAGGCCGCCATCGCCTTAAAGAACCGGTCGAGGCCGTAGCGCATGGGGTTGATGTTGAGCATTGCCCACTCGGCCAGATGCGCGATGGTTTCATCGCCTTCCTCGTAGGCCAGCACGAGCGTAGCCCACAGGCTTTCATTCGCCGCCATGCCAATGAGGGCAATCATCAGGTACTGCCGTTCATAGCGGTCGTCCGGTTCATAAACTTTTGCAACGAGGTTTTCGTCCAGCACCTCGCCCCAATGGGCACGCCACTGGCGCAAGTCGCTTTCGTCAAAGTCATCGCCGCAGGCCGCCATAAACTCGACGCCTTCAGCCATAGCGTGTTCAAACGCCAGCACCAGAGGATCATCTTCAAGAGCGTTCACCGGTCACCTCCACGTAAAGGCGTCGGCAGATGGCCTCATAAACCAGCACACGGGCGACAAAATTGGTCATGATCCGCTCCGGCAGGATGAGAATCCCGTCCAGGCGCAGCCGCATCATCGTCATATACAGGGTCAGCCGCTCGGCACGGGTCACAGCCGACCGGCACTTATGCAGTTTGAGTCCGACCGAGATCAGTAGAGGCAGGGCATCGCCGGAGCGCTGCATGATGTGTTTAAGCTGCTGCTCGGCTACCTGCTCAATCCCGTGCTGGTCAAATGGCTCGGCGGTTGTTAAAGTATCGTCTGTCATAGCTGTAGCTCTCCTCATTTCTATTGGTGTCCATTTTTTGTTGCAGTTATGGCCGCCGTGTGGAAGGTCAGATTTCCACACGGCACGCCTTTTTATACCGTTTCATCACTCGTTGGGGTTGCTGTTCGTTGGCTGCACCTAAAACATGGCCGTTTGTGTGGGCTTGGCTTCCAGCACCCCGCCGAAGACCACCGCAATGCCACGGGAGAGGCCGACCTTCCGCAGCACATCAAGCAGGATGTCCGCACCTTGCACACCCATCCGCAGCACCAGGCGCTGCCGCGTGATGGCACGCATGAACACATTAGGGTTCATGAGCCAGCGGGTCCGCAGCAGTTCGAGGTACTTCTTATCCCAATCCTTCACCCCGACAGCGGTCATCCATCCCTCCATCGCGAGAAGATGCCCGATCTCGTCCTTGGTGTTGATCGTGCAATCGACCTGATCCGCATCACTCAGCGCGATATGGTCAAAGTAGACGACACACATCAGCGGGGCAGGGCCGAACCGGTGATATGCGCCTTGAAGCTGGAGCCGGTAGGCGTCTTCGGTGCGGTTGGATGGTTCGAGGTACTTCATGCCCAGCATGGTGTACAGCGCCTGCTCGGATTGGATGGCGAGCTTTGTCTCACCCTTCCACCAGAATCCCCCTTCGGCCTTGTAGGGCGAGTGGCGGTAGTTGAGGAACTGCATCAGGTACTGGTTGGCATCGCCTGGACCGGTACGCAGCATCAGGATGTAGCCCCAATTCCATTCGTTCGCGAGGAATATCTCGCACTTCATCCCTTTGTACAGCAAGCCGCGATAGCTGCTGCCCCAGCGGGCTTTGCCGTTGGAATAAATCGCTATTTCGGCCTCACCGGTGGACACCATTTTGTCCAGTGCTTCGAGTAAGCCGCCCTTGTTCATCGCCACGATCTCAATATCCCCGACATCCGGCTTTTCACGGCGCAAGCTGCCAGCAATCTGGATTTTGGCACAGTACGGGCTTAGCTGTTCGCACAGTGCCTGAGCAATGGGCATGGCCTCATGGTACGGTCTGCGTTCGTCACTACTCATACTCGTTTACTCCTTTTCTGCCTGATTGCAGGCGTTAGCTCTTTTTTGGAAGTCGCTAGACGGGCCGACCATTTTAACGATGTGTACCCACGTCCCTTAATCCAGAATCCGCCCCCCTTGTTCTTGGCGTAGGACGCTTCAAAGCCTTTCATTTGCAGAGCATCGTATATCTCAAGGATGGCAGCACTCATGGTCGAGCGATGGAAGGCTTCAAATTCTTCCGGTCGCGATTGAGCATTGAGAATACGCGGCACTTGGTTGACGTAGCTTTTAATCATTTGTCACGCTTTCTTTTTTTGGACGTAGATCGACACGGCCACTTGCCTTGAGCATAAAGGCGCGTTTGGGGTTGGCGTTCAGCACGCGGCTTTCTTCGCGCAGCCATTCCCCCAGCACGCCGCTACGCCGTACAAGGCGTGTGCCCCAGCTAAATACGGTTTTGCGGACGGGAATCACCTCCTCATTAATGGATACAAAACCCTCAACCGGTACTGCTTTCATGACCTTATCCTTCGCCTAAATAGGGCAGGACGTGTTGATGCACCCCATAACCAACGCGGACGGGGGCAGGGGATTCATTCAGGAAACAATCCACGCAGATGTGGCGGTCGCCCATCCGCATCGTGACCCAATCCCCGTCAAAGGGTTTGCCACATTCGGTACAGGCCTCATCCATCAGGGCACGGGCTTGGGGGCGCACTTTGTCGGCCTGTGCTTCCCATGCCTGCCGCTGCTGGATGAGGCTCGGTAGGTCAAATCGGTTTGCCATCAGCTATCCTTTCACTCGGTACTCAATCACATCGATAATTAGCCGCTCAAGGGCGGCATCACTGATTTTGGAATAGTATTCAACGACCTTCGGATAGGTCTTGGCGTGCCGCCACTGGCTGACAATATCCTCGATCCGTAAGTGGACATAGGCGCGGTTGTCTTCACACAGGTACTTACGGGATTGCTTCAGCCGCTCCCTGTCGGTGTTGTGGGCAGCGGCCACGACCAGCTTCTGACGCGGCGAGTGGGGTGAGGGTACTTTACGCGCCACGATCTGCCTGCCATTTCCGTACTTCCGGCTCCAACAGGTCGGGCCGTAGGTCAGACAGCCATTTGCCATCCTGAAACGACCAGCCGGACTCCATCTCCCAGCGCGTATACTGCCGGTACAGGTCGGGCGCAAATTCCGCCCCGTTCAACAGGTCATTTTCACCGGCCAACACGCACAACGCACAGGACAGCCGTTCATTGCCAAGGGCATAGGCGGGATGCGCCACAAACGAGCCGAGCAGGTTCTCGACCAGTTGCTGCTTATCCATGCCGCCCTCGCGCTTTTGCTGGATCGCTGCCTGGTACAGCCGGAGCATGTCCGTCCGGTAGCCAAGTTCCCACCACACCTGTGAGAGCGTCCAGTCATGGATCGGCAGCCAGTTCAGCACCTGCCGCTTCTTGACGTGGCAGCCTTTCCGCTCCGACAGGATGGGTAGCCGTGCGCGGTTTTTACTCTCCTCGGCACGCATTCCCATAGTCACAAGGATGCGACCGGTCGGGAAATGATTGTTCACCCAGACGTTGATAACAGCACGTTTCTCATCGCTCGTGCAGTACCGCGCAGCAGAAGAAGGCCAAAAGGGTTTGTCCGTGCCTGCGAGCTTGTGGCGGCGGCGGTCGATCAGGGCAGGCAAATCAAGCCCATCGTTCCGGCGTACCACATGGAGCGGCACACCGGCATCGGCGCACTGCTTGGCGACCACACGGGGCGTCACACCCCACTCGGCGCGGCCAAGGTCGGCATGTACGGCGATGATCTGCCCTTTAAATGCCATCTGGCGGTGCCAGCGGGTTAAGTGCCGGAGCATGGCCTGAGAATCCTTGCCGCCCGATATGCTGACGACCAAATCCCAGCCATCGCGCAGGAGCGCACCAGGATCAAGGTCAGGGAGCGCTTGGGCACGTTCCCCTTCATCACAAAAGAGGTCTAATTGCTTCATCGTATCTATCCTTAGAAAAGCAAAAACCGGCTCGTAAGCCGGTTTCAGTATGTGGTTGGATATGCAGACATGGTTAGGTCATGACGGTGTGAGTTTGATGTCACCATCTGCGATCATCTGGATCAGCACCGAGCGGTTTTCCGCTTTAAACTTCTTCGCCAGCCGGTCCAGGGCGGCCAGACGCTTTGCACGCTCGTCATCTTTGCCAAGGTACATGGACGCATTTTGGATGCGGTTGGTACGTGGGGGTTTGACCTCATTCGGGTCACGTTCTTTCTTCCATCCCTTTGGGGGCATTTCTCGTATCCTAGTCTCTGTCGCTGTCACGGTTATTGCCTCCATATTATCTATTATTTACTGTACAGTCAACTAGCTCGGTACGATTTCACCCGTCAGGAAGGCGACAATTTGGTCTGCGGTGGCACAGTGGGCGCGGCGGCTGGCCTGTATCCATGCCTTATCCGGCTCCTCGTTGGCCTGCCGCTCGGCCTTGGCCTGTTCTTTGCGGACTGCCCCGACCAGCATGTCAATGGTCACCTCTTTGCCGCGCAGGTGCTGGCAGTTGATGGTCGCCTGCACTTCAATGTAGACGTGCATCTCGCCACGGATGGCCTGATTGTCGAGGTTATCCCATGCGGCATCCTGCACGAAGCGGCTGCGTGCGGCACTGAGGCGGGTTTCCATGTCTTCCCACAAGCCCCGTGCCCAGAAGTGGTAGGTTTCGTTCAACACGGGCGATACGGGCTTGGGTGTTCTGGCCGGATTGCGCTTGATCCGCTCCGATTTGTGGGGCGGCGGGTTCTTCATCATGCAGTCAATCTTGCGCTCAAGGCCGCCGATCATGGCACGCAGGCGGATTTTTTCCTTGGCATCATCAATAATGTGGTCGAGTGCTGCGGCCTTGCGCTTGTTCAGTTCGCGGGAGGGTTTCCCGCTGCCCCCGACCAATCCCATGTGGAAGTGTTCCACCATCTCATCGCCAGGGTAGCGCTTCTGTTCCAACCGGTTGAGTTTGTTGGTGGCCGAGTCCAGCTTGCGCCGGAGCCGGTCAATCGTGGTGTGCTTGCTCACAATGTTCCTCCTTCTATTACGCGCCATGAGGCGAGTGCGTGGACATCGAGTAAATAGGGATCAGTAAAACGGACGATGTACTGATGGCGTGGGGCATATCCCCACACCACAGCCTCATCCACTTCATCGACGACAACCGGATCACCGACCTTGTGCGGCCATGCCTCATGGGACACGGGCGCAAGCTGATAGTTGTACAGGTCGTCAAAGGTCAGTTGATGGTCATATCTCACGAACCCATAGCCGAGGTCGTAGGCCTCAAAGCCTTCCATCTTCTCGACCGCCTGCCCACCCTCCGGCCACACGTTCGGGCGCGAGAAGGGGGCGTAGACAAATACTTTCGGTTTCTTGGCTGTGTTGTCATTCATGATGCTGCCTGCCGTTCCTTCCATTGGCGGTACAGGTATTTACCGGCATCGGTCAGGATCATCATCAAAGCCGTTTCGGTGATGTCATGCTTGACTAAGCCGCGTGCCAGCAGGCTCTCAGCAGCATCATTCGGGATTTCCACCCGTCTGATCGCGCCACGCTGCCCAAGGTGGATGATGACGTTTTCCTCGGTTGAGTTGAGGATCATCGCCATTTTGAAGCTGTCCGCTTCCTCGATATTGACCTTGGTGTCATCCAGCCGGTACAGGTCAACACGCAGCTTGGTCAGGTGTAAGGGGAAGAAGTGAATCAATCCCCCTTGCAGATTGCCCGTGCTGGGGTTGTTCCAGCCGAACTCGATCACCCGCTGCTCGTTGCGGTCGCGCTTGTTGGCCGCGTCAGCAGGGGTATTCAGGTTTACAGTCACTCGCTTACGCATTTTTCACTTGCTCCTTCTGGGCTATGGCCTCACGCAGAATGCGTGCGGCTTCCTTCATGTCCTCAATATCCCCACTCATCGCCGCCTTGGCGTAGTCGCGCTGGGCTTTGACCAATGGGTCAATGGCCTTAACAGGTTGCTCTATCGTTACAATGTCCACGGTTTTAGTCGGGACGTAAACAGGTTTCTCAATCATGACAATGCGCGTCTGCACACCGGTCACACGGTAGCCATTGGCCTTGAAAGCGTCCGGCGGCAGCTTCTCACTCGTCCCGCCGATCTCCTCCAACCACTCGCGGAAGGCCTTGGATTGCTTGCTGTTGGCGAAAAAGCCATGTTCGCTCATGATGGCGACCAGCTTCCCGCCTTCTTTCAGGAACTGCTCATACACATACTGCACATGCTCGATGTCCTGCTCATCTTCAAACGGCGGGTTCATGACCACGCGGTCGTACATGTCTTCGCGCTTCACGTCATAGTTGAATATCTGGTAGGCCACCAGCTCGTGCCCTTTGAGTTCCAGAATGTCACGCAGGCGCAGCACAGGCTCAACGCAGTGGACGATGGCGTCAGGGTGTTGGTCTTTGACCGCATCGGCAATGTTGCCCCAACCGGCACTTGGCTCCAGCACCCGCATTCCAGTCTGGATGTCGGCCATTGCCAGCATCTGATCCACAATGTTGCTGGGGGTCGGGATGAAGCCTTCGATGTTCGTCCCAATCAGATCGCGCTTGATGGCCGCGATTTTGTCCCATGTGGTCATTTCCTTGGGCGGGATGTCCTTCAACAGTTCCCGCAGTTCAAAGCGTGCATCACTGAAGCGGTGCGGTGTGCCAATCCCTGCCTTCAGCAGCCGTTTGAAGTCGTCTTTCGCCGTAACAGCGCTGGGCAGGTAATCCTTAAACAACAGCCATTCCACCGTAGCCCGTGTCAGGACACCCTTCAGCACCTCAGGCACTGTGTCCGTATCCCATGCGTCCGCGAGTTTAAGAAGGGCACTTTGCACCCGTTCCAGGCGGTCGGCATCCTGCGCCATCCCCGCGATGATGTCCATGCGGCGGCGGGTCGGGTTCTGGTTGGCCGTGGCCGGATGGCGTTTCTCATCAATCAGCTTCTGCATAGCTACAGCCAACTTGCGGAATTTGTCCGCAGGTGAGTCATAGGTGATAGCCTTGATGGCGTTGTCGGCCTTCAGGTTCTCCACCACTTCATCAAAGGCAGCCCCATCGACCAGCGCCTGAATATCATCCGGCAGCTTTTCCACTGGACACATCCAGAAGCGGTCTTTGCGGTCGTCTTTGTTCCAGCGGAAGCCAAGGGTATCCTTGTACTGCCGGAAGGTATCCGCATCCTCAAAGCGCGTGTTGTGGATTTCCCAGCCGCCATCGACCTTGACCGCTCGGTAACTGTCGCTGCTGCCCTTGGCCTTGGCCTCAGACTTGGCCGCTGGCAGACTGTCGCTCGTCTTGTGCGCTTCCTGATAAATCAGGTCAGACAGGGTATAGCTGCCCCCGCCAGGGAAAACGCTGTGATCCTGCGCCACATGTGCCGACTGATCCCATGTCGAGGTTTTAATCTCAGGCAGGGGCAGCCCGTAGCGGTCGCACACGATCTGCGCCATGCGGGTATAGAAGGGCACCGTGTACTTGCGATGCTCATGGATATAATCCGCACCCCAATGTACTTTTTCCTTCGTCACCGGATGGATGCCGTAGATCGGGGTTGCTAAATCCTGCATCCCGTCAAACGACTGGCCTTCAAAATTCTTGGTGACCTGTTCCACCTCGGCCACGCTCGGCCCGTCCCACCATTCCACATCGGTCGATCCCCCGCTGATGTAGACCCGAAACTTGACTTTAGGCCACATCTCAGCGAGTGCCTGACGAATAAACTTATTCGTTTCGGCTTGCGTGATGTACGTCATACTTCATCCTTTCTACTTGAACTAAAAAAGCAAAGCTCCCCATGCGCGGAGGGCGCATAGGGTGATTTGGTGCTTTAGTCCACTGAATCCATCAGGCGGCGACCCATCGGGGTGAGGTCAATGTCATAGGCCACGTCCCGCTTATGGATGACCACAAGCCCACGATCCTCCAATGCGTGCCAGTAGGCTTGCATGTGCCGCGTCACCGGAAAGCTGCCCCCAAGGGCTTCCTGCTCGTCCTGATGCAGCGAGTCCCATTTGATATTCAGTGCGTCCCAATGCGCTTTGTAGCGCCGGTAAGCGGTCGCCCGTGCTTCGCCCTGTGCATTCACCCAGCGAAATTGCCGTTTCGCCTGGGTCATCGCCTCGGCTTTGGTTCTGCCTTCACCCATATAGGTAAAGGAAGGCGTGCGGATCGATACCGTCCAGCGATGGGCTTTGGAAAGGTTTTCGTTCAGCCGTGCGCTAATCTGTATCCAGTCGTTCAGCCGCAGCCGGTGGGCGTGTTCCAGTCTCGCAAGCGTTTCCATTGTCTCGATCCTCCTCTATTGGTTAGACTAAAAAAGCAAAGCTCCCCATGCGCTGAGAGCGCATAGGGTGCTTTGGTTATTTAGTTGTAAATTTAGGGGTTACATGTCGTCAGGGTTGACGCGCTTCAGCTTGGTCAGGGGCACAAACGGGCAGTCTTCGAGGTCTTCAAACAAGAGCGAAGCCTCGCCATCCTTGATCCCGATCACCACACCCTGAAGCCCTGCGTCAAGCGGATATTCGTTGGTGCTGTCATACACCTTGGCGAAGTGGTACTCGGTCAGTTCTGCCGTATCCCCGACCGTGAGCGGGGCATCTGTACCATCCCATGCCGCTGGCCGCACCGTATCACCGACCTTGACACCCTTTCTTACAGGGTCAAGTTCATTCAGCAGGAAGCGGCGGCCAACATACTCCGGCAGCCACAAGGTAAACTGAATCACTGCCGACCCCGTGCCCTCATCTACTTCGGTAATGAAGGCCTCCGCACCCTTGCGGATGACGTGCCACTTACCCTTGCTATCCTCAAAGGCGTGCGGATAGTCGTGGTTGAGCGCGACCGTATCACCAACCTCATGCTTAACCACTGGCCGCTCGTCCGGCTCATCCTCGAACTTGCTGCGTATCCATGCAGCCTCGGCCTGCGCTTTGGCGACCTTGTAGGGATCGAGTGGGGCAGGGGGCATGTTGCTGCCTTCCGCAACCGGCACGTTCGCCGTGACCCATTGGTGAAGAACGGACTGTGCCGTTTGCTCGAAGACGAACATCGTCACAGGGTTAGCTTCACAGGTTCGGGCATCTGGGAAGCCTTGCGCCATCGTCAGCAAGAAAGCATTGATAGCTGCCTCACCGATGTGCTGCATCCGATCATCCAGATTGCCAAGGTCAATGACCTTTTCGCCGCCTTCGTAGCCGCGCATGATCCCATCGACAGACACAAGGTAATTCACCTCTGGCTCCCGTTGGGTTTCCACACTGCGACCGGCTTCTCCTTGGATGCCGTTGGCCGGATCGACCACCCGCGCACCCTTTCTCAAGCCTTCAGGCATGGCGTGGTACTCTCTCACAGTTATCATCGTATCCTCCATATATTCAGTTGTTAAATAGAAAGTCGTGCTTGAGCGCACGTCACAGGCCGCGAGGAAGGGGTGACAACCTCGTGGCCTGTTCCGCGTGCGCTCACTACGCGGTGTGTGACAGCTTGTTAATCTGTCGTGCAATGTCTTTGACGATGGTATCCGGTGTCGTGGTAATCTCAAGCTGGATGTCTGCGTCCTGCCGATCACTGATATTACCCACCGTGATAATCAAGTCAGGCTTGAGCCATTCGCGTGCCCACGCAACCGCTGGGCCGCCGTTCCCACACACGAACAGGTAAGGCACATTCGATTTGCCGAAACTCGTTTGCCCGTCATCGAGCATGGAAAGCTGCTCGGCATAGGCATATTCGTGCTGCATCAAATTCATCATGCCTTGCCACCACAGATGATAATCCAGCGCAGCCCTAAAAATCTTTGGGCTGTACGTGCTGCCTGGTTCGGCCAGCATGTAGGGCATCACTGCTTCCTCGTATCCCGATTTCGGATGAACGCGATGGCGTCCCAGCGACATTGTGGCGTAGACATCAAGGCCGTTGGCCTCTGCTGCCCACTGTAAAGCCAGCGATGTCCGCATAAGTGTCGGCAGATACTTTGGATTACCCACCTCACCATCCCCCGCGCTCGACAAAATCGCGATGCGGGGCGGCCTAGCAGGTTTCAGTTCGCGATGCTTGTACGGGCGCACCGTTTCGGCTGTATATGTGCCAGACAGCGAGGTCATGACGACATTGCTGAGCTTGCGCGTATCCAACCGACCACTGATGCAATTGCGCTCGATCACGATCTTGGTCACATCAGCAAACAGGTGGCCGATGCGACCGGCCATCAGGCGGCTCTCACCGAGCAAATCCTTGGGCACTTCCCAATCCTCGATGGCCTTACGTGCCAGCGAATGATCGAAGTACACACGGAACCGCTTGTCACCGATTTTGTAATCGTTGAACAATTGGTTGCCGATCCGTGGATCAGGCTCAGGATAGGCCGCGAGGTCGCGCATATCCAACCGAATGCCGAGGCCTTTCTTACCTTTTTTGTTGGTGTAAGGCTCAAGCCGAAAAATCGACTTCTTTTGCATTTCGTATCCTTTCTATTCAGTTGTTAATAAGGGTTTTAGGTCGTGCGACCAATCCCACCCACATGCGAACATGTGGAGGGGCGTGATACACGAGCGCAAAGCGGACAGTCATTTTCATGATCCAGACTTGGCAGCAAAAGGACTCGCACTGCCGAACGGGCTTGCAGGCTTAGGATTGTTGAAAGAAGGCCGCGCAGAGGGCGCAGGCACGGGCGCAGGTTTTGGAGCCAGCATGTCCCGCGTGTCCGCGTCCAGCCGCTCCAAAAATTCATGCTCCATTGCTTCCTCTAAATCCCAACCAAGGAAGTCGATCCCGTCAGCCATCCGCAGCAGTGTCCGGTTTGACAGCACCACGCGCAGCGCGTTGTCGTCAATCGTTTTCCGCATGGACGCAGCCCAATCGACCAACTGGTCAGCCGTATACTCATCGTAGCCATTCGAGAGCAGGATTTCTTTCTCATGCTCATACCCTGTCGTGATAATCGTGATCCGATCCATGCTTGCGGCATCAAGGGCATTGCGACCGACATACTGCCGCGTTGCGCCACTACCGAAAGTGTTCATGGTCAGGATTATCGGGCAGTCACCTTGCGGATATACCCGCCCTTCAGGGCTTGTGATGTACCGACCCTTTTTGTGCATCCCTGCCGCTTGAAAGGCACTTTGAAGACAGAGAGCCGCACGCGGATTTGCCGCGTCAAACTCATTGATAATCAAAGCCTTGCCCTGCGTAAAGCAGCGCGTCACAATTCCAGGCTTGTACACCTCCGACCCCTGCCCATCCTTCAGCACGTAGGTCGTGGCTCCGATGAGGTCTGCCGGTTCGATAAACTCAGTCATATCGAGGACTTCGTACTCGTACCCCAGCACTTCCAGCACTGCCTCCGCAACTGTCGTTTTGCCGTTCCCAGCGGGACCGACAAGCGCAATCACGGGGCGGCATCGGCTAGGCTGTAGATACATGCACAATTTACCCCAATACTTTGGCTTAATGATGCTCGTATGTGCTGCGATGGCAGCTTCAGACGAATTGTTGTCGATTACGACAGCAAGTCCATCTTTCACCGATACCCACAGCGCGAGGTCATCCGGTTTGTCACCCTGCCAATTGAGCATAATGCTTATGCTTTGGTCGTCAGGGCTAGTCGTTGTCGCGACAATCCGTGGCTCAGGCAGAGCCATAGCCGTATCCGTAACAGACTCCATAATTTCACCCCTATTCAGTTATTAAATTGCGAAAGTGCGATTAGCACATAACAGGGCTTAAATTGCCTTAAGCCCTGTTATGTGCTGCCAGTGTCAGCACTGGCAGCACGGGCAGCCTATTTTCTGGGCAGATACCATGAAATATGAGTCACCTTATCACCCAGCACATAGTCGAGAGTCCAGTATTTCGGGGCTGAAGCCTTCAGTATTTGAATGATGAGTCTGATTTCATCATATGTAATAAAGGGCTTATGCCATTCCAGAGTCACCAAAATTCTAGTAATGGGCTTAACCTTTGTGCCTGTTTTGGTGATTAGATTCAGGGTGTCAGCAGATTCAAAAATTTTAGCTATGGTCACACCCTTATGAGACTGTAGAGTCTCAATTCCTGCCCTTAGTTCCACACCCTTTGTCATGTTGTCACCCTTCAGATAAATTGACTGTACAGTCATTATATAGACTTCAGACTGTACAGTCAATACATATTTTAAAATTGCCTATTTTTGCTGCCAGTGCTGCCAGTGTCAGCCCATAAAATCACCCTTTGTCATCCTCGAAACAAAGCATAAGAGGATAGAAGGCAGCATAAGAGGATAGAAGGGCTGACAGCCCACAGAAGGCAGCATAAGCCCTTCTGTGCTGCCAGTGCTGCCAGTGTCAGCCCACAGAAGGCAGCAAAATTTTTCACCCTGGTATGCACTTTTTTAATTGCCAGTGCTGCCAGTGTCAGCCCATAAAATCACCCTTTGTCATCCTCGAAACAAAGCATAAGAGGATAGAAGGCAGTGTCAGCCCACAGAAGGCAGCAAAATTTTTCACCCTGGTATGCACTTTTTTAATTGCCAGTGCTGCCAGTGTCAGCCTAGACTCACCCCTCATAATGAGGGGTAATTGTGGCAATTTTAAAATATCTATTGACTGTACAGTCACATATCCATATAATGACTGTATAGTCAATTTATAGGTAAGCACTTGATTAAGTTCTATGAAGACTAATCACCCTTTGTCATCCTCGTGCAAAGCATAAGAGGATGACACTCAGAAGGGCTTAAGCATAAGCCCTTAAGCCCTTCTGAGTGTCAATATAGACACTAGGCAAAATTGCCAGCAAAAACAAAGGATTATGAATCATGACTACAGTAGATAGCATTCCTGTTACAAGCAATATGAAGACTGGTATCAGTGCCAAGGGCATAGCAGCACAAGCCAAGGCACAACTGGCAGCACAGAAGGCACAATTAGAAGCACAGAAGGCAGAACTCAAACAGACTGAGTCAGCACTGAAGGCAGAACTCAAACAGAAGAAAGAATCACTGAAGGCTGAGTCAGATGCTGCCAAGGCTGAAGCCCTTGGCAAGAAAGTACAAATTGACTCTTACCTTTGGCTTGCTAATTGGGCAAAGGGCAGCATAAGGGCAGACAAGGCAGAGAAGGCAGCACTGAAGGCAATTGAGAAGGCAGAAAAGACACTAGAAAAGATAGCAGCACCTAAAACCCCTGAATATCAGAATGGTAATGAGATTATCAAAACTGACTTGCCACAGACTCATGCTGATGTCTTGAATCTCATTGCTGAAGGCTTGTCAGCCAGTGTCAGCACTAAGGGTAAGTCAAAGGGTGATGTCATTATTGCCAGTGCAAGAATTGACCTTGCTAACCTGAAGAAAAAACATGCTGAAGCCCTTCAGTCATTAATCACAAAGGATTATGTCAGCATGACTCAACCTGATTACTACATGCTGACTGACAAAGGGCTGGCAGTGTTTGGGCTGACACTACAACAGGTCAAAGATAATTACCTTGCATCGCTCGAATAAAGCATAAGACAGCATTAGAAGGGCAGCATAAGCCCTTCTGTGCTGCCTTCAGGGCTGATGTCATCCATCAGCCCTGAAGGCAGTATAAGACACTCGAAACAAAGCATAAGAGGATAGAAAAAACATGAGACAAGATTCTGTTTGTTGTGTCATAGGTGAGATTTTATTCATTATGAAAACTGGAATGTGCCAAGGTTACACACTCACATTCCATTCTGCCAAGGCAGCACTAGCCTATGCCAGACTCTGTAGAATGGATTTAATGAAGGCTGAAGCCTTTATTGCCTTCTGTGAGGGATCATAGGGCAGTGCTGACACTGGCAGCACTGGTAAGCATAGAAGGGCAGTATAAGCCCTTCTGTGCTGCCTTCAGGGCTGATGTCATCCATCAGCCTAGAAGGCAGTACAGACACTCGAAACAAAGCATAAGAGGATAACAGCATGTTAGAAGTGCATAGGGCAGTGTCAGCACTGGCAGCAAACAAAGGCTTGCTAGTGCTGACTCATGCCAGTGTCAGAAGTGAATTAGAGCATAGAGTCACCTTACAGCCCATGCCTGGATTGCAAGGCGGCCTACGAGCGGCAGTGCATGAGGTCTGGCTGGGCATCCTCGATGATGCGGCCAGCCGCGATGGCCTGAGAAGGCAGTACACGAACTATCGCAAGGATGGCACGCTCGAAGTGACCTACAGCGCGATCAGCGATGAGAATACCGAAAAACCGACAAACCAGTCGGTTTTTCGTTTCTAAGCCCAATTAATAGTGAAAGGCAAGTGTCATGGAAACGAGAGAGGCGTTTGTTCATATGGTGCGGACATCCCTGAAGGATGTCAGCGAGCTCGCCACGTTGGAGCATGAACTCGTGGCCTATCAGGCGGCCAACGACCGCTTTGTCGATCTGCGGCTGACTTTCGAGCCAGCGTTCGCGCAGCAGGATCGGGCGACCAAGGCCAAGGTCTTGACCACCGTACAGCAGGCCTTTAGCGAGGCCTGTGCCGTGTGCGGGATGCACCAGACTGCGGACGTTCGCAAGAGCATCTGTGAGATGCGGTTCATGTTCGCCATTATCCCGTGGAAGTAATTTTGACCCATGGGTCAAACATGGAGGGAGCCGCGCATTCCACTGACCACGCGGCAGTAAGGACGTGCAGATGATCGAGACAACGCAGGACATCCGGCTGGACATGATTCAGCCTGGAAGCAATGACCGCAAGCTGTTTAAGGCGGATGAACTCCGGCAGCTTGCGGACAATATCAAGACGAATGGACTGGCGCAGCCTATCACCGTTCGACCGGTGGGCAAAAACCAGTACCAGATCGTCGCCGGTGAGCGGCGGTTCCGTGCCTTCGGACTGCTGCGGGAGGAGGACGCCGAGCGCTGGGGTGCGATTACTGCCCTCGTGCGTGAGATGTCGGATGAGAAGGCGGACGCCATCATGCTGGCCGAGAACATCCAGCGCAAAGACTTGGATGTGATTGAGGAAGCCGAGGCGTACCAGAAGCGGATGGATAAGTACGGATGGACGCTGAAGAAGTGCGCCGAGGAATGCAATGTCAGTGAAGGCAGGGTAGGCGACCGCGTGAAGCTGTTGAAGCTGCTGCCGGAAGTGCAAACCCTTGTCCGGCACGGGCATATGCCCATCGGGCACGCGCTGGCAATGACCGACCTGAACAAAAACAACCAGCTCATCGCGTTGAAGGCGTTGGACGGAAAGAACCTGACCAAGACGCAGTACATCGCGGTGTGTGCCGACCTGTACGCCAAACAGTGCCAATTGTCGATGTTCGATGATGACCAACTGTTTAACGAGGCGGTGGTGCTGGCACAGAGTTTTATTGAGCCGGTCAACACGACTATTGTATTTGAGATTCCGAACAACCGTGCTACTATCCATGTAGTGATCGAATACCCCAAGGGCTTAGGTGTCGAGATCGATACCGCAGCCATCGCCAAACTCATAACTTTTAAATGAAACGAGGTGTCATGGGCACATTAGCCGACAATTTCTATGCCAATGGGATGCCCCTCAGTGGGCCGGACGTGATTAAACGTATCCAGCAGGAAACGGATGAAATCGCGGTCGCCTTCTCGTATGGGAAGGACTCACTGGCAACCTACCTCTCCGTGAAAGACGAGTTTAAGCGGGTCGTGCCGTTCTTCAGAGAGTTCGTTCCGGGGATGCAGTTCATCGAGCGCAGGCTCGCCTATTATGAGGACATCCTCGGTACGCACATCGTCCGCGTCAACCACGTCAATTTCTTCCGCATGATCCGCCATGCGCTGTGGCAGCCGCCGCACCGCATCCCCATGATCGATGCCATGAACATACCGGATGTCGATTACAAGCAAATCAACCAACTGGTATTTGCCGATCAGGGATTGCCGCCAGATGTGTTCACGGCAGCAGGGGTCAGGGCAGCAGACAGCCCCCAGCGTCGGGCAACGGCCAAATCCAGAGGTGCAATCAACTGGAATGAGCGCGTGTTCTGGCCGGTCTGGGATTTATCCCATGCCGAGGTGGGCGACATGCTGCGGAAGCACAACATCAAGCTCTCACCAGAGTACGAATGGTGGGGCACATCGTTTGACGGGCTTCGGAGGTTCTTCTTAAAAGACATCCGTGAGCATTGGCCGGAGGATTATGATCTGATCCTCCAATATTATCCGTTCGCGGATATGGAATTTCGCCGCTATGAACTGAAGGATGAACCCTATCCAGAAAGCGAGGTCAAGTGAAAGAGAAACAAACCGGTATTAAGGAAAAGGCCAGTCTGCTCGGCACCAAGGTGGCCGGTGTGGTCGGCATCAAGGGCAAGGACACGATCGGCATGAAGACGAAGGGTGGATCGGTCAAGGCCGCTGCCGATGACATGATCGACAACCCCTTGAAAAAGGTGGTGCTGACATCAAGCCTTGAGGATGATTGCAAGACTGAGGCGGATGTCATCCGTGAAGCCCTGCTTGCC
>Ga0154020_10000173_pt1 | contig 75812 bp, 54 predicted proteins | sample Klosneuvirus_201_FD_109709 | JGI IMG/M metagenome (GOLD analysis project Ga0154020, IMG submission 109709) | Active sludge microbial communities from wastewater, Klosterneuburg, Austria - Klosneuvirus_20160825_MG | ecosystem: Engineered > WWTP > Aerobic digester > Activated sludge | place...
CAGCGTGCGCGACAGCTCCTCGCCATCCTCGGGCAGCTCGGCGCAGCGGATGCGCAGCACGCCGCAGCCGGCGGCGCGCGCGGCCCGATAGCACAGCGACTTGCGCCCCGAGCCCTCGGGCCCGACCAGCACCACCGCGGGCCCGCCCGGCGCGGCCAGCAGGTGCTGCGCGGTGCGCTCCAGGTCGGGCTCGGACAGCAGCAGCTCGGGCGCCGACGGTGACGACACCAGCTCGGCCACGCCGGTCAGCGCCGGATCCAGCCGCACCACGCCGTGCAAGAGCTCGATGACCCGACGCGCGACCTTGAGCGGGCGCAGCAGGTAGGGCGCCTCGTCGGCCTGCCGGCGCGTGCCCACGACCTCGATCAGGCGGTGGCTGAGCAGGCGGGCGTCGGGCGCCAGCTCGGTGATGAGCAGGCCGCGCGTCGCCGGCGCACCGTAGACCAGGAGCTCGAGCAGCCCGACGTCGGCGTGCACCCGGTTGGCCTCGTTGACCAGATAGCGCATCAGCTGGCGCAGCCGCGCGCTGATCTCGACCGCGGCCAGCACCAGCAGCGCGCGCTGCTCGGTCGGGGTCAGCGCGAAGGCGCGGCGCAGGCCGTCCCAGGGCACCACCGCGCCCTCGGCGCGCGACGCCGCCAGGCGCCCCTCGATGCGCTCGCCGTGATCGGCCAGCGCGGCGTCGAGATCCGCCAGCCGGGTGGCGCCAGCGTCGCTGGGCGCCTGGCCACCGCCCAGCAGCGCCTTGACCTCGCCGCCGCCGACGAAGGTGCCCGAGAACTGATCCATCGCGCGCGGCAGGATGCCGTGCTCCCAGTGCGCGGTGATCTGCCGCTCCACCAGGAGGCCGACCAGCGCGAGCTGATCGTCGAGGTGCTCGAGCGGACTCGCATAGGCGCGCGACATGCTGCATCTTCGCCTTGCCAGCCGCACTTTTCAATGCTGGCCGCTCGGCGCCACGGGTACAGTGAGGCATGGCCGACGCCACCGAACGGGCCGCCGCGCGGATCGCACGGGTGCTGCTGGCGGGGCGCGCGCTGGGCCTCGACGTCGCAGCGCTGGCGACCACCCTGGCCGAGCTCGGCGAGGCGCTGGCGCCCATCGCGTGGGGCTGGAGCGGTCCGCCCTGGGACGAGCTGGGCCTCACCTTCGCGTGGCCGCGCAGCCCCGAGGTCGGCGCCAGGGTCGAGGCGCTGCTGCGCCGGGTCGCGCCCGCGCTCGCCGCGGCGCTGCCCACCCTGACCGAGCGCCGCGCCCGCACCCGCGAGGTCACGCTGCGGGCGCGCCGCGGGGGCCAGGGCGATCGATCCGGGCTGGGCGTCGCGCTGCGCTTGACCGGGCCGGTGCCAGTGGCCGAGGACGGCGCGCGCTTGCTGGCGGCGGGCCTGCCCGCCCCGCTGACCAGCGCGCTGCTCGGGCTGGTGACCGACCTCGGCGGCACCAGCAATGGCCTCGAGGTCGGCGGTGACACGCGTGGACTGCACGTCGCGCTCGACGTGCACCTGGGCGGAGCTTCGAGCGACCGGCTGCACCCGGTGCTGAACGCCTGTGCAGTCAGCCCGGCGCAGCGGCGCCTGATCGCCACCCTGTGGCCAGTGCTGGCGCCCGACGGTGTGGTGGTGGCCTCGCTGCGCGCCCACGCCGCCGACGGCCGCCCGCAGCTGTGGCTGTGCTTCGCGGCGCAGCCGTGGGACGACATCGTCAAGTTGGCGCAAGGACTACACCCGAACGCCCGGGTCGGCGATCGACTGGGCGAGCTGGCGGGCGCCTTCGACGCGGCACGGGTCGAGGCGCTGGAGCTGGCGCTGGGAGCCACCGAGCCGCCCGCCTTCAGGGTCGCAGCGCTGGTCTCCGCCGAGGCCCCCCGAAACACCCAAAAGTCGAGCTAGAATCGACGCTTATGGCGCGGGGTTCAGGGAAGGTCGAAGCGCGATCCGGGCGTATGATGGCCTGCCCAGGAGTGTGTGCCGTGGGTGCCGAGGGGAATGACCGTGCGGCCCAGTGACCTCGAGAAGATCCTCATCGAAAGCCCCGCTGCGGGGCTGTCGGCGGCTGCCCATCGGGTGCGTGACGCGGTGCTGGCGTGCGCCGATCGTGCCGCCGGGCTGGCCGGGCTGGGCGCGCTGATCGACAACCGCACGCTGGCGCCCCGGCTGCGCGCCGCCGCGCTGCTCGGTGTGGTCACCGCGGCCGATCTGTGTGGCCTGCCGCTGCCGGACGCCGCGCTGGCCGCGGTCGAGGATCCGCTGGTGATCGACGCCGCGCTGCAGTACCGCCTGGCGTCGGCGCTGACCGGGGCGCTGTTCGGGTTGCCCGACGGTGCCGCCGAGCGGCGCACCCGGCGGCTGATCGGGCGTCGCCTGATCGCTGCCGGCGAGCGCGGCCCACACGTGACCCGCGTGCTGCTCGACGCCGGCGAGTTCGACAGCGCAGTGCGCGCGGCGCTCGACGACTACTTCGACAACGTGGCCCCGCGCCTGGAGCGCCCCGACGCGGTGACGCGGGTGTTCGCCGAGGTCGCCCTGGAGTGGGCCGAGCGCGCGCCCGACACCATGTTCACGCCCTTCGTGCGCGGCCTGGCCATGCGCGATCCCGCGGCGCCGCCGCGGCTGGCCGCGCTGCTGATGACCGCCGACGCCCCCGCCGAGCTGCGCGCGAAGGCGCGCCACCTGCTGCTGGGACCGAGGACCTTCAATTGACGCCGATGCCTGGTCAGCCTGGTCAGCCTGGTCAGTCGGAGCAGGCCGCGCGCGCGCTGGCGCAGTTCGTGGCCGCGCTCGACACCCAGGGGCTGCGCCTGGGCGACGCCGCCGGTGGGCTGGCGTTGCTGGGCGACGAGCCGGCGCGCCTGGCCCGGGTCGGGCTCAGGCTGCAGCAGGGCTGGGTCTCGCTGCAGACGCGCTTCCCGGTCGAGCCGGCGCCGCGCCAGGCGCTGCTGCGCTGGCTCGGGCAGCAGGGCGGCCCCGCGCTGACCAACGCGCTCGGCGAGCTGCTGGGGCGCCCGGCGCGTGATCACTTCGTCGAGCTGGAGGTCGGGCCGCCCGAGGGGCGCTGCGCGGTCACCGTGTTCGCCGCCGGCGAGCGTGACGCCATCGACTGCGCCGAGCGGCTGGGCACCGTGGCCGGGCTCGACGTCGCCGCCCGCGACCTGCTGGCGGGACGCGCCAGCTATCTCGGCGATGGCGCGCCCTGCGTGTCGGCCGGGGTGCGCTGCGCGCCCGGGCGCGACCCCGAGGTGCTGCTGGGCTTCGCGCGCGTGCCGGCGCGGCGCGCGGCCGAGGCGACCCGTCTGGCCTCGCTGGGGCGCGAGCTCGAGCTCAGCGCCGAGACCCAGCGCCTGGTCCAGGAGCTCGACCCCCTGTGGGCGTCGCAGGGCGGCTTCATGCGCCTCGCCCATGGCCGCGACGGGCTCCAGCTGCGCCTGGAGTACTGGGATCTCGACTGGGTTTCGACGGGTCGTTTGCTTGACAGTATGTCTATCAGCGTCGACGTACCCAGGCTGGGTGCGTTCGCTGGCGCGCTCGGAGCCGAGCGTCCCAGCGGTCTCGAGCTGGGACTCGGCAGGGGCGCTCCGCCGGCGCCGCGCATCATGGCAGATCTGGTGACGAGGTAGCGATGTCAGGAACGACGACGACCCGTGTCCCCGCACAGACCCGTACCGGCGCTCCGCCCGAAGGCGCCGCCGCCGATCCGGCAGCCGCCGCCGCCGTACCCAATGCCGGCGCCGAGCTGGCCGCGCTGGCAGGACGGGTCCAGGGCCCCTGGCGCGCGGTGCTGGGAGGCCTCATCGAGGGCGCCGGCGCGGTCCCGGAGCTGGACGCCTTCAAGCTGTCGGTGTTCCGCCAGGTGCGCTCGAACCCGGTCGGGGTCGAGGACGCGCGCAACTACATGGACGCGCTCGGCGTCGATCGCTCGAGCTACAAGAGCGCCTTCACGCAGACGCGCGAGGCCACCACCGCCGACGCGCCGCACCTGACCACCATCCAGACCGTGACCCAGTGGTTCACCGGCAACGGCGATCTGCCGACCGCGAACCTGCGCCTGCTCACCGCCCACGCGCAGCTCAGCGCCACCGGCAAGCGCTGGCTGGCGCAGGCCACCGACATCCTGCAGCCGCTGGAGCGCTACGGCGAGGGCCAGGCCTACACCGACGGCATCTCGGGCGACGACCCGGTGCACGTGCGCACGCCGCGCGGCGAGGCGCGCCGCGCCGGCAGCCAGGCCCTGCTGCGCCTGCTGCGCAACCAGGGTGGTGGCGGTGCCGCTGCCGCCGCCGATCCCGCCGCGCCCGCCGCGCCCCCGGGGCCGACCGACGAGCAGCGCCAGGCCTGGCGCACCCAGGCCGACGAGATCAAGAGCGCCATCGAGGAGGTGCTGCCGGCCGCCGAGCCCGCGGCGCCCGCCGCCGACCACGCCGCGCTGACCGCCCGTCGCAGCGCACGCACCGCCGTGCGCACCCGCGACGTCACCGCCATCCAGCGTCGCATCCACGCCGCCCCCACCGAGGTGCGCGACCTGCTGTACGCCGATCCGACGCTGATGCAGCGCCTGACCCAGGCGCTGACGCCGGAGCAGCTGGTCCTCATCAACCACGAGCTCGACAGCGTCGAGCAGCTGTACGACGCCTGCATGGTCGCCAGCGGTCGGGCGCCGCTGCACGAGGGGCCGCAGCGCGACACCCCGGCGGCGCGCCCCGCCGGTGGCGAGGGCGCCTTTGGCCTGTTGCGCCAGTACCTGCTCGGTCACCCCGGCAGCGAGGGGCTGCCGGCCCGTCAGCGCGTGCTGCGCCACGCGCGCCTGATGGACGATGTCTACGAGCTGCTGTCGACCGAGAACCAGGATCTCATCCAGCGCCTGATCGCGCGCGGCACCGAGGCGCCCAGCGCCGAAGATCGCGTGCACCAGGCCGCCACCGCGGGCGACAAGGCCGCGCTGGCGCGCGCCATCCTGGAGATGGCATCGACCGATCGCGCGCACCTGATGGAGCTGCGCGACAACCTGGTCTTCCGCAGCGCGGTGCAGCGCTGCAGCGAGGCCGGCGGCGGCGAGCCGGTCGAGGCCAACGGCGTGCAGGTGCGCCCATACGATCTCCTGCTGCAGCTGTGGGGCCTGAGCCCGGCCGACACCCGCGATCCAGGCACCATCGACCGCCAGCGCGAGGTCAACCCCGACGCCGCCAACGAGCTGCCGCTCAACGGCGAGCAGACCCGCCAGCTCAACACCGAGCTGTTCGATCCCGCGGTCGGCCCGCTGGCGCGCGAGCTGTCGTCCAGCATGTACATCGATGACGCGGTCGTGCTGCGCATCCTGCGCGCCTTCGCGGTCACCGCGGCGCAGCCGGCCATCCGCGACTTCCTGCGCCGTGGCCAGCTCGGCGCCGGCCACGAGCTGGAGCGCCGCGCCAACGCCCAGGTCAGCGGCGGCAGCTGCCGCCAGAAGCTCAACGAGGGCTGCTCGGACGAGACCCGCCAGGAGGCCGAGCGCGTGCTCGGCATCCGCGTCGACGCTGCCGCCATCGGCACCATCGACGGACAGGCGCGCCTGGCCACCGACGGCAGCGCGCTGGCCTCGGGCACCGGCCGCATCCCGCTGGATCAGGCGCTGCGCGAGACCCTGTGCGGCACCCAGACACTGTCGCAGTACATCCACGCCAAGGCCCTGGAGATGGCCGGCGAGCTCAACGAGTCGTGGGCCAGCGGCTACGCCGACTCCGCCGATGTGCTGGCGATCTGGCGCGGCTACCTGGCCGGCGTCGAGCCCCACGTGCCCGCGCTGCAGACCAGCACCGGCACGACCAACATCCACCCCGTCGAGCTGCTCGCCAACGCCTTCGTCGAGGTCGGCGGCGGCACCCTGCAGTCCAAGCTCAACGAGTCGCTCGACGCCGACGAGCGCCCCCAGGTCCTGCCCGTCATGCACATGCGCGCCGAGGACGTCTCGGCGCGCGCGGTGCAGGGCACCGAGGGCGTCACCGCCGAGGTCGCGGCCGAGCGCGTGACCTCGCGCGCGGGCGGCGAGCAGATGGCGACCGCGGCGCGCGAGCTGTTCGCGACCATGACGCGCCTCGGCCCGATGTCGCAGCGTGAGGACTTCGAGGCCGCCGGCCGCGCCTTGCGCGAGAAGCTGGCGCTGCCGGCGCTGGACGCCCCGGTGACCGCGGCGCTGCCGCCGGCTGGCGCGCGGCTGCCCGGCGCCCGCGCGGGCGGCCCCGCCGCGGTGCAGTCCGGCGGAGTCGACACCGCCGCGCCGCGCGCCTTCCGCGACTTCTACCGGCGCGATTTCGGCATGGACCCGACCCGCCACGCCGTCGAGCTGGTGCGCTCGCTGGGCGACCGCGCCCACATCCCGACCTCGACCGCGGCCACCCTGATGCAGCTGCCGGCCGACCAGATCAGCGCCGCGCCGGTGCTGCCCGACGAGCCGGTCATCAACGAGTCCAACCGGCACCTGTGCCGGCCCGACTTCACCATCGCCGACGCGCGCACCCGCGCCGAGAACATCTGGCGCACGCTGCACGGCGCCGGTCAGATCCAGCTCATCACCAACGAGCTCGAGGGCCGCACCCAGGAGGAGCAGCGCCTCATCCACATCTTCTTCCGTCGCCTGTCGGGCGACATCGATCTGCGCTTCTACCTGGAGCAGGCGCGCGCGCAGCAGACCGCCATCGCCGGCGGCGGGCCGCACACCTTCTCGTCGGTCGGGGCGCGCGGCAGCGACGAGGGCCAGCACGTCGCGGGCGCCTCGGGCACCCGCATCCACGTCGCCGGGGACCTGGCCGAGATCGATCAGATCCGCGATCTGGCCGCCACCGGCGCCATCAGCGTCGAGGTGCGCATGCGCGCGGCCGCCGACGCCAACAACATGGACGAGCTGTACCGCCTGGTCGAGGGCGCCACCGAGGCCGAGCGCCGGCGCGTGCTGGTCGACTCGCCCCTGATGGCGCGGCTGCGCGGCTTCTGCGACGACGGCTACGAGTGGGATCGCGTCTACAAGACGCTGACCGGCCAGGCCGACCTGACCGACCGGCTGCAGTCGCGCGCCCACGGCGAGCACGGCCTCATCGGCGGCATGTTCGACAACACCGATGAAACCCGCATGCGGTCCGACATCCAGGACTACATGCGGCAGCGCCGGCGCGACATCCGCGCCGAGCTGCAGCGCAGCGCGCCGCGCGGCGAGAACGGCCAGCCGGTCGCGGTCACCGACGCCCAGGTCAACGCCCGCGTGCGCGAGGACTGCCAGCGCCTGATGGCCAACCCCGACGTGCGCGCCATCATCGAGGCCGAGCTGTCGGGCTTCGAGCGCTCGCAGACCGAGGGGCTGGTGCTCAACGCCGGCGAGGAGAGCGCCGACGCCCGCGTGCTGACCGAGGGCGATCTGACCGAGAACGAGGAGCAGATCATCGCCTCGATCCGGACCATGCCGCCGGCCGAGCGTGCGCGCCGCCGCACCGATCCCGCGTATCTGCGCCGGCTGCACGCGCTGTGCGACACCGAGGAGCAGCGCCGCGACGCCATGAACGCGCTGTTCTCGGACGTCGAGCCGGGCACCGACGATCACCTGTCCAGCCTGGAGCAGGCCTCGCGCAGCGCCGACGAGGTGTCGACCGACATGCGCTTCCAGGTCGAGGACGTGCTCGAGCACCTGACCCACCTCAGCCTCGACGAGTACCGCAGCCTGCAGGCCAACCCGCGCCTGCAGGCCCAGGTCATGCGCGCGGTCGCGGGCGATCCGGCGCGCGCCGCCCTGGTGCGCCAGGCGCTGGCGTTCCGCTTCCCGGACGCCGCGGCCGAGTCGGGCATCACGCCGTCGACGGCGGCCGAGGGCACCGCGCCGCAGCCGGGCGAGATCCCGGTCGGCGAGGTGCAGCGCATCGCCTACCTGCGCTTCAACGCGGTCCAGCGCATGAACGCGGCCTGCACCCTGGGCTGGGACACCCTGCTCAGCGAGGCCATCGCGATCTACGGCTTCAACCTGCGCCCCGCGGTGACCGGGAATCCGGCCGCGCGCGACGGCGGCGCCACCGGCGAGGTCTCCACCGGGGCGGTGCGCTCGGGCAGCGCCTCGGAGTCGGGCGGCGGCAGGCCCGCCGCGCCAGGCACGCTGGCGCCGCCGCGGGCCGCCGGCCCGGTGCCGGCCACGGTGGCGGAGCAGCACGAGACCCGGCTGCGTCGCGAGATCTGGGACGAGGTCCACGGTGGCGTGGCGACGCGCGTCCGCGCCCTCGGGGTCACCAACGACCTCGGCACCGATACCATGGTCAACCTGATCCGCGACGGCGTCCTCGGCGTCACGGATCCCACCAACGAGCGCATCCACGAGAACGCCGGCCCGGTGTCCGACGACGAGAGCGGCATCGCCAACACCATCCGCGCGGCGTCGGACGATCACCTGATCCTGCGCTGGACCACGGTGTGCGACCACGCGCCCAACGGCGGCGACTCGCTGCGCGACATCTACCGCAACTGGCGCGGAGTACGCGAGGCCATGGACAGCGCGGGCGAGTCGCAGCCCGACATGGTGCAGCGCGAGCGCGACCTGCACATGCGCTTCACCAACCACGTCATCGACACCTCGCAGGGCTTCGAGCAGCTGCTGCTCAGCCACGCCGGCGGCGCCTTCGCCGACTCGCGCGCCACCGGTGACGGTGAGCGTCGCACCCGCGACAACGCCGAGTGGCTGGAGTGGCGCACCATCATCCGCGAGCGCATCCCGCGCCTCGACGCCAGCAAGATCGCGCGCCACATCGGCGCCAGCGACGACGCCGTGGCCTCGCGCGAGATCTCCAACCCCAACCGCACCGCGCTGCAGGGGCTGGCGTTCGCCGAGGAGAACTACGAGGTCGCGCGCGGCGCCGACTCCAACTACAACATGGACCGCCTGACCGCGGGCGGCGAGGGCCAGCGCCTGGATCGCGCCATGGGCGACTACCGCGCCGAGGTCGGCAACTCGCTGGCCAGCGAGGATCCCGCGGCCTACAACCAGGTCACCGCCGACGAGACCGCGCGCATCGGCGAGCGCAGCACCGAGTTCGACGCCGCGCTGGGCAACTTCCGCGCCGCCAAGTCGCGCGTGGCCGACATCGCGGCCGCCGTGGTCGGCGTGCTCATCACCGTGGTGGTGACCATCCTCACCGCGGGCACCGCGACCGGCCCCGCCATGGTCATCCTGCTCGGCATGATGACCGGCGCCGCCGCCGGCATGGGCCAGGCCCTCACGCGCGAGGCCATCATGGGCTCGGGCTACGAGCTCGGCAACGAGGGTCTGCGCGAGATCGCGACCCAGGCCATCATGGGCGCGGTCACCGCCGGCGCGCAGTACTACGCCGGCTCGCTGATCCAGGGCCTCAGCCGCGCCGGCACCATGGCGCAGCAGGCCGAGACCATCGGCGCCGGCGCCCTGGTGCGCCCGCCGGTGTGGCGCTCGCTGCTGGCCGAGGCCGGCGAGGAGGCGCTGCAGACCAGCATGGAGGGCGTGGTCGAGGCCGGTGGCGCCGCCATCGATCCGACGCACTGGATGCACGGCTGGGACGAGGGCTGGCGCCGTGGTCGCGACGCCGGCATGGCGCGCCTGGCCCGGGTGCCCGGCGAGGCCATCCAGGCCGCCACCGTGGCCGCGCTGACCCAGGGCATCATGATGACGGGCGGCGCGGTGCACGGCCGCCTCACCGGCGCCTCGGCCCGGAGCACCACCGACGCCGCCGAGCGAGAGGGGCGCGAGCGCGCCGAGGACGCCATCGAGGATGGCGCCGCGCGCCGAGGCCGCGACGAGGCCCGGCAGCAGCTCGACCACGACGCCGCGCGTGCCGCCGAGGGCGCCACCGATACCGCCGCGGACGCCACCGGCACCGCGACCCGGCGCGAGGGCGCCGACGCCGCCGGGGACGCCACCGGCAGCGGCCACCACGGCGCCGTCGCCAGCCCGGACCAGGCCCGCCACCAGGCCAGCCAGGGCGGCGCCACCGACGCCCGTCACCACGCCGTCGACGAGGGCGCTAACCCCGCCGAGGCCGCCGCGCGCATGACCCTGCGCGATCGCGCCGGGCGCGTGGTCGGACAGGCCATCGAGGACATCCCCGAGAGCCTCGCAGAGGGCGTGGCCGAGCGCCTGGTCAACGAGGAGACCTGGCGCGCCGAGGGGCTGGAGGCGCGCGCCATCGCCGGTGATCTCGCGATGGGCATCCTGGACGGCTTCAAGGACGTCGCCAACGAGACCCACATCGCCGACGCCAACGTGGCGGTGCGCTCGCGCCGCGGCGCGGTCGAGCTGGCGCGCCACCGCGCCGGCATGACGCCGAGCCAGCAGCGCGCCTACATGCACGCCGTGGTCGAGGGTGAAGGGCCGCAGGTCATCAGCGCGGCCACCTTCATGGCCACGCGCAACGCCGCGGTGTCGAGCGCCGTCAGCGCGCACCAGACCCGCATCGGGCGCGAGCTGACCCCGGGCGAGCGCACCGCCTTCGAGCGCTTCGTGCACGCCGCCGCGACCTCGCAGGAGTTCAACGAGCGCAGCAACGTCGACCCGCTGTCGGTGCCCGAGGTGCGCAGCGCCGGCGAGGCCGATCGCCGCGCCGCCGACGACGCCACGGCGGCCGCCAGTACCGCCGCCGCCGCCGAGACCCGCCGCGCCGAGCAGGCCGATCCGGCCACACCTGCGCGCGCCGAGCTGGCGAGCGTGACCGCGGCGGGCGCGGCGGCCGTCGAGGCACGCGGCCAGGCCCAGGGCTCGTTCGATGCCGCGGTGGTCAGCTCGCGCCGCGCCACCGCGGCGCTGGCCGGCCTGCCGCGCGGCGCCACCAGCGCCGGCGTCATCACCGAGGTCGAGGCCGCCAGCGCCGCCATGGGTCGCGCCGAGAACGCCGCGCGCACCGCCATCGAGGCCGCGCTGGCGCTGGAGACCGCGCGCATCCGCCTGGAGTCGGCGCTGCGCATCCTGGCGGCGTCCACGCCGGTGGGCGGTCAGCAGGACGAGGCCCGCGCGGCGCTATACGCGCAGGTCGAGGCCGCGCGGGCAGCGCTGGCCGCGCACCAGCAGGCCGCGCACCACGCCGCCACCGAGGCCGCCAACGCGGCTGCGGACGCGCAGCGCCACGCCGTGGGTGCCGAGACTGCGGCGCGCCTGGCGGCGTCACGCGCCCCCGCGGCGCAGCCCGTCCAGAGCGGCGGCGACGGCGATGGCCGCCCCGCCACCAGCGACGCGCCCACGCCTGCGGTGGTGCCAGCGCCCGGCCCGCAGCAGCAGACCGCCGGCCCGCAGCAGCAGACCGCCGGCCCGCAGCAGCAGACCGCCGGCCCACAGCAGCAGACCGCCGGCCCGCAGCAGCAGACCGCCGGCCCGCAGCAGCAGACCGGTCAGCCCGGCGAGCTGACGCCGCGCGCCGCACAGGCACTGGGCAACACCGAGGGCGAGGAGCAGGCCCGCCGCGCCGAGGAGGAGCGCCGCCGCCTGGCCGAGCACGGCGAGCAGGCCCAGACCCCGGCACAGACCCCCTCGCAGCAGCAGGGTCAGACCACTTCGCAGCAGCAGAGCGTGACCACTGGCGATGGCCAGCAGCAGACCGGCACGCCCGGGCTGCAGCCGGTGGCGGGCCCGCACCCGGGCGTCGAGCTGCACAACCACTTCATGGGTGTGGCCCCGGTCAGCGTGTTCAGGAACGCGGTCCCGGGCGGCACCAACATCGCGCTGCTGGCCGAGATCCATCGCTTCTGCCTGGACCCCGGCGACGAACGGGCGCGCCCGGTCATCGCGGCCACGCGGGGCGTGGTCGAACGCGCCCAGGGCGAGATCGCCACCAAGCTGGCGGAGGCCGAGGGGCATCGCGGCGCCGCCGCCGCCCTCGAGCCCACCAGCGCCGAGGCGCAGGAGCACCTGCGCCTGGCCGCCGAGCTGGCCGCCGGGGCTGACCGGATCGCCGGGGAAGCCATCAACCAGGCGCTCAACACCAGCGACGACACCCCCTTCGACAGCGCCTACGAGGTGCGCGACCACCTCATCAAGCAGTTCATCGACCGCGACTCGCGCAACGGCGAGAACGCCGCTGGCGGCCGCCCCAACGCGCGCTCCTACACCAACTTCACCATCGAGACGCTGAAGGCGCTCATCCGCGACGGGGTCTTCTTCTCCGAGCAGTCGATGAGCCTCAACAAGCTCAAGAACGGCGCCTTCAACCAGTCGATGATGCGCGAGGCGCTGGACCAGGCCATCGAGCAGCTGGCCCAGGAAGACGAGCGCTACGCCGATCCCGCCATGCAGGCACGCATCCGCGAGGGCAGCGTGCGCTGGCTGGTCATGCTCGACACCAAGCTGCTCGCAGGCCAGAGCACCGAGGCCGAGAGCCGCAGCCAGCTCGGCGAGGTCCAGCAGCAACTGGCCCGCCCCGACACCATGGGCGTGGACTTCGCCTCACCCGAGAAGTTCGAGTTCAACGCCGCAGGCCAGGCGGTCTTCATCCAGACCTACCTCATGCTGCAGCAGGCCGCGCAGCAGCACGGTCGCGTCCTGGTGCTGCGGCCCCACGTCGGCGAGGGCTACGGACAGAGCGAGGCAGGCCAGCCCTTCGACGCGCGCAACACCGAGCTCGGCCCCGACGGCAAGCCGCTGCACTACGGCGTGGCCGAGCACAACGTCGAGATGCTGCTGCAGACCCTCGAGCAGCTCAAGGCGGCGGGCGCCTTCTCCGGCGACCCGGCGCGCGACGGCGTCATCGTCCGCTTCGGCCACGCCACCCACACCACGCCCGCGCAGGCCGCGCGCCTGGCCGCGCTGGGCATCGTGGCCGAGGTCAACCTGACCTCCAACGTGCGCACCGGCTCGGTCGATCAGCGCGATGCCGCCGAGGGCGCCGAGCGCTTCAACGATCACGCCTTCCTCAACCTGATCTTCAACCAGGTCACCGTCATCCTCAGCACGGACGCGCAGTCGGTGATGTCGACCGATATGCAGCAGGAGTACGACAAGGCGCAGAAGCTGCTCGAGGCATTCCTGGCCGGCGACTCCACCGTGTCGGTGCCCACCACCGGCGAGGACGGCCGCGTCAGCTACGAGGAGATGAAGATCACCGATCCGCGCTTCCCCGCGGATCGCATCCCGGTCTTCCAGGCCGCGCTGGTCAAGCTGCACGCGGACGCCATCCGCTACCGCGAGAGCGTCACCAGCGGTGACCGCAGCGATCGTCGCACCGACGACCAGGGCATGACCCGCGGCGAGCGCGCGGCGCCGACCCCGGGCCAGCCCGCGCAGGGTGGCACCCAGCAGGGCCCTGGCCCCGAGGTCGGCCCGCAGAGCACCCGGCCGGCCACCCCGCAGCAGCAGGGCACAGCGCCCGAGCAGACCGCCGCGACGCCCATCGACTGGGCCGACACCGTGGATGGCCGCACCTTCAAGGAGTCGTTCGCGAACTTCATGGGCCAGGCACGGCGCGTCGAGCGCCAGGGCGACCAGCTGGTCGCCATCATCCCCGAGGGCACGCCGACCCGGCACGCCGAGCGCATCCGCACCCTGCTCGCCGCCGGCAACGGCAACCTGGCCAGCTTCGAGGACGTCTCACCCGACTTCGACTCGCTGATCCCGGGCACGCCGCGGTACGCCAGCGAGCGCGCCCTCGTGGTGGCGCACTTCGGCGAGATCTTCGTGGCCAGACACGAGGCGAAACACGGCGTGGTGCGCAGCACCGGCCAGTCGAGCGGCCTCATCATCGGCGGGGTCGAGCAGAACCTCGACGGGCTGCCCGAGGACACCCAGGCCGAGGCGCGCTGGATGGCCGCCGAGCTGGAGAACCACCACCTCTTCGGGCCCTGGCTGCGTGGCCAGATGGTGGTTGGCGCGGACTTCAAGCGCCTGGTCCAGGAGGTCGGCCAGAAGCAGGCCGAGATGATGAACAACCCCGACCCCGAGTTCGCTCGCGCCCTGATGGCCTGGCTGGTGTCGCAGAAGCAGCGCGTGCACCGCGCCATCACGACCACCCCCGACGGCGAGCGCCAGGAGCAGCAGGGCGCGCAGGCGACCGACCTGTCCGGCATCTCGGCGGCCGCGCGCGCGCGCCTCGAGCTCCTCGCCCGCGGCGGCATGCAGCTTTACGAGTCGGCCAGCGCCGTCACCGACATCGAGCAGCAGCACCACGTCCTCGAGCGCATCCGCGCCGTGCAGGAGACCCACCCCGAGTGGGACAGCGCCACGGTCGCCCGCCAGGTCATGCGCGACCTCGAGCAGGCCAGCGGCGGCACCGACGTGGGCATCACGGCGCCGCTCATCCAGCGCTACATCGAGATCCGCCAGGCCTCGCTGGATCAACGTAGCGCGGTGCAGGCGCGCCTGGAGACCGGCCTCGCGGACGGCGCGCTGGCGGACATCATCGCGCGCGCCAACGAGATGGCCCAGCGCTGCGGCATCACCGGCGGCGTCGAGGTCTTCGTCACCGGCAGCGCCTCCAAGACGGGCAAGGAGCTGACCTTCAAGAAGGGCGCCGACCTCGACGTCATCGCGGTCGCCAGGGGCGACGTCTCGCCGGCCCAGCTGGCACAGTTCGAGGTCCTGTTCGCAGGCCTCTCGGTGCAGGGTCGCTCCGCCGACAGGAAGGCCGAGACCGACCCCGAGTTCATCCCGCTCCCGGTCGACGTCAAGGCCATGACCGAGAGCCAGTTCTTCGGCTGGGGCGCCACCCCGACCCAGCTGGCGCCCGACGGCAAGCCGCGCTCGCCCCTGCTGCACCACCGCATCGACGCCCCGCCCGCGGCCGGCCAGAGCGGCGAGAGCGGCAACGACGGCGGCCCGCCGCCGGGCCCCGACCAGGGCAGCGAGAGTCGCGAGACCGAGACACAGGAGCCGATCCCCACGCCCGACGAGCGGCGCGACGGCGCACCGCCGCCCGATCCGCACGCCCCCGCCACCGCCCCCGAGCGCCCCCCGCTGCCGCCGGTGCGCACCTTCGCCGAGGCCGAGGCGGTGGTGCGCGCGATGCGCGACTGGCACGCCATCCAGGAGGCCTTCCTGCCTCGCGACGAGGCCTCGATGAAGGTCCTGGTCGAGTACCGCACCGCCTGGGTCGATCGCGAGCTCAACGCCATCAAGGCCAAGCATGGCCTCACCAGCGAGTCGCCCGGCTCGGTCAAGGTGACCTCGGACTACGACATCTCGCTCAAGGGTGACAAGATCGCACCCGCGATCGCCGAGTTCAACCAGAAGTTCCGCGCGACCTTCGGCATGGAGGCGGGGACCGCCTTCGACACCAACGTCTATGACGCGGGTGACTCGCTGACCTCGCGCACCGGCGCCGGCACGCAGATCTCGGCCGACAACCAGGAGGCGGTGCTCCAGAACGAGGAGCTCCAGGACATCGCCGGCCTGGTCAAGGTCCGCAAGTACATGACCGAGGAGGAGTTCAAGCAGTATGGCGAGTCCCTGCTCGCCGCCATCCCCCGCGGCGGCATGCAGGGCGAGATGGTGCGCCTCCAGCTCAAGCAGCGCCTGGCCGAGGCCAACCGCATCCAGAACGAGGTCGATGCGGCCATCGACGACAAGTACAAGGAGCTGCGCGCCGACGGCACCAACGCCAAGCGCTCCGACGCCGACCTGCGCCTGATGGCCTCAAACGTCCTCTACGCCGAGGCGCTCGAGGACGTGGACGCCGCCAAGGCGCGCCAGTTCGCGGCCATCCAGGCGGCGCAGGCCGATCCGACCAACCCGGAGCTCAAGGCCCAGGTCGACACCGAGACCCTGGCCTACCGTCGCGCCCAGGCCAACGCGCTGAACTACGCCAGCGAGGCCTACAACAGCGAGGGCGCCGTGGTCGACGTCGTCGGCAAGCAGGCCAAGCTCAACCTTCCGCTGACCAACCAGGACCGGCTGTCATCGATGAACGAGCAGTTCGGCGATGCCCGCAAGGATCTCGACCACCACGGTGACCACCTCGGTACAGCAGGCGTCAAGGTGTCCAAGTACGTCATGCGCTTCCTGGCCGCGGTCGAGGCCATCCGCCAGTCGGCGCCGCTGACCGACGAGCAGATGCAGGCCATCAAGTCGGACCTCAAGAAGCTGCAGAAGATGAACCCTGCGCTGAAGGAGATCCGCGACAACCCCACCACCTTCGATGAGGACACCGCGCGCGCGATGGTCGAGAAGGCGGGCATCACCTCGGCCTCGCAGTACGCGGAGATCCTGCAGAAGATCAACGTGCACATGAACGCCATGGCACGCCAGGCGCGCCCGCCCGGCCCGGCGCCCGAGAGCAGCGGCGGCGGCGACGACGGCGGTGGCGGCCCCGACAACGTGAGCTTGCCGCCGAGCCAGGCCGCGGAGCAGAGCGTGGCGCCTGCGGTGACGCAGCCCGGGCCGCAGCAGTCAGTGCCGCCCGAGGCCCAGGTGGCGACGCCGACGCAGCAGCCCGAGCCGCAGACGACGGCGCAGCAGACCGCCGAGACCGAGACCCGTCAGGAGCGCCAGTCCGCGCCGGTCGAGGACACCCAGCAGCCGGCCAACGACAACGACACCCAGGCCGACGAGGACAAGCAGAAGGCCTCGGGCAACGCCCTGGCGCTGGGCCAGTTCCATGGCGCCCACGACGACGCCAACCTGACCATGGCCGACGTCGTGGCCATCGCCAAGGGCCGCAACCTGCCCGTGCTGCCCCCAGGCGCGCGCTACGACGCCGCCGAGAACTGCTTCTACCTGCCCGACGTCGGCGGCGGCGAGGTCCGGGTGCTGCTGCTGGATCCCCAGCCGCTGGGCCAGGGCCCCGACGCCCCGGTGGCCGAGCGCTACTGGCCGGGTGGCTCCGCCGACGCGCACATCATCGTGTCGTCGGGCGCGCTGAAGGAGGATGTGGCGCGCGCGCTGGCACACGAGCTGCGCGAACTCGCCGCGATGATCGCCGATGGCAACGCCACCGACGCCGCGACCCACGAGCAGGGCCGGGTCGGCGAGCTGGGCGTCCTTTTTGCGCAGCTGCAGGCCACCAGCACGACTGGCACCCGCAAGGGCACCGAAGGCCCGCGCGCCGAGCATCAGCGCGTGGCCGCCCAGATCCGCGAGGTCCTGGCCGATCTGCGCATCGACCCGGCGCGGCTGGAGTCGGACGCCGAGTACGCCGCCGAGGTCGCCAAGCGGGTCGGCCAGCTGGTCGTGCTGCAGGTGCTGAAGATGCAGTACCTGCTCAGCTCCGACTACAAGCCCAACGACATCGAGCCCGGCCAGCAGGGTGTGCAGATCCACGGCACCGACACCCGCCTCGGTCAGCCTGGCGGCGAGGGCCACATCATGGCCACCGATCCCTCCAGCGGGATGCACGCCAGCTTTGCCCCCGTCAGCGCCAACATCAAGGACACCGAGGGCAAGGACTCCGAAGAGCACAAGAAGATGTCCGCCAAGGGGCGCGGCAACAGCGAGAGCAGCCGCGTGGTGCCCTTCCACGGCGCGCCCGAGATTCCGTTCAGCGCCCGGCCGGGCATGCACCACGACCTCGAGAACGACCAGTACATGTGGGAGCACCAGGGTCGCAACCCGGTGCTCGACGCCAAGGGTCAGAAGCAGAAGGCGGTGCAGGACTTCGGCCACACCTTCGACCCGCAGTTCATCGATCCCGGCGCGCTGGCCAGCATCGTGGAGGCGGCCAGGGCGGTCGAGGAGGCCACCAGCGTGCCGCCCGACTTCGTGCTGGCGACCAGCCCCGACGCCCAGCTGCGGGCCACCAACTGTGGCACCGTCCTGATGAGCCACCTGCGCCAGCTCACGGTCAGGCAGGCCGACGGCAGCACCACGCCGATGTTCGACGACAACGACTTCGCGATGCTCGGCCTCGAGTCCAACGGTCTGGCCAGCGCGGGGCGCGACGTGCGTCCGCAGGACATCTTCCAGCACCTGCGCTGGAAGGAGGCCATGTGGAAGAAGGCGCGTCAGGCCGCTGGCAGCGAGCAGCAGTCCAGCCCCGAGCCAGCGGAGTCCGAGGCTGACCCGACGGACACCGAGGATTGATCGCGATGCCCATGCTCGCTGACCTGAAGTCCGCCGAGATGCACTTCGCCCAGCGCGGCGACAAGCCCTGGGTGCAGCCGCAAGGCTTCTCGCTCATCTGCAAGCGACCGGCCGGCACCGAGTCAGTCGACGTGGTCTGGGACGCCGGCAACCGCATGGTCTGGACCGTGGTCGGCCTCAACGCCACCCCGCCGCCCGAGCGCCGCGCCGCGATGGCGGCCGCCATCTGCGAGGTCAACGCGGCGCTCGCGGTCAACGGCTTCCAGCTGCGCAAGGGCGTGGTGTGGAAAGCGCACGTCTTCCTCGACCAGGCCGGCGCCGTCCCCGCCGACGTGCTGGAGCGCGCGGTCGACCTGGCGGCGGCCACGGTCGCCAAGTACCGGCCCTACCTGCTCGCGGTGGCCGCCGGGGCGCCGCTGCCCGCGCTGCCAACGCCCGCCAGCTGAGGCGGCGCTCAGCGCTTGGTGCCGTCGAAGGTCGGCGCCGCGCCGGTCAAGCCGTCGAGCTGGGCGCCCTGCAGGCTGCCGCCGTCGAAGCCCAGGCTGACGATCTTGGCCCCGGTCAGGCGCGCGCCATTGAGCACGCAACCGTTGAACTCGACCCTGTCGAAGCTGGCGCCGCTGAAGTCCGCCTGGCTCAGCGTGGCGCCGAAGACGGCCAGCCGACGCAGCGTGGCGCCCGCGAAGGAGGCCCTGGCGCCCTGCGCGTTCGAGAGCTGACAGTTGTCGAGCGTCGCCCCATCGAAGCGGGCCCGATCGAGGTGCGCCGCCTTGAGGTTGGTCGAGCTCAGCCTGGCCCTGCTGAAGTCGGCGTCATCGAGCAGCGCGCCCTCCAGCGCGGTGCGGTCGAGGTCGGCACCGGTGAAGCGCGCTCCGGTCAGGTTGGCCTTGAGCAGCTGCGCGCGCGACAGCTTGCAGTCCGACAGGTCGGTGCCGATCAGCCAGGACTCGCTCAGGCTGACGCCGGTGAAGTCGACGCCGGCCAGCCGCGCCCCCGACAGGTCGACCCGCGTCAAGTTGTGCACCCGGGTCGGGGCGCGGTTCAGCGCGCTCGGGTCCGACCACATGGAGTGGATGAGGAGGACGCGCTGCAGCGCCTCGCCGGGCTCGCCGCGCAGCCCGCTCAGGTTGGCGCCCTCGAGGCGGCACGACTGCAGCACCAGCGGCGTGACGGTGGCGCCCGCGAGGTTGGCGCGCGACAGGTCACAGGTCCCGATGTGCGCCTGGGTCAGCACCAGGCCGCCGAGCTCGGCACCCGAGAGATCCAGGCGGGTGCTGGCAGGCAGCGCCTTGCGCGCGGCGTTGAAGCCGGGGATGTCCTTGCGCAGGAGCTCGATGAAGCCCTGCCTGTCGGTCGCGGCCAGCGCCATCACTGCCCTCGCTTCACGCAGCGGAAGCCATACTCGAAACGGGTCGACGACGGGTCGCCACCGCTGCGCGACCACACCGCATACTGCAGGCGATGCGAATGGCCCCCGCGCAGCGCCCGGAACGCCGTCACGTTGGGATAGGCCTGGTTGAAGGCCGCCACATCCCCACCCGGCAGCGGCGCGAACGCCCCGTAGCACCACTCCCACGACGGCCACAGCAGCCCGCGCACGCCGAACTTGCTGGCCAGCGCCGGGTGGGCATCGGCAGCCAGCGCCGCCGCATCGGCGCGCCGCAGCAGCTCCAGCTCGGGTCGCACGTCGTCGCCCCAGGGATAGCGCCGGCCATCGCCGCCGCTCGCGGCGATCTCCCACTCGTCCTCGCTGGGCAGCTCGAGCTCGGCCCAGGTCGCGTAGCTGTAGGCGTCCTTGTGGCTGACCCGGGTGACGGGGCAGCCTTCGCGCCCCGCCGGGAGCCGCCCACCGGGCCAGCTTGGCGGCGCCGAGCGACCAGTGTCGCGCATGAAGCGCGCGTACATGCGGTTGGTGACCCGGGTGCGATCGATCTGGAAGGCCGGCAGCGAGATCCTGCGCCGCGGGGTCAGCGTGCGCAGGCCGAGGCGGTGCTCGCCGGGCTCGGCCATGGCCGCGGCGTGGACCAGCTTGGGCGCCACGCTGGTGCCGTCGTCGTCTTCGTCGGGATTCCAGTCGGCCATGGCCTGGTTGCCGGCGAGCTCGCAGTGCTGCTCGACCAGCGCCTCGACCCTGGCGGCGTCGAGGCCGACGGCCCCGGTGGTGGCCGGGATGGCGACCAGGTCATGCTCGGCGGCGCTCATCGCCGGTGATGGTAGCAGGCCTCAGGGGCGTTTTTTGATCTAGCATACGGCCATGGCGCCCCCCGAGCGGCTGCGCCCGCGCTCGGTCGCGGAGGAGCGGCTCTACATGGAGCTGCATCCGTGCGCGTGCGGGGTCTTCAAGCTGCGCGAGCTGCCGCACCAGGTGCGCCGCTCGGGTGACGAGCTGGTCTCGGTCTTCCGCGGCGCTTGCGCCGGCTGCGCCGCCCCGCGCGAGTTCGTCTTCGTGCTGCCGCCCGAGCCGCCGCCGACCGGCCTGGGCGGCGATGACGCGTCGACCCTGATCACGCCCGACCAGTTCCTGGCCCTGGCCGAGGCCGCCGTGGCACGCGGCACCCCGCGCGATCTGGCCCGCGCGCTGGTCTGCCTCGAGGAGGTCCTCAAGTTCATCCCCAGCAACTGCAGCGCGGTGCCCGCCAGCGCTTTCCGCGGCGCCGAGGGCGCGCGCCAGCGTCTGGCCGACCCCGACCGCTTCAGCCGCGCCGCCGTGCAGGCCCGGCTGGACACGCTGCGTGCGCGCGGCGCCGGCTCGGGCCATCCTTGACCATGACCAATCGCACCCAGGCCCAGGCCCGCGCCCGAGCCACCGGTCCCATCGATCACGTCGGGCGCGCCCGCCTGGTGCTGGCGCTGTCCATCGGCATCACGGTGGCGCTGTACCTCATCCCTGGTGGCGGCCGGATCGCCTACCCGCTGGTGCTGATCTCGACCCTGGTGCACGAGCTCGGCCACGGCATCGCCGCGGTCATCGCGGGCGGCCACTTCGATCTCTTCAAGATGCACGCCGACGGCTCGGGGGTCACCCACTGGCACGGCAACGTGGGCAGCTTCGGGCGCGGCTTCATCTCGGCCGGCGGCCTGGTCGGGCCGGCGCTGATCGCGGCGGTCGCGTTCGTGGTGGCGCGGCGCGCGCGGCTGGCGCGCATCTGCCTGGCCGTCGCTGCGGGCGCGCTGGTGCTGGCCGCCGCCGTCTTCGTGCGCGGCAGCTTCGGCCTCACCTTCACGCTGGTGCTGGCCGGGCTGTGCGGCGTCATCGCCTGGCGCGCCTCCGAGCAGGTCGCGCACTTCGCGGTGGTCTTCCTGGCCGTGCAGCTGGCGCTCAGCGTGTACTCGCGCAGTGACTACCTGTTCACGCGCAGCGCCGGCCCCGGCCTGGTGTCCGACGTCGAGCAGATGTCGCGCGCGCTGGGTGGGCCGTACTGGCTGTGGGGCTGGATCTGCGGCGGCTTCTCGGCGCTGGTGCTGCTGGTCGGCGCCTGGCTGTTCCTGCGTGGCGCCCGCCGCGCCGCCGGCGGCGCCCCCGCCCGCGCGCCCAAGCTAGCCTACAAGATGTAGTCGGTGCTCAGGAACGACGACAGCCGGCCGCTGACGATGTTCTCGACCAGCTGCTTGCCGGCGTTGTCGGTCTGCGCCGCGACCACGGTGCGGATCGAGAAGCAGCGCAGCGCATCGTGCACCGACAGGGTGCCCTCCGCCGAGTCCTTGCGCCCGGTGAACGGGAAGCTGTCGGGCCCGCGCCGGCACTGCGTGTTCAGGTTGATGCGCGAGACCTGGTTGACCAGGGCGTCGACGAGGCCGGCCATGCGCTGCGGATCGCGCCCGAACAGCGCGACCTGCTGCCCGTAGGGGCTGGCCTGCATGAAGGCGTCGATCTCGGCGTCGCTGGAGAAGGTCGCCACCGGGACCACCGGGCCGAACTGCTCCTGGGTGTAGAGCTGCGCGGCCGGCGCCACCGGGTACAGCACCGCCGGCCGGAAGAAGGTCGCCTCGGTCTCGCCGCCGGTGATCACGCGCGCGCCCTTGTCGACGGCGTCGGCGACCAGCTTCTGCAGCCACTCGATCTTGCCGTCCTCGGGCAGCGGCGTCAGCTGGGTGCCCGCGCTCCACGGCATGCCGGCCTTCAGCGCCGCCACCGCCGCGGCCAGCTTGTCCACGAACGCGGTCGCGATGCTGTCGTGTACCAGCAGGAGCTTCAGCGCGGTGCAGCGCTGGCCGTTGAACGACAGCGCGCCCGAGACGCACTCCTTGACCGCCAGGTCGAGGTCGGCGTCGGGCAGCACCACGCCCGGGTTCTTGGCCTCGAGGCCGGTGATGCAGCGCATGCGGTTGGGCCGCGGGTGCTGCTTGCGCAGGAGGTTGGCGACCCGGCTCGACCCGATGAAGGCCAGCGCGTCGATGTCGCCGCTGGCCATGATGGGCCCGATGGTGGTGGCGCCGTCGCCCTGGAAGATGTTGACCACGCCGGGCGGGAACGCCGACGCGAAGGCCTCGAACAGGGGCACCAGCAAGAGGCCCCCGTAGCGCGGCAGCTTGCACACCACGGTGTTGCCCATGGCCAGCGCCGGGATCATGGTGGTGAAGGTCTCGTTCAGCGGGTAGTTGAACGGCCCCATGCACAGCGTCACGCCCAGGGGCGAGCGCCGGATCTGCCCCAGCGTGCCGGCCTCGATCATGAAGCGGCTGCCGTCGCGATCGATGGCCTTGAGCGCCTCCAGGGTGTCGCGCACGTAGACCACGGTGCGATCGAACTCGGTCTCCGAGTCCTTGCGCGTCTTGCCGATCTCCCACATCAGGAGGCGCACCACCTCCTCGCGCCGCGCCACCATGCCAGAGGCGAACTTCTCCAGCACCGCGACCCGCTTGGCGGTGCGCATGGTCGGCCACGCGCCGCGCCCACGGTTCCAGGCCCGCTTGGCCGCGTCCAGCGCCTGCAGCGCGGCCTCGGCGCTCACCATCGGCAGTCGGCCGATGACCGCGCGCGTCAGGCTGCCGTCGGCCGCGCGCAGGCACACCGGCGAGCGCACGTCGGCGCCCTCGCCGGTCCAGGTGCGCACCTCGCCATCGCACAGCCAGCGCATCGACCAGGGCGCACCGTCACAGCGCGCCGCCTCGGGGATCGCGTCCGCAGTCGGGAATTCGATCAGCATGGCCGGGAGAGTATTACCGCGGCGGCCGAAGGACCAGGTCAAGCATGCCGGCGCGCTCGGTGAAGGCGCCCTTGGCGCTGGCCTCGCGCAGGCGCGCGCGCACGTCGTCGCCCTCGGGGCCCAGTGACACCGTGGGGCTGCCGCGCTCGCCGCTCAGCACCACCGGCAGCACCGTGGCGCGCACCACGTGGCGCGGGCCGATCTCGAGCTCGAGCTCGACGATGGCCGACAGCCGGCGCGGCATCGGCTGGGTGCCGAACACGAAGTTGCCCAGCGAGTAGAAGATGGGCTTGCCCTGGTAGGCCTCGATGGTCTGCAGCACGTGCGGGTGGTGCCCGATGATGGCGTCGGCGCCGGCGTCGATCATGGCGTGCGCCAGCGCGATCTGCTTCTTGGTCGGCTTCAGCTGGTACTGCACGCCCCAGTGCACCGAGACCACCACGACGTCGACCTGCGACCGCAGCGCGCGGATGGCGGCCTCGGCGGCGGTCAGCTTGTGCAGCGCCGCCTTGCCGTTCGCGGGGTGGTTCGACTTCTCGGCCAGCGCCAGCATGCCGACGCGGAGGCCGCGCACCGAGACGATGTGCGGCCGCGCGGCGACGTCCGCGCTAGGGCCGGCGCCGATGGCCACCACACCGACGCGGGCGACCTCGGCCAGGGTGTCCTTCAGACCGGCGGCGCCGAAATCGAAGGCGTGGTTGTTGGCCACCGAGACCACGTCGATGCCGGCCTTGGCGGCCAGGTCGGCCGCGCGCGCGGCACCGCGGATCAGCGGCACCCCGGGGCGCTCGACCACCCCCCTGGGCGCGGGCGCCTTGCTGAGCACGGTCTCGAGATTCGCGAAGCTGATGTCGGCGTCGCCGAGGGCACCCTTCAGCGCCGCGAAGGGATCGAAGTCGGTGGTCGCGACGGCCTCACCGACCTGCCACGAGAAGGCCAGGTCCCCGGCGGCGCGCAGGCGCACAGCCGGTGCGGGTGCCGGTGCGGGTGGGTCGTCGAGGATGTAGGGCGTCTCGGACTCGGCCTGCGCCAGCCTGCCAGCGCCGCCGGCGCCAGCGCCGAAGACGACGCCGGCCCACACGCACACGCCGATGACGACGCGCCCCGGGACAGCTGGCGCGCGCACCCTCAAAAGTTGGTCCCCGCGGCGTAGTCGCGCTCGAAGGTGTCCTTGATTGTCTTGACGCCGCCGGCCTCGGTCAGGATGACGCCGACCTCGCGGTTCTTGTTCAGCGAGGTGTAGCTGAAGTTCTCCGACCCGGTGTAGGCGCGCTCGCCGTCGACCAGCAGCGCCTTGACGTGCACGTTGGGGTCGGTCATCCAGCGCGCGGTCACGCCCAGCGTGGCCAGGAACTGCGCCGCCTGCGCGTTGGCGTCGATCCAGCTCGACGGCGCCAGCAGCGCGCGCACCGTGACGCCCGCGCGCGAGCGCTCCGCGATGGCGGCGCGCACGTCGGTGTCGGCCAGCTGCATCGACTCGATGTCCAGCGTGCGCTGCGCCGACCGGATGAGGTCGAGCAGCCGGGTGCGCGCGTTGATGGGCGCGATGACCAGGCGCGTGCACGACATGTCGACCGCGCGGCGCTCCCAGTCGGCGTCGAACAGCGCCACCAGGTCGGCGACGTCGTGCGGATCGGCCAGGGTGACCACGAAGTTGCGCTCGCGCTGGATCGAGAACACCAGCGAGTAGTTGCCGGTCGACACCGTGGCCAGCTTGCCGTCGGCGATGATGGTCTTGGCGTGCATGTACGAGAACGACGGGTCGCTCCAGGCGACCTGGACCCCGGCCGCGGCCAGCTCGTCGTAGTACTTCTGGTTGACGTCCTTCTGCGACACGCCGTCGAGGATCATCTGCACCTTGACGCCCGCCTGCGCCTTGGCCTTCAGCGCGTCGATGATGCCGCCGCGGCCCATGATGTAGATCATGACGCGCAGATCGCGCTGTGCACTGTTGATGACGGTCAGGTAGGGCGCCTCGCCGGCGTCGGGCAGCGCGGCCACCGTGGCCGGCACCGTGCGCGGATCCAGCGCCGAGCAGTGCGGCACCGTGGGATCCGGCGTCGGCGTCGGTGACGGGCTGAGGTCGGGGCCGGCGTCGTCGTCACCCATGGTCTGGGGCGAGTTGTCGACGGTGCAGCCGGTGGCCAGCACAGCGGCGAGGGCGAGCAGACGAAGGCGCGTCACGATGAATCCTCCTCGGGCCGAACTCGGGGACGCTACTCGGCTCCGCGCCCCACCGCAAGAGGCATTGTCGTATGCCCGCCTACATCTTCGAGCTCCCAGCGAAACGCTGGATATGGTTCGTCAAATGCCTTGTGGCTGAGCTCGACCGGCTCCAGCCGGGCCGCCATCGCGGTCAGGTAGTCGCGCACGCCGGGGGCGTGCTCGAGCTTGCGCGGGAACACGATCTGCCCGGCCTCGACCAGCGACTGCAGCTTGGCCGCCATGTTCACGGTGCGCCCGAAGTAGTCGATGGCGGCGTTCAGGTTGACCGCCATGCACGGCCCGGTGTTGATCGAGATGCGCAGCCGACACGGGCTGGCGCCCTTGCCGTCGAAGTGCGCGTGGATGGCGGCGGCGGCGCGCAGCGCGTGCAGCGGATCGGCGAACGCCGCCATGGCCGCGTCGCCGATGGTCTTGACCACCACGCCGCGCTGCTTGCGGATCTCGTCGAACACCGCGGTGAAGTGGCGACGCACCTCGGCGAACGCGCCCGGGTCGCCCTGGGTCTCGTAGAAGCGCGTCGACCCCACGATGTCAGTGAACAGGATGGTCTGCTCGCCGATCGACAGCTTGACCTCGGCGGCCAGCGACTCCTGCGAGAACAGATCGCGGAACTCTTGCAGCCCGAACAGGTGCGCCGGCCGGAGCGCGTCGTCCTTGAAGCCGGGCGACTCGATCACGAAGGTCACCGGCGCCGCGCCAGGGTTCTCCAGCGTCAGCAGCGCGCCGGCGGCCACCTCGGCGGGCAGCGGCGGCTGCCCCGCGACCCAGGTGGCCTCGCCCGGCCCGGTGCACACCCCCAGCGGCGTGAAGCTGTCCTGGCCCTTGAGCCAGCAGCGGTACAGCCCCGCCGGCAAGGTGGTCACCACGCTGCGGCGCTCGCCGGGCGCCAGCACCTGGCACAGCTCGATGTGCGGCTTCTTGGCTGGCTCGGCGCTGCAGAAGAAGACCTCGGGCACGTCGCGGATCGACGGGTGCACGCGGAAGCTGACCTCGACGCTGTTCTCGGCGTCGGTGCTGAAGGCGACCCCGCACGGCTCGCACGCCGCGTCGGCCGGAAGCTCACCCAGCGTGGCCGCCTCGGTGCGCACGCCGCGACAGTGCGGGCACACCACGTCCCAGCTCAGCTCCAGCAGGCCGCGCCGCGTCGCGTGTAGACAGGCCACCAGCAGCGCACGCTCGGGCACGCCCCAGTCGCGCGCCAGCGGGCGCACATGCAGCCGGGTCAGCTCCATGTCGTCACCGCTGGCGATGTGCGCGCGCAGCCGCTCGAGCAGCGCGGCCGGCTCGGTGCCCAGCTCGGCCACCGGCGGCAGGCGCGCCGCGACCTCAGTGGTCAGCGCATCCAGCCGCGCGCGCGCCTCGGGTGCCAGCTGGTGCGGCGGCGCCCGGTACGGCGAGCCCTGGGGCCGCGCGGCGCGCACATGCTGCTCGATCTCGCCCAGCACACGCCGGTAGCCGCCCTCGAAACTGGGGAAGAACAGGCGCAGCATGGTGCGCCCGAAGCCCCCGCGCGGGATCCAGCCGAAATACACCGTCAGCCGCACCTTGCCCTCGGCCAGCGGCTCGATGAGGTAGATCGCGCGCACGAAGTGGGCGAAGCCGCGGCTGTAGCGGCGGATCGACTGCAGCGAGCGCCGCGCCACCCAGGTCCATGGCACCTCGACCCACTCCTGCACGAAGCCGCCGTTCCTGGCGCGCCCGTAGCGCACCCCGTCCTTGTCCCAGAACTCCATGCGCGCGGTCTTCAAGGCACGGTTGAAGCGCGAGGTGTCGCTGACCCAGGGCCACAGCTCGGCGTCCGACATCGCCAGCTCGAAGTGCCACAGGAAGTCCAGCGGCCGCCCGCGCGCGGCCATGTCCTCGGGCCACGGATGCGCGGCCAGGAACTCCGCCAGGGTCAGCCCCGCGCCGGCCATCACCATCGCCATCACCATCACTGCACCGCGCCGGCCTCGACGCGCAGGTTGGTCTGCACCGCCATCCACTGCAGCAGCTTGCCCGGGTCAGCGGGCGCCTGCCCGGGATCCATCAGGCTCCACACCCGCACGGTGTCGTCGTCGCCGGCCGAGGCCAGCGAGTGACCATCGGGGCTGAAGGCGACGACCTTGACCGCCGCCTCGTGGCCGCGCAGCGGGCGCCCGGCGCCGGTCGCGGTGTCCCACAGCCAGACCACACCGTCGCTGCCCGACGACGCCAGCTGCCTGCCATCGCCCGAGAAGCGCACCACCTTGACCGCGGCGTCGTGGCCGGCCAGCACGCGCGCCTCGCCGCTACCGACGTCCCACAGACGCACGGTGTGATCGGCCGACGCGGTGGCCAGCGAGCGCCCGTCCGGGGACAGATCGACGCCACGGATGACGTCGCCGTGTCCGTCGAGCACGCGCGACCTGCCGGTGGCGACCTCCCAGATCCGCGCGTCGTGGTCCTCGCTGCCGGTGAACAGCCAGGCCGCGTCGGGGCTGACCACCATGATGCGCACGGTGCCGCGATGCCGCTCGGTCGGCCCCCACAGCGCGCGCCCTGTCTCGTCGACCAGGATGACCCGACCATCCTCGAGGCCGACGGCCAGCCGGCCCGCGGGCAGCCAGCTCACCGCGCGCACCGGCGCCCCCACGCGCAGCTCGGTCGGGGTGCCTGCGACGTCGACCGACCACAGCCGCACGGTGCCGTCCTCGCTGCCGGTCGCCACCCGCGTGCCATCGGGCGAGAACGACGCCGCGCGCACCGTGCCGGTGTGCCCGGTCAGCATGCGCCCCGCGCCCCCCGCCAGGGGCCACAGCATCACACGCTGATCCATGGCGCCGCTGACCAGCCAGCGTCCGTCGGGCGAGAAGCGCACCACCTCCAGCGCCGAGCCATGGCCGCGCAGCACGCGGGCCTCGCCACGCGCGTCCCACAGCCGCACCGTGGCATCGTCGCTGCCCGAGGCCAGCTGCCCACCGGGCCCGAACTCCAGCTCGTTGATGTCGTCGCCGTGGCCGCGGCGCACCATGGCGACGCCGCGGCGCGCGGCCTCGGCCGCGATCTCGCGCGCGCTGGTCCAGGTCGCCTCGGTCGACGTCACCGGCAGCGTGCCCAGCCAGGCCAGCGACGCCGAGGGGTCGCTGCGCAGCGCGGCACGGGCCTGCGCCAGCACCAGCTCGTCGGCGCGCAGCACGGCGGCACGGCGGGCCTTCTGCGCCTCCCGGTTGGCGGTCTGCGCCAGCCGGCGCTCGTGGTCGGCGCGATCACGCGCGCGCACGATGCTGCGCACGCCCAGCACCGCCATCACGCCCAGCACCAGCAGCGCGAAGCCCGCGGTGACGACCACGGCGCGGTGGCGGCGCAGCCAGCGCCTGAGCAGCGAGGTCCGCGTGTAGCGGTGCGCGGCCACCAGCTGCCCGGTCTGGAAGCGACGCAGCTCGCTGGCCAGCTCGCCGGCGGTCGGGTAGCGCGCGGCGAGCTCGGGCGCCATCGCCTTCTCGACGATGGCGACCAGCTCGGGCGGCACCCCGGGCACCGCGCGCGTCAAGCGCTCGGGCGGCCGCTCCAGCACCGCGCGCAGGACCTCGTCGGAGCTGTCCCCGCGGAAAGGCGCGTGCCCGGCCAGCATCGAGTACAGCAGCGCGCCCAGCGCGTACACGTCGGCGCGCTCGTCGACCGGCTCGCCGCGCGCCTGCTCGGGCGCCATGTACGCCGGCGTGCCCATGATCGACCCCGCCATGGTCAGCCCCGGCTCGGGGATCGACGGCAGCGCGGGCAGCGGCTCCGGCGTACGCACCGTCAGCGACACCCCGGAGTCGGCCTCGCCGAGCAGATCCTTGGCCAGGCCCCAGTCGATCACCACGGTCTGCCCGAAGGCGCCGACCAGCACGTTCGACGGCTTGAGATCGCGGTGCACGATGTGCTGCGCGTGCGCGTAGGCCAGCGCCTCGGCCACCGCGATCATGTGCGGCAGCAGCGCCAGCCGCGCGTCCAGCGTGCGCGCCTCGGCGATGACGCGATCGAACGAGCGCCCGCTGACCATCTCCATGGCGTAGAACGGGCGCCCGGTGTCCCAGCGCCCGGCCTCGTACAGGCGCACGATCGACGGGTGCTGCAGGCGCGCCGTGATCAGCGCCTCGCGCTCGAAGCGCCGAGCGTCGCCGCCGGTGCCCGGGAGCAGCTCCTTGACCGCGACCGGGCGCCGCAGCCGGCGATCACGCGCCGCCACGATGCGCCCCATGCCGCCGCGCGCGATCTCGAAGCCCATCACATAGTGCGCGGGATCGACCGCGACGAGCTCGTCGTGATCGGGCTTCGCGGTGCTGCCGCGCGGCGCCGGGGTGCGCTGCGGCCCGGTCCCGGCGGACGACGAGTCGTCGGGCGCTGCGGTGGGCGCGCTGCCTAGCCCGGCGAGGTCGGCCGGCGGCGGCGCCGCGGTGTCGTCGTGCGCCAGCTCCGCCCCGGGCCGGCCCAGCACGGTGGGTGACACGTCTGGCTCACGCGAAGACACGCTCGCGGATCATACACCCAGGATGGCGCTCACGAGCTCTGCCAGCTGGCGCTCGGCGGCCGCGGCGCCGAGGCCGAGGTCGCCGCGCAGCACATCCCACAGCTTGCCCGTGGTCACCGCGTCGAGCCGGTCGAGCAGGCCGCGCCGCGCCGTGGCCGGGGCCGGGGCTCCTCGGAGCTCGCTCGCGAAGGCCTGCGCCACCTCGCGCCGGCGCAGCGCAGCCAGCTGGCGCGCCGCCTGCGCGATGACCGACGAGCGATGCTCGACCAGCCCGACCGAGCGCCGCAGCGCGCGCGTGGACTCCAGCTCGCGCCCGCGCAGCGCCGCGAAGGCGGCCACCCGCGCCGGCGCCGCCAGCGTGGCGTCAGTCGTCGGACGGGTCGCGATGGTGCGGCCGGCGTGCACCTCGGCGGCGGCCAGGAACAGCTGCTCGCGCGACTCGAAGTGCTGCCGGATCGAGCGCACCGCGACGCCGGCGTGATCGGCGATGGCCTGCGCCGTCGGCTCCAGCTCGCCGGCCTCGGTGAGCTCGAACAGCGCCTGCACGATGGCCGCGCGGGTGCGCCGGGTGCGCTCATGGCGCCCGTCGGGCTGGCCGTCAGCGCGCGCCCGCGCCACGCTCTTCAGCGACACGCCGGCAGGGTCGTCCGTGCTTCACCATCGCCGCCCTTCTAGCATGAATTTGCCGACACTCGGCAAATTGTTTTCACCTACCATCTCGCGCATGGACAAGGCCAAGACCCAGCCGCTCATCCACGACGTCTGGCAGACCAGCATCCTGCCCGCGCTGCGCGACTACATCCGCATCCCCAACCAGAGCCCGATCTTCGATCCCGCCTGGGAGGTCCACGGCCACATGGACCGCGCCGTCAAGCTGGCGCGCGACTGGGTCGTCAGCCGCAAGCTGCGCGGCGCCAGCGTCGACATCCTGCGCCTGCCCGGGCGCACCCCGGTCCTGATGGTCGACGTCGCGGGAACCCGCTCCGGCAACATCATGATGTATGGACACCTCGACAAGCAGCCGCCCTTCGACGGCTGGCGCGACGGCCTCGGCCCGTGGACCCCGGTCGACCGCGACGGCCGCCTGTATGGCCGCGGCGCCGCCGACGACGGCTATGCCGTGTTCGCCTCGGTCGCCGCCATCGAGGCGCTGCAGCAGCAGAACATCCCGCACCCGCGCCTGTGCGTCATCATCGAGTGCAGCGAGGAGAGCGGCTCGCCCGACCTGCCCGCGCACATCGAGGCCCACGCCGCCCGCATCGGCATCCCCGAGCTGGTCATCTGCCTGGACTCCGGCTGCGGCGACTACGAGCGCATGTGGACCACGACCTCGCTGCGCGGCCTGGTGGTCGGCGACCTGCGCGTCGAGGTGCTGCGCGAGGGCGTGCACTCCGGCGACGCCAGCGGCGTGGTGCCCTCCAGCTTCCGCATCCTGCGCCACCTGCTCGATCGGCTGGAGGACGCCGCCACCGGCGAGCTGCGCCCGCGCGAGCTGCACGTCACCATCCCACCCGGCCGCGTCGCCGAGGCCAGCGTGTCGGCCAAGGTGCTGGGCAAGGAGACCTTCCTGCGCTTCCCCTGGGCCGGCACCATGGGCCCGGTCGCCGGCGACACCGCCGAGCTGATGCTCAACCGCACCTGGCGCCCGGCCCTGTCGGTCACCGCCGCCTCGGGGCTGCCCGCGCTCGAGGCCGGCGGCAATGTGCTGCGCCCCTTCACCTCGCTCAAGCTGTCGATCCGCATCCCGCCGTCGTGCGACGGCGAGGCCGCCACCGCCGCGGTCAAGCGCCTGCTCGAGAAGGAGCCGCCCTACGGCGCCCGCGTCAGCTTCAGCTCCGAGAAGTGCTCGCCGGGCTGGGACGCGCCGCCCACCGCGCCCTGGCTGGCCGAGGCCACCGACTCGGCGTCGAAGGCCTACTTCGGCCAGGCCCCCGCGGCCATGGGCGAGGGCGGCTCGATCCCCTTCATGGCCATGCTGGGCGAGCGCTTCCCCAAGACCCAGTTCCTCATCACCGGCGTGCTCGGCCCCGAGTCCAACGCCCACGGCCCCAACGAGTTCCTGCACGTCGCCACCGGGGAGCACCTGACCTGCTGCGTCGCCGAGGTCATCGCGCGCCTGCCCGGCTGAGCACCAGGCGACCTTCCGTGCGTCCCGGCCGGTGTCCGCTACACTCGGGGAGTGCCTCATGACATCGCGCTCCGTCGTTTCGCCGGCCCCGATGCCCACCTCGGCCTGTCGCTGCGCATCGCGCACCTGACCGACCAGCACGTCGGGCGCATCACCCCGATGGAGGTGCAGCGCGCCGCGGTCGCCGTGACCAACGCCGAGAAGCCGGATCTGGTGTGTCTGACCGGCGACTTCGTCGGCCACAACCTGCGCTACCTCGACGAGCTCGAGGAGGTCATCCGCGGCTTCGACGCCCCGGTCGTGGCCACGCTCGGCAACCACGATCACTGGGCGGGAGCCGACGCCGTGCGCGCCACCCTGCGCCGTGGCGGCGCCGAGGTGCTCGACAACGCGCACACCATCCTCACCATCAAGCACCAGCGCCTGCAGGTGGTCGGTCTCGACGACGCCTTCACCGGCCAGGCCGACCGTGCGCGTGCCGTGCGCGGCCTGCGCGGGGATCTGCCGTCGCTCGGGCTGTCGCACATCGGCGAGGAGGCCGACGGCCTGTGGCGTCACGGTGTCGCGCTGGTGCTGGCCGGCCACACCCACGCCGGACAGATCACCAGCCTGGGGATCGGCCGCTTGCTGGTGGGCAAGGTCGCCGGCCACAAGTATGTGCACGGCCTGTACGGCTCGCGCTCGAACGCCACCCCGGCCACCGGCGCGCTCTACGTCGGCGCCGGCGTCGGCGCCACCGCCATCCCGTGGCGCACCGGCGACCGCGGCAAGCGCGAGGTCGCCATCTTCGAGCTGGGCCAGAGCGCCGGCGCCTTCCCCGAGCACCACGACGAGCAGCCCGCGCTGGCGGGGCGCCGCCCCTCGTCGCGCATGCGCGCCTTCCGCGCCCGCTTCCGCCGCCTGGCCTGAACCTCTACACTGCGCGCACCGTGTCCGTCGCCGACCCCGCCGAAGCCCAGCCCGAGCGCCCCCGCGGTCGCCTCGAAGGCTGGCTCAAGCGCGCCTGGTGGCTGCACTCGTTCTTCGCGCTCGGCTTCGGCGTCTTCGTCATGCTGTTCGCGCGCAAGGGGCTGGCCTACGCCGACAAGCTGCTGATGGTGCTGCCCATCTCGTGGCTGCTGCTGTTCATCGCGCTGCGCTTCATCGTCGGCCCGGCCAACACCGCGCCCGACGAGCGGGTGGCCAAGCGTGGCCTGCGCGTGGTCACCAACTACATCATCAAGAACCTGTACCAGCAGATGTTCTTCTTCCTGGTCCCGCTGTACGCCGCCAGCGCGACCTGGTCGATGTCGTCACGCAACTTCTGGCTGCCGCCGCTGCTGCTGGTGTGCGCGGTGCTGTCCACGCTCGACGTGGTCTTCGACCACTTCATCATGGGCCGGCGCCGGCTGGCCTCGGTGATGTACGGCATCTGCCTGTTCGGCGTGCTCAACCTGATGCTGCCGATGGTGCTGGGCCTGCCCCACCTGCATGCGCTGCTGATCTCTGCCGGCGCCACCGCCCCGGCCATCGCGCTCTTGTCCTTCAACGTGCGCGAGGTGTTCTCGACCAAGGGCCTCGGACTGACCCTGCTGGCGACCGCGCTCCTCACCACCGCGGCCTGGGTCGGCCGCGCCGCCATCCCGCCCGCGCCGCTGGCCCTGGTCGAGGGCGCCGTCGGCCACGGCACGCGCAGCTCCTACGAGGGCCTGCCCGGCAAGAAGCTGTTCATCCGCCAGAGCCAGCTCGACGGCCTGCGCTGCGGCACCCTGGTCAGCGAGCCCGGCGGCGTCAATGACGCCCTGGTCCACGTCTGGCGCCACCGCGGCGACGTGGTGTCCCGCGTCGTGGTCCACGAGGTCCCCGACGAAGATCCGACCACCGTGCTGCTGCGCTCGACCCCCGATCAGCTGCCGCAGCGCCCCGCCGGCCACTGGACCTGCAGCGTCGAGACCGCCGACGGCCAGCTGGTCGGCGTCATCCCGTTCACCGTCGTCGGCGACGACAACGTACCCAAGGAGCCCGCGCCGCCGCCCCGCTGAGGGTACTAGGTGTTTTTCTTGGGCTTGGGCTGGCGGGTCGGCGGGGTCTCGATGCGCTCACCCGGGGTGCGCGCCTCGAAGTGGAAGTGATCGTAGTGGCCGCGATCGTTGCCCGGCGTCAGCAGCATGCGGTAGCCGCCGGTCGCGTTGGAGGTGTTCTCGATGTCGTGCAGCACGGTGTCGCCGCGGCGGTAGTCACCCAGCACCACGTGGGTCTTCCCGTCCGTGGTGATGAACTGGTAGACGTCCATCGCCAGCCCCAGCGCGTGGCGGCTGAGCACGTTCATGCCGTCCACGTTGCGGTACTTGTAGATGGTCGAGAACACGACCTTCTCGACCCCGATCGCGGCCAGCGCCGGGCCACCCTTCTCGGCCCACGCCTCCGCCATGTGACAGTCCATCACGAAGGGTGGCTTGCGCCACAGCGGCACCAGCTCGATGCCGCCGAACTTCATGTCGGGGACCACGATGGGGGTGGCGATCTTTCGTTCGGCCTGGCCGACCTCCCACTTGACGCCCAGCTCGGTCAGGTGCGCCTTGCAGCGATCACCTTCGGCGATCATGGCGTCCGAGGGCGGCCACACCCAGCCCGGCGGCATGTTGGGGCGCTTGCCCCACTTGCGTCCCTTCTTCTTGGACGACTTGCCGCCCTTGCTCCCCTTGGCCGCCGCCTCGCCGCCCGCCGCGCCGAGAGCGAACATCGCGACGACCGCCACCAGCAGCCCGCGAAGCCGACCCAACCTGGACAGTACTTTGAGCTCAAACGACATGGCACCAACCATAACCGATCACGGCCGAATTGAGATGGTTTTGATCACATCGGTGTAGGCAGAGGTGGTCGTCTGGAACCTCGGTTCCACGCGCAGCTCCACAGCTGGTGGAAATGCGCGGGGATCCAGGCGCGACAACTCCGCCTCACACAGCATGGACCAATTTCCAAACGTGCTGCGCCTTCCAGCTTCTTCCAGGCAGGTTCCCAGCTCGGCCTTGGCGAGCGCGTCGATCGGCGGCGTCTGCTCGCCGAGCTTGTCGCAGTAGCCGTCCACGAAGCCCTGCACCTCGGTGATGCCGACGTCGCCCGGCGGGCGCGGCACCTCGGCCGTGATCAGCGCATCGGCCAGCCCCTGGTACAGCTGGCCCGCGCGCGCGGTCGCCGCGATGGCCCACTCGCCGGCGCCCGGCACCTTCAGCACGGCGCGATACAGCTCGAGCGCGCGCACGATGGCCGCCTCGCGCTCGCTCTTCCAGCTCAGGAAGCGCGCCAGCGACTCGCGCTCCTTGCGCGGCCGGAAGTCGAGCCCCTCGGGGAACTCGACCGCCAGCGTGGTCTCGTAGGCGCGCTCGGCGAGGCCGAAGCGCGCCCGCGCCACCGCCACGCGCAGCGCCGCCTCGCGCCCGGCGCGCTCGACCGCATCGCCGCCGGCGCCGGCGCCGCCCGCCACCACCAGCTTGCCGTCGTCCCACAGCGCCAGCGCCGCGGTCCACGCCTTGCTGGCCGCCGCCTCGCCGTCGTCCTTGCGTCCGACCAGGGTCACCTTGGGCCGGGTGTCGGCCGCCCCGCAGCGCAACCCCGCGTACCAGCCCTCGCGCCGCCGCGCCACCCGGCCACCACCCGCCACGGTCGCGCGCCCGCGCACCACGCTGACGCAGGCGCCATCGACCCCGGGCACCGGGCACGCCATGCGCCAGCGCGCGTCGGCCAGCTCGACCAGCGCGACCACGCGCCGATCCGCGCCGCCAGCCGCGGCGTGCTCGGCCAGGTAGCGCTCCAGATGCTTGACCAGCGCTGCGTCTCCCGCCCGACCACGCCGCCGGTGCACCGTGCGTAGCCCCCACATGACCTCGGCCGCGTCCGCCGGCGCGACCCGCGCGAACCTGCGCACATAGCTCTCGCCATCGCCCAGCGCCGCGCCGTCCTGGCCCAGGCCGCGACGGAAGAACGCGGCGTCCCCCAGCGCCCGCTTGGCCGCCGCGCCATCCCGCGTCGCCGCCGCGAAGCGCTCGAAGTGCTCGGCCGCCGACTGGAAGTAGCCCACCCGCGCATAGCGCGCCCCGACCCGGCGCAGCTCCTCGATCCCGGCCGCGCTGGTCGGCGCCACCCGCACCAGCTCCTTGCCCAGCGTGATCGCCGCGCCCAGGCGCCCACCGCTCTCGTAGCAGGCGGTCGCCCCGGCCATCATCTCGGGCAGCCGGGCGTCACCTGGATAGCGCTCCACCACCTCGCGATACAGCTGGCCACAGCGCAGCCAGTCGCTGGCGCGCGCCGCCGCCTCGGCGCGCCGGATCCCGCTGGTCGCGTCGGTGTGGCGCAGCTCGTCCGCCAGCGCCGCATCCGCGGTCAGCTCGCGCACCCCCAGCATCCAGCGCGCCGCGGTCGCGACCTCGTCGGTGCGTCCCAGCGCCAGCAGGCTGTCGACCCAGCCGCGCGCCGCCGCGGCCGCGAACGGCGCCTTGCGCGCACGCACCACCGCCTCGAACAGCGGCGCAGCCTCGACGAAGTGGTGGTAGTCGAACAGCACCTCGGCCTTGGCCAGCCCGAGCCGCTCGCTCTCGCGCTGCGCCGCGCGCGGCACCACCTTCACATACAGATCATACGACCGCACCAGCGCCGCCAGATCGTCCGGCAGCGCCGCCGCCGCCGCCCCCTCCGCCAGCCTGGGCCGCGGTCGCCCACCCAGCGCGCGCGCCCACGCATCCACCGCCCCGAACGCCGCCTCCTCGATCACCGCGGGCGTCCCGCCCCCGCGCGCGACCTCCTCGTACATGCGCGCCGCCGCCGCCCAGCGCACCCGCTGCTGCGCCGGATCCCTCTCCTTCTCGGCCCGCAGCGCCACCAGATCGGCGGCATAGCCGCGCAGCTCGGCGACCTCGGCGAGCCTGGCCACCTCACGGTCGGTCGCGAAGGCATCCAGCCACAGCCGGTACAGCTGCTCCACCAGCTCGATGCGCCCCGCCAGCACGATGTTCTGCTGCGCATCCACGGTCTCCGAGTGCCACAGCCGCGCCAGCTCCGAGGCCTCCGCCGCCGCGGTGCGCCGGCACTCGAGGCCGGCCGCCTTGCCCAGCGCCAGCTTGCCGGCACGCACCGCGCGCGCCAGGTCGACCAGCCGGGTGAGCTCGCGCACCCGCGCCTCGTCCCCCGGCAGCGCCAGCTGCGCCCGATGCACGCCGAGCTGCCACTCGCACAGCGCCGCGCTGGCCGGCAGCAGCTTCATCAGCTGGTGCCAGGTGCTGATGGCCTCGGCGAAGCGCCCGCGCTCGACATACAGCGCCGGCAGGTCGGCCAGCATCGCGCGCGCCGCCGCCTCACGCCCCGGGCTGGCGCGCCTGAACAGCGCCAGCGCCCGACTCGCCTGCCCCAGCTCGGCATACACGCGCACCACGTCGCGCCGCGCGGTGCGCTCCAGCAGCGCCAGCTTGGCGTCGGCCGCCGCCGCCGCCACGACCTCCAGCAGCCCGCCCAGCGCGGCCTCCTGGCGGCTCAGGTTGTACAGCGTCCAGGCCCGCTTGTAGCGCGCATAGACCACCACGCGCGCCTTGCCCAGCTTGATGACCTTGTCATACCCGGTCAGCGCGTCATCGAGCTGCCCATCCAGGAAGGCCGCATCCGCGAAGGCCAGGTAGGCATCGGGCACATAGCGCGACCCGGGATGATCCTGCACCAGCATCTTGAAGACCTCGAGCGCCCCCGCGCCGCGCCCGGCCCTGCCCAGCATGTGCCCGAGCGCGAACAGCACCGCGTCACGCTGCGCAAAGCTCTTCCACGCCGGCCGCTTGACCACCTCGGCATAGGCCGCCACCGCCTCGTCGAGCCAGCGCCGGGCCGCCGCCGCATGGCCCGCGCGCTCGGCCACCGGCGCGTCCACCGCGCGCAGCCGGTGAAACTGCGCCCGCCGCGCCAGCAGATCGCCCAGCTGGTACCACAGCTCCGCCTTGCCAGGATTGTCGTCCGGCGTGGCCGCCAGCAGCGCGCGATACTTGCCGACCTGGGCCTCGCGCACATCCTGCCGCGCGGCCTCCTCGGCCAGCACATCATCCGCGCTCAGCCCTGGCGCCACCGGCTTCGCTGTCGGCGCCGCATGGGCAGCACCAGCAGCCACCAGCAAGGCAAAGCACAGCCCACCCACCCGGCCCACACCGGGTGTTCGCAAAGCTCTGGCCCAGGCCATCGCGACCTCCGAGCGCGCCGCGCGCCCTCGGTGCTGCAACGCACGCGCACCCGGGAAGATCTGCGCGTCCGCCGCGTATGCGGCCCTGCTTCGAGCTTGGCCGGTCTACGGCTCGTACGACAAGCTCTGCCGCAGCGCCTTCTCGGCCTCGGCCACGGTGACGCCCCTGCGCCGCGCATAGTCGGCGACCTGGTCACGATCGATGCGCCCCAGCATGAAGTAGCGCGCCTCGGGGTGGCCCAGGTACAGGCCGCTCACGCTGGCCGCCGGCAGCATCGCGAACGACTCCGACAGCTCCATGCCGATGGCGCGCGCGCCCAGCAGGTCGAACAGCGCCGGCTTCTCGCTGTGGTCGGGGCACGCCGGATAGCCGAACGCCGGCCGGATGCCACGGAACCTCTCGTCCACCAGCGCCTCGGGCTCGAGCGCCTCGCCCGGCGCATACCACTCGCGCCGCGCGCGCTGGTGCACGAGCTCCGCCAGCGCCTCGGCCAGCCGGTCGGCCAGCGCCTTGGCCAGGATGGCGTGGTAGTCGTCGTGGTCGCGCTCGAACTCGGCGACCACGGCCTCGAGGCCCAGCCCCGCGGTGACCGCGAACGCGCCGACGTGGTCGGGCACCCCGCCACGCGGCGCCACGAAGTCGGCCAGCCCGAGGTGCGGCTTGTCATCCTGCTTGACGGCCTGCTGACGCAGGAAGTGAAAGCGCAGCCGCTCGGTCGCGCGCGCCTCGTCCTCGAATAGCACGATGTCGTCGCCGTCCGCCGCCGCCGGCCAGAAGCCATACACCGCGCTGGCACGCAGCTGCCCCCCGCTGACCAGCTTGTCGAGCAGCGCGCGCCCGGCCGCATACAGGTCGCGCGCCGCGGCGCCCTGCTCGGGGTGCTCCAGGATGGCGGGGAACTTGCCGCGCAGCTCCCACGCCGTGAAGAAGAAGGTCCAGTCGATGTAGGGCACGATCTCGGCCAGCGCGATCCCGGTCCACTCGCGGCGCCCGATGAACTGCGGCCGCACGCAGCTCTCGGCGGTGAACTCCAGCCGCGCCCGGTTGGCGCGCGCGATCTCCAGCGGCAGCATGGGCTTCTTCAGCTTGTGCGCGTGCAGCTCGCGCAGTCGCCCCTGCTCCTCGCGGTTCTTCACATCGGTCTCGGCGCGCCGCACCGGATCGATCAGGCTCGACACCGCGCCCACCGCGCGCGAGGCATCGAGCACGTGCACCGTGGTGCCCGGATACGCTGGCGCCACCTTGACCGCGGTGTGCTGCCGGCTGGTGGTCGCGCCGCCGATCAACAGCGGCTGCGTCATCCCGCGCCGCGCCATCTCACCGGCCACATGCACCATCTCGTCGAGCGACGGCGTGATCAGGCCCGACAGCCCGATGATGTCGGCCCCGTTCTCGTTGGCCGCCTGCAAGATCCGCTCGGCCGACACCATGACGCCGAGATCGATGACCTCGTAGTTGTTACAGCCCAGCACCACGCCGACGATGTTCTTGCCGATGTCGTGCACGTCGCCCTTCACCGTCGCCATCACGATCTTGCCGGCCTTCTTGGCGCCGCCCGCCTTCTCCTGCTCCATGTACGGCAAGAGGTACGCGACCGCCTTCTTCATCGCGCGCGCGCTCTTGACCACCTGGGGCAGGAACATCTTGCCGGCGCCGAACAGATCGCCGACCACCTTCATGCCGTCCATCAGCGGCCCCTCGATCACCAGCAGCGGCTTGCCCAGCGCCAGCCGGGCCTCCTCGGTGTCGGCCTCGATGAAGTCGATGACCCCGTGCACCAGCGCGTAGGTCAGCCGCGCTCCCACCGGCGCCTCGCGCCACTTCAAGTCGACCTCGCGCGCCTTGCCCTTGCCCTTGACCTCGGCGGCCAGGTTGATCAAGCGCTCGGTGGCGTCCGCGCGCCGGTTGAAGATGACGTCCTCGACATGCTCGCGCAGGCGCGGCTCGATGTCCTCGTAGACCACCAGCTGGCCAGCATTCACGATGCCCATGTCCATGCCGGCCTTGATGGCGTGGTACAGGAACGCCGAGTGCATCGCCTCGCGGACCTTGTTGTTGCCGCGGAACGAGAACGACAGGTTCGACACCCCGCCCGAGACCTTCACCCCGGGCAGCGTGGCCTTGATGATGCGGGTGGCCTCGATGAAGTTCTTGGCGAACTCGGCGTGCTCCTCGATGCCGGTCGCGATGGCCAGGATGTTGGGATCGAAGATGATGTCGGTCGGGTCGAGGCCGACGACCTCGGTCAGCAGCTTGTACGCCCGGGTGCAGATCTCGACCTTGCGCGCCACCGTCTCGGCCTGGCCCTGCTCGTCGAACGCCATCACCACGACGCCGGCGCCGAAGCGCCGCACCATGGCCGCCTTGCGCAGGAAGTCGGCTTCGCCTTCCTTGAGCGAGATCGAGTTGACCACCGACTTGCCCTGCACGTGCTCGAGCCCGGCCTGCAGCACCGACCACTTCGAGCTGTCGATCATGATCGGGATGCGCGCGATCTCGGGCTCGCTGGCGATGAGGTTCAGGAACCTCCGCATCGCCGCCTCGGAGTCCAGCATGCCCTCGTCCATGTTGACGTCGAGCAGGTTGGCGCCGCCGCGCACCTGATCCAGCGCGACCTCCAGCGCGGTCGCGAAGTCGCCCGCCTTGATGAGGTCGGCGAAGCGCGCCGACCCGGTCACGTTGGTGCGCTCGCCGATCATCATGAAGTTCGACTCCGGCCGGATGGTCAGCACCTCCAGCCCGGAGAAGCGCGTCAGCCCATCAGGCGCCGGGACCTGGCGCGGCGCGACGCCGTCGACCACGGCGGCGATGGCGCGGATGTGCTCCGGCGTGGTGCCGCAGCAGCCGCCGACCATGTTGACCATGCCGGCGTCGGCGAACTCGCGCAGCAGGCGCGCCGTGGTGGCCGGCTCCTCGTCATAGCCGCCGAAGGCGTTGGGCAGGCCGGCGTTGGGATAGCAGGTCACCAGGGTGGTCGCGACCTGGGCCAGCTCGGCCAGGAACGGCCGCATCTCGCTGGCGCCCAGCGCGCAGTTGATGCCCACGGAGAGCGGGCGCGCGTGCATCACCGAGGTCCAGAACGCCTCCACGGTCTGCCCCGACAGGGTGCGCCCGCTCTTGTCGATGATGGTCACCGAGATCATCACCGGCAGCTCTTGCCCGAGCTCCTCCTGCACCCGGGCGATGGCCACCAGCGCGGCCTTGGAGTTCAGGGTGTCGAAGATGGTCTCGACCAGCAGGATGTCGACGCCGGCCTCGATCAGCGCGCGCACCTGCTCGGCATAGGCGGCCTCGACGCCGGCCCAGTTGACGGTGCGGAAGCCGGGGTCGTTGACGTCGGGCGACAGCGACAGCGTGCGATTGAGCGGCCCGATCGAGCCGGCCACGAAGCGCGGCCGCTCCGGCGTGCGCGCGGTCCACGCCTCGGCGGCCTGGCGCGCCAGCCGCACACCCTCGAGGTTGAGCTCGCGCACCAGCGGCTCCAGGTGGTAGTCGGCCTGTCCGATCGCCGTCGCACTGAAGGTGTTGGTCTCGATGATGTCGGCCCCGGCGGCCAGGTACTCGTCGTGGATGCCCCGGATGATGTCGGGCTGCGTCAGCACCAGGAGGTCGCTGTCACCCTTGACGTCGTGGGGATGCGTCGCGCAGCGCGTGCCGCGGTACTCCTTCTCGCCCAGCGAGTGGCGCTGGATCATGGTGCCCATGGCGCCGTCCATGACGAGGATGCGCTGGGCGCACAGGGCGCGCAGACGCTCGAGGGTGCTGGGGCCAAGGCGACTATTCACGAGCGAACTCCCTTGCGCGAGCCCTTGCGAGCACACGCGGTGACGATCTCGAACTGCGGTGCGCGACGCTCCTGCGAGGTCACCGCGCACGACTCGACCTCGAGGCCGGCGCGCGCCAGCAGGCGGGCCAGCGCGCGCGGCGCGAAGCCCAGGTGGCGATGGCCCCACTCGGTGGCCGCCGCGGCGTGGCGGTGCGCGGCCAGCGTGACCAGGGTCAGCCGGCCGCCCGGGCGCAGCACGCGCGCCAGCTCTGCCAGCACGCGCGGCGGCGCCTCCACGTGCACCAGCACGTTCAGGCACAGCGCCAGGTCGAACGAGGCGTCGGCCTCGGCCAGCGCGCCGAGGTCGCCGACCTCGCAGCGCACGTGCGCGCGCCCGGCCAGCCGCCGCCGCGCCGCCGCGATCATGGCCTCCGACCGATCCACGCACACCACGCGACGCGCCCGCGGCGCCAGCAACTCCGCCACGGTGCCATCGCCCGACCCGGCATCGAGCACGTCGCCGAGGTCGCTCGACACCGCCAGCGCCCGCGCGGTCGCCTCCCAGGTGCGCCCCGGCGAGTAGTGGCGCTCCATCTCGCCGGCCAGCCCCTCGGGCCAGCGCCTGAGGCGCGCGCGGTCGCCCTCCAGCGTGGGGTCGTCCAGCGTCCCCACCGTCGCCCACAGGCTGCGCGCCGGCTCCGGCATCTCGGGTGTCTGCGCGCGCACATACCAGGCCTGTGCCCCGGCGCGGCGGTCCTTGACCAGCCCGGCCTCCTTGAGCCGCCCGAGGTGCGTCGACACCCGCGACTGCGACAGCCCCAGCACCCGGGTCAGCTCGGCCACCGTCAGCTCGCGCTCGCCCAGCAGCGCGAGCAGGCGCACCCGCGTCGGGTCCCCGAGCAGGTTGAGCGCGTCCACTGCGGCCGTGATGGTCATCCGCCTATACGGATAGGCGGATACTAGCGCGAAGTCAAGACCGGGCGTCCCAGCGCAGCCCGACCAGCGCGCGGCACGCCGCCTCGAAGGCCGGCGCCAGCGCCTTGTCGTCGTCGGCCAGGCTGAAGCCGCAGGTGTGGTACTTGGAGCCGCCCTTCCTCCAGCGCACCAGCAGCCCCTCGATGCTGTCGATGCCGCCCGCCTTGCTGGCCTTCATGACCAGCCAGCCGTCGGTCCCGACCGCCTCGTCCTTCAGCGTCGGCCCGTCCCCGCGCACCTGCTGCAGGTGGCCGGTCTGCAGCAGCTTCGACCAGTCCTTGCTGGTGCACATGCCGTCACAGCTGGTCGACACCCGGTAGTTGGTCCCGAAGCCCCAGCCGCCACCGTCGGGCGGATCCAGCTGCCCCGACAGGAAGCCCTTCTTCCAGCCCTTGGGCGCCACCGCCACGGCGCGCTTGCCCTCGGTGACCACGACCTCGAACTCCAGCGTCCGCCCCGCCGGCACCAGCGCGTTGACGGCGGCGACATCCACCCCCGCCTTCACCTTGCCGACATCCGGCCCCTTGTCGCCACACCCGACCAGCAGCACGACAGCGGCCACGATGCTCGCCTTCATCATGGCCGCCAAGATACGCCCTCGGCCGCCCGCGTGCTCGTCAGTCCTTGCGCTTCGCGCTCCTCAGCTCCGCCGTGATCAGCCGGGCCAGGTTCAGCAGCAGCTTCACGCCCGCCTCGGGCGCCTCGTTGCAGAACCGCGTGAAGGTCTGCCGGTTGAACGGCACCGCCGTGGTGTTCGCCAGCGGCGAGTCCAGCTCGCCCCAGTCCACCTGCGGCGCGATCAACGCCTCGGGATACAGGAGCTCGCCCTTGTGCTCGCCATCCAGGATGAACCACGCGGTGTCCTGCTGCTTGACCTGCCGCGGCACCTGGGCGCCCGCCATCAGCTGGACCTCGTGGGCGCCCTTCAGGAAGCGCGTCACCTCCGTGGTCGGCACCGCGTTGAACAGCGCGCTGGCCGTGAAGACGCCGATCTTGTCCACCAGCGTGCGCTCGCGGCTGCCCAGCGGCGGATCGATCGATCCCGACACCGCCCCGCCCGCCGCCGATGACGACGACTTCGGCGACGACGACGACGACCCCATCGACCCCGACACCACCGCGCCCCCCGCCGACGACGACGAGATGGACTGCGCCGGCCCGGTCCCCGAGCGCACCGCGGCCGCGGTGCCCGGCGTGGTGCTGCGCGCCGCCGCATCGTTCTCCAGCGGCAGCGTCGCGCGCAGCGCCCCGCGTCCCGGCATCAGGTTCGGCCCCGAAGGCTGCTGCCCGATCGGCGCCAGCGGGCCACCATCCTCGGGCAGCGGCAAGGTCGCGCGCAGCTCGCCCTGGGCGTGCCGCGGCATCATCTCGGGCGGCACCCGCACCGGCGTCAGCTGCGCGGTCACCGCCGCCGCCCCCAGCGGCGCCCCCGTCGCCATGCCGCCCGGCGGCTGCGCCGGCGCCGGCGCGTTCATGTTGCCACCCGCGATCTGGGTGCGCGCACGCGACCGATCGATGGCGGCCTGGATGTCCTCGGCCTCCATGCGCGCCAGCACCACCGTGATGTTGTCGGCGCCGCCGCGCTGCTTGGCCATCTGGATCAGGGTGGCGACCCCGGCCTCGTCGCCGCGGTCGGCCAGCACCGCCGCGATCTCGCGCGGGTCCGGGAAGTAGTCGGCCAGCCCATCGGTGCACATCAGCAGGCGGTCGCCCACCATCAGGGGCACCGCGAAGGTGTCGACCTTGCAGCTCGGGTTGGGCCCCAGCGCCGAGGTCAGCTTGCCCTTGGGAGCCGGCTGCCCGGGCAGCGCCGGCGGCGCGAACGAGTGGTCCACCGTCAGCTGCTGCACCTGGGCGCCGCGGATGAAGTACACCCGCGAGTCCCCGACGTGCCCGAACAGCGCGGTCTGCCCCACGATGACCACCACGTCGGCGGTGCAGCCCATGCCGCGCTTGTCGCGCTCCATGCGGCCGCGCTCGAACACCGCGGAGTTCGCCGAGCGCAGCGCACCGTCGATGACCGCCAGCGCACCGCGCTGGACCTCGAGATCATTGGTCTCGCCACAGCGATCGAAGACCGGCGGCCAGCTGGCCAGCCGCTCGCCGATCAGCTGCACCGCCATCCGGCTGGCAATGTCGCCCGCCGCGTGACCACCCATGCCGTCGGAGCAGATGAAGAAGCGCCCATGCGGATCGGCGTACCCGCAGTCCTCATTGTGGTCACGCACACAACCCACGTCGGTCATGTGCCAGCTGCGCACCCTCGGCATCGCAGCATCTTACCGTGAAACCCTCCTCGAAGATCCCGCGGACACCTCACGTATGATGTCGTTCGTGAACAGCCCCGGCGGTGTCTCCAAGGTACGGCTCACCCACATCGGCACCGCCACCGTCCTGCTCGAGATCGGCGCCCTGCGCCTGCTCACCGATCCCGCGCTGGATCCCGCAGGAAACAAGTACTCCTTCGGCTTCGGCACCGGCAGCACCAAGACCTCCGCCCCGGTGCTGCCGCCCGGCGGCCTGGGCCAGCTCGACGCCGTCCTCTTGACCCACCACCAGCACGCCGACAACTTCGACGACGCCGGTCGCACGGTCACCGCCGAGGCCGGCGCCGTCATCACCACCCGCGCCGCCGCGCGCACCCTGCCGCGCGCCATCGGCCTGGCGCCCTGGCAGCACACCGAGCTCGGGGCCGGCGACCTCAGCATCCGCATCACCGCCACCCCGGCGCGTCACGGCCCACCCCTCAGCCGCCCCATCGTCGGCCCGGTCATCGGCTTCCTGCTCGAGTGGGCCGGCCAGCAGCACGGCGCGCTGTACATCTCGGGCGACACGGTCTGGTTCCGCGGCGTCGCCGAGGTCGCCCGCCGCGCCAAGATCGGCACCGCCCTGCTGCACATGGGCGGGGTCCGCTTCGGCATCAGCGGCCCGCTGCGCTACACCTTCGACGCCGCGGAGGCCATCCGCGCCGCCCAGGCCATGACCCCGCACACCCTGATCCCGATCCACTACGACGGCTGGACCCACTTCCGCCAGCCACGCAGCGACGCCGAGCAAGCCTTCGCCGCCGCCAACCTGTCCCCACACTGGCTCAGCCCCGGCCAGCCCACCGAGATTGACGTCTAACCATGGACCATCACTCAGGGTCTTGACCACGGTCAAAAAGAAAGTGACTGCTCACTTCTTTTCGATATCATCTACCTCATGTCGCAACCGAAGCAGGCCCGCAGCCACGCCACCCGTGGCCGACTGGTCGACGCCGCCGCCACCTGCCTGATCGACCTCGGCATCTCGGGCGCCTCGACCTCCGCCGTCGCCAGCCGCGCCGAGGTCTCGCAGGGCGCCCTGTTCAAGCACTTCACCTCCAAGCCGCTGCTGCTGGCCGCCTGTGTCGAGCGCATCCTGGGCGGCTTCTTCGACGCCTTCCGCCTCGACGTCGCGGCCCGCCTGGCCGCCGCGCCCTACTCACCCGAGGCGCGCCTCAAGGCCGCCGTCGGTGCGCTGTGGCAGATCTTCCGCCGCGCCGAGATGCACGCCGTGTTCGAGGTCTACCTGGCCGCGCGCACCGACACCACCCTGGCCGCCGCCCTCACCCCCATCCTCGAGCGCCACCGCAGCAAGATCCTCACCGAGGCCGCGCGCCTGTTCCCGGAGTTCGCCACCCCCGCCAGCGCGGCCTGCTTCGAGACCGCGGTCGACGCCGTCGTCTACGCCATGCAGGGCGTCATCGTCGGCGTGTTCTCGCCCGACGCCGCCGCCGAGGCCCAGCACCTGGCCTTCTTCGAGCGGCTGGCCCAGCACGAGCTGGCCCTGGCCGCGACCCGGGCGGTGTGCTGATGGCGACGCTGATCTACCTCGCCATCCCGGCCTTCCTGGTCACCATGGCGATCGAGGCGCTGTGGGCGCGCGCCGCCCTGCGCGCCGGGGCGACCCACCTGCGCGGCTATGCCGGCCGCGACACCGCCGCCAGCATCGCCATGGGCCTCGGCAACGTCGCCATCGCCGCGGTGGTCAAGCTGGGCAGCTTCGCGCTGATGCTGCTGGTCTACCAGTACCGCCTGTTCGAGCTCGGCGACGGCGCGCTGGTCTGGGCCCTGCTGCTGCTGGCGGAGGACTTCGTCTACTACTGGTTCCACCGCGCCAGCCACGAGGTGCGCCTGCTGTGGGGCGCCCACGTCAGCCACCACTCCAGCACGCACTACAACCTGTCGACCGCGCTGCGCCAGTCGTGGCTGACCCCGGTGACCAGCATCCCGTTCTGGCTGGTGCTGCCGCTCATCGGCTTTCAGCCCTGGATGGTGCTGACCCAGCAGGCCATCTCGCTGCTGTACCAGTACTGGCTGCACACCGAGTCGATCCGCACCCTGGGCCCGCTCGAGCTGATCTTCAACACGCCATCTCACCACCGCGTGCACCACGGCCGCAACGTCGAGTACCTCGACAAGAACCACGGCGGCATCTTCATCATCTGGGACCGCCTGTTCGGCAGCTTCGAGCCCGAGCGCACCCCGGTCGACTACGGCCTGACCACCAACCTCGCCTCGTACAACCCGCTGGTCATCGCCAGCCACGAGCTGGCCGCCATCGGCCGCGACGTCCGCCGCGCGCGCAGCTTCGGCCACGCGCTGCGCCACGTCTTCGGCCCGCCGGGCTGGAGCCCCGACGGGCGCACGCTGACCGCACGCCAGATGCAGCAGCGCCAGCGCGCCGCCGCCGCACCCGCGCAGGCACCGTCACCCGCGCCAGGGCCCACCGCGCTCAGTTCGCCGTCAGCACCAGGAAGCGCACCGAGCTCCCTCGCCTGAGCCGCAGCAGGTGGCCGCCGCTCCTGCTGGCCGACAGCCCCGCCACCGCCTCCGCCGCCGTGGTCACCGCCTTGCGGTCGACCTCGACCACCACGTCGCCGGGCCGCACCCCCGCCTCGGCCGCCGGGCTGTCCTCGTCCACGCCCACCACCACGGCACCCTTGCTGCCCTTGGGCAGCCCCAGCCGCCCCGCCATCGCGCCCGACAGCGTCGCCAGATCGATGCCCAGCGTCTTCTGCGGCCTGGCCGACGCCTGCCCCGTCGCCCCCACCGTGCCGCTGTCGTCGTCGTCCATCGGCATCTCGGCCGTGGCCGCGCCCAGCATCAACGCCTTGCCATCGCGCCACACCCCGAGCCCGACCTTCTGCCCGATCTTCTTGCCCAGGATGGCACGCTGCATCGCCCTGGAGCCATCGATCCCGGTGCCATCCACGGTCACGATGACGTCGCCCGCCAGCAGGCCGGCGCGCTCCGCACCCAGCCCGGCCACGACCTCGGTCACCAGCGCCCCCTTGGCCGGCGCGCCCTTGCCCAGCGAGAGCTGGATCTCGGGCGTGATGTCCTGCATCAGGATGCCCAGGTACGGCCGGCGCACCTTGTGATCACGGATCAGCGCCTCGGTGATGGGCCGCGCCATCGAGGTCGGCACCGCGAAGCCGATCCCGGTCCCGAGGCCCGCCACCATGGTGTTGATGCCGATGATCTCGCCGTCCAGGTTGACCAGCGGCCCGCCCGAGTTGCCCGGGTTGATCGACGCGTCGGTCTGCAGGAAGTCCTCGTACTGCCCGCTCTGGAAGCCCGAGCGCCCGCGCGCCGACAGCACGCCCACGGTCACGGTGTGATCCAGCCCGAAGGGGTTGCCGACCGCGATGACCCAGTCGCCGACCGCGACCTTGTCGGAGTCGCCCATCACCGCCGGCTTGACCACCAGGCCATCGACCTTGACCACCGCGAGGTCGCTGCGTGGATCGGTGCCCACCACCTTGCCGGTCACCGTCTTGCCGCTGTCGAAGGTGACCCGCACCTCCAGCGCGCCGTCGACCACGTGGTTGTTGGTCAGGATGTTGCCCAGGGTGTCGATGACCACGCCCGAGCCCATGCCGCGCTGCTTGGGCGAGTCGGTCCCGAACGGATCGACGCGGGTGGCCTTGCCACCCTTGGTCACCGAGATGCGCACCACCGACGGGCTGATCTGCGCGGCGACCTGCGCGAACGTCTTCGACAGCGCGCGCGCGTCGGCGACCTGCCCCGCCGTGGGCCCCGCCGGCGCCGCGGTCCCCGTGGGCGCGGCTCCCGCCGGCCACACGCCCAGTACGACACTGCCCGCGAGGGCGCTCATCACGATTCCACGTGCGAACCACCGAGTCTTCCGCTGCATCACGCTGCCTCCTGGCCCCCGATGTAACCACCCGCCCGCGCCAGTCAATTCCTGGCTGTGACCCGCCTCCGCTTGCGCCGGGATGCCCATCGAGTATGACCGTGGCCATGGCCCCGACCATGTCGACGACGACCCTGTCCGGCAGCTGCCACTGCGGCGCAGTCCGCTTCGAGGTCGACACCGCGCCGCCCCTGGTCGCGCTCGACTGCAACTGCTCCATCTGCACCAAGAAGGGCTTCCTGCACCTCCTCGTCGAGCAGGCGCAGTTCCGCCTGCTGACCTCGCCCGAGGCGCTGACGACCTACAGCTTCAACACCAAGGTGGCGCGCCACACCTTCTGTAAGACCTGCGGGATGCACCCGTTCTACCACCCGAGGTCGCACCCCGATGGCATCGACGTCAACGTCCGGTGCCTCGACGGGGACGCGCTCGCACGCTTCGAGGTGCGACCGTTCGACGGCCGGAACTGGGAAGCCTCGGTGGAGACGATCCGCCGCTGAGGCGCCCGAGGTGTGACGCAGGAGCCCCATTGTGAATGCCCATCGACGCCCCAGCGCCCCGAACCCCGCGAAACCTCGTTCGCGCAGCGTGGCACCCGGCTTGCTGTCACGGGGCGCCATGCGCATGCGCTTCCTGCTGATGGTGATGCTCGTCGCAGTGCCGGCCGCGGCCCACGCCGACGGCTACTTCTTCAACGAGGGCCTCGGGCCTGGCGCGACGGTCGGCGGCGAGATGGGCCAGCGCTTCGACGGCGAGGGGCTGTCGCTGCGCGTGTCGCTGGGCCGCCGCGTCAACAACTGGGCCGTCGAGGGCGTGCTGTTCGGAAGCAACCTCAACGAAGAGGGCAGCACCGGCAACTTCGCTCAACCGCAGTTCATGGCGCTCTCGTACGGCGTCGACTTCCGCTACTACATCCCGCTCGGCCCCAACCTCGAGGCTTACGCCAAGGCCGGCCTGCACGGGACATCGATCACCACCACCGCGCTGGCGGATGATCCCAGCGGTCTCGCCGACTACGGCGGCCGCGGCTATGACGTCGGCGGCGGTATCAGCTGGTTCGTGCGCCCGTTCAAGGCGCTGGGCAGCTCGAGCTTCCGCTTCAACCCGTTCGCGCGCCTCAAGGTCGGCCTGTTCGCCGACCTGACCATGCAGACGGTCCGCCTCAACAAGGACCGCGCGCCGTCGCTCGATGGTGACCTGCGCATGTGGACCTTCGGTTTCGGCATCGGCAGCGACCTGTAGCATCATGGCGGCATGTCCGCCCCCGTCCCCGCATCCGATGTGGTGGTTCGCCCCGCCGTTCGCGCCGACGCCCCCGCCTACCTCGCGCTGATCCAGGCCCTGGCCGACTTCGAGAAGCTGGCCGGCCCCGACGAGGCCGCGCGCACCCGCCTGGTCGAGGACGCCTTCGGCCCCAGCCCGCGTTACGAGGTCCTGGTCGCCGAGCTGGGCGGCGATGTGGTCGCCTACGCCATCTTCTTCCCGACCTACTCGACCTTCCGCGCGCGCCAGTCGCTGTACCTCGAGGACATCTTCGTGCACCCGCGCGCTCGCCGCCGCGGCGTCGCCCGCGCGATGATGAAGCACCTCGAGAGCCTCGCCCGCGAGCGCGGCTGCGGCCGCTTCGAATGGACAGTGCTCGACTGGAACACCGACGCCCAGCAGCTCTACGACGGCCTCGGCGCGCAGGCGCTCAAGCAATGGATGGTGTACCGGATCGATCTGCCTGAACCGCCGGCGTAGCGCTACGACCTGGCAGGTGCGGCGGATCGGTCGCATTGATCTCGCGACCGTGATCGATCCGTCATGGCGAGCACGGCGTATTCTTGCCATGTATCAAGCTGAGCGCGTGAGACGAGTTGCAGCCTCGCCCGAGCTCATGTGGGCGCTGCTGACCGACACCAACCGCTGGGATCGCGTGGCCGGCGCCGGCCCCACCGAGTACCGCTACGATCAGCTCGATCCGAACGACGCCTCCACACGTACGCGCGTGGGCAGCGCCTTCATGCTGGGTGCGCGCTACCCGTGGACCGAGCACGGCGAGTGGATCGAGGGCCGCCTGGCCTGGGGCGAGCGCCACTACCTGGCCGGCCCGGTCACCCGCGCCGGCTACCGTGTCGAGCTGGAGCCCGACGCCGGCGCCACCAGCGTGCGCCTGTCAGCCTACGTCGGCGATGACGTGCCGACCCCGCTCGGGGTCGCCATGCGGGCGCACTTCGAGGGCGCCCTGGAGCGCTGGCTCGACAGCATCGAGCGCCTGATCGTGCGCCTGGGCCCGCTGCCCGATCTGACCGCGCCGGGCAGAGGCGCCGCCGCCGCCGAGCCGCTGGTCGCGCAGGCACGCCGCCTGCTGATGTCCGCCCCCGCCGCGCCCGAGGGCGACCTGCACGGCGGCCAGCGCAGCCCGGTGCGCGAGCAGGAGTTCGCCTTTCGCACCCTGAAGTTCCGCGAAGCCCCCGTCAGCGCCGAGGTGCGCGAGCGCCTGATCTGGTTCCTGCACGATCGCCCCGACGACGAGGTGCGCGAGATCCGCCCCTACGAGTGCGCCCGCGCCTGGGAGCTGCCGCGTCGCGACGTCCTGCGCGCCTGCCTGCACGCCGCGCGCGCCGGCCTGGTCGACCTGCGCTGGCAGCTCGACTGCCCGGTGTGTCGCGTCGCCGCCGATCGCCGCGGCACCCTGGCGGAGGTCGGCAAGCAAGCCCACTGCGACGAGTGCGAGCTCGACTTCGCGGTCGACTTCGCGCGCAACGTCGAGGCCGTGTTCTCGGTCAACCCCGCGGTGCGCACCGCGACCCCCGCGCTGTACTGCGGCGGCTCGCCCTGGCTGCGTCCGCACGTGTTCGCGCTGTTCGAGCTGGCGCCCGGCGAACGCCGCGAGGTCGCGGTCAAGCTGCCGCCCGGCGCGCTGGTGCTGCGCGTGCCCGGCGGCGGCCGCGCCGAGATCGACGCCCCGCCCTCGCGCCTGGTGGTGCGCCTCGACGACCGCCGTGTGGTCGCTCTCGGCGAAGGCGACGCCGGCGCCGGCGCCGGCGCAGGCGTCACCATGCTGCTGCTCGACAACCCGGGCCCGCGCCAGCGCGCCATCATCCTCGAGCGCGCCGACTGGAGCGCCGACCGCGTCACCGGCGCCGCCGTGGTCGCCTTCCCCGAGTTCCTCGATCTGTTCGCCACCGAGGCCCCGGCCACCGGGGTCGATCTCACCATCGGCGCCATCACCATCCTGTTCTCCGACCTCACCGGCACCACCGCACTCTATGAGCGCCTCGGCGACGCCCGCGCCTTCGCCCTGGTGCAGGAGCACTTCAGCGACACCAGCGCCCTCATCGCCGAGCATGGCGGCGCCCTGGTCAAGACCATGGGCGACGCCGTGATGGCCAGCTTCAGCTCGCCCGGTGACGCCCTGCGCGCCGGCCTGGCCATGATCGGCAGCGTGCAGCAGCTGGCCGCGCGCGCCGGCCTGCCGCCCGAGGAGGTCGCGCTCAAGGTCGGGGTGCACCATGGCCCCTGCCTGGCGGTGCGCGCCAACGACCGCCTGGACTTCTTCGGTACCACGGTCAACATCGCCTCGCGGCTGCAGTGCCAGGCCCGCCGCGACCAGGTCGTGGTGCTGGCCGAGCTGACCGCACACCCCGAGATCGCCGCCACCCTGCGCACCGGCTACCGCGTCGAACGCTTCCGCGCCCAGCTCAAGGGCCTGCGCGCGACCCAGACCCTGGCGTCGATCGACCAGGCGCCAGCGACCCCCGCGCTGGCCGAACCCGCCCCCGAGCTCGAGGTCTACGTCGGCTGGTAGATATAGCCCTGGTACTGGTAGATGCACACGCGCCCGGCATCCTCGCGCCTGGCGCGCGCCAGCGCCGCCCGCGCCATGCGCAACAGATCGTCCGCGGTGACCAGCTCGCGGCCCGGGAAGCAGGCCGCCCCGATCCACAGCTCGGGCCGGGCGATGCCCCCGGTCGGCAGCGCGATGTCGCGCCCGCGCAGATCCTTCAGCACGCGCTCGCCCAGCGTCAGGGCGCCGACGAAGTGCGTGTTCGGCAGCAGCACGAGCAGATCTTCCTCGGCCTCGCGCAGCAGCAGATCCTGGGCGCGGATGACGCGCTCCAGCTCGACCGCCAGCTCGGCCAGCATGCCGGCGCGGGCTGACGCCGAGATCTGCGCCGCCGCCGCCACCACCAGCAGCGACAGCGGCTCCTTGTAGCGCTCGGCGCGCAGGAACTCCTCCTGCAGGCGGCGCAGACCATAGCGGCGCTCGCCGGCGCGCTCGGCCGCCGGCATCACCGGCGAGGTCGCCTTCACGAAGGCGCGCGCGGTGCGCAGGTGGGCCTCGACCCGGGCCAGCAGCTCGGACTCGACGAGGTTGCCCATGCAGTCGTCGGCGCCCGCGCGCAGCGCCCCGGCCCGCGCGGCCGAGTCCAGCGCACCGACCACCAGCACCGGCAGGTGGCCGCGCGCACGCTGCTTGAGCCGCGCCAGCACGTCCCCAGGGACCATGCCGTCGATGACCACCGCCGCCGGCTGCCGCGCTCCGCCAGCGCGCGCCACGGCATCCTCCAGCGCATCCGGCCCACGCAGCGTCTCGACCGCCAGCGCCGCGGCCATCAGCGCATGCTCCACCCCGGACACCCCGGCCGCCGTCTCGGTCTCGACCACCAGCACGACCTGAGGTTGCACCCGGCTACTTTACTGCATTTTGCGGGTGATGACCTCGGCCTCACCGACCCCGGTCCGTCCGTTGACCTGCTCGACGGTGACGCGGATGCGCATCGGCTTGCCGTCGATCATGTCCAGGTAAGCGTCGATGCTCGCGCTGGTCTCGGGTACGTGCAGGCGCAGGATGTGGCCGCCGATCTCCAGCCCACCGTCGCGACCCGGGAACCAGCCCAGGTGATAGGGCGGCAGCGGCGCGCCCAGCTGATCGACCCAGTGCATCGGCGCACCCGTGCTCGAGAAGGCCTCGAAGCGCGTGATCGGGTTCGACACGTCGCCGGGATCGTCGGGGTTGCCGGGCTGATCCATCTCGACCGCGCGCGCATTGATGATGAGGTGGATGCCGCCCTGCGGTCCCTTGACGACCTCCACGACGCCGCTGTCAGGCAGGGCTTCGAAATCCACGGTGCCGACGCCGACGCTGAGGGTGATCGGCCCCGCGTCGCTGCCCAGACCCGAGTCTTTTCCGCCATCTGGCGTGCCGTCACAGCCCACCAGCGTGGCCAGCACGATCCCGAGTATCATCCCCAGCACAAGGCGCATCGACATGGTCCCCAGTTCAGCAACCATCATGCCACGTTGCCCAGTGCCCAGGTATCGGGCTATCCGGTCAAAACTGTTGACAGCCTGGGGGGCGTCCTGTATCACTCCTCAGCTTCAGGCCACCCGGCGATTCGGGAATAGTGAGTCAAGTCATGGCAATCGGTACGAAAACTCCATTTACGAGCAGGGAAGCAGCCGACCGCAAGTGGCTGATCGTCGACATCGCGGGTGAGACCCTCGGTCGTGCCTGCACGGTGATCGCCAGCGCACTGCGCGGCAAGCACAAGGCGACCTTCACGCCGCACGACGACGCCGGTGACTTCGTCATCGTCGTCAACGCGGCCAAGGTCAAGCTGACGGGCAAGAAGTGGAGCACCAAGCTCTACTACAAGCACTCGCTCTTTCCGGGCGGCCTCAGCACCTTCACCGCCGAGCAGATGGCGGCCCGCCACCCCGACGAGCTGATCCGTCGCGCGGTGTGGGGCATGCTGCCCAAGGGTCCCCTGGGGCGCCGGCTCTACCGCAAGCTCAAGGTCTACGCGAACGACAAGCACAACCACAGTGCGCAGCAGCCGGCGAAGCTCGAGATCCCGGCGGAGCGCAAGCCCAAGGCGAAGGCGTAAGAAGATGGCCGACAAGACCTCGTACTATGCAACCGGCCGCCGCAAGACTGCGGTCGCGCGCGTGTGGATGACCCCGGGCTCGGGCGCCATCAAGATCAACAAGCGCGACGTCGATAACTACTTCGGCCGCGCGACCTCGAAGATGATCCTGCGCCAGCCGCTGGAGCTGACCCAGACCGTGGGTCAGTACGACATCTTCGCCAACGTGTGCGGCGGCGGCCTCAGCGGCCAGGCCGACGCGCTCAAGCTGGGCGTGACTCGCGCGCTGATGAAGATCAACCCGGGCTACCGTGGCGACCTCAAGAAGGCCGGCTACGTGACCCGCGACGACCGCAAGGTCGAGCGCAAGAAGTACGGCCAGCGCGGCGCTCGCGCTCGCTTCCAGTACTCGAAGCGCTAGAATCAGGCCCCCATGGGGCTCACACCTGTCGCCATCGTCGGCGCTTCTGGCTACACCGGGGCGGAGCTCATCCGCCTCCTCCTGCAACATCCACACGTCGAGCTGGTCGGTCTGTACGCGCGCAAGAGCGCGGGCGAACCGATCCGCCGCGTGTTCCCGCACCTCGCGCAATCCAGGCTGATCGTCGAGGCCTTCGATGCCGACGCCATCGCGGCGCGCGCCAAGGTCGTGTTCTGCGCGCTGCCGCATGGTGACAGCGCGGTGGTCGTCCGCCAGCTGCACGAGCGCGGCCTCACGGTGCTCGACCTGTCGGCCGACTTCCGGCTGCGCGATCCGGCCGAATATGCGCGCTGGTACGGCCACGACGGCAGCCCGCACCCCGAGCCCGCGCTGCTCGAGCAAGCCGTCTACGGCCTGCCCGAGCGCCACCGCGAGCGTCTGCGCGGCGCCCGCCTGGTGGCCTGCCCGGGCTGCTATCCGACCAGCACCATCCTGCCGCTGGCGCCGCTGCTGGCGGCCGGCCTGGTGCGCCCCGACGGCATCATCGTCGACGCCAAGAGCGGCGTCTCCGGCGCCGGCAAGTCGCCCTCACAGGGCACCCACTTCGCCGAGATCGCCGAGGGCATCCGCCCCTACAAGGTCGCCGGCACGCACCGCCACACCCCCGAGATGGAGCAGGAGCTGGCGCTCGCGGCCGGCCTGCCCGCGCGCGACCTGCACATCCTCTTCACGCCCAACCTGGTGCCGATGACCCGCGGCATCCTGGCCTGCGTCTACGCCACGCCGACCGATGCCTCGCGCCCCGCCAGCGCCTACCGAGACGCCCTGGTCGCCGCCTACGCGGACGAGCCCTTCATCACGGTCGTCGATCCCGACCAGCTGCCCGACACCGCGCACGTGCGCGGCTCCAACCGGGCCCATGTCGGGGCCTGGTTCGACGCCCGCAGCGGCCGCGTGCTGGCGCTGGGCGTCATCGACAACCTGGTCAAGGGCGCCAGCGGCCAGGCCATCCAGTGCATGAACCTCGCCCTCGGCCTGCCCGAGACCGCGGGCCTCATGGGCGCGCCGATGTTTCCCTAGCTATTCGGTCTCGGGCCCCGGCATCGGCTTGATCGCAGGCTTTTCGACCTCGACCTCCTCGACCAGCGCCGCGCCCCAGCCGTCGTACTCGCCGTCCTCGGCCAGCACGATGTCGAGGATCTCCTGCGACACCTCGTCGATGCGCCCGCCCGCGCAGTGATCGACGCGGTGGAACTGCACCCCGACCCGCCCCTCGCCGTCCGACTCCAGGTCATCGACGCGAAAGCCATGGCGCCGCAGCGTCGCCGCCGCCCGCGCCGCCTGCTCGAGCTCCTCGAACAGCGCCAGATGGTCGATCTCGCGCGGCAGATCCAGCTGGTCGCCCAGCTCCTGCATGCGCGCCAGCACGCGCCGGTTCTGCATCTCGCGCAGCGAGTACGGCCCCGGCATCAGGATGTCGACGAAGAAGCTCCAGTCCTCGTCGAGCTGGGCGCCGACCTCGCCCCGATACGGCGCCAGCCCGTCCAGCGTCGGCACTGCCGCGTCCGCGGGCAGATAGAAGACGAAGCGCACCCGGCCCCCGGCGGTGACGCGCCCGACATAGAGCCCACCCGCGCTCGACTCCACCAGCTGGACCACGCGGTCCTCGACCGCATACAGCGCGTCAGCCTCGTCGTCCCCGCGCAGCCCATCGGGGCGCGGGCGCTGCAGCTCGACGGCCACATCCAGTCGCAGCGGGTGGCTGGCCAGGGGCGCATGGTCGGCCGCGGCCAGGTCGACCAGGAAGACGGCGCGACCATCCACCACCTCGGCGGAGTACACGTCGAATCCAGGCTGCCAGCGATCGGCCATCGCACCCCCAGGCCGGGCAGGCTACCATGGCTGCGTGGCGGTCCGCCTCTGGTCGTCGATCCGCGCCAAGCTGCTGGTCGCGTACGTCGTGCCCACGGCGTTGCTGCTCGGCGCCTTCGGCTGGGCGGTCTTCCGCCTGGAGCGCCGCAACCTCGAGGGCGAGCTGGCCGCCCGTCTGGAGGCCATCGCCGGCGCCGCCGCCGAGCAGGTCCGCGGCGAGAACGTCATCGGCCTGACGGTGCATGACGAGGAGACCGAGCTGTACGGCATCCTCGCGCGCAAGCTGCAGCTGCTGGAGGCGCGTATCGGCGCCGACCGCATCTCGGTGTGCGACCTCGATCGCAAGAGCCTGGTCGACAGCGAGCCCGGCGTCGCCGTCGGCGAGCCGTGCTACCAGCTGGAGGCCTCACGCACCGAGATCGACCACATGATCGCGGACGGCCGCCCGCGCACCTCCGTCCTGTTCCGCGGCAAGGACGGCCGCCTGTACAAGTCGGGCTTCGCCGTGGTGCGCCTGTCGCCCGACGATGCCACCGTGGTCGCGGTGCTCGGCGTCGACGCCAACGCGCGCTTCTTCGGTCGCCTGTCGGCGCTGCGCCAGTGGCTGCTCATCACCGGCGGCGCCATCCTGCTGCTGGTCATCGCCGCCTCGCTGGTCATCGGCAGCGTGATCACGCGACCGCTGCTGCGCGTCGCGCGCGAGGCCCAGCGCATCGGCGCCGGCGACCTGGCCACACCAGTGGAGCCCGGCCCGCACGACGAGGTCGGCGTGCTGGCCGCCACCCTGGAGGAGATGCGCCAGCAGATCCGCGCCCGCGACGAGCGCATGCAGATGATGCTGGCCGGGATCGCCCACGAGGTGCGCAACCCGCTGGCCGGCATCGAGCTGTTCGCCGGGATCCTGCGCGAGGAGCTCGAGGGCGAGCCCGCGCGCCAGGGCCACGTCGCCAAGATCGATCGCGAGCTGCGCCACCTCAAGGCCGTCGTCTCCGACTTCCTCGAGTATGCCCGCCGCCCGCACCCCGAGCTCAGCGACGCCGACCTCGGCGACATCCTGAGCGACGCCGCCGAGGTGGTCGCCCCCGAGGCCGAGGCCGCCGGCATCACCCTCGAGGTCACGCGCGGCGCGGCCACCCCGGTGCGCGCCGACCGCGAACAGCTGCGCCGCGCCCTGCTCAACCTGCTCAAGAACGCCGTGCAGGCCACGCCCAAGGGCGGCCGCGTCAGCGCCAGCACGGCGCCGGCCGTGATGGACGGCCAGCCCCACATGCGCCTGTCCATCGCCGACACCGGCAAGGGCATCGCCGCCGACTCGCTGAACCGCATCTTCACGCCCTTCTTCACCACCAAGGAGAAGGGCACCGGCCTCGGCCTCGCCTTCGCCAAGGAGATCGTCGAGGCCCACGGCGGCAGCCTCGACGTGGTGTCCCAGGAGGGCAGCGGCACCACCTTCACGCTGCTGCTGCCCCCGCGCGGGCCCTGACTCTATATACTCGCCGCGTGGGCGTGATTCTGGTCATCGACGACAACGACACCATCCGCGAGGGGCTGGCCGCGATCATCGGCAAGCTCGGCCACACCGTGCTGTCCGCGGCGTCGGGCGAGGACGGCATCAAGCAGTTCCGCGCCAAGGGCGGCGAGGTCGACTTCGTCATCACCGACCTCAAGATGGGCGGCATGACCGGCGTCGACGTGCTGCGCACCGTGCGCGAGCTCGACCCCGACGCGCCCGCCATGATCATCACCGCCTTCGGCACCGTGGAGACCGCGGTCGAGGCCATGAAGCTCGGCGCCTTCGACTTCCTGACCAAGCCGTTCGCGCCCGAGGTGGTGCGCCTCAAGGTCGAGCGCGCCCTCGAGCTGCGCGCCGCGCGCCGCGCCCGCGGCCGCCTCGAGGCCATGAGCGAGTACCTGCGTGGCGAGGTCGAGGGGCGCTACCACTTCGCCGAGCTGGTCGGCGGCTCCGAGCGCATGCGCTCGACCTTCCAGTCCATCGAGAAGGTCGCCCCCACCGAGGCCGCCGTCCTCATCAGCGGCGAGAGCGGCACCGGCAAGGAGCTGGTCGCGCGCGCCATCCACCAGCGCTCACGCCGCGTCCAGGGCCCGTTCATCAAGGTCAACTGCGGCGCGCTGACCGAGACCCTGCTGTCGTCCGAGCTGTTCGGCCACGAGAAGGGCGCCTTCACCGGCGCCATCAAGCGCAAGCTGGGCCGCTTCGAGCTGGCCGACGGCGGCACGCTGTTCCTCGACGAGATCGGCGAGATCTCGCAGACCATGCAGGTCACCCTGCTGCGCGTGCTGCAGGAGCGCGAGTTCGAGCGCGTCGGTGGCGAGGCCACCGTGAAGGTCGACGTCCGCATCGTGGCCGCCACCAACAAGGACCTCGGCGCCGAGGTCGCGGCCGGCCGCTTCCGCGAGGATCTGTACTACCGCCTCAAGATCGTGCCGCTGGTGCTGCCGCCGCTGCGTGATCGTCGCGACGATCTGCCGCTGCTGATCGAGCACTTCATCCAGAAGCTGGCGCCGCGCACCAACGCGCGCATCACCGGCATCGACGACGAGGCGCTGGGCCGCCTGATGGCCTACGGCTGGCCCGGCAACGTACGCGAGCTCGAGAACGTCATCGAGCAGGCGCTGGTGTTCGCCGAGGGCGACCGCATCACGCTGGCCGCGCTGCCCGCCTTCCTCAAGGACGAGGGCGCGAGCCCCGACGCGCTGGCGGTCCCGCGCGGCGAGATCTCTCTCCCCGACGTGCTCGAGGACCTCGAGCGCCAGCTCATCCTCAAGGCCTTCAAGAAGGCCAACGGCGTCAAGACCGAGACCGCCCGGCTGCTGGGCCTGAAGACGTCCGCCCTGTACTACAAGCTGGAGAAGTATGGGATCACGTGAGAATCCTGCTTTCTGAGGGGCCTCGCCACAGCGCCTCAGAAAACTGAGGGGGCGCCGCTCGGGGATCGCAAGCCGGCGTACTGGAAACCGGCCAAGTGGGCGCCGATCGAGGTCGCCAGGGACGGAGAGTTGCGCGGCACGGCCATTGCTTCACAATCGCACGAGATGACGATTCGCATGGCAAGGTCGGTTGCGCTGTTCCTCGCTGGGCTCCTGGTGGCCCTGGCGATGGGGCTGGTCAGCGCCCGCATCGCCATCGCGGCCCCGGCCGTTGCCAGCGCCGACCGGGTCGTCGAGCTGCGCCGCAGCGAGGGCAGCCTGCTGCGCCTGGCCGCCGAGCGTCGCAACCTGGAGCAGAAGCTGGCCGCCCAGAGCGCGTCGATCGAGTCGCTCAAGCGCCAGGGTGGCAACAGCAACACGGACGAGCTGGGCCGCCTGCTGTCGTCGTCGCAGGAGCTGGCGCGCACCCTGGCCGCGCTGTCGGGCCGTGCCCGCGCCCTCGAGGTCACCATCGCGACCCAGCGTCGCGCCGTGCTGGAGAGCATCGACGCCGAGCTGGCGCAGCCGCTGAGCGACGCCCGCCGCAACGAGCTGATGGCCCTGCGCCGTGACACCGCCGCGCGCGCCGCCGCCAGCGCCGCCCCGGTCTCGATCGCACAGCCCCGCGTCGGCAAGCTCGACGATCCCGCCGATCTGGCCGAGAAGGCCGCCGTGCTGGCCGCGTCGGAGCGCAAGCTGCGCGCCCAGGCCGGCGTGCTGTCGCGCCGCGCCGCCGGCATGGACAAGCGCCTGCGCCTGCGTCGCGCCAGCGAGCGCGCCTCGTCGGGCGACCTGTTCGCCGATGACGCCCCGCGCCGCCGCTCGGCCACCGCCGGCGACCGCAAGACCAACGGCACCCTGAACGCCGGCAACGAGAACAACGATGACGCCCGCAACGTGGGCGCGCAGTCGCCCGCCGAGGTCACCGACGGCTTCGCGGCGACGCCGCCTGGGGGCAGCCCGGCCCCGGCGCAGACCAATGGCGACCCCATCGCCAGCGGCGGCCAGCCCACCGCGCCGCAGGGCACCAACAGTCCGCTGCCCGCGACGCGCTCGCCGCGCGACGCCGACCTCGACCTGGCCGGCGACCCCTCGGTCATCCTGGTCGACGTGCTCGACCCCGCCACCCTGGCCGAGCTGCGCACCGCCCAGCGCACCGGCGACCCGGCGCGCCAGATCCAGGCCCTGCGCCGCGCCGAGGCCTCGCTGCGCGTGCTGGCCGACGAGCTGGCCAAGCGCCAGGCCGCGATGAAGAAGCGCGCCGCCGAGCTGCGCAAGCAGAAGTAAGCCCACCCGCGCTACCATGGCTGCCGTGCGTCGCGTCGCCCCGCCCTGGCTCGCCGCCGCCACACTGCTGGTACTGGCCGGCGCCGACGCCGGCTCCGCCGCCGCCCGCAGCACCCGCATCACGATGACCATGGAGGCCGGCCCCGAGGTCGACAGCAACGTCGGCCGCGTCGAGCCCGGGGCCGACGAGGCCGCGGTCGCGAGCGCGCTCTTCCGCGCCACCAGCAGCGTGCGCGCCACCCGTCGCGTCGGCCAGAACCACGCCCTCGATCTCACCGTCAAGGGCGGCGCCCGCGTCTTCCTCGAGGAGGCTGCCCGCGAGTACGACGTCGGCGTGCTGCAGGCCCAGGGGCAGTGGGCCTATCGCACCCGCGCCCCCGTCATCCTCGGCCTGGTCGCCGATCACTACGAGGTCTTCGAGCGCACCACCACCGTCCCGGGCGCCACCGCGGCCGACCCGGCGACCTCGCGCGATCGCGACTTCCGCTTCTCCGGCGTCGCCGGCCAGGCCATCCTCACCCGCGGCCCCGACCACCGCGTGGTGGCGCGCGCCGGCTACCGCTGGTTCGGTTACAAGCCCGACGCCCAGTTCGACTTCCGCGGCGACACCTACTCGCTGGAGTACCTCGGCCACAAGGACGAGGTCGACGCCGACGGCAACGTCGACGCCGAGTACGACTGGCACCTCGGCTATGCGCTGGCGCGGCGCGGCTACAGCGGCGACGTCCTGGTGCCGCCCTGCCCGGTCGGGACCTCGTCGGCCAGCGCCGCATGTCTGCCCCAGCACCGCGACCAGCGCCGCCGCGACCTCTACCATGCGCTGTCGATGGGTGCCACGTACACCGGCCCCATCCGCGCTGACCTCGACTACCAGCTGACGGTGACCGACTCCAACAGCGACGGCCAGTCGGTGCTGCGCCACGCCGGCGTGCTGACGCTGACCAAGGAGCTACCGTGGCGCGTGGTCGGCACCGTGCGCGGCGAGCTGCAGCTGCTGTCCTTCAGCGATCCCCTGGTCGTCAACCGTCTGGCTGGCCAGGCCTTCGAGTCGATCGAGGACGAGAACCGCAACTCGCTGCTGGTCCAGCTCGAGCGCCCGCTCGATCGCCGCGAGCGTCTGCACCTGGTCGGGCGCTACACCCTGCAGAGCACCTCGGGCGCCCCACTCTGGCGCCAGCTGGTGTTCGCGGGTCTCAGCTGGTCGAGCGAGTAGAGTGGGTTTGCCAGGCAGTCCTATCATGGCGTACAACCTCGGGATGGTTCGCCGCAAGGGGCCCCCGCCCAAGCCTACCGAGGAGGAGACCGCGGCCGAGACCGCGTTGCTCGACTCGGTGCTCAGCGGGCGCCCCGGTGCGTGGAACAACTTCCAGCACCGCTACAACGGCCTGATGCTGTCGTGCATCCGCAAGGTCCTGCACCGCTACAGCGCGGCCTACGACGAGGAGGACATCGAGGACATGATGTCCTCGGTGTGCCTGAACCTGGTCAAGGACGGCTATAAGAAGCTGCGCGCATACGACGCCACCCGCGGCTACCGGCTGTCGTCGTGGGTGGGCCTCATCGCCACCAACACCGCGCACGATGCCCTGCGCCGGCGCGATCCCATCCACATGTCGCTGGACGACGAGAACAACTCGCCAGCGGGCAACGTGGCCGACGCGCGCATCGGCCCGTCTGAGCAGATCATCCGCATGCAGCAGGCTGGCATCCTCGCCGAGGCCATCGACGAGCTCGAGGAGACCGACCGCCAGTTCCTCAAGTACTACTATCTCGAGGAGCTGGAGCCGGAGCAAATTGCCGAGATCATGGGTGTTTCCATCAACACCGTGTACAGCCGCAAGCACAAGGTGCGCGAGAAGCTGAAGCGAATCGTGGAGCACCGCGGCGGAAACGACGAGTCGTGACGACCGATTGGTCCAACCAAATGTCGTCGGGAACACACGATCATTCCCGCGTGTTCCGGAAGTTTCACGGCGGCACCCCGTAGGATATCGACGATGAGCACCGCCCCCAAGCACCGTGACCAACTCGACGGCCAGCTCGGCCAGGCGCTGAAGGCTACCCGCTCCCGGCCCGTTCCGGCGCCAGGCCCTGGTGAACCCAGCGATGACGACCTCCTGCTGTATGTGGAAGGTCGCCTGCCCGACGAACGCGCTGCCGAGGTCGAGGCCCAGCTCGCCAAGAGCCCCTACTCTTCAGATCGCGCCGCCGTCCTCGGTGAGGCGCTGACCGAGGACGCGCCGGAGCAGCCACATGCTCTGGCGCGCGCTTTTCGGGCCGTCTTCCACCTGGCTGGCAGTGCGCTGAACCTGCTGCGCTCCGACGTGGCCCCGGCCCCGGTGCTGGCCACCGCGGTGCGCGGCAACGCCGCCGCGGCGGCCCAGCCCGAGTGCTACGAGTTCTCGCACAAGATGGCTGGTCTGGACGCCATGGTGACGGTTGACCGGGCCCAGGATGGCGGTGTCGATGTGCGCCTCGAGCTCAGGCGTGCCGGCAGCCAGCCGGTCAATGATGCCCGGGTGACCCTGCAGCGTGACGGCAAGGTTTTCGAGGCCGTGGACGTCGAGCGTGACGGCTCGGCGACCTTCCGGGGCCTCGACACCGCGCGCTATCGCCTCGAAGTTCACCGGGCTGGCCAGCGGGTCGGCACGGTGCGGCTCGACTTCCTGGCCTGAAGCTTTCGCCCCCACCCCGCCTCACCGCCTCCCAAGCAATCGCTTTCCAGCTGTTAGCCAACCCGGCGCACGCCGCGGCGTCGAAGTGCAAATTGCGCGTGGCACTTCTGGGGTCCGAAGACCCAGCTTCACGTGTGGCCATGCCAACGGAAGCCCTGGAAACCATGCGGCACTCGCCCAGGCATGGCCCTTGCTCAAGTACCCGTGCAGGAGCCAGCGACGATGAAGATCACAAAGCGGACGGCGATGGCGGCACTCGCGACTCTCAGCTTCGTCGTGATGCACCATGCCAGCATGCAGCGAGCCGGTGCGGTACTGCTGGGCTCGACCAACGTGAACACGGCCACCGAGGGTGAGCTGCGCCGCATCCCCGGGCTGCGCCGCGCCGACGTCCGCCGCATCATGCTGGAGCGTCGCCAGGCCCGGTTCCATTGCCCCGAGGACCTCTACTTCATCGACAGCCCCATCGCGCTGCGCTACCTGCACTTCGAAGGCCCCAGCGACCTGCGCACGCTGCGTCACGCGCCCGTCCTGATGAAGCGCACGGCGTAGCGCCCCCTCCGTTCCAAAGCACACCCCCACACACTTGTAATCGCCTCCCCTTCGCGATATCTGCGAGGCGGCCCCCCGTGACCGAGCCAGCCCCCTCGCGCCCGTCACCAGGGCCGTCCTCGTGGTGGTCCGCGCTGCCACCGCTGGCCGTGGCCGGGCTGTTCGTCGCCGGCTTCTTCGGCTTCGTGCGCCTGAACGGGCTGGCCGCGCCCGGGCTGCGCGAGTACGGCTCCGACTGGTTCGATCACGTCCCTGGCCGAGAGGCCCAGCTGATGCTGGCGCTGGTCTTCCTGGCCGGCCCGGCGGCCATCGCGCTGACCCTGGCCCTGGCACGCGCCGTCGGCGCCCAGCTGGTCACACTCGCCACACGCGCCGGCACCCGACCTCGTCTGGTCGTCGCCGCCGCGGTCGCCTTCGCCATCCTGGCCTCGCTGCTGGTCGCGACCTTCGCCACCCAGCACGCGCCGCTGACCGACGACGAGCAGATCTACCGCTTCCAGGTCGGGCTGCTGCGCGATGGCCTGCTGGCCGGCCCACAGCCGCCGTCGCAGCCGCCGTTCATGTCGCAGTTCATCGTCTTCAAGGACGGCAACTGGACCGGTGTCTATCCCTGGGGCCACGTCGCGCTGCTGCTGCCGGGCGCCTGGCTGGGCTACCTGCACCTGTGGCCGCACCTCAGCGCCGGCCTCGCCGTGCTGCTGACCTATCTGCTGGCGCGCGAGCTGTGGCCCGACGACCGCCGCGCCCCGCTCATCGCGGCGTGCTTCGTCGCGACCTCGCCTTTCCTGGCCTTCACCGCGGCGACGCTGCACAACGTCACCAGCTCGCTGGTCGCGGTCACCGCGGGCGCCTTCTTCCTGACCCGCGCGGTGCGCCGCAGGTCGCTGCTGTGGGCTGCGCTGGCCGGCCTGGCCTTCGGCTTCGAGCTGCACGCGCGCATCTTCAACGGCGTCGCCATCGGCGCGGCCTGCGGCGCCGTCGCGCTGGGCGCCGCGCTGCAGCAGCGCCTCGGCATGCGCACCATCGCGCGCCTCGCCGCCGGCGTCATCATCGGCATCCTGCCCTTCCTGGTGCTGTACCTGTACATCAACTGGCGCCTCACCGGCGACGCCCTGCAGCAGCTGGCCACGGTCGACCTGGCGCGCCGTGATCGTCACATGTTCGGCTTCTGGCCGCGCAAGCAGACCGCCTACAACTTCGCGCACACGCCGGTGCTGGCGTTCGGCAAGACCGGCACCAACTTCTTGCGCCTGGCCCTGTGGTCGGCCGGCTCGGTGCTGTCGCTGGCGGGCGTGGGCGCGCTGCTGTGCGGCCTGCGTCGCCGCGCCAGCGACCTCGTCGTCCTCGCCCCCGTGGTCGCGCTGCTGGCGGCCTACTACTTCTTCTTCACCAGCCCGGTCTATGACACCGGGCCGGTCTACTACCTCGACGCGCTGCCCTTCCTGGCCCTGGCCAGCGCGCGCGCCGCGTCCACGCTGGCCGACCGCGGCGACAGCGCACGCCGCCACCTCGTCGCCGGCCACCTGGCGCTGGTGTTGACCGCCGCCATCACCTTCTGGTCACTCATGGGCATCGCCACCCACCACGTGTCCGACAGCATCCTCGGCCCCTATCGCGCCGTCGCACGGGCGCACATCCGCCACGCCATCGTGTGGTGGAACCCGCCGCCCAACTTCCAGAGCTGGGTCATGACCCGCCGCCTGCCGCACTACACGCTGCGCGACGACGTCATCTTCGCCAAGGACAGCAACGGCAAGGCGCCCATCCTGGCCGCCTTCCCCGATCGCGCGACCTACGCCATCCGCTATCCCGACGGCGTGCACCCCGTGGTCATGAAGTGGTCGCCCGGCACGGACCCCGACCTCTCCCCCGTCGTCGAACCACTGCCCACGAAATAGAAAGGGCCCGGCCGAAGCCGAGCCCTCTCAAAGACCAAATGCTCTGCGGTTCTCCGCAGAGCATTTGTCCGCCGTTACATCATGCCGCCCATGCCACCCATGCCGCCCATGCCACCGCCGCCGCCGCCGCCGCCCGCCGGAGCGTCGCCATCCTTCTTCGGCTTCTCGGCGATCAGCGCCTCGGTGGTCAGCATCAGGCCCGCGACCGAGGCCGCGTTCTGCAGCGCCGAGCGCACCACCTTGGTCGGGTCGATGACACCGGCCTCGACCAGGTCCTCGTAGGTGTTGCTCGCGGCGTTGTAGCCGTACGAGCCCTTGCCCTCCTTGACCTTGTTGACCACGATTGAGCCCTCGACCCCGGCGTTGGCCGAGATCTGACGCAGCGGCTCCTCGATGGCGCGACGCACGATGGCGACGCCGAAGGCCTCCTCGCCCTTGACCTCGAGCTTCTCGATGGACGGCAGCGCGCGGATCAGCGCGACGCCGCCGCCGGGGACGATGCCCTCTTCCACGGCCGCGCGGGTCGCGTGCAGGGCGTCCTCGACGCGGGCCTTCTTCTCCTTCATCTCGGTCTCGGTGGCCGCGCCGACCTTGATGACCGCGACGCCGCCGACCAGCTTGGCCAGCCGCTCCTGCAGCTTCTCCTTGTCGTAGTCCGACGTGGTGTCGGCGACCTGGGCGCGGATCTGCTTGACGCGACCCTCGATGTCGGCCTTCTTGCCGCCGCCATCGACGATGGTCGAGTTGTCCTTGTCCACGGTGACGCGCTTGGCGCGACCGAAGTCCTTCAGGGTCAGGTTCTCGAGCTTGAGGCCGAGATCCTCGGTCACCGCCTGACCACCGGTCAGGATGGCGATGTCCTTCAGCATCTCCTTGCGACGGTCGCCGAAGCCGGGCGCCTTGACCGCGCACACGTGCAGCGCGCCGCGCAGCTTGTTGACGACCAGGGTGGCCAGCGCCTCGCCGTCGACGTCCTCGGCGATGATCAGCAGCGGCTTGCCCGAGCGCGCGACCTGCTCCAGGACCGGCAGCAGCTCCTTCATGTTCGAGATCTTCTTCTCGTGGATCAGGATGTACGGATCCTCGAGCACGACCTCCATGCGCTCGGCGTCGGTCACGAAGTACGGCGACAGGTAGCCGCGGTCAAACTGCATACCCTCGACCACGTCGAGGACGCTCTCCATCGACTTGGCTTCCTCGATGGTGATGACGCCTTCCTTGCCGACCTTCTGCATGGCCTCGGCGATCATCTTGCCGATGTACTCGTCGCCGTTGGCGGAGATGGTGCCGACCTGCGCGATCTCCTTCTCGCCCTTGGTCGCCTTGGACTGCTTCTTCAGCGCCTCGACGATGGCCTCGACCGCCAGGTCGATGCCGCGCTTGAGGTCCATCGGGTTGTGACCCGCCGCGACCAGCTTGCTGCCCTCGCGGTAGATGGCCTGCGCCAGCACGGTCGCGGTGGTGGTGCCGTCGCCGGCGGTGTCAGAGGTCTTGGAAGCGACCTCCTTGACCATCTGCGCGCCCATGTTGGCGAAGCGGTTCTCGAGCTCGATCTCCTTGGCGACCGTGACGCCGTCCTTGGTCACCGTGGGCGAGCCCCACGACTTCTCGATGACGACGTTGCGGCCTCGGGGCCCGAGGGTGACCTTGACGGCGTCCGCCAGCGTGTTGACGCCGAGCAGGATCTCGTCGCGAGCGTGGGTCTTGAAGATGATGTCTTTGGCGGCCATGTGTGGTGCTCTCCTTTACCGTTCGATCACGCCGAGGACTTCGTCCTCGCGCAGAATGAGGTGCTCGACGCCATCGACCGTGATCTCCTGTCCGCTGTACTTGCCGAACAGGACGCGATCACCGGCCTTCACCGTCAGCGGATGCTGCTTGCCCTTGTCGTCCGTCTTGCCCGAGCCGACGGCGACCACCTCACCCTCCACCGGCTTCTCCTTCGCGGTGTCGGGGATGATGATCCCGCCCTTGGTCTTCTCCTCCTCGGCAATGCGCTTCACGAGCAAGCGATCCTGCAGCGGCCGAATCTTCATGGCGTTTAGCCTCCCGTCAGAAAATTTGTTAGCACTCGCGACTGGTGAGTGCTGACGGCGGCCAGTCTAGGCATTGCCGGCGTACGCGCAAGGGGGAAAGTACTCGAAGGTGCGACGTTTTCGGGTCGCGCGCCGATCCGCCCGTGTAGGCCCGTGCGGCACACCAGAGGGCCCTCGAAGCCAATGGATTCCGCAACATGGAACTGCCGCAGACTTGACCCCGTAACATGGGCCCTGACAATTGGATCATGGACCTCAGCTGTTCTCTCACCGAGTACTTCCATGAGGCGGTGACGACGGCGCTCGAACGGCGCCAGGTCGAGACCGCCGACCTGACCGAGTTCTATCTGGTCAACCTGCTCAGCGCGTACACCGGGCGGACCCAGTTCGACGAGAAGCCGATGGCGCTCAAGCTGGCCGAAGCCCTGGACATGAGCGGGGTCGAGGAGCGCGCCCAGCGCCTGCGCGAGGTCGGCGACACCTCGCTCTACATGTCGGGCTTCTTCGCCGAGAACCTCGAGCGCCGCATGATGGACCTCGACTACTACTGCGAGCTCGGCGGCGCGGCGTACCGCCGGCTGTCGCAGATCGCGCGCTTCTCGCGCGAGGCCTCGTTCGGCCAGGCCTACTCGGAGCTGTCCGACAAGTTCCGCGCCCTGGTCGGGGTCCTCAACGACATCAGCGAGCAGCACTCGATGACCACGCCGACCGGCATGATGCGCCTGTGCGAGCGCTGGTCGCGCACGCGCGACGACGAGCTGGGGCGCAAGCTGCGCGCCGCTGGCGTGCTGGTGGCCGCGAGCAAGAAGGGCGACCAGTCCTGACCGCGCTGCTGGGGCGCATGCAGGCCGGCCTGGAGGGTCTGTATCGCATCCGCACCGACGTCGACATCGTCGACTTCGTGATCGGCGACGCCGCGCGCGGCGAGCTGGCCCGCCCGGCGCACGCACGCCGCCCACGCGAGCAGCTGCTGGTCTCGGGCGGGGCTGGCGCCAGCGATCTCGAGCTCGGGCTGTTCATCTGCGGCGACGCGCTGGCCAACCTGACCGCGCACGATCCCGGCCATCGCCTCGACGAGCGCAACTGGGGCGACTTCCTGCTGGTGCTCGAGGGCGTGTCGCACTTCGTGTGTGTGGTCTTCCGCGCCCAGCTGGGCCGCCCGGTCAGCGCCCTCGAGCTGGAGCTGCAGGCCGAGATCGACAAATACGTCACCGCCATCCTGCTGGCCGGGCCGGACGCCGGCGCCAGCGTCGCGCGCGAGCTGCGCGAGCGCATCTTCTCGGGCTTCCAGTTCGCCGGCGATCTCGACGCCGACGAGCTGGGCCGCTACCGCGAGGCCAACGCCCGTGCCGCCAGCTACGCCGAGTCGCTCGAGGAGCGCTATGTGCGCCCGCGCCGGCTGGTCGAGATGCTGGAGGAGCTACGCCGCTTCTACCGGCTGGGCTACGCCGAGAAGTGCGACGTCATCGCGCAGGCGGCCTGAAGCCTCGCCTGCGCCCAGGGCACACAACGAAATCGCGGCACTGGCGGCGAGCCGGCCTCAGTTTTCTGAGGATGTAATCGGTCCATGTCTGCGAGATGATGTAGAGACTGGGCCGGCACGCGGGTTGCTGACGGTACAGGTATCGGAGGTCGTTCATGCGTCGTGCGCTGAGACTGGCTTACCTGGGGAGCGCTGCTGCGGGGATCTCGTTGCTCGTGGCTGGCTGTGGCTTCGACACTGGGAGCAACCACTGTGACGACGCGGTCGTCTTCCGCGCCAACCCCGAGACCGGCCGCTGCATGCCGATCCAGCCCGACTACTCGTGCGCGGTCGGCTATGACGACACCGCGGCTGGTGCGGCCGAGAGCGGCACCACCAAGCGCGCGCCCGAGGAGAGCACCACGGAGCCGGCGCCCTGGCAGGGCTGGCAGAGCTGCGACAACCCGTGCGCGGGGCTCGACGAGAACAGCTGCTCCAGCGACCCGTCCTGCACGCCCGAGTACGACTCCGCCGGTGACTGCGTGGACGATCTGCCCAAGCCCTTGCCGGTCGACGTCGACGGTGGCATCGGCAACAGCTATCCGTCGGTGCCGCCCAGCATGTGCGCGCGCCGCTATGCCGGCTGCAAGCCGGTCCCGGTCATCCCCGACAGCTGCATGGGCCTGAGCTTCGATCGCTGCGAAGCCACGCCCGGCTGTCGCCCGGTGTTCGGCGGCGTGCCCTGCGCTTGCGACGATCCGAACGGCATGTGCGCCTGCCCGGCCATCGCGCAGTACGTGGGCTGCGTGGTCGATGACGATCCGCCCCCGACCACCTGCTTCTCGGACGACTCGTGCGGCGTCGGCTCGCACTGCTCGACCAGCGACGGCGACTGCCGCGCGCCGGCCGCCTGCAGCGCCGGTCAGGCCTGTCCCGCGGTGTGCGCGGGGATCTGCGTGCCCGACGCCGGCTGCGCCAGCGACACCGACTGTCTGCCCGGCGAGACCTGCCAGGACAGCGGCCTGTGGTGCCCGACCCCGCTGCCCGGCAGCGGCGGTGGCAGCGGCGGCAGCATGACCGATCCCAGCCAGCCGCCGGTGCCGCCGATGATGACCGGCTGCGGCCAGTGCGTGCCGCGCACGACGCCCGGCCACTGCTATGACCCGAACGTCGACGAGCTGTGGTGCCGCTCGCTGCCGCCGATGTGCCCGACCGGCACCACCGCCGGCTTCGACAACCACTGCTGGACCGGCAGCTGCATCCCCAACTCGATGTGCGCCCCGGTCTCGAATCGCTGCGAGGACGTGCGTGACGAGCGCACCTGCATCGGGCGCCCCGAGTGCGAGCCCAGCTACGAGGGCGGGCGCTGCTTCTGCGACGCCAACGGCTGCGGCTGCCTGGAGTACCGCTTCAATGGCTGCCACACCCGCACCACGATGCCGCCGCCCCCGCCGCCTCCGCCGCCCCCGATGTGCGACCCGGCCACGACCGGCGTGCGCGACATCATCGGTACCTTCTCGAATAGCGACGCGGCGCCCTATCCGCGCAGCTACGAGTTCGCGGCCGACGGCAGCTTCACGGTGTCCGACGCCGTGGCGCCGTGCCCGCCCGGCGCAGCCTGCGTGTGGTCGGGCATCGTCACCAACCGCGGCCGCTGGACGCTCAGCGCGGGCATGCTGCCGCTGGTGCAGCTGACCTATGCGCTGCCGATGCAGACCGCCGGCAGCGGCCTGCAGTTCCCGACCAACCTCTCGGTCAAGGGCTGCGGCGCCAGCACCGTGCTCGCCGAGCAGAGCACCTCGACCGGCCGCATCTTCACCAAGACCGCGCCGTAGTCCCTACCTGCTCCGCTCGCCGCACCCGCGGCGAGCGGCCTGTCGCCTCGTCGCTACTTCCAGCTCAAGGTCTCCCCATCGATCAGGCGCGTCTTGCCGATGAACACGGCGAGCGACAGCCTGACCGCGCGCTCGGCCCGATCGATCGAGCGCAGCGTCTCGGCGTCGCGCACCTCGACATAGTCGATGCGCGACCCCGGCACCGGCTCCAGCACGGCACGCGCCGCGGTCTCCAGCGCCCGGGCATCTCGCTCGCCCGCGGCCCAGCGCGCCCGCGCCGCCGCCAGCGCACGCGACAGCGCCAGCGCGTGCTGACGCTCCTCGGGGCCGAGGTAGGCGTTGCGCGATGACATGGCGAGGCCATCGGCCTCACGCACGATGGGCAGGCCGACGACCTCCACCGGCACGTCGAGGTCGGCCACCATGCGCCGCAGCACCTGCAGCTGCTGGTAGTCCTTGTCGCCAAACAGCGCCACGTGCGGCTGCACGAGGTTGAACAGCTTGAGCACCACGGTGGCCACGCCGACGAAGTGGCCGGGACGCCGGTCGCCACACTGCCCCTTGGAGACCTCGCGCACGTCGACATAGGTCTGGTAGCCGCTCGGGTACATCGCGGCCGGCTCGGGCACGAAGGCGAGGTCGGTTCCCGCCGAGGCCGCCTTGGCCAGGTCGCCGGCCAGATCGCGCGGATAGCGCGCCAGATCCTCGTTGGGTCCGAACTGCGTCGGGTTGACGAAGATGGACAGCACCAGGATGTCGCCGCGCTTGCGGCCCTCGCGCAGCAGCGACAGGTGGCCCTCGTGCAGGTAGCCCATGGTGGGCACGAAGGCGATGCGCTGGCCGCGCGCACGCGCCTCCAGCATGCGCCGCTGCAGCTCGATGGGGCTGGCGACGACCTCGGGCGCTGTGGACACGGTCAGGGCTTCTTGTTGATGGTCGAGTACGGCATGGCGTCGCTGGCGCCGTCAGGGGTCACCGGGCGCGGCGATGGTGACGACGCCGGCGGCGACAGCTCGACGATGTTGGGCGGCGGCGCACAGCCGGCCTGCGCCAGCGCATCGGGGACCGCACGCAGCCCGGTCACGGCGCGCTTCTCCTTCGGCGTGCGCGAGAACGAGTACTCCTCGCTGGGGAACTCACCCGACTCGACCTCGGAGATGTACTCCTCGACCGCGGTGCGGATGCGCACACCCAGGCTCTCGTAGCGCTTCACGAACTTGGGCTTGAAGTCCTCGTTCATGCCCAGCAGATCGTAGATCACCAGGACCTGGCCGTCACAGTCGGGGCCGGCGCCGATGCCGATGGTGGGGATGCTCAGCGCGCGCGTGATGTCGGCGCCGAGTTCCTTGGGCATGCCCTCGAGCACCAGCGCATAACAGCCGGCCTCCTCCAGGACCTTGGCATCCTCCAGCAGACGCTTGGCGTCCTCGGCGGCGCGGCCCTGGACCTTGAAGCCGCCCATCTGGTGCACCGCCTGCGGAGTCAGCCCGATGTGGCCCATGACCGGGATGCCGGCGCGCACCAGGCGCGACACCAGCTCGGCCATCTCGCGCCCGCCCTCCAGCTTGACCGCCTCGGCGCGGCCCTCCTTCATCAGGCGCGCGGCCGACTTGAGGCCGTCCTCGGGCGTGGCCTGGTACGACATGAAGGGCATGTCACCGACGACCTGCGCCCGCGAGGTGCCGCGGACCACGGCGCGGGTGTGATAGATCATGTCGTCCAGCGTGACCGGCAGCGTGTTCTGGTGACCCTGGATGACCATGCCCAGGCTGTCGCCGACCAGCAGCATGTCGACACCGGCCTCGTCGAGCAGACGCGCGAAGGTCGCGTCGTAGGCGGTCAGCATCGTCAACTTGTCGCCGGCGGCCTTCTTCGCGGCCAGCGTGTGGATGGTGACCTTGTCGGGGCGTGCCATGACAACCCTCTGATCCGGAGCACCTCGGCGCCAGGAGGTCCTGGTGCCGAAGTGATATTGGATCTAATGCCACGTTTTCCGGGCCGTTACAGCAAAAACCTCAGGGCGCAACCACTGGAAACACCAGGGTTTGCGTGCCGGTCTTCAGCGGCGGCAGCTTCATCTTCTCGGCCTCGCCACGCACACAGGCCAGCGCCTTGGCGTTGGGCGGCGCGGGAGTGCCGGGCGCCGCGGTCGTGATCACGCGGGCGCCGCCCCCGGCGGGGCGCACGATATCGACCCGCACCACCGCCGGCGGGTCGCTGGCCAGGCAGCGCGACAGCAGCGGCATCGCCGCCGTGATGAGCTTGCTCAGCGCGGTGCGGTCGGCGTTGGGCGGCTGCGCCCCCGAGATGATGAGCTCCTTCTCGGACGGACGCGGGCCGCCGAGCTCGGCCAGGTGGTCGCGCGCGCGCGTGGTCCACGGGCCGGCGGGCTGCTTGGCGATGAAGGTGCGCCAGTGCGCGATCGACAGCGCGCGCATGCCGCGCTCCTGCTGGATGAAGCCGAGGTAGTAGTTCCGCTCCTCGGCGGGCACGAAGAAGATGCTCGGGCTGTTCATCTCGTTGAGCGAGGGGTCGCGCTGGATGCCCTTGCCGATCTCGTCGCGCGCGGCCTGCAGCTGCTCGTCACGATCCAGCGCGACGCCCAGCGCGAAGTGGCCCATGGCCTCGGTGTCACCCAGCGCCAGCGCCTGCCGGTATGACGCGATGGCGTCCTCCAGGCGGCCCAGCGCCATGTAGGTGTCGCCCATGTTCCAGTACTTCACATAGGGGCTGCGGCCCTCGCCGGGCTGGTAGCGCCGATACTCGTCGAGCGACTCCTCGAAGCGCGCCGCCAGCGCATAGCAGAAGCCGGCCTTGAAGGCGTACTCGTTGTCGGGATAGTCGGGGTCGATCTTGCGCACCTCCGCCAGCGTGGCGGCGCACTCGGCCCAGCGCTGCTGCGCGCTGAGCAGCGCGCCCAGCGTGAGGTAGCCATCGAGCTCGCGCGGCTCCAGCGCGATGGCCTCCTGCAGGCGCGCCTCGGCGGCGGCGGGGTGGCCGCGGCGCAGCTCGTCCTTGCCGATGCGCAGCGCGCGCAGGTAGCGCGCGTAGTTGGGGCGCGCGATCTGGCCCCAGAAGTCGTCCTCGACCAGCTTCTCGGGGTCGAGCTTGACGCGATCGTCGTCGGGATCGCCCCACGGCTGGGCCCGCGCCGGCGTCGCCAGCGCCAGCAGCAGCGCGACCGCGAGGGCGAGGCGCCTCACTTCTCGCTGGCCCCCAGCGCGACCAGGTGCTCGCGCGCGCGCGCGAGGTACAGCGACTGCGGCGCGAACACCAGGAAGCTACGCCAGTGCTTGATGGCCTGCGCCTTGTTGTTCTTCACCTCGGAGCCGAGCGCGAAGTAGTAGTACACGTCGCCCGGCGGCACGAAGAAGACGCCTGGGCGCTCGAGCTCGTCCATGCCGGGATCGATGGCCAGCGCGCGCCGCATCACGCGCGCGGCGTCGTGGCCGTTGCCATCGCGGTCCAGCGCGACCGCCAGCCCGTACAGATTCAGCGCCTGCCCGGGTGACAGCGCGTCGGCCTCGCGATAGTGCGCGACGGCCTCCTCCAGACGGCCCAGCGACATGAAGGTCTCGGCCAGGTTGCCGTGCACCTGCGACTGGCTCGACACCGCGAGGCCGAGCTGGCGGCTGAACGGCACCGCGAACATCTCCTCGGGCTCGCGCAGCCAGCGCTGGTACTCGTCCACGATGCGCTCGAAGTCCTTGCTCAGCTTGGCCAGCGCGATGGCGGTGAAGAAGCCGACGTCGCGGCGCGGATAGCCGGGGTCGAGCGCGCGCAGGGCGTCGAAGGCGTCGACCGACTCCTGCCACTGCTCGCCGTAGTAGCGCGCGATCCCCAGCGCGAACCACAGGTCGGGCTGCTTCGGATCGAGGGCCAGCGCGGCCTTGTAGAAGCTGGCGGCGAAGCGCGCGGCGTCGATCTTGCGGCCGAA
>Ga0154020_10000174_pt1 | contig 75763 bp, 62 predicted proteins | sample Klosneuvirus_201_FD_109709 | JGI IMG/M metagenome (GOLD analysis project Ga0154020, IMG submission 109709) | Active sludge microbial communities from wastewater, Klosterneuburg, Austria - Klosneuvirus_20160825_MG | ecosystem: Engineered > WWTP > Aerobic digester > Activated sludge | place...
CGCCCCCGCCGCACCCGCCGCGCCCGCCGCGCCCGCCGCACCCGCCGCGCCCGCCGCACCCGCCGCAGCGCCCTTCGCCGCGTCGGCCCCGCCCTTGCCCGCTTGCGTGCCGCCGTCGGCATGCGCGGCCTCGTGCGCGCCATGAGCGCCGTGCGCGTCGGCCGCCTTGGCCGCCTGCTTGCCCGCGTCGCTCCAGTGCGACAGCACACCCGCCGCAGCGCCATGCGCCGCCTTGTGTGCGCCGGCCGCACCGGCGGCCGCGCCTGCGGCAGCGCCGCCAGCGGCACCGGTCGCGGCCGCAGCGGCGGCATCCTCGGCGCTGGCTTCGCCGAGCTTCTTGGTCTGCTTGAGCTTGTCGAGCTGGGCGAGCTCTTCGAGTTCCTTGAGCATTCGGGTCTCCACGGGACAGAGATTGCGGGCCAACCTGATACCGTTCGAAGCCGGCGGAGCTTCCTGCGGCCGGGCGTGATTGTACCACCCCCGGCTGCCCGGCTAAACCACGGCAAACACGTCGGATTCCCGCACGCTCGAGGACCCTGATTCAGGCCGATTCGGGGCTCGCCAGGCAAGGCAACAGAATGGTGAAACAGGCACCCTGTCCAGGCGGACTGTCGACCAGGATCTCGCCGCCATGGGCGGCCACGATCTGGTAGCAGATCGACAGCCCGAGTCCGGTGCCCACCCCGGCGCCCTTGGTGGTGAACCCGGGGTCGAAGATGCGCCCCAGATGCTCGGGCCGGATCCCCGGACCGCTGTCGCGCACCTCGATGCGGACCCAGTCGCCATCCAGGGTGGTGGCCAGCACCACCTGCCCGGGTCCCTCGATGGCCTGGCAGGCGTTGACGACCAGGTTCATGAAGACCTGTCCGAGCTGGCTGGAGTGGCCCTCGACCGGCGGCAGCGCCTGGGCATACGCGCGCACCAGCTCGACGCGCCCCTTGGCCAGGTGACCGACCAGCAGCAGGGTCGACTCCAGACACTCGTGCACGTCGACCGGCTGCGGCGCCGCCTCGTCCAGACGCGCGAACACGCGCAGCTCGCGCACGATGTTGGTGATGCGGGTGCAGGCGGTGCGGTTGACCCCGATGAGATCGTCGATGGCCTCGAGATCACGAGCGATGGTCGGCTCGGCCGCGACCGTGCTGCCAGCCAGCGCGGCGCGCAGGCGCACGAAGCAGCGCTGGAACAGGTCCTCGTTGGAGACCACCGCGCCGAGCGGCGTATTGATCTCATGCGCCACCCCGGCCATCAGCTGACCCAGCGACGCCAGCTTGGCCTGTTGCACCAGGCGCGCCTGGGCCGCGCGCAGCTCCCCGAGCAGGCGGGTCAGCTCGTCGTTGGCGCGCGCGGCCTCGCGCTCGGCCGCCTTGCGCGCCGTGATGTCGACCACCACGCCGAGGAAGCCCGTGGTGGCGCCGTCCCCGGGGGCGCGGATGGTCGAGCGGAACAGCTCGGCGTCGAACAGCGAGCCGTCCTTGCGGCGGACCCGCAGATCGGAGCGACCGGTGCCTCCCGCCGCCACCAGGCCGCCCTCTGCGGTGCGCTCGGCGATGGCCGCCAGACCGTCGGCCAGCTCCATCGGGAAGCGCCCGATGAGCTCGTCCTCGCGGTAGCCGACCATGCGCGCCATGCCCGGGGTCAGGTAGCGGATGCGCAGCGACGGCTCCAGCGCGATGACGCCGACGTCCTGCATGGCCGACAGCAGCGCGTCCTGGAAGGCGTTCAGGCGCGACAGCTCGGCGACCAGGCGGCGTCGATCCAGCAGGATGCGCACTGCGGTCAGGAGCTCGATGGGGTTGATGGGACGGCGCAGGTAGTAGTGCACGCCCGCGGTCAGGCCGCCGATGCGGAACGCGCTGTCGCGGCGCGCGGTGGTCATCAGGATGGGCCCGGCGCCGTGCGGCGTGGCGCGCAGCCGGCGCACCAGCTCGAAGCCCGACAGATCGGGCAGCACATCCGAGATCACGAACAGATCCGGCTCGACCGCGCCGACCTCGCCCAGGCTGGCCAGCAGCGCCTGGCCGTCGCCGAAGACACGGGTCTGGTAGCCGGCCGCGGTGAGGTGGCGCGCGGCCTCGTCGCGGTTGTGCGCCAGCGGATCGACGATGTGCACGCGCTCGCTGCGCTGTGCGCGCAGCACCGGGGTCGGCGCCTGGGGGCTGGCCTGGCTCGGCGGCGGCGGCACCGCGGCCGGCAGCGGGTGTGCCGGGTCGCCGATCCAGAGCGCCGGCTCGCCCGGGCCCGCGCCGCCGTGCCCTGCGTGGCCGTGCCCGTGCCCGTGCCCGTGGGCATCCGCGCCGTGGTCGACGTGGCCCAGCGCCAGCGCCGCGATCAGCTCCGACCCGCGCAGCTCGCTGCCGACATGCTCGGCCAGGAGGTCGGTCACCGTCTCTGGCACCAGCGTCGGACCATTGACACGATGACAAGCAAGACCATGGGCACGAGCGAGCAGAACCAGGTTCTGCAGCGCCGCCATCATGGCGGTCGGCCCGTCCAGCCCCTCCGAGGCCGGCAACCGCGACAGCGCCAGCACCCACACCGGCGCGGCCAGCACCTCCTCGGGGCCCAGGCTGCGCGCCCGCGCGACCCCGAGTTGCCACTGTCGCGCCAGGCTGACCGAGAGCTGCGTGATGAGCCGGGCCAGCTCGGCCCCGGTGACCACCACCAGGTGGCCCGGCGTCGGCGTCCCGCGCGGCGCTACCGCCGCCAGCAACCGCTCCAGCAGCGCCGGGTCCACCGGCTCGGCGGCGATCCGCTCGGCGACCTCGGCCCCCGCGATCAGCGCCACCAGCCCCGCCGCCGAACTAGCCTCCGTCACTGCCGTCACCACTGCGACCATCCCCATCGGGATGCCCGGGCACCTTGCGCGCCGTGCTCGTGCTCGTGCTCGTGCTCGTGCTCGTGCTCGTGCTCGTGCTCGTGCTCGTGCTCGTGCTCGTCACCCGCGCCAGCACCTCGGGCAGCAGCGCCAGCAGCCCGTCGCGCGTGTTGAGCCCGGGATCATCCAGCACCCGCTCCAGCAGCGCCTCCAGCACCTCGCCCACCCGCCGCGACGGCGGCAGCCCGAGCTGGGCCATCACATCGCGTCCATCAACCGCCAGATCACTGGTCTTCAGCGCCTGATCCGCCTCGACCACCGCCGCGATGCGCCGCCTGAGCTCGCCCAGCTCGTCCTCGGGATCCTTGCCCTTGCCATGCGCGACCACGTCGCCGATGCGCACCGCGAACAGCTCGGGGATGCGCTCCGGCCCGACCCGGCGCAGGAACCGGCGCACGGTGCCGTCGCTCCAGGCGTCCGAGTACCAGAACATGTGGTTCTTCACCACCGCGACCACGCGCTCGCGCTCCTCGGTCGAGAACTTGAGCCGGCGCAGCACCAGGTCGCTCAGCTCGGCGCCGACGATCTCGTGCCGGAAGAACGAGTTCTCGCCCGGCGCGTCGTCCCGTGGCGCCGCCGTGACCGGCTTGGCCACGTCGTGCATCAGCGCCGCCAGCCGGGTGATGGCGTCGCCCGGGGTGGCATCGACCGCGCGCACGGTGTGCTCGAACACGTCGTACTCGTGGAAGCGGTTCTGCGGCAGCCCGACGCCCTTGGCCAGCTCGGGCAGCACCTCCGCGAGCAGCCCGGTGTCGCGCATCAGGTAGAGGCCGATCGACGGCCGCCGCGCCCCCAGCAGCTTGGTCAGCTCGTCGCGCACCCGCTCCGCCGAGACCTTGCGGAACACCGGCAGCGCGCCCGGGATGGCCGCCTGCGTGGCCGGCTCCAGCGCCATCTCGAGCGTGGCCGCGAAGCGCACCGCGCGCATGGTGCGCAGCCCGTCCTCGCCGAAGCGCGCCGCCGCATCACCGACCGCGCGGATGATGCCGGCCTCGAGATCCGCCATGCCGCCGTACGGATCGACCAGCCGATCGGCCACCGGGTCGTACGCCAGCGCGTTGATGGTGAAGTCGCGCCGCGCCAGGTCCTCCTCGATGGTGCGCACGAACTCGATGCGATCGGGGCGCCGCCCGTCGGAGTACTCGCCGTCACCGCGGTAGGTGGTGACCTCGATGGGTAACTCGCCCACCAGCACGGTCACGGTGCCGTGCTTGAGCCCGGTCGGCACGGTGTGGAAGCGCGCCGCCTTGCAGCGCTGCATGACCTCCTCGGGGCGCGCGCTGGTGGCCACGTCCCAGTCCTTGGCCGGCTTGCCGCGCAGCAGATCGCGCACTCCGCCGCCGACGACATGGCCCTCGTGGCCATGGCGTGACAGCAGCGCGAGCAGCTCGCACACCCGCGGCTCGATGTCCCTGGCCTGGAGAGGCTTCATCGCGCGACGTGCACGGGCACGCCGCCGCGCGGGCCGCCCCGCAGGCCGCCCTCGCTGGCGCTGCGCAGACGCCGGAAGATCTCCTCCGCCCGGCGGTCGAGCTGGGTGGCGCTGTCGGTCAGCCCCTGCTGGGTGCGATAGCGCGCGAACGCCGCCAGCGTACGCGCGAGCTCCAGCTCGCTGCCGGTCGACTCCAGGATCTGCACCGAGCGCTCGAAGTGCGCCACGACCTCCGCCGGCGGCACCGCGCCCAGGCCGCCAGCCGCCGCGACCTCGGCGACCACGCGCCGGATCACGCCCTCGGGCAGCGTCAGGCCGGCGTGCTGCACCATGGTCAGCGCCTCCTGCGCATAGACCCCCGCGGTCTCGGCGTCGTTGGCCGCCAGCAGCGCCTCCGCGGTCAGGCGCGCGACCTCGGCCATGCCGACCTGGTTCCCGAGCTGCCTGGCCAGCTCGCCGGCGCGGTTGAACTGCTGCTGCGCCGCGATGCCGTCGCCCAGCTTGGCGCAGGCCGCCCCGAGGTGCGCCGCGGCCTGCACCTCCAGGCTGCGGTCACCGATCTCGCGCGCCAGCGCCAGCGCCGAGGCCAGCTCCTCCTTGGCCAGCACGAACTCGCCGCGCTCGCGGTAGGTCGTGCCCAGCGCCAGGTGCGACTGCGAGATGCCCTGCTTGTCGCCGACCTCCATGCGCAGCCCGAGCGCCTCCTGGAAGGCGTCCATGGCCGAGTCGAAGGCGCCGATGGCCTGGAAGATCCCGCCCAGGTGCGACAGCGAAACCGCGATCGAGCGCTTGTCCTCCAGGCCGCGGCGCAGCGCCAGCGCGTGCCGACCGTGCTCCAGCGCATCGGCGAAGGCCCCGCGCAGCGTCTCCACCCGCGCGATGTCGTCGAGCGCCGCCGCCACGCCGCGCCGATCGCCTTCCCGCGTGAACATCTGGTACGCCAGCTTGAGGTGGTCCTGCGCCTTGGCATAGTCGCCGATGCCGCGGTAGATCCGGCCGATGCGCCCGTGCGCTGCCGCGCCCTTGGCGCGGTGATCCAGCAGCCAGGCCATGCGCAGCATCTCCTGGAAGTGGCCCAGCGCCTTGTCGTGCTCGCCCAGGCGCGACTCGACGTCGCCCAGGTTGTGCAGCGCCTCGATCTTGGCCAGCGCGTCCTCGCCGACGCTGATCTGCGTCTCGTTGGTGCCGGCGTCGTCGCGCCCCCTCTCGGCAGCGGCGGCGGCGGCGGCGCCAGCTCCGGCGCTGGCCCTGGCACGCCCGGCGCCTGCACCTGCACCCGCGCTGCTGCTGGCACCCGAGAACAGCTTGATCCCTTTGTGGTAGTACTCCGCGGCCGCCTCGTTGGCGTAGCGCTCGCGGGCGCGATCGCCGGCCGCGATCCACGCCGCCGCCGCACGCCGGCGCGACCCCGCGCGCTCGTACAGCTGGGCCAGAAACTCCAGCTGCTCCTCGTTGCGCTCGCCCGGCTTGGCCTCGAACCACTGCGCGCACAGCAAGTTGTGCTTGCGCAGGCGTCCCGGATCGACGGGCTTGGCAATCAGCTCGCGCTCGAGGTTGTGCTTGAAGACGTACTCCTCCTCGCCCGGGATGGTCGAGTCCGGCATCTTGAGCAGGTAGTCGCGCTCCATCAGATCGGCCAGCATGCGGCTGATCTCCTCGCGCACCTCGTCGCGCCCGAACACCACCGGCGCCGACACATCGTCCTGCCGGGTCAGCACCACCAGCGCCCCGGTCCAGAACACGTTGCCGAGCACGCAGGCCTTGGCCAGGAGGTCGCGCTCGACCGGCGACAGCGCGCTGATGCGCGCCTCGATGGCCTCCTCGACCGAGATGGGCAGCTCGGTCTGCAGCGCGCGCTCGGCGTCGATATGCCAGCGCGGCGTCGACACGTCGATGGTGCCATTCGCGATCATGACGCGGACCAGCTCTTCCAGGAAGAACGGGTTGCCGCCGGTCATCTCGACGGCGTCCTCGAGCAGCTCGTCCGGGATGACGTCCGCGCGCGCCAGCAGGTTGCGCAGCAGCGCCTCGGCGTCGTCCACCGGGAGGTTGCGCAGCTCCAGCCTGGTATGGTCAACCTGCCCGGTGCCCCACAGCGGCGCGCGCGCGAACAGCTCGGGCCGGGTGCACACCACCAGCATCACCGGCGACCCCGCCAGCCCCTCGCCGAGCTCGCGCAGGAGGTTCAGCGTCTCGTCGTCGGCCCACTGCACGTCATCAATCACCAGCACCAGCGGCGAGCCCCCGGCGTCGAGCTCCAGGAAGCGCCGCAGCACGGTGCGAGCGATCTGATCGTGCTGCACCGGATCGTCCTCGAACACTGCCACGAACGGGCTGTCCGCGAAGCGCAGGCCCAGGTATGACCCCAGGAAGTGCAGCACCTCGCCGACGCGACGGTCACCGAACACGCGCGAGCACTCGGCGCGGAAGCGCTCGTGCGTGCGCCCGGCCTCCTCGCCGTCACCGAGCTGGAAGCGATCCCGGAGCAGGCGCGCGATGGCGCCGTAGCTCGGCCCGCGCTCCGAGGCGCGCCCGTGATAGACGCGCGGCCCGTCGCCGGTGCGCGCCAGCCGGTTGGTCCACTCGGCGACCAGTCGACTCTTGCCGGTGCCCTGGTTGCCGACCACGGTCACGAGCTGCGGCGCACCGTAGATGACCGCGCGCTCCAGGATCTCGGCCAGCACCCCGAGCTCGTGGGCACGGCCGACGAGCGGGCTGCGCACTCCGCGCACCGCAAACTGGTCACTACCATGGCGTGTGGTCGGCACTTGGGTCTGGGCATTGTACCCGAAGGCAGCGTGTGCCGAGCGTGTGCCGCGCGTCGGCCGCGCGTCTGGCGCGTGGACCGCACCTTTGGCCGGGGTGTTTTTTGCTGACGGGCTCGCGGCCGCTAAGCTACGATGCCGCTCGGAGGTCCGACCGCTTGCCCCGCGCCACCGTCCGCCCGGCTCCACGCATCTGGCTCTGGCTCGCCCTGCTGGCGACCGGACTCGGGCTGGGGTCTCAGGCTGGATGCCTGGTCGTCGAGACCGGGGATCCGCCCGGTGAGCCGGGCGCCTGCGCCGCCAGCCGCACCGTCTTCACCGACGAGGTGATGCCGATGCTGCTCGACAAGAACTGGCCCGGCGCCGGCACCTGTCGCACCGGCGGAGGCACCGGCGGTTGCCACGACATCAACACCGGCCGCTCGGCGTTCCGCCTGGTCGAGGTGGTGGGCGGCGACCCCATGGCCATCGACCAGAACTACCAGCGCTCGCTGCGCTTCCTCAACTGTGCGTCGCCCGAGGACAGCCCGCTCTTGACCAAACCGCTGGCCGGCCGCGTCAACCATGGCGGCGGCGACATCATCCCTGCCGGCGCCGACCAGATGAGCATGGAGCTCCTGCTCATCAAGTGGGCGGGCCGATGAAGCGCGCCTCCACCACCCGGCCCCGGACCTGGGCGGCGCTCGCCTGGGCCGCGGCCCTCACGACCCTGCTCATGCTGGCCGGCCCCGCGCGCGCCGACACCGTGTATGCGCGCGTGCTGACCGACCACGCCAACGTGCGCACCGGCCCCGGCGCCACCTACCGCGTGCTCTACGTGGCCGAGCGTGGCGAGTCGCTGCCGGTGATCGCGCGCGGCAGCAAGGACTTCTGGTTCAAGGTCGGCCTGCCCGACGGGCGCAAGGGCTGGATCCTCGGCGATCAGACCGCGCCCTACGAGCTGGTCGACAAGTCGAACCCCGGCATCTTCACCCGCATGGGGCGCGCCATCTCGCGCACCTTCCTGGGGCCGTCGCCGATCCAGACCGCCGACGTGGGGATCGCCTTCTCGGCCGGCATCGTCGGCGGCGAGGGCGCCTTCCTGGTGCGGCCGTCCTACGTGGTGCACCCGCGCTTCGCGCTGGAGGCCTATGGCGGCGAGGTCGTCGGCGCCCAGGGCACCATCCTGCTCTATGGCCTGGGCTGGACGCTGCGCCTGTGGCCCGAGGGGCCGCTGGTGCCCTACCTCAACGTCTCGGGCGGCGCGGCGACCACCTTCGCCAAGTCCGACGCCTTCGTGCTCGGCGAGCAGACCCTGCTGACCACCTCGGGTGGTGGCGGCGTCGAGCTGACCTTCAAGAAGCGCATCACGGGTCGCTTCGACTTTCGCGAGTACGTGCTGTTCGACGGCTCGCTGGCCATCAACCTGGAGGAGTTCACCGGTGGACTGGCGATCTTCTTTTAAGACAGTCGCGCTCCTGGTCGCGCTGGCCACCGGCCTCGGTGGCGCCGGATGCGGCCGCTTCGCGGTGCGCGCCACCGAGAAGGAGCACCTGGCCGATCGCACCATGCAGATCGACCCCGATGGCCAGGAGGCCAACGCCGAGGAGCACGTGATGTCCAACCGCGAAGGGTCGACCGGCGGTCGCGGCGGAGGCGGAGGCGGGTGCGGCTGCAACTGACATGGCGCGCCGCCGTGCTGGCCACGCTCGCGCTCGGCGCGGGCGCCGGCGTGCGCATGCGCGCGGCCCTGGCCGATGATCGCGTGGAGACCAAGACCACGCTGATGATCGAGCCCGGCGAGGGCATCGAGGAGCTGCGCATCGTGCACCCGCAGCTCGACATCGGCCTCGACCTCGGCTCCAGCCTCGAGATCAACGCCGGCTACGAGGCCGACATCGTCAGCGGCGCCACCCCGCGCGTCTACGACGTCGCGCTCGACGCGGTGTCCAGCGCGACCAAGTTCTCCGACATCCGCCACTCCGGCCGCGGCGGCTTCGCCTACAAGACTGGCGAGACCACGCTGTCGGCCAGCTACAGCTACGGCATCGAGGAGGACTACCGCTCGCACGCCATGAGCTTCGGCATGGTCACCGAGCTCAACGGCAAGAACACCACGCTGGGGCTGCGCTACGGCCACAACTACGACAGCGTGTGCGACGCCGACAACGCCGATCGCGAGCCGCTGGAGCGCCGCGCCCTCGACGAGTCGACCTCGTGCTACGGCCGCAGCGGCCCCGAGGCCACGGTCACCCACAGCATCGGCATCGATCACTACCAGGCCACGCTGACGCAGAACCTGTCACCCGTCGCGGTGGTGCAGTTTGGCGTCGACGGCCAGGTCATCCGCGGCTTCCAGTCCAACCCCTACCGCCGCGTGCGCGTCTACGACCTCGAGGTCCAGGAGGTCACGCCGGAGTCGCGCGAGCGCCTGTCGGGCTTCATGCGCCTCAACTATGCGCTGCCCTCGGTGGCGTCCGCGATCAACCTGATGGCGCGCTTCTACGCCGACTCGTGGGCCATCGAGTCGGGCACCCTCGACCTGACCTACCACCAGTATCTGGGGCGCAAGCTGCTGGTGTCGCTGCGCGGCCGGCTCTACCAGCAGGACGGCGCGGTGTTCTTCCGCGACGCCGAGGACTACGCCCGTGGTGGCCCGGTCGGCGGCTACTGGACCGGCGACCGCGAGCTCAGCCCGTTCCGCGACTTCATGGTCGGCGCCAAGATCTCGCTGCTGTCGACCTCCGAGGGCGACAGCAAGGCCTGGGGCCTGTTCGACGACGCCGAGCTGACCGCCAAGGGCGACCTGCTCTTCTATGACGCCTTGACCCCGAACCCGCCCAACCCGAACCGCAACTCCAGCCTGATCGACGCCATCATCATCCAGGCCGGCGCGCGGGTGCGCTGGTAGCCCCCTCGAAGCGAAGCTTCGAGGAGCGCTATTCCGGTTCCGGCTCCCCTACACCCCCGACAGGAGTCGGTTCGTCTGTCGGGCGCCCTCGCGCCACTCCACCGCGTGAGCCAGCTCGCGGGCTTCTTCCAGGTGCGTCTTGGCGCGCTCCGAGGCGCCCGCCGCCAGGTCGTCCGACGCCAGCCTGAGCAAGAGCTGCGCGGTCGAGCGCCGATCTCCCAGGCTCTTCATGGCCTCGATGGCCGCCATGCGGTGCTCGGCCGCGCGCGCCGGCAGGTTGATCTGGGCATGGATCTCGCTGAGCAGCTCGTGACTGCGCGCCTGCCCGACCAGCGACGGCGCGCTGCGCGCCTGCTTGAGCGCGCCGTGGGCCGCCTCCAGCGCCGCGCGCGCGCCGGCCTCGCTGCCCGCCGCCGCGCCCAGCCGCACCTCGGCCAGCTTGAGCAGCAGGCGCCACAGCTTGAGCGGCCCGCGCTGCGCGCGCAGCCCCTCGCCGCCGGTGCACAGCGCCAGCCCCTCCTCCAGCTCGGCCTCGGCGCCCGCGACGTCACCCAGCTGGGCCAGCAGCGTGCCCAGCTCCAGGTAGACCTCCGCCAGCAGGCCCGGGTCGCCATGGCGAATCGCCGCCCCGGTCGAGCGCTCCAGCGCGGCGCGCGCCCGCGCCGAGTCGCCGCGCGCCAGCGCCGCGCGGCCCAGCGCCCGGTGCAGCTTGGCCTCGGTGCCCGGGCTGCCGCTGGCGTGCTCCAGCGCCTCGCGCAGCACCGGCTCGGCGCCCGCGACGTCACCGCTCCACAGCATGGCCTCGCCGAGGCGACACGCCATGCGCGCCAGGGTGTCGGGCGCGTTGTCCTCACCGCGCAGGAGGTCCCAGCGCGCCAGCTCCCAGGCGCGCCGGTAGTGCATGGCGGCGCCGTGGTCGTCGAACTGCGCCTCGGCGTCCTGGCCGGCGCGCTCGCACAGCGCCAGCACGCGCGGCCCGCCGCCCGCGGCATGACCGTGCATGGCCAGCACACCGGCCCGGGTGCCCTGCCCCTCCAGCACGGCGAAGATGTGGCCGTGCAGCTCGCGCCGCGCCGACGACGGGATGTCGTCATAGACCAGCTCGGCCACCAGCGGATGGCTCGGCATCAGCAGCGCCGCCTCACCCTGCCCGCTCTGGGTCACCAGGCCGCGCGCGATCAGCACCCCGATCGACGACGCCGCCTCGTCCTCGGCCCGCGCCAGCAGCTCGAGCAGGCCGCGGGTGGCCTCGCGCCCCAGGGTGCACAGCGACTGCAGCACGCGCCGTGGCCCCGGCTCCAGCAGCGCGACCCGTGACAGGATGAGGTCGGCGGCCGACAGCTGCTCCAGCGGCGCCGACGCCCCAGGTCCGGCACCGGCGCCGGACACCACGGCGTCGTGCAGCGCGTTGAGCACCTCGCTGAGCGCCAGCGGCAGCAGCGGCCCGACCGCGATCAGCCGCGCCGCCAGCGCATCCGCGCCGGTGCCGACGCCCGCGACCTGGCGCACCAGCTCGATGACGGCGGGCGGCCCCAGCGGCTCCAGGGCCAGCGAGTGCGTGGCCGTCAGCTCCCCGAGATCACCGACGTCGTCGCGCCCCGCCGCCGCGCCAGCCCCCGGCCGCCCCGCGCTGGCGCTGGCGATGACCAGCAGCGGAGCCTCGCCGGGCTCCTCGATGAGGCGCTCGACCAGATCGCGCGACGGCCTGTCGTAGCGATCGACATCCTCGAAGATCAGCACCGTGGCCTGCCGCCGTGGCGCGCCGCGCAGCGCGTGCAGCGCCGCCGCCGCGCACTCGCGTCGACGCACCGCCAGCTCGAGGCCGGTGTCGACCCCGCTGATGCGGAACAGCTCGGCCAGGCCCGGCACCAGATCACGATCGTCGCCGCCGACCTCGGCCAGCGACTCCTTGAGCTCGACCATGCCCAGCTTGCTCGAGGTGCCCAGCAGCGCGGCCACCGCCTGGCGCGCCGGCCACCACGACTCCGCCGCACCGGTCGGATCGGGCCCCACCCGCACCACGCGCAACCCGCGCAGCTCGGCGCGGATGGCCACCTCGTCGCACAGCCGAGTCTTGCCGACACCGGGCGGCCCGGTCAGCACCAGCGAGCGCCCGCCATCCTGCGCGAGCAACTGATCGATGATGCCGAGCTCCTCGCCGCGGCCGACCAGCGGCAGCTTCGCCGGCAAGCTGGTCGCCCCGAACACCGGCCCCGAACCCGAGGTCGGCGCCGAGGTCGGGCTGGGGCGCGACAGCGGCGCCGAGGCCTGCCGCCGTACCGGCGCCTCCGGAGTGCGATGTGTCCCGGTCGGCGCTCCGGTCGACCGCGAGCGCTGCACCACCGGCCCGCTGCTGCCCACCTTGGTCCCGCACGAGGGGCAGAACGCCGCGCCGCCCGAGACCCGATGGCCACACTCGACGCAGGTCACCGGCACCAGCGACACCAGCCCCGACGGCGACAGCGAGCCCAGCTCGGCGCGGAACTCGGCCGCGCTCTGGAAACGGTCGGCGGGATCCTTGGCCAGCGCGCGCAACACGATCTGCTCCATCGCTGGTGTGATGGACACCTCGGGGCGGCGCAGCGCGGGCGGCATTGGCGCCTCGTTGAGGTGCCGCATCATGAGGTCGACGCGCGACTCGCTCTCGAACGGCGCCTCGCCGGTCAGCACCTCGTACAGCATGGCGCCCAGCGAGTAGATGTCGGCGCGCCCGTCGAGATCGGCGCCGCGGATCTGCTCCGGCGACATGTACTCCGGGGTGCCGCACACCAGGTTGCCGCCCTCGCCGCCGGCCTGCACCATCTCGACCGGGGCGGCCTCCTCGCGCAGCTTGGCGATGCCGAAATCGCACACCTTGACCAGGTCGCCACCGGTGCGCAGCCGCTCGATGAGGATGTTGTCGGGCTTGAGGTCGCGGTGCACGACCCCCATCGAGTGCGCCTCCTCCACCCCGGCCAGGATCTGTGACATCAGATCGACCACGCGCCGATCCGGTAGCGGGAACTCCTGGTGGATGACCTCGGCCAGCGTGCGGCCGCGCACATACTCCATCACCAGGTAGTACAGGCCGGCGCTCTCGCCAAAATCGATCACCCCGATGGTGTTGGGGTGGTTGATGCGACTGGCCGCGCGGGCCTCCTGCAGGAAGCGCTCGGAGATCCCTGGGTCGGCCGCGATCTCCGGGTTCAGCGCCTTGACCGCGACGGTGCGCCCCAGCATGACCTGCTCGGCCCGGTAGACCGTCGCCATGCCGCCCTGGCCGATCACGTCCTTGATCAGGAACTTCCCTGCCAGCAGGGAGCCGACCTCAGGAAGGGAGTGGACCAGGGACATCGCAGGAAAATTAGCGGGCTACGACCATCAGCGGCAACCGAATTCGTGCGCAGCCTCCCAATCTCTGGCACGCAAAACGGTCAACTACATGATCTCGTGCTTCTTGAGCAGCTTGTGCAGGTACTTGCGATCCATGTCGGCCTCGCGCGCCGCCTTGGAGATGTTGCCCTGGTTGCGCTCCAGCAGCCACTTGAGGTAGCGCCGCTCGAACTCATCCGACCACTTTTCCTTGTTGTCGCGGAAGCTGAGTTCGGGGTTGAACGGCGGCAGGTCACCCTCCGCCCCAGGTGTGCCCGCCGCGCCACCACCGGGCAGCACCTCGAGCGGCCGACCGACCTGCCCAGGTGCATGAGCCTGGCCCTGCAAGGTCATGCCGCCCGGCGCGCCCGCCATCAGCGGCAGACGCAGCCCGCCCTCCATGCCCGCCGACATGTAGACCCCACGCTCGAGCACGTTGCGCAGCTCGCGCACGTTGCCCGGCCAGTCGTGGCCCTCCAGCGCCGACAGCGTGGCCGAAGACAGCTCGGGCACCTCGGCCACCGCGCCGCTCTGCTGCAGGCGCTCCAGGAACGTCCTGGCCAGCAGCGGAATGTCCATCTTGCGCTCGCGCAGCGGCGGCATGGTGATGGGCACCACGTTCAGGCGGAAGTACAGATCCTCGCGGAACTTGCCCTTCTCGACCTCGCTGCGCAGATCCTTCTTGGTCGCGGCCACCACGCGGATGTCGATCTTGATGGTCCGGTTGCCACCCACGCGCCGGATCTCGCGCTGCTCCAGCACGCGCAGCAGCTTGGGCTGCAGATCGAGCGACAGCTCGCCGAGCTCGTCGAGGAAGATGGTGCCGCCCGCGGCCAGCTCGAAGGCGCCCTGGCGCGCCGCCGCGGCCCCGGTGAAGGCGCCCTTCTCGTGGCCGAACAGCTCGCTCTCGATGAGACTCCCCGCGACCGCGCCGCAATCGACCACGATGAACGGCCCCGCCTTGCGCCGCGACAGCGAGTGCAGCGTGCGCGCGACCAGGTCCTTGCCGGTGCCGGTCTCGCCCTCGAGCAAGATGGTGGCTTCCGTCGGTGCAATGCGCTCGACCAGCCCGAAAATCTCGCGCATGCGCAGCGAGCCGCCGGCGAGCTCCCCGAGCTGGCTGGCCTCGGTGGGCAGGATCTCGATGCGCTCCTCGAAGGGCTGGAACTTCAGCTGCACGCCGCCCGCGGTGATCAGCGAGCCGGTGCGCAGATAGGCCTCGCGCACCTCGGCCCCATCCAGGAAGGTGCCGTTGGTCGAGTGCAGATCGCGCAGCAGATAGCCCTTGGGATCGCGAATGATCTCGAAGTGCACCCGCGACACCGTCTCGTCGGGCAGCACCAGATCGTTGTCCTCGCTCTTGCCGACCCGGATGACGTCCGACGCGATCGTGTGTTCACGCCCGCGCTGCATGCCTTTGATGACGACGAGCTTGCACTGCGCGAGGTTGACCGCGGCGCGCTCGCCGGCGTGCTGGGTCTCGAGGTGATGATGGGTCCGGTTGGTCATGGCAGCTGGCTGGGCCTGTCGGGGTGTCGCGGCGCCGAGGTGTCGGGGTATCCCCGGCCGCGCCGCAATCGTACCTTTTCGTGCGGCGCTTGTCCTTGCCCTCGGACAATGTGCGTTGACGATCTGCGTCGTCGAAAGGTACTGTTCTAGCGCGCGGTCGCCTCACCTTCACGTGGCACCCGCACCCTAGAGCCTTGCGAGCCCGACACGACATCACCCGATTGGTGGCTTGCCTCCTCAGTTTGGGGCTGGCCGGTGTGGTCCAGGCCCAGGAGGGTGGCGATGCGCCCGGTGGCGAAGCCCCGGCCGCGCCGCCTGTCGCCAAGCTGCCCTCGCCCAAGGACGGCCCGCCCCGGGTCGGCAACGACCTCCCCGGCGGCGCCACCCTGTACGAGGGTCGCCGGCCCGACCGCCTCGATCTGCCCAACTGCCTCGACAGCTCGATCGCCGATGCCCTGGGGGCGCGCCTGCGCCGCCGCGGCGTGCAGCAGAAGCTGTTCCTCAAGGCGCACCGCTTCGAGCTCAGCGGCCGCGGCGGGCTGTACGCCTCCGACCTCTTGTCGTCGTCCTACACCTATGGTGGCGCCCTGACCTACTGGCCGTGGGAGGACTTCGGCTTCGAGGCCAGCTTCGACGTCACCCGCATGGAGCTCGACCTCGAGAAGCCGCTGGAGAGCTTCTTCAACGAGGACCGCTTCAAGCCCTCGAACGCCTACATCCTGCTCGGCCACTTCGTGTTCAGCCCCATCCACGCCAAGCTGAAGATGGGCGACTCGATCATCCCGTCCGACATCGTGGTCTCGGCCGGTGTGGGGCGCACCATCAACGACACCGTGCAGGGGCTGACCTTCGCGGGCGGCCTGGCCTGGAAGATCTACTTCACCGACTGGTTCACCCTGCGCGTCGACCTCAGCGATCATGTGATCCTGCAGGAGGCCCTGGCGCAGCAGAAGGTCGCCAACGACATCGTCGCCACCCTGGGGCTGAGCGTATGGGTTCCGTTCGGGTTCTAGCCACCGCGGCCGCGCTGTGCGGGCTGCTGGCCACCATGGCGCCGGCGCCCGCGCACGCCGAGTGCGTCGACGAGGTCCTCAAGGAGAAGCTCGCCCTCAAGCGCCGGCGCCGCGGCGTGGTCGAGCGCAACTTCATCAAGGTCGGGCGCCACGAGCTGTCGCTGGGCGGCGGCTACTACGTGTCCGACGAGTTCTCCGCGACCTACCTGGGCATCGCCTCGTACACCTACCACCTGACCGAGGACGCCGGGGTCGAGGCCTGGTTCAACTACACGCGCTCCGACGCCCCGCTGGCGCGCGTGCTCGAGGACGGCCGCGCCACCCTGATCAAGGACACCAACAGCCGCACCCTGCTGGCCGGCGCGAATCTCCTGTGGTCGCCGATCCACGGCAAGATGATGCTGTTCTCGAGCCGCATCATCCACTTCGACCTGGGCCTGACCGCCGGCGTCGGCGTGGTCGACAGCGACACCTCGCGCGGCGCCGCCGCCAACGCCGGCCTGGCCCTCAAGCTGTTCCTGTCGCGCTCGTGGGCGCTGCGGGTGGACGTGCGCGATCAGGTCTATCGTCAAGAGCTGCTCGACCACCGCACCTTCGTCAATGACCTCTCGCTGGGCCTCGGCCTCAGCGTGTTCCTGCCAACGAGGTTCTGAACATGCGGCTGCGTCACTTTCTGGCCTTGCTGATCATCCCCGTGCTGGTGCTGAGCGCCGGCGACGCCGAGGCGCGCAGGAAGCGGAAGAAGCCGCCGCCCCCGGCGCCGTCGCCGTCGCCGTCGCCCGAGCCCGAGCCGACCCCGGAGCCCGAGGCCTCGCCGCCACCGGCCCCGAGCCCGTCGGCCGCGCCGACGCCCTCCCCCGAGCCCGAGGCCAGCCCCACACCCGAGCCCGGGGCCGGAGACAAGGGCATCGACGTCGACGCCCTGCGTCGCGAGGCCGACGCCGTGCGCGACGAGCTGTTCCGCTCGCGCGCCAAGGTGCGCACCATCACGAGCTCGCTGTACTCCTCGAAGATCTCCGTCGATCTGAAGTATGGCGCCGGCCGCTTCTTCACCCTGCGCCGCCTCATCATCAAGCTCGACGGCGCGCGCATCTTCGACGACCCCGAGGGTCTCGCCAAGGCCGCCGGACCGCTGTTCGAGGGCTTCCTGGCGCCGGGCCGCCACACCCTGTCGTTCCGCGTCGAGGCCACCTCGAAGGACGACGAGACCTTCACCTACATCACGGAGGACACCTTCGCCTTCGAGGCCAAGGCCGGCAAGCTGTCACGGGTCTCCGCCAGCATGGACGAGGACGGGTCGATCGCGGACGGCACCTACGACGTACGCCTCAAGGTCAAGGTCTCGCCGCAGGCGCTGAAATGACGCTGCGGCGGCACCACCTGGCCGCGCTCGCCGTCGTCACCATGGCCTCGGCCTCCGCCACGGTCGCGCACGCCGCGCCGACCAAGCCGGCGCCCTCCAGCGCGCCGGCGCCGCGCACCGAGGCCGACGGCTCGACCGACGTCGCGACCTACCTGCAGGCCATGGAGCGCGAGGGCCTGCTGTCGCGCGAGTCGGGCACCCCGGCTCGCCTGCGGGCCGCCCTCGCGGTGGCCGAGAAGGAGCTCGCCGCCGAGCGCTACACCAAGGCCGCCGCCATGCTGTACAGCCTGGTCGAGAGCCCGGCCTACACCGACTTCTCCGACTCCGAGGAGTACCAGAACGCCGAGTACGACCTCGGGGTGGCGCTGATGCGCAACCACGCCTACGCCGCCGCCATCCCCATCTTCGTGCGCGTCCTGGGTCGCGGCACGGAGGCGCTGTACTTCCGCTCCGCGGTGCGTCGCCTCAGCGACATCGCGCTGGAGACCCGCGACGAGAAGCTGGTCCTCGGCCACCTCGACAAGCTGACCGGCGAGCTGCCCGAGGAGGTCGTGGCCGAGCGCAACTACCTGCGCGGCCGCAGCGCCACCGACGACGGCGACCTCGAGGCCGCCGAGACCGTGCTCAGCCAGGTCGGCAAGCGCTCGCGCTTCTACGCCGCCTCGCTGTACCTGCGCGGCGTGGCCCAGGCCCGGCGCGGCCAGTTCAAGGCCGCCAGCAAGGCCTTCTGCGAGATCGTCGACACCCCCGACAAGAACACCTTCACCTTCTACGTCGACGACCGCTACTTCAAGGTCAAGGACCTGGCCCGCCTGGCGCTGGGCCGGCTGGCCCACGAGGAGTCGCGCTACGACGACGCCTACTACCACTACTTCCAGATCCCCGACGACTCGCAGCGCCTGCCCGAGGCGCTGTTCGAGGCCGCCTGGTCGATGTACGCCCGTGGGGAAGACGAGACCGCCCGCGACCTGCTCGACGAGCTGGTCAAGCAGTACCCGAACTCGCCCATCCTGCCCGACGCCTCGCTGCTGCGCGCGCACGCCGACCTGCGCTCGTGCGCCTTCGACGACGCCCAGAAGGGCTTCGACGGCGTGGTCGCCACCTTCGAGCCGCTGCGCGACCAGGCCGACGAGATGCTTCGAGATCCGAAGCGCGCCCGCGCCTTCCTCGACAAGATCCTGGAGCGCGAGGCCACTGGCGAGATCGGCTTCACCGCCAAGGCCAAGGGCACCCTGGAGGACCGCCTGCTCGGCTTCGTGCGCATCGACCCGCGCTTCACCCGCCTGCACGAGGTCATCCGGGGCCTGACCCAGGAGGTCGCCGACGCCGATCGCGTCGCCGCCGAGTGGCAGGAGCTGTCGGCCCGCCTGGGCGCCGGCTCGGGCGGCGTGGCCCGCCTCAAGACCGGGCCGGAAGACCCCACCGCACCCGCGCGCGCCGTGATGGAGGAGGCCGCCGCGCTCGAGAAGATGGCGTCCGACCTCGAGAAGAACATCGAGAAGGCCGCGCGCGAGAAGGGCATCGGCGCCATGGCCGACCTCGAGGGCGAGCGCACCAAGGCCGCCGAGCTCAAGGCCCGCGCGCGCGACCTGCGCGATGGCGCCAAGCTGGCGCTGGAGGCCGCCGAGAAGGCGGCCGAGCAATCCGCCGCCGCCGAGGGCCCTGGCCTGGCCAAGCTGGCCGCCATCGACGCCGAGCGCGCCCGCACCGCCCCGGCGCGCGCCCGCGCCGCGCTGGAGAAGGCCACCGTGGCCGCCGCGCGCCTGGGCATGCAGGGCATCCGCAAGCTCGACGACGATCTGACCCGCACCGTGGAGCTGGCGCGCCTGGGCAAGATCGACGCCGTCATCGGCCAGAAGCGCAAGCTCGAGATCGAGATCGAGGACCTCACCGCGGGCCGCTTCCCGCCCGAGATGCTGGGCCGCCTGTACGCCTCGGGCGCGGTCGGCGACGACGAGATCTACTGGCCCTTCGACGGCACCTTCTGGCGCGACGAGTACGAGGGCTTCCGGTGAAGGGTGTGAGCCGCGGGCGGCACCGGACGCGGGCCCTGACGCTGGCGCTGGCGCTGGCCCTGGCCCTGGCCTCGGATGCCCTCGTGCTGGGCGTGCCGCGGGCGTCCGCCGACGAGCCACGCTCGGAGTCGTCCGATCTCTACATGTCGCGGCGCCCGTCGTCGCAGACCTCGGCCGGCACCCCGGCCGAGCTCGAGAAGATGATCCAGGACAAGGAGCGCCAGGCCGCGCGCAAGCGTGACGAGGCCATCCGCCTGCTGGAGCAGTTCCTCAAGGACCACGCCAAGGGCCCCGGCGCCGCCGAGGCGCTGTTCAAGCTCGGCGAGCTGTACTGGGAGGACGCTCGGCGCCGCTTCGTCGACGCCAACATCCGCTACAGCGTCGCGCGCGAGCGCTGCCAGGGCAAGCGCGACAAGACCGGCGCGCGCACCCAGGGCTCGGGCTGCGCCGCGGTCGGCGCCCCGCCCAACCTCGATCTGTCGCGCGCGCAGAACGTCTACCGTCGCCTGCTCAAGGAGCACCCCGGCTACCCCAAGGAGGACGTCGTCCTCTACCTGCTGGCGTTCTCGCTGCGTGAAGAGTCGACCGAGGACGCCGCCAGCGGCGAGACCGAGTCGATCGCCCTGTACCAGCGCCTGATCAAGGAGTACCCCGAGTCGCGCCTGGTGCCCGACGCCTGGATGGCCATCGGCGAACACGTGTTTGCGCAGCAGGACTTCAAGGGCGCCCTGCCCGCCTACGCCCACGTCCTCGAGCACCCGGACTCGCCGGTCTACGAGCTGGCGCTGTTCAAGTCGGCCTGGTGCGACTGGAAGCTCGGCAACCCCGACCGCGCCGCGCGCCGCTTCAAGGAGGTCCTCGACATCGCCTCCGGCCGCGGCGTCCGTGGCGTGGCCAAGACCGACACCGAGCGCAAACGTCGCCAGTCGCTGCGCGAGGAGGCCCTCGACTACCTGGTCCTGGTCTTCACCGAGGACGAGCGCGTGTCCGCCGAGGACGCCTACAACTTCCTGACCGGCATCAACGGCAAGGCCTACGGGCGCGAGGTCCTGGGCAAGATCGCCGAGGCCTTCAGCGAGAACGCCGCCTATGAGCGCGCCATCCAGGCGCGGCGCTTCCTCATCGGCCTCGATGTCATGCACCCCGACTCGCCGACCCACCAGAAGGCCATCGTCGAGGCCTTCCAGGATCAGGACGAACCCGCCAAGGCCATCGCCGAGATGCGCAAGCTGGCCGAGGACTATGGCCCCGGCAGCGCCTGGGCCAAGGCCAACGCCGATCGCCCCCGCGCCGTCGCGCGCGCCCACGCCGAGGCCGAGATCTTGCTGCGTGCGGTCGCGCGCAAGCTGCACAACGAGGCCCAGCAGGACGAGAAGTTCAGGAAGAAGCCCGACAAGGAGCGCTACGGCGCCGCCGCCGAGGCCTATGGCTTCTACCTGTCCAAGTTCCCCAGGTTCAAGGACGCCACCGAGCTGCGCTTCCTGCGCGCCGAGATCCTGTACTTCAAGCTGGAGAAGTACGAGGAGGCCGGCAACGAGTTCATGCGCATCGGCCGCATCAAGGTGGTCGGCCCCTTCCACAAGGACGCCCTGCTGCGCGCCATCGCCAGCTACGAGGCGCTGCGCCCCAAGGAGGCCGCGCCCGGCACCCGGCGCGAGCTGACCCCGATCGATCGCCGCTTCGCCGAGGCCACCGACCGCTACGCCGAGCTGTTCCCCGCCGATCCCAAGATCGTCGCCATCATCTTCAAGAACGGGCAGCTCTTCCTCGACGCCGGCGACTATGACGAGGCGGTCAAGCGCTTCGGCCTCATCGTCACCAAGTACCCCAAGGACGAGAACGCCGGCGCCGCTGGTGATCGCATCCTGGCCGCCCTGGCGCGCGGCAAGAACTACGCGAACGTCGAGCTGTGGGCCAAGAAGCTCAAGTCGGCGCCCTCGTTCAAGGCCCCCGACGAGCAGAAGAAGCTCGACAAGTTCATCCTCGACGCCGTCTTGAAGCAAGGCGAGGTTGCCGTGGCCGACCAGAAGTACGAGGTCGGCGCCGCCCACTTCCTGCGCGCGGTGAAGCTCGCCCCACTGAGCGACGGCGCCGCGCTGGCGCTGTCCAACGCCGGCGCCGCCTACGAGAAGGCGCGCCTGCCCGAGCGCGCCGCGGTGACCTACCTCAGCATCAACGACAAGTACCCGCGCTCGCCGCTGGCCGCCAAGAGCGCCTTCATCGCCGCCAAGCTGTACGAGGAGAACGCCTACTTCGATCGCGCCGCCGAGGCCTACGAGGTGGTCGGCAAGGGCAATGGAGAAGGTGACCTGCCCGCCGACGCCACCTTCAACGCCGGCGTGCTGCGCCAGGCGCTGGGCGATCCCGCCAGCGCCATCGCGCTGTACGAGGGCTACTCGAAGCGCTTCAAGGGTCGCAAGGACGCCGACGAGGTCGCCTTCCGCGTCGGCGTCGTGTACGCCGATGGCGGCGACGACGACCGCGCCGCGCGCACCTTCATGGCCTACGCCGCCGGCCACAAGACCGGCATCCACGCCGTCGAGGCCTACACCCGCGCCGGCCAGGCCGCGCTGAAGGCCGGCGACGACAAGCTGGCGGCCACCGCGGCCGATCGCGCGCTGGATCGCTTCCGCAAGCTGTCACGGGGTGACCAGGCCGACCACATCCCCTGGGCCGCCAAGGCGCGCTTCCTCCAGGGCGAGCTGGTGTTCCGCGAGTTCTCCCGCGCCAAGCTCTCGGTCGATCCCAAGACCCTGCAGAAGAGCCTGGAGAAGAAGGGCGAGCTGCTCGAGAAGACCAAGATCGCCTTCGCCGACGTGGTCTCGTTCGGCGACGCCGACGCCGGCACCGCGGCCCTCTTGCGTGTCGGCGAAGCCTATGAAGGCTTCGCCAACGCCCTGAAGGACACCCCGGCGCCGCCTGAACTCACTGAAGACCAGCAGCAGGAGTACACCGACGTGCTGCTCGAGTTCGTGACCAAGATCGAGCAGAGCGCGCTCGACGCCTTCCAGGTCGGCTACGCCAAGGCCATCGAGCTCGGCGTCTTCAACCAGAACACGCGCGACCTGTTCCGCGGCCTGACCCGGGTCAACGACCAGACCTACCCGCCCGAGAACGAGAACCGCTCCGCGGCGCGCTCGGGCGGCCGCTTCGCCGGCGCCAGCATGGACGGCCTCATCGAGGAGATCCGGCGTGACGAGTAGGCGTCTGTCACGGCTCGCGGTCATGCTGGTGCTGGGCGCCAGCCTGGGCACCGTGCTGACCGGCTGCCCGGGCAGCGCGACCAAGAAGAAGGTCGCCATCCGGCGCGCCCTGCCCAAGGTCGAGCGCAGCGCCAAGCGCGCCTTCGATCGCGGCGTGCGCGAGCTGCGCCTGGCCCGCGGCGAGCGCGAGCAGGCCCGCGCCCGCGTGCGTGCTCGCAAGCAGTTCCTGGAGGCGGTCGAGATCGACCCCCGCCTGTGGGAGGCCTGGCACGACATCGGCCTCATCGATATCGCTGACGGCGACCTGCCCGGCGCCGCCACCGCGCTGGGCAAGGCCATCGCCATCCAGCCCGCCAGCGTGCCTACCGCCCTGACCCTGGCCGACGTCCTCGCGCGCCTGGGCCGGTACGACGCCGCCCGCGCCGAGCTGGAGCGCGCCCTGTCCGCCATCGAGGCCGCCAAGCCCAAGGCCAAGCCCGCCGGCGACGCCGACGACGCCGCTGCTGGCGACAAGGACAAGGACGCCGCCGCCGACCCCGACGCCGATCCCGCCGAGGTCGAGAAGGCCCGCAAGGAGGCCGAGGCCGAGGCCGCCCGCGAGGCCGAGCTGCAGAAGCGCGCCGCCGGTGGCTACACCGAGGGCGCCGTGCGCCTGCGCCTGGCCGCCCTGCTGCGTGACCAGGGCAAGTCCGACGCCGCGCTCGGCGAGGTGCGCAAGGTCCTGCGCATGGAGCCCGCCAGCGGCGCCGCCTACGTCGAGCTCGGCCTGATCTACTACAAGGCTGGCAAGCTCGACCTGGCCGCGCTGGTCATGCGCAAGGCCTCGGTCATCGTGCCCAAGGACCCCGTGGTGTGGAACACGCTGGGCCTGGTCGCGCTGGCGCAGGGCAAGGACCAGGAGGCCTTCTCGCACTTCGACGCCGCCGCGGCCCTGGACCCACAGTTCGCGACAGCACGCTTCAACAAGGGCGCGGTCTATCTCGACGCCGGTGACTACAGCCGCGCCGCGCCCGAGCTGGAGGCCGCCTCGGCCGCCGATCCGCGCGACGCCTCGATCCTGGTCGCACTCGGGGTCGCCTACCGAGGAAAAAAGAAGTACGATGAAGCGCGCGGTGCGTATGAGAAAGCACTGGAGGTGGACCCCCGGAACGCCGACGCGCTGTGGAACCTGGGCGTCTTGTACATGGACTTCCAGGACTCCCCCGCCAAGGCCCGCCAGCCGCTGGAGCGATTCTTGAAAGTAGCTCCAGGCAACCACCCCAGGCGAGCCGACGCAAAGAGCCGACTCAGCGAGATTGCTCCAGAACCAGCTCCACCTACACCGGGCGCGCCAGCCCCCAAAGCGGGCTCTGGCCCGGGGGTCAAAACCCCCAAAGGCAAGAAGGACAAATAGGACCCCCAAGTGATGATGAAAAAGCTTCTCGCCACCCTGATCGCCGCCCTTGCCCTGATGATGACCCTGGGTCCGGCCGCAGCGCAGGGGCGCAAGAAGAAGCCCGGCGGCTCTGGCAAGAGCAAGGTCGAGAAGACCGATCTCGGCGGCGGCCAGTCGGCCACCAGCGAGACCTCCGAGAATGCCAAGGTGAAGGTCATCGACTTCACCGGGCTGGCGCTGTCGGGGCGTATTCGCACGCCGCAGCTCCTCTACTTCCTGAACCGCATCCGCCAGGAGCTCGAGGCGGTGCAGCTCGAGAAGCGCAGCTTCATGCCCGAGCTGGCTCGCTCGGTCAATGACGATGCACTGTAGGAGGTGAGCGTGGGTCGAGTCGCAGCACAGCAGCAGTCGTCGTCCGCCGCAGCAGCGCCCAAGGTCCTGCGCATCGCGCAGATCTGGCGCGGCACCATGCTGTCGGAGCGCACCCTCGATCCACCCGAGGCCGTCACCCTCGACGTCGGCAATCCCAAGGCGACCTTCACCATCCCGGCCGACAGCCAGCTGCCCGAGATGTTCCCGCTGCTGTCGCCGACCTCGCGTGGCTGGGTGCTCACCATCGCCCCGGGCATGGGTGGCAAGCTGGTGCTCGACGGCCGCGAGCGCTCGACCTCGGAGTTCCGCGAGAGCGCGACCATGGACACGCGCTCGGGCGGCTTCAAGGCGACGCCGCTCAATGAAGGCGACTGGGGCATCCTGTCGCTCGACAGCGCCTGCGAGCACGCCTTCTTCTTCCAGTTCGTCGAGCAGAAGCGGCTGCCCCCGCAGCGCGCCGACTTCGACGCCCTGCTCGGCCACTCGATGATCTTCGCGCTGGTGCTGTGCGCCGCCATCCTCATCCTGGGTCGCGTCGGCGACGACGGTGACGACGAGGACGACGACTTCACCGACCAGGACAAGCTGGTCTCGTTCATCGTCAACCTGCCGCCCAAGACCGAGCCCCCCCCGGTGGAGGAGCCCGAGAAGGCCCAGGTCGGCCCCGCCGCCAAGGGCGATCCGCGCACCGACGGCGACCCCAAGAAGGTCCACGTCACCCACGGCGCCGCCGGCAAGGCGGGCGGCCAGGGCGATCTGCGCGGCCCCGAGGGCCAGAAGGTCCCCGACCCCGGCACCAGGGAGGTCTCGGCCGAGGTCCAGCGCGCCGGCTTCGTGAAGGAGTTCAACTCGCCCTCGGTCGGCGTGCGCAAGATCTTCGACAAGACGCTCGACTCCAACATGTTCGCGGCCGCGGGGCGCATGTCGCTGCAGTTCGGCAATGGCGGCGGTGATCGCGGCAGCGGCCGCGGCAAGGGCACCGGCGTCGGCCCCGGCGAGGGTACCGGCACCGACACCAAGTCGGGCGGCTTCGGCCCCGGCGGCGGCGGCAAGTCGATCGGCGACGTGGTCTCCAACGGCGAGATCGACACCGGCGGCGGTCGCGCCGCGCGCGGGATCGCCACCGGCAAGGACGGCGGCAAGGGCCTCAGCGAGCGCCAGGTCACCGCCGGCGGCAAGGCCGACACCTCGGGCGCCGGCTTCCTGTCGCCCGAGCAGATCCAGGCCGCCATCAACAAGCGCCGCGGCGCCTTCCGCGCCTGCTACGACATCGGCCTCAAGCGCTCGCCCAACCTGGGCGGCAAGATCGTCATCTCGTGGCGCATCCAGATGGACGGCCTGGTCAACGGCGGCTCGGTGCGCAAGAAGTCGACCTCGGTCAACAACACCGACGTCGAGGGCTGCTTCGTCAAGGCCGTCAAGGACCTCAAGTTCCCGCAGCCCGACGGTGGCGAGGTCGTGGTCAACTATCCATTCCTGCTGGTCCCGCCCAACTAGCTTCTCAGGAGGGCCCATGAAGCCGAAGCTGTCGTTTCCGACGAAGGTCCTTGGTCTCGCCTGGCTCCTCCCCGTACTGGCGGCCGGCTGCAACGAGCCGACCTACACCGACGCGCGCGGCAACGTCGAGGTCTCGCCGGTCGATCAGAACGGCATGCCGACCGGCGTCAGCAAGCCGACCGAAGAGGCGGTGCTGCCGATCTACCAGCTCGACACCGACATGCCCGACGACTTCCGGGTGCGCCGCCAGGCCAACCGCATCCTGGCCATGATGCGCGCCACCGCCACCGGCACCGCTCTGGAGGAGGTCCCGCTGCTGCTGCGCAGCGATCTCGCCATCCAGGTCGACTGGACGCTGAAGAACCTAGAGGACATGCCCGCCACCGCCACCGTGGTCCTCAACGGCTCCAACGAGTTCGTGCGCTACGAACCAACCATGGTGATGCTCGGCGAGGACGAGGACGCCCCGCCCGCGCTGCTGGGCGGCACCCCGTTCGAGGTCGCCGCGGGCGCCACCGTCAACGGCACCTTCCGCGAGGACCAGCTCGACGAGGCCACGCTGGATCTCGACTACATCCGGCGCATGCCCGACCCCGCGCCCGATCCCACCATGCCCGGCATGCAGGTCGCGCCCATCTGCCCGCGCTGTGGCAACCCGTTCCGCGCCATCCTGGAGCGGCCGTCACCGATGACCGCCGACCAGTTCGTGGCCGGCATGACCCGGGTCTCGATCACGCTGAACGCCAACCGCCACATGGTGCTCGACTTCGTGGTCCGCCTGCGCGAGCGCACCGACAAGGTCGTCGCGGTCGAGTGCTCGACGCAGATCGCGGGCGGCACGGGCAACTCGGTCAACTGCTTCAAGGACCCCGACACCCGGATGGTGCGCATCCCGCTGTTCAACCCCACCCCGACGGTGTTCGGCGTTATGATTGCCGCGCCGATGCCCTAGCAGCGCCCCCGGCCCCCTGGAGAGATGACCCCACGCGCCGCGCAGGCCTCGATCACCGCGCTCCTCTTGCTCTCGCTCGCCGCCAGCGCTGATGCCGAGCCACCCGCGGGCGGCCCCAAGCTGCGCACCTCGCACTTCGCGCGCGGGATCTTCACCGAGGGCCACATCGGCGCCACCGTGTTCCTGGGTGAGACCGGCAAGGTCACGCGGCCCGGGCCGGCCTTCGCGCTGCGCATGGGCTACGACCTGTTCTCGTGGCTGTCGCTGTATGCCCACGCCCAGGGCTCGTTCCACGCGGCCACCCCGCCGCCGCCGCCCGAGAACCAGCACTTCCAGAGCTATGTCACCGGCGCTGGCCTGCGCCTGCAGCTGTCGATCGGGCGCCTGGGCATCTTCGCGCATGGCTCGAGCGGCCTGCTGTTCTTCTCCTCGAACGTGCTCGACCGCACCGGCATCACCACCCCGCAGGTGCGCTCGACCTTCGCCTTCGGCGGCGGAGGCGGGCTCGACTGGCACACCTGGAACCGGCACTACTCGTTCGGGTTGACCGCCGACTACCTGCTCGGCCCCAGCCTGGCCAACACCAGCGCGCTGACGACCACGCTGTATTTGCGCTACGCGCATTAGCCCCCTCGAAGCGCAGCCCCCTCGAAGCGCCAGCTTCGAGGAGGCTGTTCTGTTCCGTTCTGTTCCGTTCCGTCTCCGTGGTTGACCTCGCCCACCAGCCTCCGTAATCTACCGACCGGCTGAACGGTCACTCATTCCTGTTTCTTTTCCACGGAGGCACCACCATGGGTCTGCTCGACGGCAAGGTCGCTCTCATCACGGGCGCAGGCGGCGGCATTGGTCGCTCGCACGCCCTGCTCTTCGCCAAGGAGGGCGCCAAGGTCGTGGTCAACGATCTCGGCGGCGCCCGCGACGGCACCGGCAAAGGGAGCACGATGGCCGAGAAGGTCGTCGAGGAGATCAAGGCCGCCGGTGGCCAGGCGGCGCCGAACTATGACGACGTCTCCGAGCGCGCCGGCGCCGACGGCATGGTCAAGACCGCGGTCGACAGCTTCGGCAAGCTCGACATCGTGGTCAACAACGCGGGGATCCTGCGCGACAAGACCATGCTGAAGATGGACGACGCCATGTGGGATCTGGTCGTCAAGGTCCACCTGCGCGGCACCTATCTCGTCACCCAGGCCGCCGCCAAGCACATGGCCGAGCGCAACCAGGGCGGCCGCATCATCAACACCTCGTCGGTGTCGGGCCTGATGGGCAACTTCGGGCAGGCCAACTACTCGGCCGCCAAGGCCGGGATCTACGGCTTCACGCGCACGGTCTCGATGGAGCTGGCCAAGTACAAGATCACCTGCAACGCGCTGGCGCCGGTCGCGCTGACCCGCCTGACCGAGGACCTCCCCATGCTGGCGGCGATGCCCAACGCCAAGGAGATCCTGTCGCCCGATCACATCGCGCCCATCGCGCTGTTCCTGGCCTCCGACCTGGCCGCCGACATCAGCGGCGCCATCGTGGGGATCCAGGGCAACCAGGTCTCGGTCTACCGCATGACCCAGACCTCGGGCGTGACCCCGAAGAACGGCAACGACTGGAGCCCCGCCGAGCTCAAGGAGCGCTGGGGCGAGATCAGCAAGTAGTCGCCTCGCACAGTCGAACCCGAAAAACAGAAACGGGCGCCCGCGCGGCGCCCGCTTCATTTTCGGTCCCGTGACCCTGGCGGTTAGAAGCCCAGGTCGATGATGCACACCCCGCGCTGCTCACCCTCTTCAACCTCGGGCTGACGGATGGGCTGACGCTCGTCCGGCGGCTGGATCAGCGGGATCTCGATCCCGGGCCGGTATTCGTTCTGGGTCTGCTCCCGCTTGCGGATCTGGTCGATCACCCAGGGGTCGAGCATGGCCTTGTCGAGTCTCGTCATGGCGTCCGTCCCCTCTCTTACGACTTTCTGATGCAGCTTACGAGCCACCATTTACAACCTTGCTGGCAACATCCGATCAGACCGGAATACGCTGGATTGATTCAACCCCTACCCTGTCACCGGATCGCCTACCAGGGCTGGCAACCCTGGCGTGGCTGCCGCGTTTGCGCGCAATTGTCTGGCACCCGCACCAGGGTCGCAAGAAACTCGTCACGGTTACAGCCAGTTGGACCCGCCGAGGCAGCGTAAACTTTGCGTAGCCCGAGTGTGGCGCCGGCGACTCGCCTGGTCACTTCTGAGGACACAGGTCCCCGCCTGGTGACCAGAAATGTCACCGCATGGCCCACATTCGTCAGTCCGGGTCGCCGATCTTCCACACGCCCTGTTCACGTACGAAATCGACCTGATAGCGGTCGCCGTAACGGAGGACGGCGTGGCTCGAGTCGATGCTCTCGATGGGCGCGGCGAGCTGGTCGAGCAGGCGCTCCATCAGCGCCTTGCGCTCGGCGGCGTGCTCGCCCTCGAAGTCGGCCTGCAGAGTTTTCGCGTTCATCTCGCCCAGCCACTTGTCGGGGATGAGCTTGAGCATGACGTCCCAGCGCTTGCGCTGCCAGGCGCGCACGAAGGCGCGCAGACAGTCGCGCGGGGTGCGCTGGCTATACAGGTCGGACGGATCGTCGACCAGCCGCCACCGACCGCTCTGCGCGCTGAGCGCGATGCTCTCGCCCGGGCCCAGCTCGACGCTGGCGCTGAGGTCGAGCTCGGTGGCAGTGCGGCGCAGGCGGCGCGCGGTCTCGCGAGCGTCGTCGGGGTTGGCCTGCATCATGCGGACGTAGTCGGCGCGCGCGTGGGTGCGCCGGTAGCCCTCGCTCATGAGGTCGTAGGCGCGATCCCAGGCGCCGGCCTCGAGCGCGGCGGCATAGTCGGTCACCGCGCGGTAGGGCGCTCGCGACGATCCACCACAACCAGCACCTTGGGTGGCGACCAGGACTGCGAGCAGGACGAGACGGCGCGCGCGCACGCCGAGAGTTTACTCGACTTCACGCGGCCTCACTCGTTCTTGAAGGACTGCCCCACTGCGAGTAGCTTGCACGCGTGTCTGGCTCCCGGCGTCGCAAGTCGCCCCCCAAGCCCATCCACCTGCTGTACGGCATCCTGGCGCTGGCCGCGCTGGGCTGGTTCGCGTTCTACCTGCGCGGCGGCTGTCGCAAGCCCGAGCTGGACGCCGGCCAGCGCTTCGAGAAGAGCGGCGAGTGGGACAAGACGGTCGAGCGCTACCAGGCCCTGCTGCGTCGCTATCCCAACGACCACGAGGCTGCGGCGCGCATCGCCGACATCCAGTGCCTGCACCTCGGCAATGACGAGCAGTGTCTGGCCTGGACCACGCGGCTGCTCGAGATCTACCCCGGCAACCGCCGCCACGAGCGCGCTGCCGGCGCCGGCCTGCTGCTGCGTGGCCGCCGCCTGATGAACGAGGGCGATCGCCTCGGGGCCGAGACCGCGCTGCTGGACGCGGCGCGCTACCTGCCTGACAGCTTCGACGTCGCCGACCTCTTGCGCGAGCTGTACCAGGCCACCGGCGATGGCGCCAAGGCCGACGTCTGGCGCGCCAAGGCCGACGCCCTGGCCCCGAAGTAGCCGCCGCGGTCGGTCAGGCGGCCGGGAGCAGGCCGGCGGCGCGCTCCTCTTCGACGCGGCGGTTGCGCTCGTCCATGTCGCGGCGGACATGGCGGCAGCCGACGAAGAAGAAGGCCACCCCGGCCAGCGCCGCGATGGTGGGCAACACGAAGGCGACACGTGAGCCGGCCGGCGAGGCGTCGGCGGCGGCGCCGATCGCGATCCCCGCGGGCGCTGTGCCCAGCAGGTGGATGACGAAGTTGAACGCGGCCTGCGCGCTGGCCGCCTCCTTGGGATCGACACAGTCGTCGATCACCGCGCTGATGGGGCCGTTGTACCAGACCATGAAGAAGATGAGGAAGAAGGCCGAGATCAGGAAGGGCAGCTTGTCGTCGAGGTAGACCGTGCCGATGCCGAACGGGGTGCAGATGAGGAAGCCCAGCGCGACCGCGAGCAGGCGCCCGTAGGCGTACTTCTTCTGCAGCCGGTCGGCCAGCATGCCGCCGACCAGCAGGCCGCTGGCGCCGGCGATGAGCGACACGATGCCCAGCGTCATCCCGGTCGACTGCGCGGTGAAGCCGGGCTTGAAGCGCGCCACGAAGGTCTGCACGAAGGTGATGTAGCCGCCCGCCGAGAAGCTGACCAGCACGCCGCCGACCAGCATCCAGCGCAGCGTGCGCAGTGACATGAGGTGGGTCAGCTGGGACCAGAACAGGTGCGCCTTCTCGCGCAGCGAGGTGCTCCGGGTGTCCTGCACCACGCGGGTCGCGCTGACCGGCATGATCAGCGCCAGCGCTCCCAGGGCCAGGCCGGGCGCGCCCACCACGATGAAGGCCAGGTGGCGTGACAGGCTGGCGCCCATGGCGAGGCCGACGCCGGTACCCAGGAACATGCCGACGTTGTAGATCCCGATGGTCTGGGCCTTCTTCTCCTCGGGGAAGATCTCGCACAGGATGACGATCGAGACCGGGCCGTAGGCGGCCTCGGCCAGCCCCACGAAGCCGCGCAGCGCGGCCAGCATCCAGAAGTCCTTCACCACGGCGCACAGGATGGTGGCGACCGACCAGCTGACGACGGCGCCGAAGACCAGCCAGCGTCGGTTCCAGCGGTCGGCCAGCCAGCCGAACGGGATGGTGGTGGCGGCGTGCAGCCCGAAGGTGATGGTGGTGAGCAGGCCGAACTCGGCATTGGAGATGCCGAACTCGCTGTGCAGCGCGTCGTACATGCCCGCGATGACGAAGCGGTCCATGTAGTTGACGAAGTTGATCGCCGTCAACAAGAGCAGGATCCAGCGTGCGGTGGAGCGCTTCATCGGAAGCGGGGACTATTGCACAAACCGGAAGGCAAGGTCACGCGCGTCACTCGGCGCGCAGCGTGATCTCGTAGGGCGTTTGCGGGCGGCCTGGCTTGGCCTTGGCGGTCAGCTGGGCCACGCGCACGGTGTAGGTGCGGGCGGGATCGATGGTCGCGCGCAGGATGAGGGCGGCACCGGGCGCGCCCGCGACCTCGGTGACCAGCTTGCGCTTGTCGTCGAGCAGCTGGGCATTGAGCTGCAGCCCGGCCACGCCGCCGAGCTCGAGGGCGATGGCGCTCGAGGACGCGCCCGCGATGCGGAAGAAGTCGGCGTCGGTCTTGCTGTCGATGCTGGCGCTGACCGGGCGGTCCTCCACCAGCGGGGTGGCGTGGGCGGCGTCGTCGTTGGGCTCGCGCTCGCGCTTGCCGTCGTCGGTCGCCACCGCCCAGGTCAGCCGGTAGGCGACCTCGCCGGTCTTGAGCTTGGCGCGCACCGCCAGCAGGAGGTCGTCCTCGACCGGGAAGGCCCAGCTGGTCAGGATCTCGCTGACCTTGGCGCCGCCCTCGTCCAGCGTGCGCACCGCCCTGCCGCCCTCGCCCAGCAGGGTCAGGGACAGGTCGGCCTTGGCATCCTCGGCGCCGGGGCCGACCGCGAGCTCGACGCGCGCCAGCTGGCCGGCGGCGACACGCAGCTTGTAGACATCGACGTCGCCCGCGGTCAGCATGCCGGCGGCGCGCCCGTCGACATCGGCGGCCGCCACGGCCAGGGCGGTGTCGCCAGGCGGCGCCACCAGGGGCAGTGCCGACTCCGGGGTGTCGTTGGGCTCGCGCTCGTCGCCTGCGGCCACGGTGTCGATCTCGACGCGCAAGACGTACTTCTGGTCGGGCTCGGCCGAGGTGCTCTTGCCGCTGCCGGCGCTGACCGCGACGAAGGCGTAGGGATCGCCGGGGCGTGGCGCCAGGCCGCGCGCGATCAGCGGCGTGCCCGCGCGCCCGGTGCGCTCCAGCAGGCGCGCCTCGGTGGCGTCGAGCAGCGCCAGCGTGGGCGCCACCCCGCCCGGGGCATCGACCTCGACGCGCAGCGCGCCCGCGGCCTGCACGGCGTCGAGCGGGATCTTGTAGACGTCGACGTCCTTGCGCCAGCCCAGGTAGCCCGACACGGCGTCGCCGGGGGCCAGCAGGGTCGCGAACGCCGGGGCGTCGTTGGGCTCGAGCTCGTCGCCGGCCACCGGATCGGTCACGCGCAGCCCGACATGGTAGCTGGCGCCCGCGACGACGCCGGCGTCGGGCGCGCCCTTCTTGGCCTTCTTGAGCGGGATCTGGCGCACCTCGAGCAGATAGCGGCCCGGCGCCAGGCCGAAGTTGGGCACGCCCTCGCCGTCGCCGGGTCGGGCGTCATCGACGGTGGCCAGGACGACGTTGCCGGGGCCGACCAAGCTGAAGCCGAGGTCGATGCCGGGCACGCCGGGCAGCGTCACCGCGACCACGCGACGCTCGACCCCGGGGGCGATCTCGAAGCCGTACCAGTCGCTGTCCTTGGGCCCCGCGAAGCTGCCCGCGGCGCCCAGGTCGGCGCCGCTCTGCGGCAAGAGCTGGGCGTGTTCCTTGTCGTCGTTGGGCTCGACCTCGGCGACCTCGGCGCGCGACAGCTTGCGCGGGTCGACCAGGACCACCCCTGCCCCGCCGTCGCCGCCGCCCGCGCCAGCGCCGCGCCGCTTCTTGCCGCCGCAGCCCGCCAGCGCGACCGCGGCCGCGGCCGCTACCGCGAGTCCCACCACCACTCGCACCCGAGGCGACGCGCGCATGGCCATGGTCAGGCCTTCTTGCGATCGACGATCGAGGCCAGGAACTCCGCCTCGCAGACCACCGCGCCGTCGACCTTGGCCTCGCCGCGCAGCTTCCAGATGGTGCCGCCCTTGCGCAGCGGCACGCACTCCAGCACCAGCTGATCGCCGGGCGTCACCGGCTTGCGAAACTTCACGTTGTCGATGGCCATGAAGAAGATCACGTGGGTCTCGGCCGAGAACTTCACGATGCGGCCGGCGTACAGCGCGCCGGCCTGGGCCAGCGCCTCCACGATGAGGACGCCCGGCATCACCGGCATGCCGGGGAAGTGGCCACCGAAGAAGGGCTCGTTGATGGTGACGTTCTTGAGCGCGACGATCTTGTCGTCGTCCACGCTGATGACCCGGTCGACCAGCAGGAACGGGAAGCGGTGCGGCAGCATGTCGCTGATCTGGCGGACGTCCATCACGGGAGCGGGCTTTGCGGTGGCGTCGGAGCTGGCGGCCATCAGGGCACCTTGGGCTTGGGCGTGGAGGGCGACGCCGTGCCAGCCTTGGCCTTGGCGCCGTTCATGCGCAGGATGACCTCGTCGGTGATCTCGATCCCCGGCGCGGCATACAGCAGGCTGGACTCGGTCTTCTCGAAGATCATCACATAGCCGTCGCGGACCGCGATCTCGTCGATGATCTTCTTGGCTGCTGCGAAGATGTCCTTGAGCATCTCGACCTCCTTGGTCGAGACCTCGCGCTGCAGCTTGACGTAGACCTCCTGCAGCCCGACATAGCGCTGCATGATCTCCTTCTCCATGGCGGCGGCGGCCGCGGGCTTGAGGAGCGACAGCTGCTTGTCATAGTCGGTCTTCATCTTGCGCAGCTCGTCCTCCTTGCTGCGCAGCTCGGCCTGCTTCTTGTCGAACACCGCCTTGACACGCGCCTTGGCTGCCACCCCTGCCGCCGTCTTGTCGAGCGCCTTGCGCAGGTCGACGTAGCCAATCTTCTGCGCGAGGGCGGCGCCCTCGAACAGGCTCAGCGCCACCACCACCAGAATCAGCCTTCGCATCGTTCGTACTCCTAGAAGAAATTGCCGATCGTGAACTCGAAGACGATCGACTCCTCACCGGGCTGGCGATCGAGGGGGATACCCCACTCGAAGCGTAGCGGACCGATGGGCGAGAACCAGCGAAACCCGAAGCCGGCGCTGTAGCGCAGCGACTCCAGGTCGGGCACCCGGGTGGCGCCGACGCAGGGGTCGGTCTTGGCGTTGCCGGCTGGCGAGCTCTTGGAGCAGTAGCGATCCTCGGTGTTGAAGGCGTTGCCGGTGTCGAAGAAGACCACGCCCGAGATGCCCACCTTGTCGAAGATGGGGAACTCGATCTCGCTGTTGACCACCAGCTGCAGATTGCCGCCGATGTTGAAGCCGAACAGGCCGGCGTTGGGATCGGGCGAGGTCAGCGCGTTGATGCGCGGACCCAGGGTGCGCGGGCGGAAGCCGCGCACGTCGTTGATGCCGCCGACGAAGTAGCGCTCGAAGATGGGCACGCCCGAGGGGTCGCGGCTCTGCACGTAGCCGGCCTCGGCGTTGACCTTGAAGATGAAGGGGCCATAGATGGGCCGGTAGTAGCGCGAGAAGGCGCTCCAGCGCGTGAACACGTTCTCCGACAGCGTCCAGGGGTCAGCGATCTCGACCGAGGCGTTGTGGAACATGCCCTTCTTGGGGAACAGGCGGTTGTCGCGCGTGTCCCAGGACACCGAGCCGCGCAGCGACGAGGTGATGCCGTCGTTGAACAGGTTGGAGATGACCGACGAGTTGATGGGCGACGAGATGGCGCCCGACAGCAGGGTGCCGCGACCGCGGGTGAAGACGTCGATGGCCTCGAACTTGTACGTCAGGTACAGGCGCACGTCGTCGGTCAGCGGATAGCCGGCCGACAGGTCACCACCGGACGAGTCGCGGTTGAAGGTCTCGAAGTTGCGGGTCTGGTTGAACAGGTTGAAGCTGCCCGACCAGTCGCTGTCGCCGAGATACGGCTCGACGAAGCGCAGCGCGAACAGCTGACGCAGGCCCGACAGCTGGGCCTGCAAGGACAGCGTCTGGCCGCGACCGAACAGGTTGTTCTGCGAGATCTGCGCCTGCGCGATGAAGTTCTCGACCGAGCTGAAGCCGGCGCCGATCTGGAAGGTGCCGGTGGGCCGCTCGGCGACCTCGATGTTGACCTCGATGTACTCCTCGGTGGAGCCCCGGCGGGTCGACATGTCGACCTTCTCGAACAGCCCCAGCTGCATGACGCGGCGGCGCGACTCCTCGAGCAGGCGCTGCGAGTACAGCTCACCCTCGGAGATCTTGAGCTCGCGGCGCACCACCTTGTCGCGGGTGCGGGTGTTGCCGCGCACGTTGATGCGCTCGATGTAGACGCGCTTGCCGCGCTGCACGGTCAGCGCGAGGTCGACCAGGCGCTTCTCGAGATCGATGTTGGTCAGACGGGTGACGTTGACGTAGGCGTAGCCCTTGTCGCGGTAGTCGTCGTGCAGGGCGACGATGTCCTGGCCGATCTTGGACAGGTTGAAGATGTTGCCGGGCTGCACCCGGATGCGCTTCAGGTACTCGTCCTTGGGCAGCAGCAGGTCGCCCGAGATGGACAGCTTGCCCATCTTGAAGATGGGGCCCTCCTCGAGCGGAATGGTGATGTACATGTAGCGCTTGTCGCGCGACAGCGAGACCTCGGGGGTCCCGATCTTCACGTTGATGTAGCCGCGGTCGTAGTAGTAGGCCGTGATGAGGGCGATGTCGCGCTCGAAGGCCTCCTCGCGGTAGCTGCCGGCGTCGTTCATGAACGAGAAGTAGCTGTCGGGCTGGGTGCCCATGACGCCGCGCAGCTCGTCGGACGCGATGGCGTGGTTGCCGACGAAGGAGACGCCGCGCACCTTGACCTTGGAGCCCTCGCTGACGATGAAGTAGATGTCGACCTCGTCGGCCGAGTGATCGCGCAGCTCGAAGCGCACGTCGCTGAGGTAGTAGCCCTTGTCGATGTAGAGATCGCGCAGCTTCTCGAGGTTGCGCAGGACCTGGGCGTGGTCGAGGATGCCGGCGATCTTGAGGTCGAGCACCTCGTTGATCTTGTCGAGGCCGAGGCCGCGGTTGCCGGCGATGTAGACCTTCCGGATCGACGGTTTCTCCTGGAGGATGTAGGTCAGCTCGACGGTGCCGGTGGCGGTCAGCACGGCGTCGACCTGGACGTCCTGGAAGAAGCCGGTGCGCCACAGCGCGCGCACGTCCTCGCGCAGCACCGCGGGGTCGAGCTGGGCGCCGACCTGCGACACCAGGTTGACCGTGATGGCGTCGCTCTCGGTGCGCGTGTTGCCGCGGAACGAGATCTTGTCGATGACCGGCAGCGAGCCCGGGCGATCCAGGATGCCCTGGGCCTCGTCGGACGGGCCGGTGGGGGCGACGGGATCAGCAGGGCGCGGCGGGCCAGCCGGGGCGCCGCCGGGGGCGGGCTCGGCCGGGGATGGCGACGGCGCAGGCGACGCGGACGGCGTCGGTGACGGCGTCGGTGACGGCGTCGGTGACGGCGTCGGTGACGGCTGGGCCAGGGTGACTCCGCCGAAGGCACACAGCACGACGAGGCTGAGGCGAGATTTCACGAGGAGACCTGGTCGACGGCGGCGACGGGAGTGCCCGCCTCGGCTGGCGCGGGCGCAGGCTCGGAGCTGGTCAGCGCGATGGGCGCATCCGCGCTCGGGGGCGGGGTGGGCGGCATGGCCGCGGAGTCCTCGATGCGGTGGTCGTCGGTCATGCGCAGCCGGCGCGGCATGCGCATCGCCAGCTCCATGTTGTGGGTGACGATCAGCAGCGTGGTGCCGCGCTCGCGGTTCAGCTCGGTGAACAGGGCGTGGATCTCCTCACCGGTGACGGCGTCGAGGTTGCCGGTCGGCTCGTCGGCCAGCAGCAGGCGGGGCTCCAGCACCAGGGCGCGAGCCAGGGCGACGCGCTGCTGCTCGCCGCCCGACAGCTCGCCCGGCTTGTGCGTGATGCGGTGCGACAGGCCGACACGGTCCAGCACCTTGTGCGCGCGCGTCATGGCGTCGCTGCGCGAGATGCGGTGGATGAGCGCCGGGATCATGACGTTCTCCAGCGCGGTGAACTCGGGCAGCAAGTGGTGGAACTGGAACACGAAGCCGATCGAACGGTTGCGGAACTCGGCCAGCCTGGAGGCGCCGAACTTGGTGATGTCGACGCCGTCGAACTCGATGCTGCCCGAGGTCGGCAGATCGAGCGTGCCCAGCACGTGCAGCAGGGTCGACTTGCCGACCCCCGACTTGCCGACCACGGACACCATGTCGCCTGGTGCCAGGTCGAGGTCCACCCCGCGCAGGATCTCGAGGCGGTGGCCGTGATGCTCGAAGACCTTGCCGAGACCGCGTACGGAGACGCGCGCACCCCCGGCCCGGGCCGGACTATCGCTTTGATCTCGGGAAGTTCGCTCGGGCTCGGACATGGTCGACGAAAGGTGCGCCACCTTACTCGTGGGCGGGGGTGCTGTCAACGAACCCCGGGGGGCGAAGAGGTCCATGGGTTCGCAGGCTTCGACCGCGTCGGCCGCCATCGGGTTGCCCCCTGACGGCATCTTTTGTACGGTGCCTGCCATGAGGCGATTCGCGGTGGTGTGCGGGCTTGCGGTGGTGGGTCTGACGACGGTCGCCGGGTGCAAGAAGAAGCAGGAAGGCGGCGGCGGGACCAAGAGCGGGACGGGTGCCGGGACGGGCTCGGGCTCGGGCTCGGGTGCGGGACCCGCGACCACTGCCGATGCCGCACCAGCGGCGGCGGTGAAGCCGACCGAGCTGCCCGAGCTGCCGGCCGCGGCGGCGTTGCCGGCGGCGCCCATGTTCCTGAACGCGCCGCCCGAGAACCCCGACAACCCGACCACGCCCGAGAAGGTGGCGCTGGGGTATCTCCTGTTCTTCGACAAGCGGCTCGCCGGGGACGGCTCGATGCCGTGCGAGGGCTGTCACCACCCCGACAAGGGCTGGTCGTCGGGGGCGGCGCTCGACGCCAAGGTCGGCGGCGCCATGAACAAGCGCAACGCGCCCACCATGCTGAACCTCGGCTACCACACCGCGCTGTACTGGGACGGCCGCAAGCCCACCATCGAAGCCACCGTCGAGGCCGCCTGGCAGGGCCAGCTCGGCGCCAAGGACAAGGAGGCCGACATCGCGGCCGCCCTCAACGCGGTGCCGGTGTATCGCGCGCACTTCTGGCGCGCCTTCGACCAGGACGCCGACAAGGCCACCATCGTGAAGGCGCTGGGCTCGTTCCTGCGCGCGCTGACCGCGGGGGACGCGCCCTGGGACAGGTACGAGAAGGGCGACAAGGCCGCCGTCAGCGCCGATGCCATCAAGGGCTTCGAGGTCTTCCGCAGCGCCGGCTGCGCGGCCTGCCACACCCCGCCGCTGTACTCCGACATGATGTTCCACCAGGTTGGCATCGGCTGGGACAAGCCCGAGGGCAAGCGTGATCACGGGCGCAAGGACAAGACCGAGGGCAACGAGGACGACGGCAAGTGGAAGACCCCGCCGCTGCGCAACGTCGCGCTGACCGCGCCGTACTTCCACGACGGCAGCGTGGCCACGCTGGAGGCCGCCATCGACGTCATGCTGGCCGGCGGAGCCAACCTCGGCAAGGTCGACAACATGGACGAGAAGATGCAGGAAGTGACGCTGAAGCCCGGGGAGAAGCAGCAGCTCCGGGCCTTCCTCGAGGCGCTGACGGGCACGCCGGCGTTCGCGGGCGCCCCCACCCTGCCCTGAACCCCTACCGCAGCTTCAATCGTTCCTGAGGCCGTCGACCGGGCGCAGCCCGGCGGCGATCCAGGACGGGTACAGCGTGGCGATGAAGCTGATCGCCAGCGCCGCGCCTGCCACCGCCAGCACCGCCAGCGGCTCCATCGCGACCGGCAGCTTGTCGATGTAGTAGACCTCGGCGTCGAGCGGCAGCCCGACCTCCTTGAGGTACACACAGGCGCCGACCCCGAACGAGACCCCGCCCAGCATCCCGATCAGGCCGATGTAGACGCCCTGGTACATGAAGGTGCGCAGCACCGAGCCGTTCGACGCGCCCATCGACTTCAGGATGGCGATCTCGCGCTGCTTCTCGACCACCACCATGATGAGGTTGGAGATGATCGAGAACGACGCCACCAGGATGATGATGGTGAGCACGATGAACATCGCGATCTTCTCGAGCTTGAGCGCCGAGAACAGGTTGCGGTTCAGCGTCTTCCAGTCCTGCACCTTGTACTCGGGGCCCAGGCGGGCCTCCAGCGCGGCGACCACCGGGCCGGTGCCCTCGATGGAGTTGGCCTTGATCTCGACGCCGGTGACCGCGGGATCGACGCCCTCGGCCTTGAGGCCCAGGAACGACTGCGCCACCGGCAGCATGACGTAGACGTGCTTGGTGTCGTACTCGTACATGCCGCTGAAGAAGATCCCGGCGATGCGCACCGGGCGCGAGCTCGGCGAGGTGCGATCGATGTTGAGCGACGGCAGCGTCGACACGATGGTCAGCTCGTCGCCGACCTCGACGTTGCCCAGGTTCTTGGCCAGCTCGCGACCGATGATGACCCCGGGCAGCGTGGCCTCGGCGGGCGACGACAGCGGCGACGGCTGCTGCAGCGGGCGGCCCAGCGGGTCGTCCTTGTAGAGTTCGTCGAGCTCGGCCTCGGTCAGCTCGCCGCCGTCGGGGCCGCTGCCGTCGCCGTCGCCGGCCGCGACAGCGTCGGTGTCGGTGTCGGTGTCGGCGCCATCGGCGGTCTCCAGCAGGGCGTCGCGCTGCTCGCGCGTCAGCACGCGCACCTCGGGGGTCTTGTCGGCTTCGCCTGTGGCGCCCGCCTTGGGCTCGGGGCTGGCCGCTGGCTCCGCAGTCGGCTCGGGCGCGACCTCCTCCTCCTCGGGATCAGGCAGCAGCGGGCCACCCTCCTCCCAGCCCGGCGGCGGTGACAGCGACTTCAGCACGTCCTCGGAGGTCACGCCCGCGGGCTCGACCAGGTTCTTGGCCAGGTCGCTGACCGCACCCACGGTGCGCGGGTCGATCCCCTTGAGGATGACGCCCTGGTAGTTGGACGGCGACGACACCACGATCTCGGTCGACACGAAGGGCGATGCCGCGCGCACCCCCGAGACCTTGCGTGCCTCGGCGACCACGCGCTCGTAGTCGGTGAAGCGGCCGTCGACGCGGCTGACCAGCACGTGGGCGTTGGAGCCCAGGATCTTCTTGCGCAGGTCGACCGCGAAGCCGTTCATCACCGACAGCACGATGACCAGCGCGCCGGTGCCCAGGAACACGCCGTAGGTCGAGATGGTGGTGAAGATCGAGAAGAACAGCAGCAGCACGCCGAAGAACATCACCAGCACGCCCACGACCAGGAAGCCGCCACCCACCAGCATGGTGATGCGCTGCCAGTTCAGCTCGCCGGCCTGGCGCAGCAGGCCCGGCGCCAGGTACACGCCCACGCCGGCCGCCGCCGTCAGCAGCATCAGCACCACGGCCCCCGCAGTGCGCCGCCGCGGCGCCGACAGCAGCAGCCCGAGCTGCCCGAGGAGCAGCGCGCCGACACCGATCTCCAGCGTCCACCACCACTTGTGCAGCCACTGGTAGGGCCCCGCCACCGGACCGTCGAAGCCGCCCATGAACAGCGGCACCTCGGGCGGTGCGTCGACCCACTGCTGCGCGGCGACGCTGACCACGATCCCGATCAGCGTCAGCGTCAGCCCGACCAGCAGCGTGGCCACACGGCTGCGCCGGCCACCATCGGTGAGGTAGCGCCAGGCGACGAAGCGCTCGAAGCCTTCGATCACTTCCCCTCGGGACGCATCAGCGGAAACAGGATGACGTCGCGGATCGACGCGCGGTCGGCCAGCAGCATGGCCAGACGATCGATGCCGATGCCCTCACCCGCCGCCGGCGGCATGCCGAGCTCCAGCGCGCGGCAGTAGTCCTCGTCATAGTCCATGGTCTCCTCGGCCCCGTGCGCCTTGGCGCGCAGCTGCGCCAGGAAGCGCGCGCGCTGATCATCGGGGTCGTTGAGCTCGCTGAAGGCGTTGGCCATCTCGCGGCCACCGATGTACAGCTCGAAGCGATCGCAGAACACCGGGTCGTCGTCCTTGCGCCGCGCCAGCGGTGACACCGCCAGCGGGAAGTCGGTCAAGAACGTCGGCTGCACCAGGTCCTTCTCGGCGGTCTGCTCGAAGATCGCCATGCCGAGGCCCCCGGCGCGCTCGCGACGCTCGTCCTCGCCCATGAAGCTGGCGATCTTGGTGGCGATCTGCTCGCGCGACTCCGGGCTGGCGACGAAGCGCTCGATCAGCGCGCGCGACGCCGCGTGCGGATTGGCCCCCGAGGCGCCGACCTCGGCCGCGGCGCGCATGGTCTCCTGCTCGTCGAGGGCTTCGACCAGCATGCGGCAGGCCTCGTCGGGGCGCACCCCGACGCGCACCGCGGCCAGCGCGGCGGCGACCGGATCCTCGAACACCACGTCGCTCTCGCCCGCGATCTCGGTGACTGCGCGCTTGACCGACAGCCGGCGCCAGGGCGGACCGAGGTCGATCTCGGTGCCCTGGTACACGATCCGCGTGCCGCCGCACAGCTCGCGTGCCAGGTGCGCGAACAGCTCCTCGGTCAGGGTCATGAGGTCGTTGAAGGTGGCGTAGGCCTGGTAGAACTCCAGCATGGTGAACTCGGGGTTGTGCGAGCGCGACAGCCCCTCGTTGCGGAAGTTGCGGTTGATCTCGTAGACGCGGTCGAAGCCGCCCACGACCAGGCGCTTGAGGTGCAGCTCGGGCGCGATGCGCATGTAGAGGTCGAGATCGAGCGCGTTGTGGTGCGTCCTGAACGGGCGCGCCGCGGCGCCGCCCAGGGTCAGGTGCATCATCGGGGTCTCGACCTCGAGGAAGTCGCGGGCGTCGAGGAAGCGCCGGATCATCGACACCATGCGCGAGCGCAGCCGGAACGTGCGCGCGCTCTCGGCGTCGACCACCAGGTCGGCGTAGCGCTCGCGGTAGCGGCGCTCGACGTCCTTGATGCCGTGCCATGACGGCGGCAGCGGACGCACCGCCTTGGTCAGGAACACGACGTCCTCGCTGAGCAGCGTCAGCTCGCCGGTCTTGGTCACGAAGCAGAAGCCGCGCGCGCCCAGGAAGTCGCCCACGTCGGCGCGCTTGAAGGCCTCGAAGGCGGCCTCGGGGACCTTGTCCTTGCGCACATAGACCTGCAGCTCGCCGGCGCGGTCGCGCAGCTTGATGAAGGCGGCCTTGCCGAACGAGCGGTGCGCCACCACGCGCCCCGCGATGGCATAGCGCTCCTCGCCGCGCAGCGGCGCCGGCTCGCGGGGCGGCTCGGCGGGCCGCTCCACGCTGTCATGCAGCGTGATGACCTCGGCCGTGGTGTGGGTCGGCGCGAAGCCGTTGGCGAACGGGTTGACGCCGAGCTGGCGCAGCTCCTCGAGCTTCTTGCGCCGGTCCGCGATGACCCGACTCTCGTCGTCGGGCCCCGGAGCCCCTGGCCCTGATCCGTCTGACCCTGCTGCGCTGTCGTCGGTCGCCATGGCTAGTCCTTGTCGTCCTTGTCGGCAGCGTCATCGCCGCCGTCCTTCACGCTGCCGGTGGCCTCGGCCAGCAGATAGCCGCGGATCAGACCATCGATGTCGCCATCCAGCACGGCGTCGACGTTCGAGAGCTTGGTCCCGGTGCGATGGTCGTTGACCAGCCGGTAGGGCGCCAGCACATACGACCGGATCTGGCTGCCAAACGATATCGCCTTCTTGGTCGCCAGCATGCCCTTGATCTTCTCTTCCTGCTCCTTGCGGGCGCGCTCGTACAGGCGCGACTTCAGCACCTTCATCGCGAACGACTTGTTCTTGTGCTGCGAGCGCTCGTTCTGGCACGCCACCACCAGGCCGGTCGGCAGGTGGGTCAGGCGCACCGCGCTGTCGGTCTTGTTGACGTGCTGGCCACCCGCGCCGGAGGACCGGTAGACGTCGACGCGCAGATCCTCGGGCCGGATCTCGATCTCGATCTCCTCCTCGATGTCGGGCGTCACGAAGACCGACGCGAACGAGGTGTGCCGTCGCGCGTTGGAGTCGAACGGCGAGATGCGCACCAGCCGGTGCACGCCGCCCTCGGCGCGCAGGTGGCCGAAGGTGTGATCTCCGCTGACGATGAAGGTGGTCGACTTGATGCCGGCCTCTTCACCGAACTGCTCGTCGACCAGCTCGACCTTCCAGCCCTGGCGCTCGCAGTAGCGCAGCAGCATGCGCAGCACCATCTGGGCCCAGTCCTGCGACTCGGTGCCGCCGGCGCCGGCGTTGACCTCGACGATGGCGTCGGCGGCGTCGTTGGGCCCCGACATCATGCGCCGGAACTCCATCTCGGCCAGCGCGCGCTCGGTGCGCTCGGCGTCGACGCTGGCCTCGCGCAGGGCGCCCTCGTCGGCGGCCTCGGCGGCCAGGTCGACCATCACCGCGGCGTCATCGAGGCGGCGCTTCTCGGCCTTCCAGCCATCGACGACCTTGGCAAGCGACGCCTTCTCGCGCGACAGCTTCTGCGCGCGCTCCTGGTTCGACCAGAACTCGGGGGCGGTGGCGAGCGCCTCGAGCTTGTCTACCTCTTGCTGTTTGCCGTCGATGTCAAAGATGCCTCCCGAGCTCGCCCAGCTTGTCGGCGAGCCCGCGAATGCGGTTTCTGGTCGTCTTCACGGCAGCTTCGAACTCGGCGTCCATGCGCGAGGTTCTAGCACAAAGCGACCCGTGATAACGTCGGCACATGAAGACGACCAAGGCTGTCCGGGTGCTGGGTGGGGTGTTGCTTGGTGTCGCGCTGCTGACGGCGCCGGGCTGCGGGGGTGACGATGACGCGGTCACGGTGGACGCCGGCCCGGCCGACGCCAGCACCGCCATCCCCGATGGCGGCCCCATGCTGGACGGCCCCATCAGCTGCAACATCTCGGGCACCTACATGCTGGAGACCATCTCCTGCGCGGGCACCGACATCACGGCCGCCTTCAAGGCGCGCATCCCGACCACCTCGATCCTCATCACGGCCTCGGCCCAGGGCGGCTGCCGCGTGCAGCTGACCTACAGCTCGGGCGCCTGCCAGGAGATCGAGCGCTTCACCGTCATCGGCCTGGGCAGCAACGTCACCGCGACCTACCAGGGCATCACCTCGTGCATGCCCGACATGTGCACCTTCGGTTCGGGTGACGCGCCGTGCATGGTCGGCGATCGCTCGGGCGCGCACACCGGTGTGGGGATCGCCTTCGAGGGCGCCAAGCTGCGCATCACCGAGCCGACCTCGGGCCTGTGCCAGGGTCAGGCCGTCTCGATCCTGCTCAACCGCTGAGGTTGGCGTCGCCGGCGGCGTCGGCGTCGGCGTCGACGTCGACGTCGGGCCGATCCAGCCCCTGATCACCGTGGGCGCGCGGGTCCTCCAGCGGCTCGAGGTGCGTGAACACGGTGGTGCGCGGGTGGCTGGCGCGCATCTCGGCCTCCAGGCGCTCGCACAGATCGTGGCCGCGCTCGACGGTCCAGGCGCCGGGCACCAGGACGTGCACCGTGATGAAGCGACGCATGCCGGCCTGGCGCGTCTTGAGCGCATGCCAGTTGGCGCCGTCGTGGCGATAGCGATTGAGGATCTCCTCCAGCGTGGCGCGCTCCTTGGCTGACACCGCGACGTCGAGCAGCCCGTTGCCCGAGCGATACAGCAGGACCACGCCGACCCGCACGATGTTGGCCGCCACCGCCAGCGCCACCACGGGATCCAGCCAGCGCCAGCCGGTCAGCCAGACCAGGCCCAGGCCGACCACCACGCCAGCCGAGGTCCAGACGTCGGTCAGCAGGTGGTGACCGTCGGCCTCCAGCACGATCGACCCATGGCGCTTGCCGCCGCGCAGCATGACCAGCGCCACCGCGAGGTTGATCAGCGACGCCAGCACCGAGATGCCGAGACCCAGGCCGACCGACTGCACCGGCGCGGGGGTGATGAGGCGGCGCACCGCGGTGACCCCGATGGCCAGCGCGGCGACCAGGATCAGGGCGCCCTCGACCCCGCTGGAGAAGTACTCGGCCTTGCCATGGCCGAACTCGTGATCATCGTCGGCGGGGCGCGCCGCGATGGTCAGCGCCCACAGCGCGACCACCGCCGCGACCAGGTTGACCATCGACTCCATGGCGTCCGACAGCAGGCCCACCGAGCCGGTGAGCAGCCAGGCCACGGCCTTGAGCCCCATCGTGGTCAGCGCGGCTGCGATCGAGAGCCAGGCGTAGCGCTGCAGGCGCGCTGACTCCATGGCCGCCTAGTTGGGCGCTTTGGGCGTGGTCGCGGGCGCCGGCTCACCGCCGGTGGGCTGGCCCGCGGTGGGCGCGTGCTCGCCCGAGACCCGACCGGCGCGACGCAGCCGATCGGTGGGCACGCCGTCCTGGGCGAAGCCGACGGCATAGTTGCCGGTGAAACAGGCGTCGCAGAAGCCACGGCCGCCGGGGGCCCCGACCGCACGCATCAGGCCCTCGGCCGACAGGTAGGCCAGGCTGTCGGCGGTGATGTAGCGCGCGATCTCGTCGACGCTGTGCGACGCCGCGATGAGCTCGGAGCGCGTCGGGGTGTCGATGCCGTAGTAGCAGGGGTGCGTGGTCGGCGGCGACGAGATGCGCACGTGGACCTCGCGCGCGCCGGCGGAGCGGATCATCTTGACGATCTTGCGCGAGGTGGTGCCGCGCACGATGGAGTCGTCGACCACGAGGACGCGCTTGCCCTCGAGCACCTCGCGCACGGCGTTGAGCTTGAGCTTGACGCCGAAGTGGCGGATCGACTGCTGCGGCTCGATGAAGGTGCGCCCGACATAGTGCGAGCGGATGAGGCCCATGTCGTAGGGGATGCCGCTCTCGCGGGCATAGCCGATCGACGCCGCCACGCCGGAGTCGGGCACCGGGATGACGATGTCGGCGTCGACCGCGTGCTCGCGGGCCAGCTCGCGCCCCATCTGCTCGCGCGAGCGGTACACGCTGCGCCCGTTGACCACCGAGTCGGGGCGCGCGAAGTAGACGTGCTCGAACACGCACGACTTGGGCTGCGCGGGCTGGAAGGGCTTGAGCGAGCGCATACCGGCCTGGTCGACCACGACGATCTCGCCGGGCTCGAGCTCGCGGATGTACTCGGCCTCGATGAGGTCGAAGGCGCAGGTCTCGGACGCGAACACGAAGGCGTCCTTGAGGCGCCCCATGACCAGGGGGCGGAAGCCGTGGGGGTCGCGCACCGCGATGAGCTTGCTCTCGGTCAGGAACAGCGCCGAGTAGGCGCCCTCGACCTGGGCCAGCGCGCGCGTCAGCCGCTCGGGCGAGTCGCCGCCGGTCTCGCGCGCCAAGAGGTGCACGATGACCTCGGTGTCGGACGAGGTCACGAAGATGGAGCCCTGGCGCTCCAGGCTGCGGCGCACCTCGAGGGCATTGACCAGGTTGCCGTTGTGGGCGACCGCGATCGAGCCGTGCTGGTACTCGACCGAGAACGGCTGGGCGTTGCGCAGCTCCGAGCTGCCCGCGGTGGAGTAGCGCACGTGGCCGATGGCGTTCGAGCCCGGGACCCGGGCCAGGGTCTTCTGGTCGAAGGCCTCGCCGACGCGGCCCATGTGGCGGGTCGCATACATCTTGCCGCCGTGCGTCGAGACGATCCCGGCGGACTCCTGGCCCCGGTGCTGCAGCGCATGGAGTCCGAGATAAGCGAGGTTGGAGGCCTCACTGTGGCCATAGACGCCGAAGATTCCGCACATCTGGGTCCTCTTCTAGCACGTTTCGGGTCACCAGCGGGCATCGTCCGCGGTGTGACCACGGTCATGCGGACCCTGGTGAATGCTGCTAAGATTGCGAGGCTGTCCATGAGGTCTACATCGATGCGGAGCAGACGCTGGTGGGGCGTCGGGGTCGCCTTGGCCGTGTGTGTCGGCGCGGGGTCGGCGTCGGCGCAGTTCATCCCCAATCCGGGGGCGCCCGGCGATCCCTATGGCGCGCCCGCGCCGGCTGGCGCGCCAGGTGCGCCGGTGGCGCCGGTGACGCCGTTCTCGCAGGCCCCGGTCGGCCCGGGCTTCGCCACCCCGCCACCACCGCCCGTCGAGGCGCCCGCGGCGCGCCCGCGCCCGCAGCGCAAGGGCTTCACCGCGGGGGTCGGGGTCGGTGTCACGGCGCTGAGCGGCGAGCAGGACGGCGTCGACCTCGAGGCCGGCACCGCGATGACGCTGTCGGGGCAGCTCGGCATGTATGCCTTCCCGCGCCTGGCGCTGCTGGCCACCGCAGACCTGATCCGCTTCGGCAAGAGTGACAGCTCGGGCGATGACAGCGCCCAGCAGGTGGTGGTCGGCCTGGCCGCGCAGCTGCACTTCGGGCAGCGCTCGTGGCTGCGCGCGGGCATCGGTGGCGCCAGCTGTGATGGCTGCGCCAGCGCCGACGGCGGGGCGTTCTCGCTGGCGGTCGGCGTCGATCTGCAGACGCTGCGCCGCTCGGCGATCACGATGGCGCTGCAGTACCAGAGCGCCAAGTATGACAATGAAGGCGACGACCTGAGACTCGACAGCCTCGGCATCACCATCGGCCTGCAGGGCTTCTAGGAGACACCATGAAGACGATGAAGACGGTGCACATTCTCGCCAGCCTTGGAGTCCTGACCCTGCTGAGCGGCGTGGCCAGCGCGCAGTACGCGAGCCCCTACGGCCAGAGCGGCTATGGCCAGAGCGGCTACAATCAGCCCAACCCGCCGCCGCCCAACTACCAGGTGCAGCAGCCGCCGCCCTACTACGCGCCGCAGCCGCAGCCGTACTACCAGCAGCCGCCGCCGCCCGACTCGTATTATGGCCACCCCGAGACCTACAAGCCGTCGCGCGATGGCCTCACGGTGGGCTTCTCGCTGGGCCTCGGCGCGGTCAGCTTCTCGGACGGCGGCTCGCGCTCGGATGGCTATGGCGGCGTGGCCGGCGGCTTCTTCATCGGGGCCTACCTGTCGCCGCAGATCGCGCTGATGTTCGACGGCGAGGCCACCAGCTTCCGCGTCGGTGACTACCAGGACGACGCCTTCTTCACCCAGGCCATCGGCACCGTGGCGGTCAAGGTGCACCTGGGCGAAAAGGTCTGGATCAAGGGCGGCCTGGGCTTCGCGCAGCTGTCGTACGAGGACAACTTCGGCAGCGCCGAGTCGGAGCCCGGCGGCGCCGTCATGGTGGGCGCGGGCATCGAGCTGTGGCAGCGCCGCAAGATGTCGGTCGACCTGTCGTTCAACGGCGCCGTGGGCTCCTACGACACCGGCAACCGCGACCGCGCCACGGTGACCAACGGGGCGCTGCTGGTTGGCTTCAACTGGTTCTGACCCTGGGTCAGAACCAGTTGTCCGTCTCCGCCTCCGTCTCCGCCCGCCTTTTTTCCCTTTCTTTCAGCTGACCGCTACACTGCCCCGGGATGACACAGGGGCGCGACGCATTCGTCACACGGTGGGGGATCTGGCTCTTCGCCTTCGGCTACTTCGCCGCCTACGTGCCCTACTCCGTCCTCAGCAAGATGGCCACCGACGGCCTGCTGCCAGGGATGACGCGCGGCCACGGCCTCCACCCGCTGGCCATCCAGGCCATGATGACGGTGGGCAGCGTCATCACCGCCTACGCCTTCATCACCGCGATGGGCTGGTGGAAGTACGCCACCCGGGGCCCCTGGGGGCTGCCACGGCCACAGTGGTTCACGCTGGTGTCGGGGCTGTGTGCCTCGGTGCAGATCATCACCACCACGCTGGCCTACACCTTCAAGGGCGTGACCATCGCGCTGGTCATGCTGTTCCTGCGCGGCGGCGTGCTGGTGATCGCGCCGATCGTCGACCTCCTGCACAAGAAGCGCAAGGTGCACTGGACCTCCTGGCTGGCCTCGGGGCTCAGCCTGGCGGCGCTGGTGATCACGGTGGCCGACTCGTTCGGGGCGGGCGACGGGCTGCCCGGCCTGCTCATCCTGAACATCGCGGCCTACCTGACGGTGTACTTCTTCCGCCTGCTGTTCATGAGCGGGCGCGCCAAGAGTTCCGACCCCGACCTCAACAAGCGCTTCTTCGTCGAGGAGCAGATGGTGGCGGCGCCGGGCCTGCTCATCCTGCTGGTGATCTTCGGCCTGGTCGGCTTCCAGCTGGGACCGGACGCCGTGCTGCACCGGATCTGGGACGGCTTCACCCTGGTGCCCAAGACCGACTTCGTGTGGTGGCTGCTGCTGGCCGGCACGCTGTCGACCGGGACCGGGATCTTCGGCACCCTGATCTTCCTCGACCAGCGCGAGACCACCTACACGGTGCCCATCAACCGCGCCTCCAGCATCCTGGCCGGCCTGCTGGCCACGCTGTGGTTGCACGAGGCCTACGCGCAGAAGTCGATCAAGTCACTCGAGCTCGTCGGCGCGGGCCTCATCATCATCGCCATCATCGTCCTGATGATGCGACCAGCGCCGAAGAAGCCGGCGGCGTAGGCGTAGCGGGCGGCCTGGGCGCTTACAGGCGGGCGATGCTGATGGCGAGGTGGGCGACGGTGACGATGCCCGAGGCGTACAGATAGGCCAGCACGCCCTCGATCTTGAACCACTTGATCCAGCGGTTGGTCAGGTACAGCAGCACGCCGTTGGCCAGGAACGGCACGATCAGCATGGCCAGGCCGAAGGTGAAGAAGGCCGCCACCGTGGCCGGGATCTTGAGGACGAACGACAGCAGCCAGTACAGGCCGAAGTTCAGCCCGGCGAAGGCGCCGACCACCAGGGGCCAGGCCCACTTCTTGGTGATGCGCATGCGCCCCTTGGGCACGTACTTGATCGCAAAGAAGAACGCGACCCCGAAGATGAGGATACGCAGGAGCAACTTCGCCATGAAGACGTTCATCCGACCCTCCGACTAGGTCAGATCGTAGCATGGCAAGGCAGCCGCGCTAGCCTGCGATCTCAGCCACCTCGCTGGGCGACCGCCACCAGCCCTGGCAAGAGCTGCTCCTGGGAGGTGCTGGCCGTCACGGGTAGCTCGAAGCGGCGCTGCAGGTAGATCACATCGACCCAGCGCCCCAGCTTGAAGACCGCGTTGGCGAGGCGGCCCGCGGGGGTGAAGCCGGCGCGCTCGTGCAGGCGCAGGCTGGCGCCGTTGTCGGAGGTGATGACGGCGATGACCGAGTGGTAGCCCCGCCGCGGCACCTCGACCAGGAGGGCCTCCAGCAAGAGCTTGCCGACCCCGTGGCCGCGCTGGCTGTCGGCCACATAGACCGAGTTGTCCACGGTGTAGCGATAGCCCGGGCGGGTGTGGAAGCGGTTGAGCGCGGCGAAGCCGACCACGCCGCCGTCCTCGGCGCCGGCCTCGGCCACCAGCACGGGCAGGCCCTGGGCAGCGTGGTCGTCGAACCAGCGCGTGCGCGCCACCAGGCTCTGCGGCTCCTCGTCGGCGGTCGCCGTCGAGCACAGCACCTCGTGGTTGTAGATGGCGAGGATCCGGGGCAGGTCGGCGCGCTGAGCTGGGCGAATCCGCATGTTGGCAGCATGCGGGAGGCGGGTTTCGCCGCGGTTACGGCGGGCCGGAACTACTCGGCAATGCGGGCGAAACCGCGATGGAACGCGGTGCCGAGCTCGGCCACCGGGACGTCCACCACCACCGCGCGCGCACCACCGGCCGGCCCCAGCTCGACCGACAGGCTGGCCCCGCCCACGGTGCCCAGCGTCAGCGCCGGCGCCCCCAGGTCGGACGCCAGCTCGGCGAGCCGTGGCAGATCGTCGGGCCGCACCGTGACCACGATCCGCGAGGCGCCCTCGGAGAACAGCCAGTGGTCGGCGCGCAGCGGGGTCGCGGCCTTGATGGTGGCGCCCAGCGGGGTCGGCCCGGTCAGGCAGCACTCGGCGAGGCCGATGGCCAGACCGCCCTCGGACAGATCGTGCGCGCTCTGCAGCAGGCCCGCGCGGGCGGCGTCCAGCGTCAGCCGCTGCACTGTCAGCTCCAGCGCCTCGTTGAGGCGCGGCACCGCACCGGCGACCTTGCCGTGCACGACCTCCAGGAACTCGGAGCCGCCCAGCTCGTCGGTCATCAGGCCGAGCAGCACGATGACGTCGCCGGCGCGCTGGAAGCCCTGGGTCAGCGGCGGGCGCGCGGTGACGTCGTCGATGAGGCCGATGATGCCGACGGTCGGCGTCGGGTAGATCGCCTTGCCGTCGGTCTCGTTGTAGAGGCTGACGTTGCCCGACACCACCGGGATGTCGAGCTCGCGGCACATGTCGGCCAGGCCGCGCACGCACTCGACGAACTGCCACATGATCTCGGGCTTCTCGGGGTTGCCGAAGTTCAGGCAGTCGGTCACCGCCAGCGGCTGCGCACCGACGCAGACCAGGTTGCGCGCACATTCGGCAATCGTCAGCCGGGCGCCCTCGTAGGGGTCGAGGTAGCACAGGCGGCTCGGGCAATCGACCGCCAGCGCGATCCCCTTCTGGCGACCATCGGGCGCCACCACGCGGACCACCGCGGCGTCGGCGGCGCCGGGCCGGATCACGGTGCCGTCCTGCACCATGTGATCGTACTGGCGGTAGACCCACTCCTTGGAGGCCACGGTGGGCGAGCCCAGGACGGCCAGCAGCGCCGCGGCCAGATCGGCCGGCGCCGGCAGGGTGCGTGGATCGAAGGCCTGCAGCTCGTCGAGGTAGGCCGGCCGGCTGCGCGGGCGGTCATACTTGACGCCCTCGGACAGCGGCTCGATGGGCAGATCGACATAGGTGGTGTCGTGCGCGCGCAGCACGATCCGCCCCGTGTCAGTGACGTGGCCAACCACGGCGCAGTCCAGATCCCACTTCTCGAAGATGGCCAGCGCCTCGGCCTCGCGACCGCGCGCCACCACCATGAGCATGCGCTCCTGGCTCTCCGACAGCATGACCTCGTAGGGCACCATGCCGTCCTCGCGCAGCGGCACCTGGTCGAGATCCAGCTCGATCCCGCTGCCCGCGCGCGCCGCCATCTCGACCGACGACGAGGTCAGCCCGGCGGCGCCCATGTCCTGGATCCCGATCAGCAGGTCGGGGACGGCCATCAGCTCCAGGCAGGCCTCGAGCAAGAGCTTCTCGGTGAAGGGATCGCCGACCTGCACGCGCGGGCGGTGGCCCTCCTTGCCGGCCTCGAACTCCGACGACGCCAGCAACGAGGCGCCGTGGATGCCGTCGCGGCCGGTCTTCGAGCCGACGTAGAGCACCGGGTTGCCCAGGCCGCTGGCGGTGCCGAGGAAGATCCGATCGGTGCGCGCCAGCCCCAGGGTGAAGGCGTTGACCAGGATGTTGCCGTCATAGGCGGCGTGGAACTGCACCTCGCCGCCCACGGTGGGCACGCCGATACAGTTGCCATAGTGGCCGATCCCGGCGACCACGCCGTCGACCAGGTGGCGGGTGCGCGGATGGTCGGGGCGGCCGAAGCGCAGCGAGTTCAGGTTGGCGATGGGGCGCGCGCCCATGGTGAAGACGTCGCGCAAGATCCCCCCGACCCCGGTGGCGGCGCCCTGGAAGGGCTCCACGAAGGAGGGGTGGTTGTGCGACTCCATCTTGAAGACCGCGGCCTGGCCGTCGCCGATGTCGATGACGCCGGCGTTCTCGCCGGGACCCTGGATGACCCTGGTACGCGCGGTGGTCTTGGTCGGCAGCTTGGCCAGGTGGATGCGCGAGGACTTGTACGAGCAGTGCTCGGACCACATCACCGACACGATGCCGAGCTCGGTGTACGACGGCGTGCGCCCGAGGAAGCCGAGGATGCGCTGGTACTCGTCGGCGCTGAGGCCGTGCTCGCGCCCGAGCTCGGGCGTGACCTCGGGCTGCGGGCGCTTGATCAGGGTCTTCCTGGCGATGGCGCTCACGCGCGGCCTCCCGCGGCGAAGGCGCCGAGCACGGTGTCGAACAGCGCGCGGCCATCGGCCGAGCCGAGCAGGGTCTCGCAGGCGCGCTCCGGGTGCGGCATCAGGCCGACCACGTTGCCAGCGGCGTTGCAGGTGCCGGCGATGGCGGCGCTGGAGCCGTTGGGGTTGGCGACGTCGTCGAGCGCGCCGGCCGCGGACACGTAGCGAAAGATGACGCGCCCGGTGCGCTCGAAGGCGGGCAGATCGGGGTGCACGAAGCGCCCCTCGGCGTGCGCGATGGGCATGCGCAGCACGCGGCCGGTGAGGCCGCGCGAGAACGGGGTGCCCTGCCCTTCCACCTTCAGGTGGACGTCCTTGCACACGAACTTGAGCGAGGCGTTGCGCGTCAGGGCGCCCTCGAGCAGGCGCGCCTCGGTCAGGATCTGGTAGCCGTTGCAGATGCCCAGCACCGGGCCGCCGCGCTCGGCGAAGCCGCGCACCGCGGCCATGATGGGGCTCTGCGCGGCCATGGCGCCGGCGCGCAGGTAGTCGCCGTACGAGAAGCCGCCGGGCACGATGACACAGTCGGTCGCGGGCGGCAGCTCGCGGTCCTTGTGCCAGGCATAGACGCCGGGCTGCCCGAGGACGGTGGCGACCGCGTGCACCGCGTCCTGGTCACAGTTGGAGCCCGGGAAGCGCACCACCGCGAAGTTCACGCGCGGGCCCCGACTTCGATGCGGTAGTCCTCGATGACGGTGTTCGAGAGCAGGCGCTCGCACATCTCGCCGAGGCGCTGCCTGGCGGCCGCCTCGTCGGGGGCGTCGAGCTCGAGCTCGATGAACTTGCCGATGCGGGCGTCGCCGACCTCGTCGAAGCCGAGGCCGCGCAGCGACCGCGACACCGCCTGGCCCTGGGGATCGAGCACGCCGCGCTTGAGGGTCACATAGACCTTGGCAGACAGCTTCATCGGTTGGCCTCGAGGAAGGCGCGCAGACTCTTCTCGACGCGCTTCTGTGGGTCGGCCCAGTCGGGCACGAAGGGGGTTCCAGTCAAGAGCTCGAAGGCCTGGATGTAGCGCCGCGCGGCCTCGATGCGCACGCCGTCGTCCATCACCGGCGGGTCGCCCTCGCCGCGGTAGCCGTGATCGACGAACCAGCGCCGGACATACTCCTTGTCCAGCGCGCGCGGCTCCTTGCCGGCGGCGGTCAGCGCGGCGTAGTCGTCGGCGTACCAGTAGCGCGACGAGTCGGGGGTGTGGATCTCGTCGATGAAGACCAGGCGGCCGTCGCGGGTGCGCCCGAGCTCGTACTTGGTGTCGACCAGGATGAGGCCGCGCGCGGCGGCCCACTTCTGGCCGAAGGCGAACAGCTCGAGCGCCATCTTGGCGGCGGCGTCGAAGTCCTCGGCGGTGACCCAGCCCTCGGAGATGAGCTCCTCGCGCGAGCCGTTCTTGTCGTGCTCGCCGGGCGGCGCCTTGGTGGTCGGCGTGATGATGGGCGCAGGCAGGGCCTGGTTCTTGGTCAGGCCCTCGGGCAGCTGGTTGCCGCAGAAGCTGCGCACGCCGCGCTCGTAGTTGTACCAGATCGACGTCGTGGTCACGCCGGTCATGTAGGCGCGCACGATCATCTCGACGCGCAGCGGGACGGCCTCGTGAGCGACCGTGACCGCGGGGTCGGGCGACGCGATGAAGTGGCTGGGCGCGACGGCCGCCGTCTTCTGGAACCACCACGCCGACAGCTGGTTGAGCACCTGGCCCTTGAACGGGATGGTGCCCAGCACGCGATCGAAGGCGCTGATGCGATCGGTCGCGATGATGATGCGGCGACCCGCGGCGGCGTCGATGTAGCAGTCCCGCACCTTGCCCTGGTAGCGCTCACCGAAGCTGGACGGCAGCTCGACCTTGAACAGGGTGCGATCGAGGTGGCCACGGATGGCGTCGTTGGGGATCACGCGAGGCTCCTTGGCTGAGGGACGGCGGGCGGGGCGCGAAACGCGCGCGCGAACATGGCGTCCGCGTGGCGCAGGTGGTGCGTCAGGTCGAAGCAGGCGTCGAGGGTGGCGTCGTCGAGGCGCTGCGTGATGTCGGGGTCGGCGCCCAGGCGGCCGCGGAAGGCCGGGCCGGTCGGGTCGGCGTGCGCGGCCATGGCGTTCTTCTGCACCAGCTCGTAGGCCTTCTGGCGCGGCAGGCCGGTGCGCACCAGGGCCAGCATGACGCCCTCGGAGAAGCACAGGCCGCGGGTGTGCTCGAGGTTCCTCAGCATGGCCTCGGGCTTGACCACCAGGCCGTCGACCAGCGCGGTGGTGCGCCGCAGCATGAAGTCGCACAGGATGGTGGCGTCGGGCAGCGCGACGCGCTCGACCGAGGAGTGCGAGATGTCGCGCTCGTGCCACAGGGCGACGTTCTCGTAGCCGGCGCCGGCATAGGCGCGCAGCAGCCGGGCCAGGCCGGTCAGGTTCTCCGACAGGATGGGGTTCTTCTTGTGCGGCATCGCCGAGCTGCCCTTCTGGCCCTTGCCGAAGGACTCCTCGAGCTCGCCGACCTCGGTGCGCTGGCCGTGACGGACCTCGAGGGCGATGCGCTCGATGGCGCAGCCGACCAGGGCCAGCGCCGACAAGAGCTCGGCGTGGCGATCGCGCGCGACGACCTGGGTCGCGATGGTCTCGGGGGCGAGGCCCAGGGCGCCCAGGGCGGCGGCCTCGATGGCCGGGGTCAGGTTGCCGTAGTTGCCGACCGCGCCGGCGATCTTGCCGACCGCGATGGCGGCGCGTGCGGCGACCACCCGGGTGCGCGCGCGGGTGACCTCGGCGTGCAGGCCGGCCAGCATCAGGCCGAAGGTGGTCGGCTCGGCGTGGATGCCGTGCGAGCGGCCGATCATCGGGGTCAGCTTGTGCTCGGCGGCGCGGCGCGCCAGCGCGGCGAGCAGGTTGTCGAGGTCGGTCAGGATCTCGTCGGTGGCCTCACACAGTTGCAATGCAGTTGCAGTATCGAGGACGTCGGACGAGGTCATGCCGAGGTGCAGCCAGCGCGCGGGCTCGCCTGCCAGCTCCTCGACGTGGGTCAGGAAGGCGATGACGTCGTGGCGCGTGGTGCGCTCGATGTCGAGGATGCGCGCCGGGCTGAGGCGACCCTTGGCGCGCGCGATGACGGCATCGGCGCTGCCCGGGGGGACCCGACCGTCGGCCTCCATGGCGCTGCAGGCGGCCAGCTCGACGCGCAGCCAGAGGTCGAAGCGATGCTGATCACTCCACAGTGCCGCGAGCTCGGGACGCGCGTAGCGTTCGATCATGTGCGCCCGTGGTACCAGAGCCCGAGCGGCGCCACAAGCCCCACGCAAGCCCGCGAGATCGTGAGGCCGATTCGTGGGAACTCCAGGGCCCACGGCGTAGTCTCAGGGCCATGCCGAATCTGCGCCGTGTCAGCCGGGTCGGGTCGTGGGGTAGCTGGGGCTGGGGTATGACGGGGGCGATCCTCGTGGCCGGCCTGGTGGGGGCCGGGGGCGCGCGCGCCGATGCCCTCGAGGCCACGCTGAAGCAGCCGCTGTTCGAGGTCTCGCACTCGGTCGACGTCAGCATCGACGACGGCGTCGCGGTCTACAAGGTGCAGCGGGTGTTCGCCAATCCGGGCACCGTTGCCGACGAGGTCAGCCTCGACGTTGATCTGCCATACGGTGCTGCCGCCACGGGCCTGCGCATCCGGGCCCGCGACGTCTGGTATGCCGGCGAGCTGATGGAGGCCCAGAAGGCGGCCGAGCTGTATCACGAGCTGACCGGCCTCGGCGCCTGGGAGCCCAAGGATCCGGCGCTCCTGCAGTGGGTCTGGGCCGACAAGCTGCACCTGCAGATCTTCCCGGTCATGCCCGGCGGCACCAGCACTGTCGAGTACACGCTGACGGTGCCGACGCGCTACCAGGGCGGACATGTGTATGTGTCGTATCCGCGGCTGTCACGCACCGCGCAGGCGGGGCTGGCGGTGCCGGTGCTGCGGCTGCGTCCGGCGTGGGGCGATGCGCGCACCTCGGTGGTGATCGACGGTGTGCGCGCGGCGCCCGATGCGCCGCTGGTGCTGGCGGCCCCGGTGGAGCCCGCGTGGGCCGGCGCCATCGAGCGCGACGCCAGCGCGAGCTACGTGGCCAGCGTGATCGACGTGCCGGCCAGCGCGGCCACCAAGGGGCCGTTCACGACCGCCAAGGTGACCCTGGAGCTGGAGCACACCTACAAGGGTGACGTGCGCATCGAGCTGGTGACACCGGGCGGCAAGGCCATCGAGATCTTCAACCAGGCCGGCAGCGGGGACAACGACGTGCGCGGGACCTTCCCGATCAAGCTGCCCGCGGCCGAGACCGGCGCCGGGGTGTGGCGGCTGGTGGTGTCGGACCATGTCGCGCGTGACGCCGGCACCCTGGCGCGCTGGTCGCTGGAGCTGCCGGGCCAGGCGGGGAAGAAGGCGCACAGCTTCAGCGCGGCCGACACGCCGCTGTTCGTGCCCGACGCGCCCGAGAACGCGTCCGACGCCGGGGTCGCCGTGATGCAGCTCGGGCCGCCCAAGATCGACGTGGTGGCGGCGCGGCTGGGGCGCGTGGTGGCATCGGACAAGCATGCCTTCCTGCGCCTGGAGCTCGACACCGCGCCGGTGCTGCGCGCGCTGCCCAGGAAGGCGCAGGTCGTGTTCGTGCTGGACGCCTCCCACTCGATCGGGGAGGCCGGTATCGCGGCGCAATTGCGGCTGGCGCGGGCCTACCTGGCGCACGTGCCCGACGCCGAGGTGCAGCTGGTGGCGTACCGGCGCCGCGCCGAGGCGCTCAGCCCGAGCTTCGTGAGCGCGACCAAGCTGGACGCGCTGCTGGCGGCGCTGCGCAAGGACAAGCGGCTGGAGCCGGGCAACGGCAGCGCGCTCGAGGACGGCGCGCGGGTGGCGGCGGAGCAGCTCAAGGGCCGCGCGGGCGAGCGGCGCATCGTGCTGCTGACCGACGCGCTGCTGCGCAAGACCTTCGATCAGGCGGTGGCGCTGAAGGCGCTGGCCAGGGCGCCCGCGGGCACCGTGGTGCACCTGGTCGAGCCGTCGGTCGACGGCGACAGCGCCGAGCTGACGCGCAAGGACGACCATGCGCTGGCCGCGCTGGCCAGCAAGAACCACGGCATCGCGGCGACCATGGCGGGCCTGGTCGAGGCCAGCGACAAGGCGGTGGTGGCCGAGGTGCTGGGGCTGGTGCGGCCGATCCGCATCGACCACTTCAAGGCCAGCGCCAAGGGGCTGGGGGACGACAAGCTGGATGCGCCCGATCCGCTCAAGGAGGGCGACGGGGCGCGCACCATGATCGGGCTGGCGTCGGCGCCGTCGGAGGTGGTGCTGACCGGGCAGATCTGGGGCGATCCGTGGAAGCGCGTGGTCAAGGTCGATGGCGCGTTCTCGAAGGCGACCGCGGCGTTCGTGTTCGGGGAGGACGAGCACCACGACCTCAGCGACGCCGAGATGATGAAGGTGGCCATGTTCGGGCGCGCGGTGTCACCGGTGACGTCGTACCTGGCCACCGAGCCGGGGGTGCGGCCGTCGACCATCGGCCTCGACCGCGACATGCTGGGCGCGGGAGGCACCGGCTCCGGCTCGGGTATGGGCTATGGCGGCGGCTCGGGCAGGGTGCGGCGGCCGCCCAGCCTGTATGCCCTGATCAACGCCGGCGCCAGGAAGTGCATCGAGAAGGCCGCGGGCACGCTGCCGCAGGGCTGGGCGGTCACGCTGGAGGTCGAGACCACGCTGGACGAGGTGGTCGACGTGGTCACCACCGAGGGCGCCAAGCTGCCGGTGGCGACCTGCCTGGCCGAGGTGGTGTGGGCGGTGCGGCTGACGGCGGACTTCGACGACCTGCACGAGGACTTCACGCTGGCGTTCCCGTAGCGGGCGAGGGCGAGGAGAGGCGACGAAGACCGGCCTAGCGCGGGTCGCTGCAGCAGCGGTAGCCGACGTCGTCGTGGCCACGGCCCTTGTCGCGCGAGAAGCGCTTGGAGCAGCGGCCGTCGCCGTCGTCGAACGAGCCGCCCGCGATCTTGCCCTCCGACACCCACTCCGCGACGTTGCCTGCCATGTCGAACATGCCGGCCTCGCTGAGACACTCGGGCAGCGAGCCGGTGGGCACCGGCTGCTTGTGACCCGAGCGCTCGGCGTTGCAGCGGCTGGCGGAGAACGAGCTGCCATAGGGGTAGCTCGACTTGTGGTGTCCGCGACAGGCGCGCTCGAACTCCTCGCCCTCGCACAGCCGCATGCCGCGCTGGGTGCAAGCACGCGCGGCGTCGCTGAAGGTGATGCCGGTGGTGGGCAGCTTGCCGGCGCCCGGGGCCTCGTGGCTGTCGACACAGAGCTTGGGCTTGCCGGCGATGAGGAGGGCGCCGGCGGGGCATGGTCCGGAGTCGATGGGATGCGTGACGATGGGGCCGCCGGGCACGGGAGCGCCGGCGTCGGGGGTGACTGCGGCGATGGTGGGGGACGGGCTGGCGCTCGGGGTCGGCGACGTGCTCGGACTCGTGCTCGGACTCGGACTCGGACTCGTGCTCGTGCTCGTGCTCGGACTCGTGCTCGCTGACGGCAGCGCGTTGTTGCGCGCCTCCTTCGACGAGCCGGTGATGTACATGCGCGCGACATAGATCGCGGCGGCGATTGCCCCCGCCAGCAGGGCCATGGTCAGGAGCAGCGGCGCGACGGAGCGGCGCTCGGCCGCCTTGGGACGCGGACCGCGGCCGCTGACCGGGAGCGTGGCGACGCGCTGTTCAGGGCCGGCGTCACGCAGACCTGACCTGGTGGAGGCGGCGACGCGGGACGGCGAAGGCCCCGGTAGGGCCACCGGACGCAGCTCGGGCTCGAGCGGCCACTGCGGCGCCTTGGGCTGATGCGGGACCGGGATGGTCGGGACCTCGGGCTGCTCGTGCGGCAGGTGCAGGCCGGGCAGCGAGGCGGCCGGGGGCAGCTCCGCCTCCATGGTGGGCAGCCGCCTCGACTCGAGCGGCGGGAGTTCGGCCTCCATGGTCGGCAGGCGCCTCGGCTCGACCGGGGGCCAGGCTGGCGCGATGGGGACCGCCACACGCTGCGGCTGGGTCGGGCCGGGGACCGCGACGGGGACATGGCGCAGCGCGGGCTGCGCGATCGGCGGCGTCAGCTTGGGCGCCGGGATGGGCAGCGGCGGCGCGGCCAGCTGCGCGCGCGGCTGCAGCTTGGCTGGCGTGGCCGGCGTGGTATGCAGGCGCTGCGACGCCGGCGGCGGCGGCGGCACCGAGGCCGGCGGCGGCGCGCCCCCCGAGCGCAGCGTGGTCGAGAACGGCCGTGGCACCGGCTCCGGCGCCGGTGGCGGCGAGTTCTCGCTCGAGGTGAACACCACCCGGGGTGCGCCGGCGCCCCCGTTGCGCGCGCGTCCAATCGGCCCCGAGTCCTGCGGCGGATTGGTCACCTCGCCGTCGCCGTCGCCATCGAGCGGAAAGTCGGGATCCGCGATGGCCGGATCGACGCGCTCGAAGTCCAGCGTCACATCATCGTCCAGGGCGTCGCGCTCGCGCTGCAGCATCGGCGTCAGGTCGCGCGAGGTCGGCATCGGGACCTTGCGCGTCTTCTGGGCATCGACGCGCACCGCCTCGGTGATGGCCAGCGCGAAGTTCGCCGCCGACCGATCGCGCCCCGCCGGGTCGTCGGCCAGCGCGCCCTCGAGCACGCGCCGCAGCCGCGGCGCACGCTCCTCCAGCACCGGCAGCGCCAGGCGGACATCGTCGACGGTCTGCCCGATGGCCTGCTCCAGCATGATCATCGCGAAGGCATACAGATCGGCGCGCTCGTCGAGCGGCCCGCCGCCCAGCACCTCGGGTGACAGGTAGCGCAGCTCGCCGCCGTTGACGCCGCCGGCCTGCAGCGCGCGCAGCAGCGCCGGCCGATCCAGCGCCGCCGCCAGCCCTGCCCCGCCGACCTTGACCACGTCCGCCAGCACCGAGATCTCGTCCGGGCGCAGCGCACCGTGCGCCAGCCCCAGCGCGTGCACCGCCACCAGCGCCTCGCCCAGCTGCCCGGCCAGCGGCGGCAGCTCGTCGAGCCCACGCGGCGGCCGCATCCCGATCTGCAGCGGCGTGGCCTCGACCAGCTGCGACGCCACGGCCACCGTCCAGCCCGCCCCGGGCGGCGCGACATGGGCCTCGAAGATGCGCCGCACGTTGCGATGCGTCAGGCGCGCCACCTTGCGGGTGGCCACCAGGATCTGCTGCTGGGCACCCGCGGTCGGCGTCAGCTCGCCGTGCAGCGTGTCGAGCTGGACGTCGACCTCGATCTCGCGGTCATAGGCGCGGTACGCCCACGACAGCAGGCGCGGCCGGAGCACATCCTTGATCTTGTAGCGACCAAGGACGAGGCTGCCCGGCCCGAGCGGCGCCTGCACCTCAGCCTCCGCGCCCCGACGACCCGAAACCACCCTCGCCGCGCGCGCTCAGCGGCAGCGCCTCGACCTCGAGGAAGTCGACCTCGTGGACCTTGGCGATGCACAGCTGGGCGATGCGATCGCCGCTGCGGATCTCGACCGGCTCCTGGCCCAGGTTGACCAGCGCCACCTTGACCTCGCCGCGGTAGTCGCTGTCGATGGTCCCCGGCGCGTTGAGCACGGTGATCCCGGTCTTGACCGCCCAGCCCGACCGGGGCCGCACCTGGCCCTCGTAGCCGCGCGGGATGGCGAGCGCCAGGCCGGTCGGCACCAGCACCCGCTGTCCCGCCGCGACCTCGATGGGCGCGTCGAGGCAGGCAGCGAGATCCATCCCCGCTGCCCCCTCGGTCATCTGGCGAGGCAACACGGCGTCGTCCCGGAGGCGTTTCACCTCGATCCGCATGCTCGCCTGCCTCCTGGCTCAGACCTTCACACTGCCACGCGCTGCTCGCTACTCACCCGGATTGTTGTGCACGACCTCGGGCGTCTTGCCCAGGGCTTCCTTGCGCGACAGGCGGATCTTGCCCATCTTGTCGACCGCGATCACCTTCACCAGCACCTCGTCGCCCTCCTTGAGGACGTCCTCGACGCGCTTGATGCGCTCGGCCGCGATCTCCGAGATGTGCACCAGGCCATCGGTGCCGGGCAGGATCTCGACGAAGGCGCCGAACTCGGCGATGCGCTTGACGGTGCCCATGTAGAACTCGCCGACCTCGGGCTCCTGGGTCAGGCCCTTGATGATCTGGACCGCCTTCTGGGCCGAGGCGTCGTCCGACGACGCGATGGCGACGGTGCCGTCGTCCTCGACGTCGATGGCGACGCCGGTCTGCTCGATGATGGCGCGGATCATCTTGCCGCCGGGGCCGATGATGTCGCGGATCTTGTCGGGCTTGACCTGCAGCGTGATGATGCGCGGCGCGTACTGGCCCAGGTTGTCGCGCGGACCGGCCAGCGTCTCGGCCATCTTGTCGAGGATGTGGAGGCGACCCTCCTTGGCCTGCGCCAGCGCCTGCTCCATGATCTGGCGCGACAGACCCTGGATCTTGATGTCCATCTGGAACGAGTTGATGCCGTGCTTGGTGCCGGTGACCTTGAAGTCCATGTCACCCAGGTGATCCTCGTCGCCCAGGATGTCGGACAGGATCTGGTAGCGCACGCCGGCGTCGTTCTTCTCGAAGATGAGGCCCATGGCGATGCCCGCGACCGGCGCCTTGATCGGCACGCCAGCGTCCATCAGCGCCAGGCAGCCGCCGCACACCGCGGCCATCGAGGACGACCCGTTGGACTCCAGCGTCTCCGACACGATGCGGATGACGTAGGGGAAGTCCTCCTGCGCGGGCAGCACTTCCTTGAGCGCGCGCTCGGCCAGGTTGCCGTGGCCGATCTCGCGGCGCGAGGCGCCACGCAGCGGCTTGGCCTCGCCGGTCGAGAACGGCGCGAAGTTGTAGTGCAGCATGAAGCGCTTGGTGATGTCGCCCAGCAGCGAGTCGATGCGCTGCTCGTCACGCGAGGTGCCCAGCGTGGTGGTGACCAGGGCCTGGGTCTCGCCGCGGGTGAACAGCGCCGAGCCGTGGGTGCGCGGCAGCACGCCGACCTCGGTCGAGATGGCGCGGATCTGGGTGCTGGTGCGGCCGTCGATGCGGGCGCCGGTCGATAGCACCAGCTCGCGCGAGTACTTCTTCATGGCGTCGCTGTAGGCGCCGTCGATCTCCTTGTCGCGACCGGCGTACTCGGGCTGCAGGTTCTTGTTGATGTCGGCATGCAGCGCCGAGATGGCGTCGCGGCGCTCGTGCTTGCCGCGGATGGCGAAGGCATCGACCAGACGCTGGCCGGCCATCTCCTTGACCTTGGCGTACAGCGCGGCGTCCTTCGCGGGCGGCTCGAAGACGCGCTTCTCCTTGCCCACGGCGGCGCGCAGCTTGTCCTGCAGGTCGAGCAGGACCTGGGCCTGCTCGTGGCCCCAGTACAGGCCGTCGATGATGGTCGACTCGCTGGCACCCTTGGCCGAGCCCTCGACCATCACGATGGCGTCACGCGAGCACGCCATCACGATGTTGATCTCCGAGCCCTCCTGCTGCGCGAAGGTCGGGTTGATGACGAAGTTGCCATCGACCTTGCCGATGCGCACGGCGGCGTACGGCGCCGCGAAGGGGATGTCCGAGATGTGCATCGCCGTCGAGGTGCCCAGCATGGCCAGCACGTCGGACGGGTTCTGCTTGTCGGTCGACAGCACCAGCGCGATGAGCTGGGTCTCGTAGCGCCACGCCTTGGGCAGCAGCGGACGGGTCGGCCGATCCATCAGGCGGCAGGTCAGGATCTCGTGCTCGGTGGGGCGACCCTCGCGCTTGAAGTAGCCGCCGGGGATCTTGCCCGAGGAGCTGGTCTTCTCCTGGTACTCGCAGGTCAGGGGCAGGAAGTCGAGGTCACGCTTCGACTTGTTGGACACCGCGGTGACCAGCACCATGGTGTCGCCGTAGCGCACGATGACGGCGCCGTCGGCCTGCTTGGCCATGCGGCCGGTCTCGATCGACAGCTCGGTGCCGCCGAGGATCACACTCTCGCGAACGAATGCCATGTGAGGCTCCTTTGTAGAGGTCGCACGCCTGTGCGACCGCTTCGAGGTCCCCGTGGGGCGCTTCGTCCATCAAGCGGGTGTCCGAGCGAGGCTCGGGCGCTCGACTGAGGGTCGAAACGATGCCCCAGGGACGATTGGGGCGGCCGCGCGACCACCAGGCCGCGCGGCCACGGACAGCAGCTACTTGCGGATGCCGAGCTCTTTGATGACGTGCTGGTAGCGCTCGAGCTTGGACTTCTTGAGATAGTCGAGCAGGCGGCGACGCTGGCCGACCAGCTTGAGCAGACCACGACGCGAGTGGTGGTCCTTGACGTGGCTCTTGAAGTGCTCCGTCAGGTACGTGATGCGCTCCGACAGGAGCGCGATCTGCACCTCGGGCGAACCGGTGTCACCCTCGTGGGACTGGAACTTCTTGATCACGTCGGACTTGCGAGCTGCTGCGAGGCTCATTTGCGAAACTCCTGGTGCTTACGGTCCTGGTTTTTGGCACTGGATATCGCCCATCGTACTGGGCATGTCAACGAAAACTCACGTAGAAAATCCACGAATGGCATGCAAGGCGCCGCCGGCTTCGACCTCGGCCACGGCGACCAATCGGGCGCCGCCCTCGCTCAGCACGGCGAGCGGCGTGGCCAGCGGAAAGCCGGCCAGCGCGGGGTCGAGCCCGGCGGCGTCGAGGCGCTGACCATCGCGCACCCGGCGCGCCGCGACGTCGTCCACCAGCACCCGGGCAAAGCCACGCAGCGCCTCGGCCATGGGGATGAGCGGCACGCTGGCGCCGGACCCGGCGGCCAGCCGTTCGCCCAGGCCAGCGTGTGGCGTCGCCTCGTCGACCGAGAAGGCCCCGGCGCGCGTGCGCCTGAGCGCCACCAGGTGTGCGCCCACACCCAGCTGTTCGCCGAGATCCGCAGCTAGCACACGCACATAGGTGCCCTTGCTGGCGAAGACGCGGAAGCGCACCCGGGCCCGCGGCCCGGGCGTGAACTCGAGCAGCTCGAGCTCGTGCACGGTGATGGCGCGGGCCTCACGCTCGACCTCGACGCCCTCGCGCGCGAGCTCGTACAGCGGGCGGCCCTCGCGCTTGAGCGCGGAGTACATGGGTGGCACCTGCTGGATTCGCCCGGTCAGCCCGAGCAGCACGCGGCGCACCGCGGCCTCGCTGATGGCCTCGACCAAGCTGGCGTCCACCGGCTCGCCGACCGCCTTGCCGTCGGCGTCCAGGGTATCCGTGCGCACGCCCAGCACGGCCTCGGCGACATACTCCTTGTCGGCCCCGCTGAGGAACGTCGCCAGCTTGGTGGCCTCGCCGACGCACACCACCATCAGGCCGGTGGCCATCGGATCGAGCGTGCCGGCGTGCCCCGCGCGGACGCCGCCCAGCGCACGGCCGACCTCGGCCACCAAGGCGGCGCTGGAGGGCCCGCGCGCCTTGTCGACCAGGATCACACCGTGGCGCTCGCCGGTCTTACGTCGCTTCACCAGATCCTCCGGTGTGGCCGCCCTTGCTTGGCGCCTGCCCACCAGAGTCTCCTGCGCCGGCGTCGCCCGGCCCTGCGGTGTTCCGGGTCGCGCGTTCCTTCGCGATCTCCGAGAACAACTTCTCCATGTGCTGTGCGCTCTTGACGGTGTCGGCCGACGCGATCTTCACGCGTGGCGGCCGCTTCATCTTGAGGCGCCGCGCGATCTCCTTCTGCAGGAAGCCGCGCGCCTGCATGAGGCCGTCGATGACCTCCTGCAGATCGCCCTTCACGACCGAGATGTACAGCGTGGCCGACCCGAGGTCGTTGGCCAGCTGCACGTCGGTCACCGTGACCAGGCCGTTGCCGGTCACCCGCGGATCCTTGATCTCGCGCGCGATCAGTCCCGAGACGACGTCCCGGATCTCCTTCGACAGCCGTAGCGCCCGTTCACTCATGTCAGCGCGGCTTCCGCTTCAGGTGGGAGCCCACGCGCAGCATCGGTCGCCGCCCCGGCGCCGGACGCTCGCGGCCTCCCGCCCCTGCGCTCTGCCCGAACCCCGGCGGGCTCGGCTCGCCCGGCTCCCAGTGCGCGATCCCGCCATCACCCAGCGGGCCGCCGTCGCCGAAGTGCACCACGTCGCGGTCGTCGGCGACCACCTTGGCCTCGGCCTCGACGATGGCCATCACGCGATCCAGCACCGAGTCGATGACGCCGCGGTCCGAGCCCACCACGGCGAACCCCAGCTCAGCACCCTCGCTGCGCTCGGGATCGCCGACCTCGGCCACCGACACGTGATGACGTGCCAGCACCTTGTCCTTGATGCGCCTGACGACTGCGCGCTTTTCCAGCGCGGTCACCATCAGGCGCACCCGTGAGATTCCGACCACCATGAATTGCTTCCGACCAGAGCGCCTTCGCTAGTTCAGCGACGCGGCCTCCTCGACGATCTCGAAGGCCTCCAGGATGTCGCCTTCCTTGATGTCGTTGTGGTTCTCCAGCGAGACGCCGCACTCGTAGCCCTTCTCGACCTCGCGGGCATCGTCCTTGAAGCGCTTGAGCGACGACAGCTTGCCGGTCCAGAGCATGACCGCCTCGCGCACGATGCGGATGATGGCGTTGCGGGTGATCTTGCCCTCGGTGACCGCGACGCCGGCGATGTTGCCGACCTTCGGGATCGAGTAGACCTTGCGGACCTCGGCCTTGCCGATGAACTTCTCCTTCTTCACCGGGGCCAGCATGCCGACCATCGCGGCCTTCACCTCGTCGAGGGCCTCGTAGATGATCTCGTAGATCTTGATATCGACGCCTTCCTGCTCGGCCAGCGGCCCGGCCTTGCCGGCGGGACGCACGTGGAAGCCGATGATGATGGCGCCGCCCGCCTTGGCCAGGTTGACGTCGGACTCGGTGATGCCGCCGACGCCGTACTGGATGACGTTGACCTTGACCTTCGGAGTGGTCAGCTTGATCAGCGCCTCGCGCACTGCCTCGGCCGAGCCCTGGACGTCGGCCTTGAGCACGATCTTGAGCTCCTTGGCCTGGCCCTCCTGGATCTTGGACATGATGTTCTCGAGCGAGACCTTGCTCTTCTCGCCCTGCGCGTTCTTGCGGCGCGCGTCGCGACGGTGCTCGATGAGCGAGCGCGCGGCCTTCTCGTCGGACACCGCGTACAGCATCTCGCCGGCGTCGGGGACGCCATCGAGACCCAGCAGCTCGACCGGGGTGGACGGGCCAGCCTCGGCCACGTTGCGCCCCTTGTCGTCCAGCATGGCGCGGACCTTACCGAAGGACTCGCCGGAGACCACGATGTCGCCAGCCCGGAAGGTGCCGTCCTGGACCAGCAGGGTCGCCATCGGACCGCGGTTGCGATCCAGCTTGGCCTCGACCACCACGCCGCGCCCGAGCTTGCTCGGGTTGGCACGCAGCTCGAGCACCTCGGCCTGCAGCAGCAGCGACTCCAGCAGGGTGTCGAGGCCGGTCTTCTGGCGCGCCGACACGTTGACGAAGATGGTCTCGCCGCCCCACTCTTCCGACATCAGCCCGTGCTGGCTGAGCTGCTGGCGGATGAGGTCCGGGTTGGCGCCCGGCTTGTCGATCTTGTTGATGCAGACGACGATCGGGACCTCGGCGTCCTTGGCGTGGTTGAGCGCCTCGATGGTCTGGGGCATCACGCCGTCGTCGGCCGCGACCACCAGGACCACGATGTCAGTGGCCTGGGCGCCGCGAGCGCGCATGGCCGTGAAGGCCTCGTGGCCGGGCGTGTCGAGGAAGACCACGTCACCCTTCTCGGTGGCGACGCGGTAGGCGCCGATGTGCTGGGTGATGCCGCCGGCCTCGCCGCTGGCGACGTCGGTCGAACGGATGGCATCGAGCAGCGAGGTCTTGCCGTGATCGACGTGGCCCATGATGGTGACCACGGGGGCACGCCAGAGCAGATCCTCGGGCTTGTCCTCGGTGCCGTCGAGGAGCGAATCCTCCTGGAAGGCGACGTTCTGGATCTCGAAGCCGAACTCCTGGGCCAGCAGCGACGCGGTGTCGGCGTCGATGGACTGGTTGATGGTCACGCCGACCATGCCCATGCCCCACAGCTTCTTGAGGACCTCGGTGGCCTTGATGCCCATGTCGCGCGACAGATCGGACACCGAGATGTTGGTGTCCATCTTGATGACGCGCTTGTGCTCGGCGGGCGTGGTGATGATGGTCTGGCGGGCCTTCTTGCCGCCCGGCTGCTGCTTCTTCTTGCCGTAGCCGACCTTCTGGCCCGGGCCACGCGCACCGGCGGGGCCGGCGGCGCCGAAGCGACCGCGGGTGCCACGACCGCGACCCTCATCCTCGGTGATCTGGATGCGGGGCGTGGTCGGCAGCACGACCTCCATCGGACGCACCGGCACGCCGCGCAGCATGTCGCGGTCGGCGGCGCTGCCGATGATGGGACGGCCGGGCAGCTGGATGCGGTCACCGACCTGCGGGCGCACCCAGCCCGGGGTCCCCGGGGCAGCGGCGGCGGTGCCGCCGGCGGGGGTGCCCGACGCGGCGGACGGCGCCGGCGTGGACTGCTGCAGGGCCTGACCCGCGGACACCGGGGCCAGGCTGGGGGCCGCGCCAGCCTGCGGACGCGGCCGCTCCGGCATGTGCATCGGCATGGCGCTGCGGATCTCGGCCAGCTTCTTCTCCTCCGCCTCGCGGCGCAGGCGCTCGGCCTCCTCCTGCTCGCGCTCGGCATGCTCGCGCGCCTCCTGCTCCTCGCGGGCACGCTGGGCGCGGAACTCTTCCGCCTCGCGGGCGGCCAGGGCGCGACGCGCCTCGCGGGCCTCGCGATCGGCGACCACCTCGGACGCGCTGATGGGGCCCTCGGCCTCCTCGGCGGCGCGCACGGCGGCCTCGTGCTCGACGGCGGCCTCGTGCGCGGCGGCTGCCGCGGCGGACCCGCCAGCGCCGGCCTTGCTGCGGCGGCGGATGACGGTGGGTGACAGGCGCTCCTCGACCAGGCGGGCCTGGCGCTCCTTGTCGAGCGCGCGCTTGATGCGCACGACGTCCTCGCCCTCGAGGCTCGACATGTGATTCTTCACCTCGATGCCGAGGGTGCGAATCTTGGCGATGAGCTGCTGGTTCTCGAGGCCGACGTCCTTGGCGACCTCATATACACGCGCCTTCATGGCCTTCGAGCTCTCCTCGCCCGCCGGCGCCGATGCGCCGAAAGGTCCGCGTCCCACTGCACGATCCATGTCCCTGGTGATCACGCTTCCGACTCCACGCTAGAAACCATGCTCGACAACCCAGCCACCCGGAGCTCCTCCTTGGCATTCGCTGACATCACGACCTGCCTCCGAAAGCTCCTGGAAAAGCCACCACGTCCGCCTGCCTCGATACAGTCCTTCCGTGCGTGAACCCAGGCCCCTCGGCCTGGGCGCCGACGCCGCTGGTCGACCACGAGGTCGCCAGCACGCGTGCACACGACGCGCACGAGAGTCGCCTGTTCACAGCGCTCCCGGCAGCCGCAGCACGTGCGAGTCGGCATGGCATCCCCATTCCTTACGCCCACCCGTCGTCCGTCTGAGTGGCAGCAGCACCCTCGGCCCCACCACCAGTCGGCGGCGGCGCGTCGGCGGGCACTTCACCCAGCCAGACCCGCGCCGACCAGCGCAGCTTCTCGGCCTTCTTGGCCGGGACGCCCGCGGCGGTCAGCTTCTCGATGTCCTGCTCGTGCGCCAGCAGATCGACCGTGGTGTAGCCATGGTCCTTGAGGTCGGCCAGCAGCTTGTCGCTGACGCCCTCGAGCTCGCGCAGCTTGTCGTCGTCGCTCATGCGGGCGCGGCGCGCGGCCAGCTCGCGCTGCGCGGCGGCGCGCTTGCGCTCGTCCTCCACGAAGGCGCGGGCCTCCGCGATGATGCGCTGGGCCGCCTCGCCGCCGCCAAGGCCGGGCACGGTGGCCAGCTCGTCGACGTTCTTCTCCTCGGCCAGGTCGGCGGCCGAGCGCCAGCCCAGGCGGAACAGGGTCTCGGCCAGGTCGGGCCCGACCCCGCGCAGTGTCGCCATGGCGCGCTTGGCGTGGTCCTCCTGCTCGCGGACCTTGGACTCCGAGTGGATGTCGATCTTCCAGCCGGTCAGCTGCGAGGCCAGACGGACGTTCTGGCCCTTCTTGCCGATGGCCAGCGACAGCTTGTCGTCGGGGACGATGAGCTCCATGCGGTGGCCCTCGGCGTCGATGATGACGCGCGAAACCTCGGCGGGGGCGATGGCGTTGCACACGAAGCGCGCCGGATCCTCGTCCCACGGCACGATGTCGATCTTCTCGCCGCGCAGCTCCTGGACCACGGCCTGCACGCGCGAGCCCTTCATGCCGACGCAGGCGCCGACCGGATCGACGTCGCGGTCGCGCGACGACACCGCGATCTTGGCGCGCGCGCCGGGCTCGCGGGCCGAGGACTCGATGCGCACGATCTTCTCGTAGATCTCGGGGACCTCCATCTCGAACAGCTTCTCGAGCAGCCCCTTGTGCGTGCGCGACAGGATGATGAGCTGGCCGCGCGCCTGCTTGTCGATGTCGACCACGTAGGCCACGATGCGGTCGCCGGCGCGGTAGGACTCGCGCGGGACCTGTTCGCGCACCGGCAGGATGGCCTCGGTGGCGCCCAGGTCGACCACCAGGTTGCCGCGCTCGAAGCGGCGCACGATCCCGGTGATGAGCTCGCCCTTGCGGTCCTTGTAGGCGTTGTAGATGTTGTCGCGCTCGGCCTCGCGCACGCGCTGGTAGATGACCTGCTTGGCGGTCTGCGCGGCGATGCGGCCGAAGGCCTTGTGGGCCTCGCGCAGGTCGAGCAGCACGCCGAACTTGGCGTCGTTCTCGGCGGCGCGGTCGGCGTCCTCGGGGCGGTAGAAGATCTGGAACAGCAGCTCGTCGCCGAGCTCGGCCTCGAGGCCGGCAGCGCGCGCGTCGGTCAGCGAGATCTCGCGGCCCAGGGTCGTCGCGTGGTCGGTGACGATGACAATCAGGAACAGGTCGACGCCGCCAGTCTCCTCGTTGTAGGTGGCCTCCATCTCGCGGTGCATGCCAAAGGCCTTCTTGGCGGCGGTCAGGATGGCCTGCTCGAGGGTCTGGACAAGGACCTTCTTGTCGATGTTCTTGTCCTTGCCGACCTGGTCGATCACCATGTTCAAGTTCGGCTGCATCGTCTGTTTCCCTTACCCTTTTGCGCCGATGGCGCTGAAATCCGGCTTGAGCTGGGCCTTGTCGAGATCGACGAGCGGGAGATCGAACTCCTTGGCATCGTCGGTCTGCAGGCGGACGGTGGCACCGTCGTCGCTCACGCCGAGTAGCGAACCTGTGAAGTTTCTGCGTCGCGGCTCGCTGTCGCCGAGTCCGATCTTGAGCGACACCGCGACACGTCGGCCAATGAAGCGCCGGAAGTGCTCGGGCTTGCGCAGCGGGCGGTCCAGGCCGGGCGACGACACCTCGAGGGTGTAGTGCTGGGCGATGACCTCGTGCACGTCGAGGGTGGCGGACACCTCGTGGGAGACCTTGCTGCAGTCGTCGAGACCGACGCCGCCGGCCGGGTTGTCGATGAAGATGCGCAGGAGCCAGCCGCCGCGATCGCGGCGCCACTCGAAATCGGCGAGCTCGTAGCCCGCACCGGTGATCACAGGCGTGATCACGCGCTCGATCTCGGTCTTCTGGTCCTTGCCCTTCGTCATTTCTCCGATTTTTTTCCGGTTTCGCCCAAAAAAAAAGTGGGCTACGAGGCCCACCTTCAGCGGGATGGCAGCCATCCCAACCAAAAATGTGACCCTCTCCTACCACCGTCTGCCGCAGCCGGCAAGCTCAAAGTCTCAAGGGTCCGTGGACCTGGGAATGTCGGCCCACAGGCGGCTGGTCAAGGTGGTGTGAAGATTGACCCAGGTGCGTCTTTTCCGCACCATCGGGGCATGAGCGCGGCGCGAACCATCACGGCAGCAGTCATCCAGATGACCTCCAAGGCCGACGTGGCCGGCAACCTCGACAATGCTGCCCGGCTGCTGGCGGCGGCCTCCAGGCGCGGTGCCAAGATCGCGGTACTCCCGGAGAATTTTGCCTTCATTGGGGTCCACGAGCGAGACAAGCTGCCGTTCGCCGAGAGTCTGGAGCCGGGTTCGCAGCCAGGTCCCATCATCACGGCGATGGCCGAGGCGGCCCGGCGCACCGGCATGATCCTGGTCCTCGGTGGCATGCCCGAGCGCGGGCCCGACCCCGACCATGTCTACAACACCTGCGCGGTGCTGGCCCCCGACGGCCGGCTGGTGGCGCGCTACCGCAAGGTGCACCTGTTCGACATCGCCATCCCGGGGGCGGCCGAGTTCCGCGAGTCGGCCAGCGTCAGCCCGGGCGACGGCCCGGTGGTGGTGGACACGCCATGGGCCCCGATCGGGCTGTCGGTCTGCTACGACCTGCGCTTCCCCGAGCTGTACCGCGCACTGGTGGCCGGCGGCGCCCGCGCGCTGGTGGTGCCGGCGGCGTTCACCATGCACACCGGCAAGGACCACTGGCATGTGCTGCTGCGCGCGCGCGCCATCGAGAACCAGGCCTATGTGCTGGCCGCGGCCCAGGTCGGCCGCGCCAACGACAAGCGGCACTGCTATGGCCACGCGCTGATCGTGGATCCGTGGGGGATCGTGATCGCCGAGGCCAGCGACGTCGAGGGCGTCGCGGTGGCCGAGCTGGACCTCGGCCTGGTCGAGAAGACGCGGCGCGAGATGCCGTGTCTGAGCCACCGGAAGATGTAGGCCCTCTCGAAGCGAAGCTTCGAGAGGCCTACGTCTTCCGTCCAGGCCCCTCGAAGCGCAGCTTCGAGGAGACCTGTCCGGCTCCTCCGGCGGCTCTCAGTATCTGGGCAGGAAGTTCGGCAACTCGACCGTGGTCTCCAGCCGCCGGATGCGCGCCAGCCAGTTGGTGCCGCCGGCGACGTTGAAGCCAATCTCGGGCAGCTGCGCCGTGGTGGCCCAGGGCGGCAGCGGGTAGTTCGACTCGGTGGCGGCGCGCACCCAGATGGCGATGCGGACGGCGCGCAGCTGCTCGGGGCTGGTGGAGATGGGCTCGACCGGGCCGCCGGTGCCGCACACGATGGTGGCGCCGCCGAAGCTGGAGCCGAACACGTACGAGGTGTCCTTGCAGAAGGTGAAGCGCAGGCCGACCGCGTACTCGGCGATGATCTGGCGCCGGGCGTAGGCGGCGGCGCTGCCGTCGGGGTTGACCTCCTCGCGGATGAGGTCGGTCTTGGTGTTGTCGGCGGGATCGCGCTGCAGCGAGAAGCGCACGAAGCGCAGCGGCGCCAGGGTGGAGTCGTTGGCCGAGAAGCCCTGCGGCGCCGAGGCGCCCGACGGCGCCGGGGTCATGGTCACGGTGGGGCCGTTGGGGCCCGCGAAGTTGGTGGCCTGCACGGTGCCGACGAACATGCCGTTGCGCGTCTGCAGCGCCAGCGGGGCGCCCACCGGGTACCACTCGGTCAGCGTCGCGGCGGTGAAGTTGTCGGCGCTGGGCAGCGCGGGGTTGAGCAGGGTGATGACCCCCGAGGAGTCGACCGAGCTGGCGATCTGGCGCGCCGAGTTGGCGAAGTTGCCCAGCACGGTGATGGACTCGACCGGGAAGGTGGTGTTGTCACCACCGTGGCCCGACGACGACGGCGCCGCGGTGCCGAACGTGTACAGGCCGTTGCCGTTGCGGCGGATGCCGACCCAGCTGCCGTTGCCGCCGCCACGCAGGTTGGTGTCGGACAGCGCGTTGGTGGTGGCGTCGACGCCGGCGTTGCGCAGCTCGCGCTGCATGCGATCGATGGCGAAGCGCAGGTTGCCCTGCACGTCGGCGGCGTTCTCGGCGTCGCGGAACAGGGTGGCGCCGGTGCCCAGCACGCCCAGCATGGCGGTGGCGACGATGCCGACCACGGCGACGGCGACCATCAGCTCGACCAGGGTGACGCCGGCCTGCGGACGCAGCCGACGCGGCGGCCCGGGCAGCCCTTGCCAGGCGCTCATCGCGGCAGCCTGCGCAGCACGGTGGGCATCAGGGTGGCGCTCATGTTGCCGGCGGCCAGGGCGGCGTTGACGACAGCGACGGTGCAGTTGGCGGGCACGAAGCCACCGCGGCCCCAGGAGGCGCGCACCATGACCTCGACCTCTTCGCCCACCGTCAGCGTGATGTACTGGTAGTGCACGCAGTACATGGCGCGGTTGCGCAGCTGGGCGGGCAGCGTGCTCTTGGCGCGGCGCTCGACGTCGATGGGCTCGCCGCCCGACATCGGGGCGAACGACGTGAACATCTGCCAGGTGTTGGCGGCGAGGGCCAGCTCGGGCAGCTCGCTGGCGATGGGCAGCGAGCCGGTCCAGTTGCGACCGCGCACCGAGAACTCCTGCGACACGCTCTCGGCGATCTGGATGCCGCCGCTCATGTCGCGCGACTGGCCGTTGGCGCCGACCGAGCCCAGCATGGTCGCCATCACACCGACGAAGCCGAGCGCGAACACCACCACCGAGGCCATGACCTCGACCAGGGTGAAGCCACCCTGGCCGCGACGCGCGGGAGGTGGCGCCGCGGCGTCGACTGGCGCGGGCGCTGGCGCGGGTGCCGTCACTTGACCCTCGCCGAGCCGTTGGGGCCGAGCCGGATGGTGCGCACGTTCTTGCGCGAGCTGGAGCGGATGGTGGCGACCTCCAGCGTGGTGCCATCGCTGTAGGTGCGCGCGGGCAGCTCGAATAGCTCACCGGTGGGCTTGAGACACAGGTCGGTCGGGCCGGTCACCTTGTCGAAGGCGACGTCGCTACCGGCGGCGCTGGCGGCATAGGTGTAGGTGCCCAGGCTGCCGGGCAGGCCGGCCGGGAAGACCCCGGAGCAGGTCGACGACGCGCCCGCGACCACCGTGATGGAGCCGCCGACCACGCCCGTGGTGGACGGAAACAGCTGGATGCGCATGGCGCGATTCTGCGACTGCGCCTCGGACTGGGCGTAGCGCATGACCTCGACCAGGCCACGCGAGGCGCGCGCGGCGCGACCCGCCTGCATGGTCTTGATGAAGGCAGGGGCAGCGATCGCCGACACGATGCCGACGATGACGATCACGACCATCAGCTCTGACAGTGTGAAGCCGGACTGCTTCTCGCGGACGACTCGCGGCACTTGCACTCCCCCGCCGAAGATCTGGCGCCGTGCCCTCGAATTGTAGGGCCAGAGACACCAGGGGGTCAAGGCGAGAGGTCAGCGAGGTTACATGTCAGGCAGAGACTGAAGCTGGCAGAACGGGGGACCCGACACAGGTTGGTCACACGTCGGGTTGGTGGCTAGCTGCGCGAATCCTTGTCCTTGCCGCTGGCGTCCTTGTCCTTGCCGCCGACGTCCTTGTCTTTGCCCGAGCCGGCGTCCTTGCTGCCCAGCCCGAGGCGGGTGCGCGCGACGTCCTCCATCTTGGTCGCCAGCTTCTCGACCCGCGAGCGCAGGTCGGTGACCTGCTGGAGGAGCGGCGCCAGCGCCCGGGAGGCCGCCTTCTGGACGCCCGCCTCGACACGCTTCTCGAGGTCGTCCCACGCCGCGGTCATCTTGGCGCGCAGGGTGGCGCTGTCCTTGGCGGCAGCGCTGTCCTTCGCGTTTTCTTTGTCTGAGGAAGCCACGAGAGCTACCGCGCTACCATGTGATGATGCAGTGAGTCAAGCTGGC